>Ga0131853_10001288_pt1 | contig 45001 bp, 29 predicted proteins | sample TergutLab28metaG_FD_92764 | JGI IMG/M metagenome (GOLD analysis project Ga0131853, IMG submission 92764) | Labiotermes labralis P1 segment gut microbial communities from Petit-Saut dam, French Guiana - Lab288 P1 (version 2) (version 2) | ecosystem: Host-associated > Arthropoda: Insects >... | reverse complement strand
TGACAAAATTTTAATTGGATTGCTAAAAATAAAAACCACTAAATAAAAACCACTCTACTTAAACCTAACTTTATGTCATCCTGTAAGAATCTAATCCGTTAAAAAATATGTTCCGCATTATGAGAACCACCCAAAGAGGATTACACTTTACAAAACAAGAAGATACAGAAAAATTGCCTAAAGGATGACATAAAGTTGCATGATGAAATTCTTTAAAAAATTACTTTTTAATCATATCCATAAAATACTTATGAATAGTCAAATCCTCTGTCAGTTCTGGATGAAAAGTTATCCCCAATTGATTTTTATATTTTGCCGCTGTTATTGCACCATCATGTTGTGACAAAATCTCTGTCTTATCGCCCACTTTTAAAATACTAGGAGCCCTAATAAACACCATAGGCACATTCTTTTTGTCGGCAAAATTACTTTTAACATCAAAACTGCCTAATTGACGACCATATGCATTTCTTGCTATAGTCACAGGCATTGTCTTAAAATGTCCGCTTTCTTTGTCTATATTCTCAGCCAATAAAATCAATCCTGCGCATGTGCCCATAACAGGCAGCCCGCCCTTTATCATTTTTAATAATGGCTCAAATAATCCTAGTTCTTTTAATAGTTTGCCCATAACCGTACTTTCTCCGCCAGGCAAAATTAAACCATCAAAAGGCTTTTCTAAATCTGATAAGTGCCTAATTTCAAAATTAGACACCTTTAAATCATCTAGCTTTTTTCTATGCTCAATAAATGCACCTTGAAGTGCTAATACTGCTATATTCATTATAAATTAATTCCCTCTTTGAGCCATTATAATTTCAATCTCCTGTTCATTTATACCGACCATCGCCTCACCCAAATCCTCACTTAAAGCCGCAATCACTTTTGCATCTTTATAGTTTGTCACTGCTTTAACAATAGCCTCTGCTCTTTTCTTAGGATTACCTGATTTGAAAATCCCGCTGCCCACAAACACACCTTCAGCACCAAGCTGCATCATAAGTGCAGCGTCTGCCGGAGTAGCAATTCCTCCAGCTGCAAAATTAACCACAGGCAATTTTTTGTTTTTAGCAACATATTCAACCAAATCATAAGGAGCAGCCAGCTCTTTAGCCGCATGATACAATTCATTTCTATCTAATCCAGCTAGTTTTCTAATTTCATTATTAATAGCTCTCATGTGTCTAACAGCTTGCACAACATCACCAGTACCAGGCTCACCCTTAGTTCTAATCATGCTTGCACCTTCATTAATTCTTCTTAAAGCTTCACCTAGATTTTTAGCGCCGCACACAAACGGCACTTTAAAATCACGCTTATTAATATGATAAACATCATCTGCAGGCGATAAAACTTCAGACTCATCAATATAATCAATCTCAATAGCCTCTAAAATTTGCGCCTCGGCAAAATGACCTATCCTAACCTTTGCCATTACAGGAATAGACACAACGCTTTGGATTTCTTTAATTAGTTTTGGATCAGACATTCTTGAAACGCCGCCAGCAGCCCTAATATCAGCAGGAATCCTCTCTAATGCCATGACAGCACAAGCACCAGCCTCTTGAGCAATTTTAGCCTGCTCTTTGTTAGATACATCCATTATGACGCCGCCTTTAAGCATTTGCGCCAAATTTTTGTTTAAATCATATCGTTTGTTCATTTTTTTATCTCCATTTATATACTTTCATAAATATAATACTAAAGATAAACTATCCTGTCAAGAGTTTAAAAGTCACTTTAGAATTTTTAACAATCTATTCATAGCCTCAATCGTGCTATCTCTAGTAGAAAACGCACTTAGCCTAAAATATCCTTCTCCCATTTCTCCAAACCCTGCCCCAGGAGTCCCTATAATCGCTGCATTATTTAATAAAAAATCAAAAAACTCCCAGCTATCCATGCCGCACTTAAGCCATACATAGGGAGCATTTATTCCTCCGCAATGATAAATATCTAATTGATTTAAGCAATCACAAATTATTTTTGCATTTTGTTTATAATAATCTATATTTTCTTTAATCTGTTTTTGACCCTTCTGACTAAACACTGCTTCTGCACCTTTTTGAACAATATAAGACACTCCATTAAATTTTGTACTCTGACGCCTTAACCACATTTTATTTAAGCTTTGCCCTTCTCTTTTTAGCTCTTTTGGCACAACCGTATACCCGCACCTAACGCCAGTAAATCCCGCAGTTTTAGAAAAGGAACAAAATTCTATGGCACACTTTTTTGCTCCTTCAATTTGCATAATGCTTGTCGGCAGGTTTTTATCATCTATGAAGGCCTCATACGCACTGTCAAACAAAATAACAGCAGCATTTTTTATTGCATAATCCACCCATATTTTTAATTGATCTTTTGTATAAACAGCACCTGTTGGATTATTAGGAGAACACAAATAAATTATGTCTGCTTTAATATTCTTATCCGGCATAGGCAAAAACTCATTAGACTCAGCTGCTTTTAAAAAAATAACATTTTGCCCTGCCATAATATTAGTGTCTAAATAAGCAGGATAAACAGGATCAGGAATTAATACAATGTTATTCTTATCAAACAAATCTAATATATTACCTATATCACTTTTTGCTCCATCGCTAATAAAAATCTCGTCTTCACATATTTTTGCGCCTTTGATTAAATAATAATTTTTAATCGCTTCTCTTAAAAACAAATAGCCTTGTTCTAATCCATATCCTTTAAAAGTAGACGCATCCCCCATATGCAGCACAGCCTCTTGCATAGCTTTTATTACACTAGGCACAAGCGGTCTTGTCACATCTCCAATTCCTAATTTAATTAACTTAACATGACTATTATATTTGTTAAACTCGTTCACTTTCTTTGCAATGTTAGAAAAAAGATAATTCTCTTTTAGTTTTTGATGTTGATTATTTAATTTCATTTAAATCAATTTCTCCTTCAAATACTTTATGTGCTGAGCCACTCATATATACAGTGTCTAATGTATAATTAATAGTTAAATCACCCCCGTCTAGTGTGACAATTATATCTGTATTCATGTCACATAATCTCTTTTGACATGCTGCTATAGCAGCAGCACATGCTCCAGTCCCGCATGCCTTAGTTTCTCCGCTGCCCCTCTCCCACACACGCATCTTTAAATGATTTTTGCTTAATACCTTAACAAATTCAGTATTTATTCTATGCGGCTTAAATAAATCATGATGCTCAAATAATGGTCCGATTTTTTTTAAATCAATCTTATCTAAATTATCTTCAAATACCACTGCATGAGGATTGCCCATATTCACCCTAATGATATAATAATCTTGCCCTTCTATAGTTATTTTTTCAGGCAATAAATTGTCATCCTTGCAAAATCTGGGTGCGCCCATATTCACTTTAATTAAATTATCCTTAATTTCTAAACTCTTAATACCGCTTTTTGTTTCAATATTCATACAATTGTTTTTAACTATTCCCTCATCAAATAACAGCTTTCCTACACATCTTATTGCATTCCCGCACATAGCTCCCTCTGAACCGTCAGCATTAAACATAACCATCATTGCATCAGCTAATTTAGACCTTTTTATTAAAACAATGCCATCCCCTCCTATCCCTAAATTTCTGTTTGATAAAGTTTTTACCCAATGCTCCGCATCAATAAATTCTTCATCTAAACAATTAAAATAAATATAATCATTGCCTAGACCATGCATTTTAATAAATTTTTTCTTCATATCTTTATTGAAAATACTCCTTAAATAACGTTTGTTTGATATTGTACATAGGTTAAAAAAAAACTAAATACCGCAAACATGAAAAATTTTAAGTTTAATTAAACCTTTTTATAATAATTTATATATTCAAATGATTTAACTGTTGCTATATTTAATTTTTTATTATATAATATTCTATATGAGAATAGATAAATTTTTGAAAGTTGCAAGGCTTATTAAAAGACGCACTGTTGCAAAGAGTGCAGCAGACGGCAATAGAGTAAGCGTAGGAGGTAAAGCAGTTAAACCTAGTTATTCTTTGAAAATCGGCGATGAGGTGACAATTGCTTTTGGATCTAGTGAATTAAAGGTGCGTATAAAATCTTTAGATGAAAAAACGGCAAGAATACATCCAGAAAATCTTTATGAGGTAATTTGATAAATGAAAAAATGTGCTATTATTTTATGCGGGGGCTTAGGCTCTCGTGCTGGTTTAGGATATAATAAAATTTTTTATCCATTGGGGCAAAAAAATGTATTAGAAACAATAATAGATAAATTTTTAGATTGGGATAGAATTGTAGTAGTAATAAATAAAGAAGACAAATCAATGCATAACACACAAATAGTATCATTGCACAATGATTGTCAGTTTATTATTGGGGGTGAGGCTAGGTCACATAGTGTTTTCAACGGATTAAAGGCTGCAAAAGGATGTGATATTGTAGCTATCCATGACGGCGCAAGACCATTTGTTAATAAAAGTTTGATTGAAAGAACTTTAAAAAGTGCAATTGAATTTGGCAGTGGAATCCCTGCTATTAAAATAACAGACAGCATAAAAAAAGTTATAGATAAAAAAATAGACTCTACAATTCCAAAAAATGATTTAGTAAGCGCACAAACACCTCAGATTTTTAAATTTGATGAAATTTTTCATGCTTATAACAATTTACCGCCTGACCAATTGAATTATGAGGATGATAGTCAAGTTTATAAGCTTGCTAAATTTACTCCACATATAGTTGAAGGTGATGTTATAAATAAAAAACTAACAAATCCATCAGATTTTCTGCCTATAAATGCAAAAAAAATAGGTGCAGGATTTGATGTGCATCAATTAGTATCAAATAGAGATTTAATTTTAGGCGGGGTCAAACTAAAACATAATAAGGGATTATTAGGGCATTCTGATGCTGATGTTCTGACGCATGCAATTATGGATGCTTTATTATCAAGCGCTGGACTAAAAGACATTGGACACCAGTTTCCTGACAATGATAGCAATTTTAAAAATGTAAACAGCATTGAATTATTAAAAAAAGTTATGATTTTATTAGAAGAAAAAAATATCAATATCCAGTTTGTATCTGCAGTAATAATCGCCCAAGAACCAAAAATAGCGCCCTTTATAGACGCCATTATAAATAATCTAAGCCGTGTTTTTAAATTAGACAAGCAATACATAAATATATCTGCCACCACGACAGAGTTTATGGGAATAATAGGGCAAGGCACAGCCATTGCAGCAAGTGCTGTGTGCTTGTGTGACTCAATCTAATTAAATTTATGCTCACCCTTCCAATATCTATTCACCAGACATTCATATCCTAAATCTTTTAAATCCTTATACCCTATCTTATCAAAATTTGCCTTGTTGTGCTTGCCTGTATAAAGCCATCTTAACCATGTTTGCAAATACTCATCTACCGCTTTTAAACCCTTATCCGTATTAATAAGCGGAAAAAACCATCTTGACCAAGTTAACTCTCCGCTGCCGGCATGCATAAAAAATTTTTTATTAAACTCTCTTATCATGACTTTAAGTGCCTTTTCACTAGGAGCATTTTTTTGCCTTTTCCATCTATAAATAGCTCTCGCCTTTCTTCTGATTTTTGCCTTGATTTTTTCTATCGTGATACTAGATAAATCTATTGTCCCATCAAAGTGTGAAATTCCCAAAAATTCCCACGGCTTGTTTGGCAGGATAATTTGCTCTTTATTAGTATTAATGACAAGATTTTGAGAGGTCAAATAATCAGCAACATATTTTCTATGACTTAATAACTCCTCTTCACTTTTGGCAAAAATAATTATATCATCAGAATATCTTGCATAAGGAATATTTCCATATAAAAAATGTTTGTCTAGTTCAGTCAAAAACAGATTAGATAAAAAAGGAGAAGTAGGAGTTCCTGCCATTACACCGTGCTTATTAACAGTATCAAAATTAAGCATCCTATCAAAAAAATCATATAAAGAAGCATCATCACAACATAAATCTTTTAGTTTCGGCAGTAAAAGCTTAATATCAATAGAATTAAAATAATTCTTTATATCAAGTTTATAGCAGTACATTTTTTTATTGCCTATTTGCTTTAATAGGTTTTTAATTGCCAGTCTTACGCCATATTCTTTTCTGAATGAAAAAAGATTATTATGAAAATGATAATCATATTTATTTAGCAGCCATGCTAAAAGTTTTAAGACAAACCCTTCTTCTTTTGTATACATATATACAATGCGTTTTTTGTTTGTCCCTGTTTTATTAACCTCTTTTCTTTTTGGATATTTAAAATAGTTTTCTAAATTTTGGCTAATTTTTAAATAGGCTTTTGAATCAATAAAACTACCCAACTCTTTTGTTTCTGCATCAGTTAAAAAATGTTTTTGTTTTTTATGTTCAAAAAAAAGCTGCCACTGTTTTTCACATGACAATAAATCTAATAATGAATTTATTTCGTTTTTATTATTCATAAAAAACAGAAAAAGAGCAAAGAAAGCCTTAAGGCCATTAAATAATGGCTATTGGTTTATACTATGAGTTTAGCCGCTCACACAACTATTATAAAAACCCAAGCTGAAACCATTGTGAGCGCAGAGTGCATAATTCACCCCGCATCCTTGCTCTAATTCCTTAATTGACCGCAGCACAAGGTCACGAACACTTCTTGGCACGGCCTTATATGTCTACACCACACATGCGGTGTCAGATTCATATCAATTAAATTTTTGCATTGCGTCTAATATATGCAATAGCATGCTGTCTTGAATAAGGAAAATGCACATATAAGTTTAAAAATGGAATTCCATTTTTTTGCGCCGCAAGCATTGCACCATAAATCCTTTTGTTGCGCTTGCCTTTTTGATTTAATAGCATCAAAATAGCAACTAAACGCCCATTATTATACACCGCAAAATCAATAGGTCCGCCAAAATTAGCGCTTGGGTCAATTTGCGTAATTTCAACATTTTCTTGCACTTGATACATACTAAACTCTATGTTGAAAATGCTTCTAACTTCTGATCTTAGATCAGCAGCAGGCGGATTCATATAGTGGTCATCATTATGCATATTAGATTGATTTGACCGATTGTTTTGCTGTTGTTGATTTTGTCTTTGCGCCCCAGCAGTAACCGTGCAGCTTGTTTGATTTTTCTTTTTACCAAATAGTCTTGAAAATAATCCCATGATTAGTGTTTCTCCTTTTATTATATCATATTTATATTTAAAGCGGTTTTAATTTAGCACTAAAATGCCTTAAAATTGGCGGCTCTTCTACTATTTTATAGCCCTTTATCTTGCTTGCACGTCCTTTAATGTTAATAAGTGCATCTGCAATCACATCTAGATGCGCCTGAGTATATACCCTTCTTGGCAAGCAAAGTCTAGAAAACTCAAAATCACTTTTTAATTGTTTTTTAGTATCAGGACAATTACCTAGCATATAAGATCCGATATCACATCCTCTTATACCTGCTTCAATGTACAACTCTATACACAAACTTTGTGCTGGATATTCATTATAAGGAATATGCGGCAGCAATCTTTTTGCATCCACAAATATAGCATGCCCACCTGCAGGTGATTGATATGCAATACCCGCTTCTTCAAGCCTTGCTGCCAAATATTGCATCTGTCCAATCCTATATCTTAAGAAATTTTCATCCACACCTTCTCTTAAACCAATTGCCAACGCCTCTAAGTCACGCCCGCTCATGCCTCCGTATGTTGTGAAACCCTCATAAGAAATACAACCAATTTTCATCAATTCAAATGCCTTAGCATTTCTTGTCCCCATCAATCCGCCCATATTGACTATGCCATCTTTTTTTGCCGACATAGTAAAATATTCCCCATAAGAAAACATTTCATGCACGATTTCCAAAATAGATTTATCTTTAAATTCTTTTTCACGAATCTTGATAAAATATGCATTTTCAGCATAACGAGCCGCATCAATTAACACAGGAATTTTATGCTTATCTGCAATCTTTTTAGTTTCTCTGATGTTTTCAATAGATACAGGCTGACCGCCTGCAGAATTGTTTGTGACAGTGATAATGATTACACCAATATTATCTGCACCCAATTCCTCAATTAATTTAACCAGCCTTTTATTGTCCATGTTGCCTTTAAAATCAAGCTTTAAGCCAGTATCCAATGCTTCTGGAATTACACAGTCAATTGCCCTTGCTCCTGCTAACTCTACATGCGCCCTAGTTGTATCAAAGTGCATATTTGAAATAGCATATTTTTTGCCTTTTAACAAAATGGGCATAACAATTTTTTCTGCTGCCCTACCCTGATGCACAGGCTGCACAAACTCAAAACCCAAAATATCTTTAGCTGTATTAACTACATTTTTTGCGCCTACTGCCCCCGCATAAGATTCATCACCCTTCATGACACCAGCCCATTGGTCAGATGACATAGCACCAGTACCGCTATCCGTCAATAAATCTATGTACACATCTTCACTTGCCAAGTTAAATAGATTATAATGTGCCTCTTTAATTTTTTTGACTCTTTCTTCTTTAGTTGTCATTTTTAACGGTTCTACCGCTTTAATCCTAAACGGCTCTGGAAAATATATCGGTTTCATTATTTTTCTCCCTCTTATCCTTTTTTAAAAATAAAGATAAGTCAAAATTTTTTAATTCTTAATTTATACATTTAATACAGTACCCTTAAATATAGGCAAGTTTGTCGTATTGTCTACAATAGCAAACGCAAAAGGTCTGTTTAAAATTACTTCTTTATCAAACCAGCCGCTAGGTCCATCTGAACAAGCCACCATAAATCCAGTCACAGCTGCTGCTCTTGTCCCTTTTTCATTCACCTCAATAAAAGTACTATGTACCGCTTCATTCACGAACAAAGTTCCAGCATCAACTGTCCCCATTCTAGATAAATCCGCACTATCCCAGCAAAATAAATCCGTTATTCCTAAATTATATAGCACACCAACTATATCAAAATTATTTCTAAACTCAAACTTAGGTAATTTTACCCTGGTCGCATAATTTTGAGCATTATCTAGCATCCTTAAAAATCCAGTGCCAGTCAATCCCCTAGCATACTCAATCACACAAACGCCCTCATTAGGCAATAGCGCAACAAAGCTATAATGCCCACCATAATACGGCTTTATAAACCCAGAAGCATAATCACAAGACAAAAACTGTTTCTCAATTGATTGCATAAGCGTCACCCTTTGTTCTTGTCCTCTATAATCAACAAATACTCTGTTTTGCAAAATATCCTCATACAAATACCCAACCGCCCACTCAGAGTCAAACATAATCGCATTAAACAGCATCATTACTGCGTCAAACGGAATCTGATTTATTATACGCTCTATCATTCCGTCTGTATGATGATTCACCCAATTATTTATATCTTTAGCTGTATTTTGATTAAATGCCGATGCATAAGCATGCGCATTAAAATAATCTAATGTGCTTTGCAAAAAGCTTTGATGGACATCAATTGCTCCTTGTCTAAACCAAATAGAATTTGCTATTTCTAGCTGTGACCTATTAAAACTATGTAAATTATTAGCAAACGAATGTAAATAGCGATTTAAGTTAGCAATAGATATATTGTCAGATATTGCACGCTCTATTTGATTAAGAGTATCACCGCTTGCCCCATTTGCCATCATGGCAAGAGCAATCAATATTGAACTGCCGCTTATCATAGTATTTTGACTTGAGGACAACATTTGATGAAATAAATCAAACGAAAAATCTGCTTTTGAATGGATAAAATTATTAGTTAAAGAAATAGCATTTATATTGCTTGCCGAAACATTTAGCATTAAGTCGCTAGAATGTCTTGGAACAAATGGACCTCTATGACTTTGATTATCGCAACTCAAAAATGCCAAACCAATAACAACTGCCGATACAATCATTAAAAATTTTTTAATGATAATCTTAGACATTTACCCCCCCCCATAATTTTAGGCGGCAAAATGCCGCCCTCATATATGTTGAAAATTAAATTATTGCTAAATCTCATTAGACTTGTTCAGTAATCCATATGGTCAAACAAAGCATAGATTTTTTAGAATAAAAATAATATGTTTTATTTGCGCCGTGTGAGTTAGTTAACAAGAAGGATACACATTGCGATACAAAGAAATAAAGATGAGATTCTTACAGAATGACAAAATTAGGTTGAGAGCAGAGTAGTTTTTGCACTTAGTAAACAGTTTATTATTTTGTCGCCAGTCAAGAATCTCATCCATTAAAAATCATGTATCGCATCATGTGTACTACCTAAATCTCATTAATATTGCTGCACTTTTCAGTCTTAATATGCCGTATTACAAAACTCACAAATGCTGCTGCCATTATTAGGAGCGCCGCAATTAGGACAATTTGCCGCTCTTGGTGCTTGCTGCTGCATATTATTCATGTTGTTATTAAAATTTTGATTGTTCATATTGTTGTTCATGCCTTGATTCATGCCATTGTTCATATTCATGCCGTTATTAAAATTATCTTGCGGCATTAAATGCGCATTATTATTTCTCATCCTGCCTAATGCCCTTGTCAATGCAATAGTCATAATGATACCAAACAATAATATGCCACCGCCTATTATCGTAAGCACAACACCGCCGCTGGTATTTGTTGCAATTAATGCTATTCCTATAATCAAAGCAACAAAGCCCATCATAAAAAATGAACAGCCTAACCCTAAAAGACTTTGTCTGCGCCTAAAACCAGGCACTCCCCAAAACACACGATTTCTACGTCCAAAGCCCCACATCATACGACGCCTACGCATCATTCTGCGACGCTGCATTTGTCTGCCTCGTCTGCCCCCTGGACCACCCATTCTTGCATTTCTTCTCATTGCCCTAGATTGTCTTGGAGGTCTAGGCTGCCTTGGAGCTCTTCCGCCGCCTCTAGCACCGCCGCCCATGCCTCCTCTTGGCGCTGGACTAGGTCCTCTGCCCATACCGCCGCCGCTTGGAGCAGAACCTCTGCCGCCCATACTTCCGCCGCCCATACCGCCGCGGCTTCCTCCGCCCATGCCTCCTCTTGAACCGCCACCCATGCCGCCACGTGAACCGCCGCCCATACCGCCTCTGCTTCCTCCGCCCATGCCTCCTCTTGAACCGCCTCTCATAAAAAGACCCTCCTAAAAGTTTTTAATAGGGTCTTAATATAGCATATTTTTTAACCAGTGTCAAGCGATTTTTAACAACTAAATTACTAGCTAATCCTCACCTTCACTTCAATATTAAATTCACTGTCATTTAGAAAATTAAATCCATCTTTTTTTAATCTCTCATATCCACGATTGTTTCTTCTAAAAAAAGTATCTTGTATTAAAAACACGTCTGCTTCATCTCTAATGCTTGCCAAATATGCTCTTTTAATCTCACTCTCTATTTTTAAACTAGCTGCCTCTTCTATCTTTTTAAACTCTTCTTCACTTAAAAGCGGTCCATTATTAATAAATCTTAAGTCCGATAATGAAAATCTGATATCAAGTCTTAAATTATATATCGCTTTATCTCCCTCAATATTAGTTTTAACTCTCACCTTTTTTCTGTTCATTTTAAGCGGAGTCTGTCTTAAAAAAACTATTGCCGCCGTTGTGTTTTTATCCACCCATGCTATCCCTCTACTCTCTTCACCTGTCCAAATATTAACAAGTTTGCCGCTTTTAAATATAGCTGTATTATTCACATCTTTTATTAATGTTCTATCATTACCTTCACCAAACTGCAATGCAATAGGGTCTAATTCAGTAGGTGCCACCATCCCCGGGCCAAACGGACCCGACTCAACATCGTATGAAAACTCTTCTTTCTTTTCATGCTCCTCTTCTATTTCTTCCTCTTCATCATCTTCATTAGTTATCCCACCCTCACCAGCATCACTTCCACCGCTCAATTCAAATGCACTCATCATAGACGCACCTGATGCAGAATGAGTTTCTTTAATAAAATCTAATAATGTATTTGAATGCGATAGTGCACCTGAAACAGTATATTTAAATAGGTTAGTTAGCGTCATACGATTAGAATACTCATTTAAAGCCTCTAAAAACGCCCTAGTATCTTCAGTAGTTGCAAGTGCAATATTTATAGTGGGAGACACAGTGCCTGTTATAACAAGATGCTCTAATTCATTTATTACCCCATTTTGAGCATACTCTTTGCCCAAAACTAATATCCCTGAGTGCATATATTCTACTCTTCTGCCTAGCAGAATATTAATATTTTCTAATGCCTCGGCTATATTTTGTCCTTCTGCTTCAACAACATCTCCTGCATAAAGCGGACCTCCTCCAACTATTGGCAGGTACACCAGTGCCAGCGCTTTTACCCCATGCTCACTATGGTCTATACCTATAGCAAGACTTAAAGCACTCATATGGATTTGAGGACTAGATACAGGAAGTGGAGATAAAAGCATAAGAAAAAGTCCTAGCACAACAACTATTTTTATCCATCTTAATTTAGCTTTTCTTTTTTTCATCTAGTCCTCCGTGAGTAATTTTACTTGCTCTAATTTATGTTTTTCATGCAAATTTTTGCTTATTAATATAGACAGCACTAATATTAAGACAGGAACTATTATATTGTTAAAATGTGCAAAAAATCTAATCCAATTTATTGAGAAACTAAATAAAGTATGCTCTGAATTAAAAAATATTAATAAAATTAAAAATATTGCCGCTGCACAAATAGCAGCAACCAGCGTATGATTTTTTGCCTTAATCACATAAGAAACATGTCTTGTGAAGCTAAAGAAAAATAACCCCAATACTATAAACAGTGATAAAATAAACAAACAAAACAGCGGAATATCATAGCGCCCATATCTATAACTTGCTCTTGAAAACAGCATAAGTCCGCTTACATTAGTTCTATAATCCAATAGATGTGCTGCATCACCAAAATTCATAAATAAAACAAGCGATAAAAGCATAGTCAATATAACAGCCGCACCAGCAGCAATAAGCCCTGCCTTCATCAAATGCTTTTTATCCCCCGCACCGCCTTGAACCAATACTCTGCCCTTAACCTGCCCAATAAAAATTACCATTATAGCTATATCTAAAAACCATAAAGGATATATCCATAAACTAGAAAAAATAGATGAATATCCATTATGCAAAACAGGCAGCAAATTTAGCGGCTTAAAATTTCTAAAAGATAAAAATATTAGAGCCAAGCTAGCAAAAACACATAACGGAAAAATAATTTCTCCCATCCTTCCAATCCCTCTTAAACTTTTACTTGCAATAAAAAACATTAAAAAACAAACAGCCGCAATAGATAACCAATCTCTTAAATTTTGCTCAAATATAGAGTTAAAGAATATTCTTATCACCGTTATTACAAGCAAAATTTTAACAAACATAGCCACTAGCATAACTATTGCGACAATTCTTCCTCCTGTCTTCCCTAACCCCTTATCTAAAAGCTCAAAAAAACTTTTGTCCGTTCTTTTAATAGACAGCATAATTAATGCAACAATCATTAGCTCTAAAAGCATCATAACTAACAGCGTCAAATAACCGTCTCTACCGCTGCTCGCCATCAAAAAAGCAGGCAAAATAATCAGCTTTTGCCCTATCATTGTCAAAAATATCAAAAACGAAAATTGTTTAACAGAAATTGTCACGCTAATTTAATCCTCCTTCATTCTTGTTTTATTTTTCCCTGGCAATGAATAAGGTCTTGTCTTGCACTCAGCAGTACCGCCAAAATAAAACGAATCTTTTAAGTCTGGATAAATTAGCGGCGATATGGGTGCTAGATATGGCGCATTAAAGCTATCAAAATTAACTAGTGTAACAAGCAAAAATACTCCGCCTATCACTAAACCAAAGATTCCAAATAATCCGCCTAATATTACAAATACCAGTCTTAATAAACTTGTCACAGGCACTTGATTTGGCACAGTAAATAATGCAACGGTAGACAGTGCAGTAATTAATAACCCAGGCGAAGTAAACAATCCGCTTGACAGCGCCGCCTCACCTAACACTACACCTGTGACAATAGTTATTGCCATGGCGATGGCCCTTGGCATTCTAAGAACTGCCTCTTTTATAATTTCAAACAATAGCAATAAAAGCAGCATTTCAGGGAGCGGTCTAAGCGGGATAGCTTTAGTGGCATTTTGCAAGTTTATTAAAAAATTGGAGGGCAAAATATTGTGATGGAATACTTGAAGCGCAACAAATAATCCAGGCAAAATAATGGCTAGAATAAGTGCAAGAAATCTAATAGGTCTAATAAATGTAGCAAATGTTGACCTAGAATAATAATCCTCTGGACTTTGAAAGTCTTCTATTAAAAGAAATGGCAAAGTTAATACTGTAGGCGACCCATCTACTATAATAGCTATACGACCCTCTAAAAGGCGAGCTGCTGCAACATCAGGTTTTTCTGTTATGCCGATTTGATTAAACATAGCATGCGGATGCGGCTCTAATAATGGTAAGAGATAATGACTATCTAAAATACTATCAACATCAATGCTATTTAATTTATCTCTAATTTGGCTAAGAAGTTTATCACAAACAATGCCTTTGATAGATAACAAAGCTATATTAACATTGCCCCTAGAACCTATTTTCATTTTCTCAATTGATAAATCTGGAGTCTTTAAGCGTCTTGCCAGCAAAGAAATATTGGTTTTAAAATCCTCAATAAATCCTTCTTTAGGACCACGAATTACCGTTTCATTAAGAGGCTCACTTACTCCCCTTTTATCCCATTTTTTTGCTGAGATGACCAAATACCCTTTTATCCCGTCAACAATAATCACCGCATCACCAAGCAAAATCTCTGTTAATGCATCATCCTCTATCTCTTTAATTTCTGCCGAAAAAAGCACAGTATCAATGATTTGTTTTAAAGATGTTATTTGGTCACTAGTCTTAGCATTTTGCATTGCTAAAACAGCCCTAAATACAACTTCAGAATCTGTTATATCAGGATGATTGATAATAACCGCTTTTTTATCTAAAAACAAAAACTCCCTAACATTCAATGCTTCGGGAGTAGCCATAAGTTTCAAAATTTGATCAAGGCGCTCCATACAAGATAGTATGTGTTTTTTATTCTGCCATAATTCAAAATTAAATAAATATCAATATTTCAAAATAAATTTATAATTATAGCATAACAAATTTTTTTAAGGATAGGTCCATAACAAGATGACAAAATTTAGATTAAAGCAAATCACAATACCCCCGCAATACTCTCCTCCTGCTCTATTATCAACTGCTTGCTGCAATAAAATAACGTCCTTAAATATGATACTGTTTGCAACCATCCGACTCTCATTAAAATTATCCAATCTAGCAGCCAATATATCCGCTATATCAAATATATTCTCTATTCTCATACTAGTTAAGTACAATTCATCTATTATGTCTCTTTTATCTTTGTTTTCCATATGGGTATTATACTCCTTATTTTAAGGTGCGTCAAGTAATTTTCCTTATTTTAAGGCAAAATATTTTTATGGAGAAAATAATCCCACGAATAAAAGAGTTAAGAGAAGAAAAAGGCTTAACTCAAGCGCAACTTGCTAAAGCTATTGGTTTTAATTATAGAACTATTAGTCAATATGAAAGAGGTATAAATGAACCAGACCTAAAAACAATTAAAAAACTGTGTGACTTTTTTGAGGTCACATCGGATTATCTTTTGGGCTTTGAAGATCTTTGATAGTATATAATTTATTATTTTTGAACAATGATTTTCATATAAAATAAAAGTATCCTTTAGGCACATAAGATCGTGTCAAAAAAAAATACTATTTCTATACAAATAATAAGGATAAAAAAGGGATACTTTAGACACGCTAGACTCACGAATATTTCTTGAGTGAATTACACATTACAAAACATCTTTTTATAAAAAAAGGGGCTAGTCGCCCCGACCCGTGCTTGCATTGCACGGGTTTTTTTGGCTTCCAAGCATTCTCAAATAAATCAATTTTTCCTATGGCATAAAGAAGCAATCCTTTGCAGGATGGCAAAATTTAAAATTGTTCAACAAGCACTAGAAACTACTTCGCTTAAAATCTAATTTTATGTCATCCTGCAAAGAATCTCAACATTAAAAACAATTGTTGCATCGTGTACACCGTCCAAGCAGTTTTATGACCTTGCGCCTTGCGGACTACTTGGACGTGTTGTACCTTGCACCTTTTTTTGCCTTACAAGCCAGCTTTTTTGGTTATCCTATCCTACTATGTGTTTTTTCTGGCACATAAAAAATAGATGCCAAAACCTATAATCCGCCTCTATCGGGTTACATGATTATTTTTCTTTTTTAAAAAAACTTTAAAGCTAGCTAAGCTCTAACTTAAGCACACAACCTTCTTTTGATACAGTCAATTTCTATCTATATAATTACAATATAAAACAAAGGACACCTCTTAATTTAAAGATGTCCTTTGTTTTGATTCAATTAATTTGCCCATCTAGCATAAAATCTTGTTCTCGTTCCGTCATTGCAATAAATTGGATTATCAGCATCAAATACAATTCTTTCTCCTTCAAAATTAGGATTATCATACCAGCCTAAGAAAGTCCAGCCAGTAGAACCTGCTGGCGCCATAATATTGAATGTAGGCGACCAGAAAATTTGATATGCATTTATAGTCATGATAGGATCATCCAGTCCCCAAGCAAACGTACCGCCATTTGCATCAAACACAAACTCATTATGCCTAAAATCACTCCATCTTGCTTCTAAAATAACCCCATCAACTTCTATACCAGGCTTACCATTTGCTTCAATTAAATTATCAAAACTGATTCCCTCAATTGCCCACCATCCTAAAAATATACTTCCTTGTCTAATTGGCGCACTAAGACCATAATTGATATCTGATACCCATTCTAATACGACCTCATACTCTCCCGTTTCAGGATTATATTCCATCACAAAAACATAGTCACCTGTCTCAGGGTCACGAATATATTCTCCTGTTTCAGGATCACGCGCTCTTACAGGTTCATTTCTTCCTTGATCTTCTCTATTAACATCAAGATTTGCAATTCTTCTCATAAGCGTTCCGTCAGAAAGCATTCTATAAGTAATCCTAACTCCAGTCACATAATTTCCATTTTCAGAGATAATGCTATCCCATACAACAGGACGAAGAGAAGAATTCCAATGTACTGACCAATAATCACCACGCCATGATCTAGAAGAATAAATTGTTAAATTTGAAGTACCCCAAAATGCATGAGGACCAATCCCTTGTACATTGGGCCCTAAAGTCACACTTGGCAATCTGTTGCTATTAGCAAAAGCATATTCACCAATTCCTAAAAGTGTACTAGGAAGTGATATATGCTGTAATTGATGATTACCAAAGAACGAATATCTGCCTATATGTGTCACACCTTCTGGTATAACAATACTTGACATATTTTGAGTTTGTGCAAAAGCAAAGTCGCCTATTGTCCTTAAGGTGCTTGGCAATGTCACATTATGCAATCTAAATGAGCCTTGGAAAACTCTATCACCAATTCTTGTGACACCTTCAGGAACATGAATAGTATGCAAATGAATAGCATGGAAGAAAACTCTATCACCAATTATCCTTAAAGTGCTTGGCAATGTGATAGTATTGATGTCTGTTGCCATAAACGCTGCATAGCCTATGCTTGTGACACCTTCAAATATATCTACATACCTTATATTAGAATATCTAAACACTTCATCTTCAATTACAGTAATATTATTAGGCAGTACCACACCCTCTATACCAGAACCAAGAAATGCTCTTCTTCCTATATGAGTGACAGTATTAGGGATAACAACCCCTTCTACTATACCATTTTCAGGCACCCCGAAATTTTTTAACCCAGTAGTAGTAGAAAAAGCTTCAGCTCCTATGCTTGTTATGCCATCATGAATATAAACAGTTTCAAGATCTCTATTGGCAAAAAAGATACCTTCAGGTATTTCTGTTAGAGTATCAGGAATAGTAATTTCTGTCATAGATCTCATACGAGCAAAAGCAAACCTGCCTACACTTTCCAAATTTTCTGGTATACTAAAATCTATAAGACCGGCATATACAATTCTTGTCTGTTCAGTAAGTTCATGTACCTCAGCACGCCTAACTGATGTACTATCAAAAGCAGACTCACCAATATGTCTTAATGTAGAAGGCAAATTAATAGTCATAAATCTTTGATAGTTTCTAAGTGAATTAGTCACACCAATAAAAATTTCATTTCTATTACTATCAATAAATGCCCCAGAAAAAGCAAAATCTCCGATACTTCTTACTCCTTCAGGAATAATCGCAGGATCATTAAAGCCAGCACCTTGCCCTTCATAAACAATATTAGTCAAATGGCTATGCCCACGCAACGCACCATCCGCAATGCCTACAATCCCTCTTCTTAAAGTTATATCAAGTCTTGCTGAATTTGTACTTGCAATAAGCCAATCGTCTGCGTATATAAAGTGATTAGCTAGATTTGCAGCTTGACTAGTCCATAATGCAGTATTAGAAGCCGCATCCGCAGTTGCTGTTGAACCAAAAGCCCCACTATTAATGTGCATAAGGGAATCAGGAAGCGAAATATCACTAAGGCTAGTAAATGTTCTAAATGCAGTTTCTGCTATACCTCTAGTGCCTGCTGATACAGTTGCAAATTCAATTGTATTATCATGTCCGCCTACAACCCAACCATCTACATAAATCAAACCATATTCAGTATCGCTATTATTCCAAATTGCAGTATTTCTAAATGCACCTATTCCAATAGATGTAACACTATTAGGTATACTAATACTATTTAGCTCACGAGCATTAGTAAACGCATCACGACCTATACGATTTATACCATGAGGTATTTCAATCTTAGTTATCCCAGAATTCTGAAATGCAAGTCTTTCAATGTTTCTTAAAGAACTTGATAGTTCAATATGATTTAAGTTGACAGTGCCGCTAAAAGCAAGCGTGCCAATTGTCTCTACCCTTGCGCCGCCAGAAACACGTTCTAACATTAATGCGTTAGAAAAAAGCTGACTTGATATACTAGTCAAATTAGGCGGAAGCCTTACCTCAACAAGCCCTGATCCATTAAAAGCATGCTGTCCTATATGCGTAACAGTATTAGGAATATCAATGCTTGATAAAGAAACATTGGCTTGAAAAGCGTTGTTGCCAATAAATTCAAGACCATGCGGCAACAAAACTTCTTCTAACAACATTGCATTTGCAAATGCATGAGATCCTATTCTTCTTATATTAGAACCTAATACAATTCTATTTAATCTGTTTATACTCCTAAACGCACTGTCGCCTATACTAGTAACTGGTAATCCATTATGATATGATGCAACAGTAATATTATTACCAGCCGTACCTATGCTTGTTAGCTCATACTCTGTGCCGTTGTTTATGCGTCTGTATGTCATACCTGATGTTCTAGCAAGATAAATTTCTAACGGACTAGACCACTCAGAATCTCTAAAAAATCTATGGTCAATAGTTATGGCTCTAACACTCAAATGAAATGTACCAGACCCTAGCAAAGGCAGCTCAACCCAATTTGGAGTGCCTCTTCTTTGAGTGCGCACAAAATGACTTTCTTCAGGGTTGCAAATCTGGCAGTCTAGATAGTTATCTAAATCACTATCGCAATTTTCCACGCAATGCTCGCAAGTATGAGGAACCAACGACTCACCAGTTGCTGGGTCCCTAAGAGGACCGTCATAAATCCAGCCGCAGATACGACACATATATACATAACTCTCATACTCATCTAAATCAATCGTCGTAATCTCACCCCCGCCAATAATTCTGATTTGATAACCGCCCGTTGAATACGGAACCTCAGACCATGACAAAACATTTGCTGGTCCATCAAATTCTAAATCTGTAGGAGTAATCAAATGTTGCATTCCACCGCAAGCACTAAACGCCACAAGCATACCCATCATCATGCTAATAGCAATAAATGCACACACAAAATATTTGGCAATTTTTTTTCTTTTAGTTAATGAATTAATTTTTTTCATATCAATCTCTCCTATTATATTATATTTACTATTACCGCTATAAAAAGTTAAAAAACATATTTATAGTATTATAGTTTATTCAGCCGTTCTTTGACCATCAAGTTGTTTTTTAATTCTTCTATCTCTAACAATTTCCCACGGCCATTTGAATTTGAATTTTCTAACAGCAATATCAATTAAGAAAAATGATATTATGATGATTAAAAATACAGTCCTTGGATCAAACACAACACTTGCTACCCATTCAATATCTCTAAGCACATATTCAGCTCCAGGAACATAACTATAATTGCCATTATCATCATAAACACGATGAGCACCACTGCTAACCATGCGCCCGCCGCCTCTATGTGCTTGCGACGCTAAAGCTTCTAATAAAGTTACGCCTCTTTCAGGGCTGTCAAAAGCATTAAATTCACTTGAATATGAAAATATCTTATATTGCACATTATCAAAAACTGTTCCGTCAATATTTGTTTGCACAGTTCTAATTTGAAAAATACCTGTATCAGGAAACTCAAAATTAGCTGTAATAAGTCCAACTGCAGGTATACTTACATTAATAGTAAACGGCTGAGCACGCTCCCTGTCTAGCACCAACAAGCCGTCAATCATAGTTCCATCAGTTAGTGTGACATCTGTCACAGTTATTTCAATGCTTTCAATTTGGATATTAGGTGTCACGGTATTGATAGCCGCATGCACATTAAAGTTTTGCGGAGTAAACTGAGGACTAAGGTCAGTCACTTGAATATCATGAGAAGGCAACAATCCTCTGACAATTCTTTCTATAAGAATTGGTCCTACCTCACCATATGTGACATGATTATGATCCATAAATTCATCTGAGAATGATCCAGCTAATCCACTCAAATCAGAAGTAAAAGCACCTACCCTGCCTTGCCCAAACCTCCACCGTGTATAAATGGGGATACCAAAGGGACCTGAGAGCGGCATGACTAAAGCATTCTCATTAGTAGCAGTCTTTGCCCTAGTACCAACAAATCCATGCAGCGGCGGTATCAAACTATGCGGAGCACCTGTGATATTATGATCTAACCCCGCTGTCTCAACAGTAGCAGAATTAACTGAAGGATGAAAGGTTTCAAATACTACATCTCTAATTGCAGGAATTTCAAGACTTGCTCTGATATAATCTGTTAATCTTCCTATATCTCTATTGATAAACAAAAAATCATTATAATCTACATTTGGATTATTTGCCCTACGCACCATATATGTAACCGTATTTATTGCAGGACCATCAGCCGCACCCATAATCGAAACAACTGAAAATGTAACTTCGTTGTTTCTAATCGCATCTAAATAAGGAAACGAAACAGGTAATCCGCCGTCATCAGTAGGTTCACCGTCTGTTATAAACATAATATGCCTATTTTGGACATTTCTATCAGCCATAATATGCTGGTTTGCCATACGCAATGCAGGTGCATAATTTGTGCCGCCAGCTGCAGTGATGGCTCTGACTCTATCTTCAATTGGTCCTGTTTGTGGAATAGGAGTAAGCGGAGCAATTAAATTAGGCGCATTAGAAAATGTGATTATACCAACATAATCTCTGTGCGACAATGCCCTCATTGCGGCTATAGTAGCAAGTCTTGCTATTGCAATTCTAGATAATGGATTTGCTTGAGGATTGTCTACATGGTTCATACTGCCGCTAACATCTAAAACAATCATAAGCGAAAGCGGAGGCCAATACTCTTCTGCCTGAACAGGAAGCATTTCTTGCAATAAAGACGGAACTCCATGCGGATTTAAATCCTCAGGACAAAATGCATTTGGATCTTCTGTGTTTGGAATATTTCCGCCGATTACCAACAACCCGCCGCCTCTTATATAAACATATTCATGAAGCAATTCATCAAAACCATCAGGCATATCCCTATTAGCGATATTAACTAAAATAACCTGGTCAAAGCGTGATAATGCTCTTATATCTCTTGGCAAATTTTCATTGTTAATGTCCATGCGTTCAACAGGAACACTAAAACTATCTTCATTTCTATTTAATAAATGCTGAAGATTTTCCCCCTCACCATTTTGGTCAATAATCAATATTGTGTCATACACATCAATAAAGAAATAATGATAAAATTGATTGTTTTGCGATAAACGATCAGCACCGCTTTCTATTCTAAATAATAACTGTTGCGCCCCAGGTGTAGTAAAAGTATGATCAATGCTTGTAGTATAAATGCCGCCCGGCAATGAAACAACAACAGTATCACCCGCTATATTATTGTTGAATATAGTTAAATTCACATTGCCTTGAAATGAACTTTGCAATGTCACATCAATACTAACAGTCTCACCAACCATAACAGCCGTACCAGGCATTCTGATACCATTGATTTGCACCTCATCACCAATATAATCACCTTCAAAATGCACCACATCAACTACAATATGCTCTGCAAGCAAAGTAGTCAAAGCAACTCCTGCCGTCCCGTCAGTTTCTAATCCGTCAGTAAGCAGCACTACTTTTCTAGCAGCTAATGGATTTTCAAATTGATCTCTTGCAAAAGACAACGCTGCAGCAATATTAGTAGCCCTTGTATCAAGATGTTGAGGAGGATGCAATATCGCATCTATATATTGATTGAAAGCAAGCTCAGAATTACTAGTTAGCGGAGCAGCTAAAAATTGATTTCTTGCAAATAATACAATACCAACTCTAAAATTGCCATCCGAATTTGCAGAAATAATTTGCCTGATAAACGCATTTTTCCTGCCTTGTGCAGACTGAATAAATTGCTCAGAATTCAAAAATTGACTATCATTCATGCCATCTCTGTTTAACTCTAAATTTACACTGCCGGATACATCCACCAATATTATCAATTCATTATTATCATAAGGAATATCATAAGCAAAGGTAAGCCCAGTTAAAATTGCTACACTTAAAACTGCCACAGAAATATGCAGTACTAGCGATATAATACGGTATCTAGTTTTTCTTTGTTTTGCTCCTACTCTAAAAAACAATATTAAAGCAATAGCAATTAAAGGAACAAGCAAAAACCAAAGCCACCCGCTCCACTCGCTTCCTAATGCGATTCTTAAATTTGACATAACTCTCTCCTCCTTTTATAAAGCTTTTTAAAAGCTTTTTGACATTGCAAGCAATCTTTCAACAAACAATAACCCAAACAATGCAAGACCTAAAAGCAGATAAATATCATAGTCTAATCTAGGCGGTTCTGGGAAAACTGGCTCTATAAATTCAGTTACAAGCAAAAAATTGCTTTGTGAGGACGGTATTCTTACGAAAAAGTTTTCAATTACTGTTTCTCGATCGTCGCCTACATTAATCCCTGTCATCACAACTCCCGAATCAAGTCTTTGAATAATTCTATGATGCCCTAGATTATTTAAGCGTATATCGTACGGCAATGTATCAAAAACTTCTGATTCGCCTGCACTAGCAATAGTGATACTAGGTCTAATCTCATTGAATACTGCACTGCTTTGATCAAATGTTAAATAATCACCAATCTCAAAAGTATATCTAGATAATGTCACAGGAAAGAAAAGTTCCATAAGATTAAACATAATCATCGGCCAGTCAACGCCCATACTAATGTTTGAAAACAATGTAGCAAATGATTTAACCGCAATCCTAGAATCAGGCGTATTTTTAACCATCAGCATAGGATGAGTAACAATTTCTCCGCCCACTTCGCCTCTTATGTATAAATAATTAACAAATTCAGCAGGAGCCGCAACATTTCTAAAACTATTAACAATTATATTTCCCGGATTAACCCCATTTAATAAATGCCCCGGTGTATCTGCAAAAAGCCTATTTTCTATTGCAGGAGCAAGTGCATTAGTTCTATCAATATCTTCTAAAAATACCACACCAGAATTTGCAGGAGCATCACGACTGCCTCGCCCATCAATATTAGGTCCGCCGGTTATAAGCAGCACAGCCCCCCTCTCTGGCAAATACCTTGGCATTTGATACTCAAATATATAAAAATCATAATTATCAGGAACTTGACCATCCAAATCATCATATATCTGACCCATAGACATAATAGAAAAATCAATACTCCATCTTGACGAAAGCGCACCCATTAGTCCTACAAGCGACGCTCTTTGAAAAATGCTTGCCTCTGGCGTGACATATAATATTCTAATAACCTCATTTCCGCCGCTAAAAACCCAAAACTCATTGTCATAACTAAATGAATCATCCGCCTCAATGGTTATCCTTGCGCTTTCAAATCCATATATCCCCAGTTCATTAAAATGCACTGTGCTAGGCTCATTATTTATAAGATTAACTACCACTGTTTCAGTCACAGTGCTTCCCGGAGCAATATCAAATCCTCTTGCATTAAAAACCGTTATAGTCACTGGCAATTCAAAATTCATATTAAAGCTTGCTACCTCAACAGCAAACCTATATAAATTGCCGTCCACTCTTGCCGACGCATTTAAAATAGTAGCATTCCACTCTCTAAAATCTCCATGCACAGCCTCGCTTATTCTTGATACATTAACTATATTAACCGCACTATCCGTGTTTTCAAATGTAGTAGCTGTAAACAAAGTAATATCCGCAGAAGGATTTTCATTTAAAAATCTTTCTGCTAAAGTCATAGCACCATTAATATCACCATTTCCAAAACCTGCACCCTCTTGCCCTAAATTTGTTATTGCCTGCCCTAATGCAGCAATGCCCGATGGTCCAGCCACTCTTGTTATTATAGGTTCTGCAGTTTGCCCCGCTAAAATAATTGTCAAATACTCCTCACTATCTAAAACTTGAGTCCCCATAATCCTAACTTGATCCAATGCTCTGTCAAATCTAGTTATTCCGTCACCTTGGTGCGCCCTCATGTTTGCTGAAGAATCAATGATAAAAATTGTTTCATTTGTCGGAGGAGGCACAGCATCTGCGACAAAAGGTCTAGTCAATGCAAACGCACCAATAGTAATTATCAAAATTTGACAAAGAACAATCAATAAATTAGTAATTTTACTGACAGGAATCTTTTTTCTTCTATATTGCAGACTCAGTTTCCAAATATGTGTACTAGAAATATATTTCTGCTGGTAATTTGGCTTCAATAAATATATGATGATTAGCACCAACAGCCCCAATAATCCCAATAACCCCAACGGGAAAATCCAACGCATATCCATAGATGTTGTTTCTCTCCTTTAATTTAATATGGTCAGCCTATATATACTATTTAGGATACCCATATATACTAGTCAAAATGTATGACTGCTCTGTTATTCTAAGCCGCTAAAAGTGCTAAATATGCTTCAAGCATAATACGCAAGCTAACAGGAATATCACCGCCCGCAGCTATAATTGCCAAAGCCTCTGCCATAGCTTGCCTAAATGCCGCTTCATCTTCTCTAAAATTATCCATCCCATTTAAAATAGCATCAGGATCAAACTCTCTTTCGTCTGGATCAGGATCAGGATCAGGAGGCGGAGGAGACGGCTCATCACTAGGATCACCCTCAGGCTGAAATTCTGCCATTAACACAATATTCCATCTTACATTCATTTCTCTTCTGACAGGATTTTGGCTTAAAATTTCATCCATGCAAAATATCCATTCATTAAAAAGACTGCCGGCTAAAGGAGTAGCCGTTACTTGTCTTCCATGTTCACCTTCCACAATTACTTGAAACACATCTCCCTCAATAAAGCCGCCGCCCATCACTAAATATTCAATCGTAAAATATATAAAAATAGGGTCAACAGGGTCACGCTGTTCTTCTTCAAAGGTCACATAACTATTCCAAGCAACGGGGCTCTCAACAGTCACGTTTGCAACAACAACAGAAGTAGCAAAAATCGCCATCAATACAGCAGCAATAATGGTGGGGACAAGCATAAACGCCTTAATTCTGATTTTTTTAGGGCTGACCGTGGTCAGTTTTTCTTTTGCATCCTCTCTTTGAATAGTAGCCAAGTATGAATCATCATCCTTTAGCTCCTGCATCGTAATCAAACGCTCTTCTAACCCAGTACGGTCAATACGGGCAGCAATTTGATTTGCATCAGGCTTAAAAAGCAGCAAATAAAACAATGGCATAGAAATAACAGTAACGCCGCCCCAAACCCCTAATGAAATCCAAAGAACCATTAGTCCTGAGTTTTCATAATTGGTAAAACTTGCAAAGCTGTTAAATCCTATTGCAATAAAAGCAAAAGCAGCGCCCAAAGCAAAACCCGCTATAGCACCCCAGATCAAGCTTTTTATCAAGCCCTCACCTCTTAATCGACTATAGTACTTTTTGAAAAGTTGGTCTTTTTTCATAACACTCCCCTCCTAATAATGATAGTATTTGATTAAGTCATGTTGTATTATACTGTATATAATATGCTTTTGGATACAACATGTCACAACACCAAACACATAATTATAATAATTATATAATATGAGCATATATAATGTCAAGTGTTTTTGACAAAAATTTTTCAAAAACTTTTAACTAATTTTTGTATAGAAAAAATAGGTTTTATAAAGAAGAGATTCTTACAGAATGACATAAATTTAGGTTTTAAGCGGAGTAGTTTTTACATTTATTGAAACAATTTTAATTTATGTCATTCTGTAAGAATCTCTTCTTTAAACTAATAGCCCTGTTCAGCAACCTACAAGGCACATCTAAAACAGTTTTTTTTATGAACAAAAGTACCCTTCGGGCACATAAGCCCATGCTATAGGGTCTTCGTGGGCTTGCGCCTTGCGGCACATTGGGCATCTTGCATTGATGCCCTTTTTGTTGATGCAAGCAACTTTCATTTCAGACGATAATTCCTAGTGCATAAAAAAAGGGGCTAGTCGCCCCGACCCGTGCTTGCATTGCACGGGTTTTTTTGGCGTCCAAACATTCTCAACAAAACAATATTTCCTATAGCATAAAAAAGATGTCCAAATGGACATTCGGTTGGCTTGCGGTGTCTCCCCTTTTTTGAATTCGCTAATTCTCAAACACAAACGACTGAAAGACGAAGTATTTTTCCTATACTATAAAAATATAAAAAAACCGCTTAAAGGCAATCAACCTTTAAGCAGCTTTTTTATTAGTCTAGATTTAATTTAGTCTTCAACCGGAATAGGCTCAAACACTACAGCAACACTGATAGGTCCAGCCGTTTGAGGCATTCTAATCAATACATTAGGGTTGCCAATAGTATTGATCCATCTGCCATTATTAGCTGCAATCGGAGCCGTATTTGGAATTGTTTCATTTGTTTGAACAACTCTCTCACCGTTTACATACCAGTGACTCACTCTATAACCATCTTCAGGCACAGCAGTAAAGTTTAATCGCCCGCCAGCTTGATTGTTGGCATGATTAGCAATTAAGAAAATTCCGCCGTTATTAACAATAATACCAGCATTAGGATTATTGCCAATTCTAGCCGGCAAAATTGTACCGCCTGTGCCAATCACTTCAAAGTCAACTGTATTTGGCACTTGCTCAACCGTCACATGAAGTCTGCCGTCTAATCTAACAAACAACTCATTGTTAGTGTTTCCATGCGTGCCCACTCTCAATACATCCGCAGGACCATTAATAAACGCAACAGAACCTGCTCTATGAATAATCTCTTCACCGTTAACTGTCCATCTTAAGCGGAAATTAGCATTGTTTCCTGGTGCTTGTGCTTGGAATCTAATCCAGTCATTAGCCGCAAGTGTGCGTGAATTAGCAGGAGCAGCAGTGCTTACAGTTCTTCCAGCCTCTGGGATATAGTCAGCAGAAGCCTCAGGCCAAACAGTTACAAAAAAGGTGCCCGCTTGGTTTGCATGTGCAAATCTATTGCTAAGATTAAATGTGCCAATAACCTGAGTAGTAATCAATAAATGTGTAGGTACAGCTCTGATTTCAACATCATCAGTCAATACATAGTTAAATTCATTATTAGTACCCATAAACACATCATCAACATACCATCTAGTTCCAAAATTAGCCGCCAATCCTGATACAGCAAATTCTAATGTCCAGCCTCTGTTTATACTCATGCCTGTTGTTAAGTTATGTCCATTAGATGATGCTCTTAACAATCCGTTAGTACCAACAATATTAAAGTCAACTCTTGCCATGTATTCAGCAGCAATAGGTCTAAATTCAACATGCACAGTTATAGGAAGCCTATCTTGCACTACAAATACTAAAGTACTTGTTTCATTATCATCAACTATTTCACCATTCAAAGTCCAGCTAGCAACTTCAAATCCGATATTAGGTAATGCAGTGAATACAACTGTTGAAGCAAGAGTAGAATTACCCCACTCAATCAACGCTCCGCCTGCAGTATTTGCATTAGCTCTGATATTACCATTAGCACCAGCAGTATGGAATACATCAACTTCAACATTTACAGGTTGATTCCACCTTACTACCCAAGCACCGTTTTGCCAATTTTCCCAAGGAGCTTGATCCTCTGTTCTGCCTTGAACGTTTGCAAATATGTTAGGATTTAATCCAGTAGAACCTGCAGTGAAAGCATTAGTGCCCATTGTCCTAACACTGAAAGGAATATTAACATTAAATTGGTTGCCGGCAGTGCCTCCAGCACCAATCGCATGAGTTTCAATTGTAGTCACACCGTTATGCAATATAAGATTGTTAAGTCCTGATGGTACAAACGGTGAAACATCAAATGCATATGATCTGATTACTCTGACAGAATCAGGTATGATATAAGTAGTTGTACGTTTTCCTTGAGGGAACAACACAATTTCAGTCATCGCCCTATTAAACAATACACCGTCTACACTTGCAAAATTAACTGCATTTTCTGATACATTAACTGCTTGAAGAGCAAATCTTCCTCTAAATACATTAGGTCCTAAGGTGATCAAGTTATCAGGAAGATTAATATAAGTAAATCCAGCCATAGTGTTTGATGTCATAAACGCTTGTGTATGAATTGCCTCTAAAGAAGAATTAGCACCAAAATTAATAGACTGTAATCCGGCAATATTTACAAACGCCCAAATTCCGATACTTAACATACGGCTGTTGTCTGCAAAAGTGATATCCGTGACATTACTTAAACCAGAGAATGCACTCATTCCGATTGTCTCAAGCGACGCAGGGAAGAACAAATGTCCAGATAAAGCAGTTAGATTGAATGAATAATTGCCGATTGCTTGCAAGCGATTAGGGAAATTAAATTCAGCTAAATTGCGGTTTCCTCTGAAAGCACTATCACCAATTACAGCTAACAAGCTATTATCACCAAATGTCACCCTAGTTAAAGCACTATTACCCATTGAAGTAAATTCAAATGCATTATGACCTATTTCTTCTACGCTAGCAGGAATATGAAGATTAGCAATATTAGTGTTTCTGAATGCGTTGTTGCCAATAATACGCAGCTGACTTTCTCCGCCTTCAAAGATGATTTGAGTCAAAGTAGTCACACCATCAAATGCACCTGCTCCGATACTTGTCACACTTGCAGGCAGATACAATCTTTGGAATCCGACTCTGTTAGCAAACTGTCCGGCAGCAATAGTAGTAGTACCGTCAGCTATTCTGATATATTCACCAACACCAACAACCGTTATGATTTGTTGATTAGCTCTATTTAATAAGAAAGGTCCTTCAATTACAAAATGCGGATGCTCACCCCATAAATTAACATTAGTCAAAGCATGAGTATCAACCAATGCACTAGCCGATAAACCTTGTGCTGTCAAACCATCAGGAATAGTAAATGTATTTAATGCTCTGGCATTGATAAAAGCTTCGGCTCCGATGTGATTTAATTGGCTGTCTTCTCTATCAAGATGAACCGCAGTTAAATTTCTTGCGTTTCTAAATGCACTTATGCCAATAGATTGAATGCTGTTAGGCAAAGTAATCTCTTGGATTAATGGCCAAGTAGATTGATGGAAAACTGCTCCTGCTGCATTGAAAGGATCTCTGCCGCCTGCAAATGCAAATGGTGCAATTGCAGTCACCGGAGTAGTTCCAACTACAGTATTAGGAATAGTATAAGCGCCTGATCTGCCTGAAGGGAAAATCTCTAAAGTTGTACCGTCATTGCTAAACAAGACTCCGTCAACTGCTCTTCTAGCGCCTGTTGGCAATACATTATAAGTAGTATCAAACGCACCTACTCTGCCGCCAAAGATATTAAATACATCTTGAGGAGCTATAAAACTTGGCAAGTTATAGATTTTTTCAATTTGTCTTTCCATTTGAAGCCAGTTAAAAGCACCTTGCCCGATATGAGTCAAACTGCTGCCTTCTTCAAAAATAAGAGACCTAATCGAAGGCGCAATACCAGATGCCCCTTGTTGTTGGAAAGCTTGAGTACCGATAGTTTGGACAGTATTAGCAATTGTGATTTCTCTGAATCTGTTTCCGCCAAATAATCCCGCAGGAATTTCAGTTGTACCCGCAGCAATTTCTAGATACTCAAAACCAGACAAAGTAAATGGTCCCATCAAGTTATTTGAGAATCCTACAGCAGTCTCAAAATTAGTCAAGTTTCTAGGGTCAATAACCAAAGTACCTCTTGAATGTTGGAAAGTAGCACCACCAAACACCGCAGTCCCTAAAGTATGCAAAGATTCAGGCAAGTATAAAGTGTGGTTACCTACAAATTGTGAAGAATTAAATGCACCTTCGTTTACCACTTGCAATTGTGAATTTTGACCTATGAATATTCTTTGAACACGTCTAGTGAAAGCAGGCGGGTCACCACTACCCGTACCAATTGTAGGAAGCTGACCAGCTGGCACATTAATTAAGTGTCCATTGAATCCAGGTGACCCAGCCGTATGAGATAATGAAGTCAGTCCGCTAAATGCCTGATTGAAAGCTCTTACACCAATGTACGTCACTGTATCCGGTATAACAAGATCCCAATCATTGATAGTATTAGGGTCAATTCTGCCGGTATTTACACCATTATCATAGATATATTGAGGTCTGTCTGTCAAGATACCTGTTCTTATTGGAGAATTAACAGCATCATCATCACCAAAGAATGCTCTGTTTGCAGCATATAAAGCATGATTAGGGTCAGTCAAGATATTTTCAAAAGCATATACATGCCCCATAGTATATCTGCCTTGTATTGAAGCCTGATTAAATGCATCGTTGCCAATAGTCCTAAGACCATAGTTTAATATAATAGCATTTATACCATTTGCACGATCAAAAGCCCTATGTCCGATAGTCTCTAAGTTGTCATTAAATACAACTCTTCCGCCAAAGGCTGATACACCGCCTGCAAGTGCAACTGTTGCACCAAACCCTGCAAACGCAAGATCTCTTATATGCACTAAACTGTTAGGGAAAACAAATGTAATATCATCACTGCCATGTCCTCTCCATGCACCAACACCAGATCCTTGAAACGCACCCTGTCTAAATTCAGATACTCTGCTTGCCCCTGGTGCGCCAGGCACAAGATTTCCGCCCTCAAAAGTGACTTCAATCAAGCCAAACGGCATTCTTCTAGTAGCAAGGTCAGCAAAAGTCGAATGTGAATTAAAATCACCTACTGTTCTGTTTGGAGCAACTGCTCTTGCTGTGCCTCTAAATGCAAACTCACCAATATACTCAACAGTATTAGGGATGTGTATGCTCCAGTTTAAATCTTCTAGTACAGGTGAATTAGTCGCATTAAAGAAAGCCGCTGCTCTATTAATCATTTGGCTGTCAAATGCTCTTGCACCAATATTTATAACATTGCTTCCTGTTTCAAAAGCAACAGAATTAACATTTACATTAGCAAAAACTGCTGTGCCCATTGTTAATTGTGCATCGCTGCCGCTAGGCACTGCACCAAAAGTGATATCAATCCTAGGGCTGATAGAACCAACTTGCTCTACACCCACATTTTCAAAAGCAGAGTCGCCTAAAATTGTCACAGTACCAGGGATATAGATTTCAGTTATATCTGCACTATTAATATTTCTAAATGCACCTGCACCGATTTCTTGTACACCTTGCGGAATATTAATGCTTGTTAATGCAGTATTTTCAAATGCTCTTGCACCGATATGAGTAAGTTGAGGAGAAGTAGGATCACCAGTTTGAGCGCCGCCAGGTCTGCCGAAGAAAACAATGCTGCTAGCATTAATTGCATTTAAGAAAGCAGCTTCTCCGATATGAGTGACAGTATAAGGAATCCTGATTGTTTCAATCAAGTTATTAGCAAGAGCAAAGTCAGGAATACTTTCCATTCCAAATCCAAATTCAAACTCACTTAAAGTTACGCCTCTAAATGCATTAGCCCCGATTTCTCTAACTGATTGAGGAACACTTAAACCATCAATGTTTACGCTGTCCGCAAAGGCATATGCGCCGATAGTATATAAAAGATTAACTCCAGCAAGATCAACTGTGAATAAAACTTCTGTTTCTCTAAACGAATGAGCACCAATAGTAACTAATTGACTGCCGCTTGCAAAGTTGATTTCTTCTAAATATCTGTTGCCTCTAAATGCATGTATACCTATTATAGCGATATTTGCAGGCACAGTATAAGTATCACCTGTAATTTGTCTAGCTGATGGGAATCTAACTAAAGTAGTACCGCTGAATAATACACCGTCAACTGCACTAAACGCAGTGTTTCCAGTTGCAACAGTAAATGTTTCTAAATTAGTGATAGTGATTAAAGCATGGTCACAGATATTAGCAGTTGTATTTGGCAATTCAAAGTTTATTGCTTCTCTATTGCCAGGCAGCAACACTAAAGTAACCGCACCTACAGTAAATAATGCATTTTGACCTACTACAAAGTTGCCGCCAGCGTCACTAGTCACAGCAATTACTTCTAATACTGTTGAATCAACAAACATACCGCTTGTGATGTTGCCAACATCAGTAGTTGCAGGCAATGTCAAATGAGTTAAGTTAACAAGACCATTGAAAGCACCAGCACCAATTGTAGTAAAATTAGGGCTGTTTCTAAAAGTTAAGACTTTTAGATTAGGAATGTTTTCAAAAGCACGGATTCCGACAGATATCAAACCTGAAGGCAATACTATTGTTTCTAATGCAGGGTGATTAGCAAACACACTGAAATTTTGAGCTGCTGGATTTGCTGCACCAGCAATAGTTTCAATGTTTGCAGAACCCTCAAAATAAACTTCAGTCAATGAGAATGTATTTAAGAATGCATTACCGCCGATTCTTTCTAAATTGCTGTTGTCGGCAATATTGACTCTTTCTAAGAATCTAACTTCCTCAAAAGCACTTACGCCAATATATCTAACACTAGCAGGAATATTGATTTCATACATCCTAGAGTTGCTTCTAAATGCCGCATCAGGGATATTAACTACACGGCTGCCTTCTTCAAAGATAACATACCTAAGCCTAAATGCACCTTCAAATACACCATCAGGTATAGAAAACTCATCATCAACTCTAAGTCCGCCTAAAGTTAAGTCAACTGAACTGCCGCCAGAGAAGATAATTGTATCAAGGTTGGTCATAGCAATCATTGCACCTAAGAATCGCAAGTCAGCAGGGATAATAAGCTCATTTAATGCAGGCAAGCCGCTAAATGCCCTGTTTTCAATTCTTTGGATACCTTGATGCAATATTATAGTTCTTAAATTAGCATTATTGTTGAAAGCCTCAGCCATGATATAGTTTACAGTGCCAGGAATTTCAACTGCTTCAAGATGGAAATTATCTCTAAACGCCCAAGGTCCGATTATAGTGACAGTTTCAGGGATAATAAATCTGCCTGATCTGCCAGTAGGGTAACGCACTAGTGTAGTCCCGTCGCTGTTGAAAAGAACACCGTTTACGCTTGCAAAATTTGGGTTTTGAGAATGAACATGAATATTTGTCAAGTTGCTGCAACCATCAAATGCATTAGCGTCAACACCATCAGCATCAATATTTCTGCCTAAAGTAATAGACTCTAACAATACATTTGTTAACATACCAACACGGTTGACAGGCAAGTCATTATAATAATCAGGCACAACTAAATGTCTAACAGAACCAATATCAGCACCTCTAGATACCATGAATCCGTTTACAGTAGGTGAAAATCTAAATACTTCACCATAGAAAGCATATAAATTTATTCCATCTGCATCAACTAGATTCCAAGGAGCAATCATAATACCCCTTTCATCAGTCAATCTTGTTCCGCCGCCAACAAATCCGCCAGGTGCTGTAAACCAGCCGATGAATCCATTGCCGTTGATGCTTGGTACTTCTATATTATTTATTTGACCAAATACAACTTCAGTATCATCACTAACAACGCTTCCTAAACCTGATTCAAGATTAATATTAAATCTATGCGGCGCCCAATTAGCAAATAAAACTAAATCACCGCCAGTAAAATATCTATCCAAAAATCTTCTTGTATTGTGTCCGACTGCACCTGGAGTAGTATTCCAAGTATCTAAATCATGACCCACTCTAGCAACAGTAACATCAGGGAAAGCAATAGGATCACCTGTTGCAACAAATCTAAATCTGTCTGCATCAGCCAACAACCCATGTCCGCCAACATCAAAAGTGACAGTATAAGCAAACACATTAACATCTACGCTAAACGGTGAGAAACGACGATTATTCAAATCATAAGCATAGAAAGAAACTATATTTTCACCTGCCCTAGATAAGGCAATTCTTTTAGCAGCAGTACCCGCTGAAACATCATAAATTCTTTGTGCGCCAGTACCTTCATTAATTATAATTACATATCTAGATGCCCCTAAAACATGATTCCACAACACATAACCTTGTGCATAGTCAATAAAATTAGGAACAGAGTTGCTGACAACAACAGGATAGCTAAACAACGAAGCATTTGACGCATTTGCTCTTATGCTTAAAGTATAGTCACCGATTGTAGCACGCAATGCAGCAATTTCAACAGATGTCAATTCACGATGATTAGAATTTGCACCAGCTACTTCAATTTCTTGGCTGCCGATATTAATAGTATAGCCAGTCGCACCTGCAACTGCAGTCCATCTGATAGTGTTTCCATCTAGTCTTACATTAGAAGGAGTAGCAACAGTTGCTTTGTTGAATGGAGTCCAAACAGGCTCACCTGCTGGAGAATTGTATCCGATTGCCTCTGGTCTTACGCTGATTTGCATATCGCCTTGAGCAAACTCTCTTAAAGAGATGCTTGTTCTAGAACCATTGTCAATAGTCAAAGTATCAGAACCTCTTCTGATAGATACAACATAGTTTTGTGCGCTTGCAATTGCATTCCATGATGCAGTTTGAGTCACAGTATCAATATTAATTTGAGTAATAGTGCCTAATTCTTTATCATACACAAAAGTAGCTATTGAACTAGCAAAACCAGGCGCAGCCGCTTCAACAGTAAAAGTGATACCGCCTTGTGCCATTCTTGCATCATCAAAAGGAAGTCTATTTGAATTGCCAAGTGGAATATTATTAAATGTTTGACCGCCTGTACCAAACTGAACTGATACAAAGTATCTAACTGCATTAGGTACTTGATTAAATGTTAATACAGAATTAACTACATTAAAATTAGATACTCTAGGCAAAGCTCTGTGTCTAAAGCCTCTGACAGCAGCAGCTGACGCAGCTCCGCCCACACCTTCAGTCACAACTTCAATAGTATAGTTGCCTAAGTTTGAAAAATTATGAGTAAACGAAGTAGTAGCTCCAGGAATACTTATATTATTTACTACTCTGATACCATGTGGATTGATGATGCTTAGTCTATATATACTTGCACCTGCAACTGAATTCCAGCTGATTGCGCCGTCTCTAGTTACTTGCACAAGCGGTGCAGCAACAGCTGCTCCTGCAGGAATCCACAAAGCATGCAGTGTTGTATCTTCAACAAAAACTGTTGATCTAACTGCTGCTTGATAAGTAAGCGCATTAGCATCCTCAACCATGCTCACCCACCAGCCGCCAAAAGTATAGCCCGCTCTTGTGATAGTTTGAGGCATATTATATAGTCTGCCATTTATTGTTTGTGTGCCTATAGGGTTTGCCTGCCCGTCTATACCCCAGTCAAAATCAATAGCAAAACCAATATAATTAGGATCAACGCTTTCTCTCCAATATGCATAAACAGTAGTATTTCTTTCAATGACATTTACGCCAAATTCAAAAGAATTATTACCCTCTGCATCCAAGAACCAACCAACAAAATCATGTCCGGCACGAGTTGGCACTCTTGTTTGACCCACTGGCACTACTTGCCCGTTTAATACTTGGACGGACGGCACAGTGCTGCCTTGACGTGAATCGAAAGTGACTGTACGCTGAACTCGCTTTAAAAACCTAGTTGTACGGTTAAAAGCAGTCAGGTTAATCTCTTCATTTTGCAGTGTAGCAGTTGCATTTGGGGCGTCGTCAGCATCAAACTCAAGCGTAAGCGTTGTCTGATTAAGAGTATAATACCCTGCCATAACTGATTCGCCGCTAAATGATAGAGCAAACCTTGTGCCCGTAGGACCTGCATGAAGCATGATGGAATGCTCGCCTCCTATGCTGACATATGTGCCTTCTTCAGAACCTGGTGTAGGTGCTGGCTCTTGATCACAAGCAGTAATAGCAAAGATAGATACAATCACCATAGCCATGATAAGCAGTATGCCCAGCAGTCTTTTTTTGCTTTTCATAAATCTCCCTCCTGAGAATTTATTTTATTTTTTGATGAATTTATGTAGTGTAGATATTTAAACTATTAATATATAGTTTACACCTACACCGATTAGACTATACCATAATCAAAGTCTATTTGTCAAGCGTTTATAAAAAAAGTTTCGTGAAATTTTTATTCAAATATTTTCACAAAATATTCACACATATTCACACACAAAAAAACGCCAGCCTTTTAATATATTAGACTAAGCGCAAAAATGTGCTAATTTTTATTAATTGCTATAAAAAAAGGGGCTAGCGCCCCGACCCGTGCTTGCATTGCACGGGTTTTTTTGGTTTCTAAGCATTCTCAAATAAATCAATTTTTCCTATGGCATAAAATAAAGATAAGCTTTTAGCCCACTTCCCCGCCTAGTGCGTATTTCATAAAGATGAGATGCTTACAGCATGACAAAATAGTGTTTAAGCGGATATGTCATTCTGTAAGAATCTCTTCCATATTAAAAAATGTTAGGCATTATCAAATCCACTCAAAAGAGGGTTATATATATTGCGAAACAAGAATAATGGTGAGATGCCTACAGCATGACATAAATTTAAATTAGATTTAAGTAGTGTAAGTTTCTATATTTCCTGCAGAATTAAAAATAATTAAATTCTTCTCTAATTTTAGTTTGCACATGCTGTGATATTATCCCACAACAAAATAACTGCAACAATAGTCAATACCCCAGTCAATACTAATTTAATTATCCATCTAGTTTTGCGGCTCATAGGCTGATAAGCTGCTCTTCGCCCCTCACCCATATAATGATTGCAATTAGAACACATTTCTCTATACTCAACCATTTCTTTGCAATTAGGACATTTCTTTTTAGAAACATCCTTTTTTATAATCAAATCAGGGTCGTTTATTCCCCTTTTATTTTCATTATTATCATTCATTTGCATTTAGCGTTTGCTCCTTAATCTTTTTTTGCTCTCTTTCAAACATTGAATAAAATCCGATTGATGTTAATGCTACACCTAATAATACACTCTCTAATAATATGCCCACAGGACTTGCTACATAAATAAGATAGATTAGCCACAATAAGCTTGTTGGTATAGCAAGTATCCTATATATTTTGATATTATTTTGATAGACAGAGATTGTATAAGCAATAGTCGCAAGTGCAGGCAAAAATGAAAAAATCCAATCAAGATCAGACATATAATCAGACGTGAAGTTTAGTATCAAAGTGATAGCAATAGTAGCTAAAATAACAAATACAAATACAATTGTATCAAATTTAGTAATTCTTTTTTCATTTGGAGCAATTTTGCCGCTATCAGCATATTTTTTTACTCTTATACTATCATTAATTAAAAAAGCTATATTTCTAATTAAAGCAACACCCACAGCACCTAAAGCAGACCAAGCTTGAAGCAGCATCATAGCAACAGCAAAAAATATGACATTGATTACAGACAACATCAAAACATGCTGTCTCTTTTTAACCATATAAGAGATAGCTATAGCAACATAAGAAAATAAAGTAAATACTTGAGAAAAAATAAATGCAACTAGATTATTCCCATCAAACGAAATATAAAAATTCACACTTATAGTATATCACTAATTAAATAAATGTCAACAATTATTAATAGCCTAATGCAATAAATAAGCAAAAACCATTATCATTACTGCCCCAATTATAACTAAAAGAGTGGTTAAATTATTCTTTTTAGAATAATCATATGCCATAGGCAATAATTCTGAAAAAACAACATATATCATTGCACCTGCGGCAAAAGCAAGCGTATAAGAAATTAGCATCTCATTTGCACCTAAAAAATATCCGATTATTGCACCTAAGACTGTAGGAATACCCGCTAAAAAGGCTATTAAAATAATTTTAAAATTCTTAACCCCTGCTGCTTTTAAAGGTACAGCAATAGACAATCCTTCAGGTATATTATGCAGCAGCATCACTAGTCCTATTAAAAGACCAATTCCCATATGATAGCCCGCTCCGATTGCAATACCCTCTGGCAAATCATGCAAAATAATTGCAAAAAAAACAGCCAGCCCCACTTTAAAAAGCTTTCTTTTTTCTAATACTGCCTCACCCTCTTTAAAACTTATATTGATTTCTAAATGATTGTACTTTAAGGCATCTTTAGTTTTTTTATGAAACAATAAGTCAAATCCATACACAAAGCTAGCACCTAAACCTAAACCTACCAAAAGCGGAATGATTCCCCCATATTGAGCAGATTCAGGAGCCATTTCAAATAAAGCCATGCCCAGCATTGCGCCTGCCGCAAAAGCAAGCATTGATGCAATATAAGTCTTGTTTGGTTTTTTGACTAAAATGCCCAGTGTGCCGCCAATGGTTGTACCCACTGCACCTGAAACAAAAGCTATAAAAATTACATTTAATAAACCTATTTCAAACATAATTATAATATTAATAAGCTAACTTGTTCATCAAGTATATAACCTTAATTATAATTATATATGCAGTTTTATGTAATTTAAGCACTTTATTTATATATTAAAAGCGATTAACATGAGTAATCAATTTTTTCGACAATGCGATTTTTTTGAATACTCAACTTTTTCGCCAAAAAAACACATGAATAACTAATACTGTAATGGGAATACTACTTGAGATACAAAAGAAATACAATTAAAGAAATACAAAAGAAAAAATGGGGTTCTCCCCATCCCGCCCTTCTCTTTAAGGGCGGGTTTTTTTAATTTTAAATCTAATCTTTATAAAGTAACAAAGACAAAGTATATTTATTAAGTTATAAAAAAGCAGCCTAAAGAAATAATGATGCTATCCTAAAGCAGAATGACATAAATTAAAATTGGTTCAATAATCACAAGAAACTAATCCGCTTAAATTATGTCATTCTATAAGAATCTCAACATTACATTAAAAAAGGGTATCTAACTAAAATAGATACCCTTTTTAATATTAAATTAATTTTTATTGAACCCCATGCGCAAGCATCGCTCTTGCTAATTTTTCAAACCCTGCAATATTTGCACCTAAAATAAAGTTGATTGGGTCTTTAAAGTTTTTAGCAGTTGTACTCATATTTTTATAAATATTATTCATGATAGCAAGCAATTTTTCATCTACTTCTTTTTCAGTCCAAGACAATCTCATGCTATTTTGGGTCATCTCTAAACCAGATGTCGCAACACCACCCGCATTAGCAGCCTTGCCAGGAGCAAATAAAACTTTTTTAGTAGCTAGAAAAGCATTGCAAGCATCAATTGTTGTAGGCATGTTTGCACCTTCGCCCACAGCTAATACACCATTTTTAATCAATTCTTTAGCATGCGCCAAGTGAATATCATTTTGCGTAGCACAAGGCAAAGCAACATCACATTTAACTGACCATAATCTAAGCGAATCAACCTTGCCGTCATCATGATACTCAGCAGATTTTCTAGTCTTAACATACTCACTTAATCTTGCACGCTTAACTTCTTTAATTTCTTGCACTAGTTTTAAATCAACACCGTCTTTATCATAAATCCAGCCAGATGAATCTGACATTGCAACTACTTTGCCGCCAAATTCCATTGCTTTTTGAGCTGCATAGATAGCAACATTACCTGATCCTGACACTACTACAGTTTTGCCTTTAAAGCAAGTACCTTGCTCTTGCAGCATTGCTTGCACCAAATACACCAAGCCAAAACCAGTAGCCTGCTTTCTTATCAAAGACCCGCCATAATCCAATCCTTTTCCTGTAATCCAGCCTTCTGGCAAACGAGTAATCTTTTTATAAGTGCCGTACATATATCCAATTTCTCTAGCACCAACACCAATGTCACCAGCAGGAACATCAATATCTGCACCAACATGTCTAAATAATTCCATTAAAAAACTTTGACAGAATCTAAAAATTTCTTGTTCAGACTTACCCTTAGGGTCAAAATCTGCTCCGCCTTTTCCGCCGCCCATAGGAAGTCCCGTCAAAGAGTTTTTAAAGCATTGCTCAAATCCTAAAAACTTGATTTCACCTAAGCTAACAGAAGGGTGAAACCTCATACCGCCCTTGTATGGTCCTATTGAATTATTATATTGAACTCTGTATCCAACATTTACATGAGCTTGACCTTTATCATCCACCCAAGGAACTCTGAAAACAATTTGCCTGTCAGGTTCTACCATGCGCTCTAAGATTGCGTTTTGTTTATACGCTGCTTCATTGGCTTTGATTGCAGGCTCTAATGAGTGCAGCACTTCTTTAACAGCTTGTACAAATAACGGTTGATAAGAGTATTTTTCCTCTATCATTTTTAACACACTATTAGTGTAAGACATTTTGGTTTCCTCCAAAATTATATTGTATTTGACACTATTATATATGAGAGGAATTTTTTAGTCAAACGAAAAGCAGGGGAGTTTTTAACTAAAAGACAAAAAATCATACCTTATAGCCAACTAGTATATTTGGTTGCGATTTTCAGTTGTTTTGCATAAAATGATATAATATAAGGATTGTTAACAGCTATAACAATCTTTTCGCTAAGGAGAAAATAAAACATGGACATTTTATATTATATCACTGTTCCTATCATGACATCTATTAATTTTATCGGATTAAGTTTATTAAAAAAGATTTCTAATAACAACGAGAAAATCTTAAGATTGTTTCCTTTGATTGCTGCAGGTTTCGGAGCATTGTTAGGTATGATAATCTTTTTTTCATTACCTAGCTTATTGTCAACAGAAAACTTTTTTGTTGCATTTTTCAAAGGCGGAGCAAGTGGATTAGCAGCAACTGGCACTCATCAACTATTTAAACAATTAACTAAAAGCAATGAAATAGAATATAATAAAAAATTAACCATTAGTGATAACAAAATTTCCATTCCACAAAACGACGCAGTTTATCAACATAATACAATTCCACAATATGGTTATAATACAGTTTCACATAATACTGCAGCTCCGCAAAATAATATTATTACACAGCATAATGCAGCTCCTTTAAAAATAGATTATTATAAATGCATCTGCTGTGAAGATGTTATTATAAATTTTTCAGCACGCATACCAAATAAAGAAGAAACAATTCATAATAAAAAAGCCGCCTAAAGGCAGTTCGGGTGTCTTGCTTTGACACCCCTTTTTTGAGTTAGCTTATACATTTCTCATAGACGACTGAAAGACGAAGTATTTTTCCTATACTATAAAAAATAAGTTTAGCCCTCTTTATTCTGAAAATTAATAATGAATTCTCTTGCTAGATTATCAATAGTTCCCGCACCCATAAAAACAACTGCACTATCCTTAATTAAGCAGTGATTTTTTAAATATTCGCATGCATTCATATAATCATCTGCACATATGACCGCCGCATATCCTGCCCTTTTCATTTCTTTTTCTATCAAATTCGACTCTACCCCCATCACTTTTTGCTCTCTTGCGGCAAATATGGGCAACAGCACAACCTCATCTGCCTTTGATAGGCTAGCACCAAACTCTTTATAAAAACTTTGAGTCCTAGTATAAGTATGCGGTTCAAAACATATGGTCAAATGTTTATATCCGCATTCACGCATACTTGCAATTGAAGCATCAATCTCTTTTGGGTGATGTGCATAGTCAGAATAAATTGTACTAGTACCGATTTGCCCCAATTTTTCAAATCTCCTGCTTATACCTTTAAATCTCTCTAAGCCTATCCTAATTTCATCTAAAGACAACCCTAATTCTAACGCAGCAACAATAACAAATAATGAGTTTATAACATTATGCCTGCCAGCCACTTTTAATCTAAAGCGCCCTTTCCATTGTTTATTTATAAATAAACAAAAGCTATAACAACCATTTTCATCATGACGCAATAATCCTGCTCTAATATCACAAGATGGTTTTAACCCTACTCTAATTATATTTTGTTTTTCAGTATCCTTCGCATTTTGCATTTTGCATCTAACAAACTCATCTCCTACTATCGCCACTTTTTTTGCATTATCAATAAACTCATAAAACGCTAATTTTGCCGCCTCCAGATTTTCATAACAATCAGTATGATCTAAATCCATATTAAGGACAATCGCTATATCGGGCTTAAGCTCTAAAAAACTCTTTTTGTATTCACATGCTTCTGTTATAAAAACAAAATTAGTATCAAGCGATAAATTGTCATCATTAAATGCACATTGATTATCCACCCCAATATGAACCGTTGGATTTAGTGCAGCCAACACCTCACTCATCATTGCAGTAGTAGTTGTTTTTCCATGCGCCCCGCCAACTGCTATGCTTATATCAAAATACTCCATAACCTTTGCTAAATACTCTCCCCTGCTCATAACTTCAATACCTAATTCCCTTGCTCTAACTAATTCAGCATTATCTTCTTTAATCGCCGCACTAAAAACAACTAAATCAATTCCGCTATGTATATTTTTTTTATCGTGTCCGCCTAACAAAACATCACTACCGCTAACTAAATCACCCCTTCCCTTTGCTATTTTCATAAGTCTTTGCATGCTTACACCTCTACAGCCAATAAAATGAATATTCTTTTGTTCTTTCATAATTTTTTATCTCCTTTTTTAATTTATTGTGTATTTTTTATACGTCATCCTTGACCAATTTCTAATCACCAAACACAGTATATCCCATAATATGAAATTAACAGGAAATTTTTACTAATTAATGTAAAATCATTTGTTTTTTAATTTTAACTGTGGTATACTAATATTATTAAACTTAAATAAGCCATCAAAAAAGGGATGGCAACAACAAGGAGTACTTTTAAATGAACATTACTGAAACTCGTATCAGACTAGTAAAAAAAGATGAGGGCAAATTAAAAGCCGTTGCTACTATCACAATTGATGACTGCTTTGTTATCCATGACATCAAAATTATTAAAGGCACTGATGATCACTTCATTGCAATGCCAAGCAAAAAAACTCCATCTGGTGAATATAAAGACATTGTTCATCCATTAAATACTGAAACTAGAGAAATGCTTAAATCTTTAATCTTGGGTGAATTTGATAAAGCCGTTAAAGAAGCAATCGCTAGCGGAGAGTACGCTGGTTAATTATAAATTAAAAAAACAAAAAGCAGAGTTTTATATAACTCTGCCTTTTTTTGAATTTTATAAAAATCTAATCACTTAATATAGTTACTAACTTACTTCCCTTTGCAAGTTGTACAAATAAGCGCCTGCACTTAAAAATTGATGACGTCCAATATATAAGCAGTGCCATACGGTGTAAGCACTGAGGAAGAAGTGTCTAATGCTTAATTTATAGTATTAGACATTTTTTATAATCACCAGCTTGACAAAGCCATTAATTATAATTTAGAATAATATTATATGAAAAACTTTTCACTAAACCATAAAAAAACTGGCGTCATCTTTTTATCCTTTGGGATATTTGGGAGTTTTGTTGTTGTTATGTATATGATTATGTGGTCTAATTTTAAATATCATGCCGCAAATCAAATTTCAGGGATAAATTATCTTGCATATTTTACTTTTTTGGCTAATATATTGCTTTTTGTATGGTTGATATTAGCAGGCATAGCAATTTTAACAAATAAACAAGCTGTTAAAAAAAATTTATTTGCACCAAAGATTTTTTGCGGAATAGCTTTATATGTGATATTAGTCGGTATAATTTTTTATGGAGCATTAAGATGGATGGTGACTCCGTTTCCTTGGAATCTTTGGTATGCTAGGTTATCCGATTTCTTTTTTCATGGATTATCGCCCATTATGACTATTTTATTATTTGTATATATGAAAAAAACAGCAGGTGATAATAAAGAAAAAATCAGATTAAGGCATGTCACATTTTGGCTGATTTTTCCGCTTTTATACTTTGCCTTTTCTCTTATAAGGGGCTTTATCATAGATTGGTTTGCTTATCCATTTTTTGACCCTAATTGGGATTTTGCTTATGCTCTGCCTATACCATCATGGCTTTACATAATATTAATAACAATCTTGTTTTCCGCTCTTTTTTATCTAGCGGGGTTTTTCGTCATGAAAATTTGGAATTATTCTAAAATTACTTCAAAATATTGATTGACTTTTATTAAATAATGCTGTAAAATTCTATACGAATTAATTTATAGAAAAGGAAAAATACATATGCCACCAAAAACCTGCCAAATATGCACTAAAGCCAGCGGAATATACCCGCTTTGCACTGGCTGCTTTATTTTAAGAGATAAAGGCAAAATTGTTAAATGCGATAAATGCAGCAAATGGAAAAAAATAGAAAATAACTGTTGCGTGATAAATATCACCCCCACCCCCCCCCCCTCCCTCAACACGCCCGACCACACAAACCTGCTACACCAACATTTCCCAAATTATATT
>Ga0131853_10001287_pt1 | contig 45007 bp, 42 predicted proteins | sample TergutLab28metaG_FD_92764 | JGI IMG/M metagenome (GOLD analysis project Ga0131853, IMG submission 92764) | Labiotermes labralis P1 segment gut microbial communities from Petit-Saut dam, French Guiana - Lab288 P1 (version 2) (version 2) | ecosystem: Host-associated > Arthropoda: Insects >... | reverse complement strand
GTGACGCCGACCCCAACGGTAACCCCCACCCCGACGGTGACCCCGACCCCAACGGTGACGCCGACCCCGACGGTAACCCCGACCCCGACGGTGACGCCGACCCCAACGGTAACCCCAACCCCAACCCCGACGGTGGCCCCTCCGCCGCCACCGGGTGTGACGCCTACCCCAATCCCGCCCGATGAGCCGTGTGAGCCATGTCATTATTACCCCGGCGATCCGGCCCCGCCCGATGAGCCATGTTACTATCGCCCCGGCGCGCCCGGCGCTCCGGACCGTCCAGATATTCCGCAGACCAACGACCCCGCCACCATCGGCCTCTGGATCGCGCTGACCGTGTTCAGCTTGATCGGCCTGACAAGCAGCGTTGCGATCGGTGTGCGGGCAAAGAAGCGTTACAGCCCCAAATATGCCATTGACTAGGAGGTGCCGCTATGAGTAGAACCGCATCGAAACGCGCCTTGTTTTACACGGCAGCCAGTTCTGTCGTCGTCCTGATGTTCGGCCTGCTCATGCTGCTCTCGATCTTCTCAACCTACACGGAAGGCGCGCAGTTACACGATGAGCTCGCGCAACATGTTACGCGGCCGCCTATCGAGCGGCCAGCCTATGTCCCGATCCCAATGGAGTACGAGCCGGAGGAAGTATACGTCCCGGAGACTTTTACCCTCCCATATGGCGTCACCCTGCCCGAGGTAGACTTCGGCGCATTGCGGGAGATCAATCCGAACATAGTCGGCTGGATTATCCTGGAAGGCACGCCAATCAACCTCCCCGTCGTGCAGGGCGAGAACAACTACCACTATCTCAACCACCTGTTTGACGGCAGACGCAGCCAAGTCGGCACGATCTTCGTCGATACCTACAACCGCCCCGGATTTGTAGACCACAACACGATTTTCTACGGCCACAACATGCAAGACGGCAGTATGTTCTCCACCCTACGCAGTTTCCGGTTACAGGAGTTTTTCGACGCGCACCCCATGGCCTTCCTCCTCACGCCGACGGGTAATTACGTGATCCGCTTTTTTGCGGGACACACGACAGATGTCCATTCCCGAAGCTGGCGCATCCAGTTTGCCGACGATGCCGAGATGGAAGGCTGGATCGAAGAAAATCGCCGCCTATCCGACTTTGTGAGCGACGTGGAAGTCGGCCCAAGAGATCGGCTCGTGACGCTGGCTACCTGTACGACTTCGTGGGAGTCCAGCAATGCGCGATATGTAGTAGTCGGTAGGCTCATGCCTATTGGGTGAGGAGAGTTGGAACAAGACTAGCCCTGACGGAGCGCGGAGAATGCTCTGTCAGGGCATATTTTGAATGTGCTCAATTATATGAAATGGAGAATGGGTTCAGGAAAGTTGAATACACTCATCGTTATGAAAGGGCTAATTTACGCTTTCATTTGTGCCGTGAATTGTTCGATTTTCTCATCGCTGATGGTACTTACGTAGCCGGATTGCTTGGTGATGGCTTTCATGATGAGACGTTCCGCGAAGTTGGCTTTTTGGGGATCGAAGACGCCGCCTAAGAAAGCCCACGTGGCGGATTGCTCCAGGAGGGCCGTGGGGAAATTATCTTCAAAGGGTTTCAGACTTACCTCTGCGCTCATGCCAGATAGGAAGAGGCCGGTCTTTTTTCCTTGTAGTTCGGGCCCGTGCTGCGCGAGGAAGGTTTTGACCTCTTTGCGGATGGAGCCGGCGTAGAGAGAACTGCCGATGAGGATGCAATCAAAGTCTGCCAAGGGAGGAAGGTCTATCTGCTTTAGGTCGTGGAGGGTTGCGTTGCCGATTTGGGTTGCGATGCGTTCGGCGATTTCGCGGGTGGCGCCGTATTTTGTGGCGTAGAGGATGAGTGTTTTCATGGGGATTCTCCGTTTCGTTTGAATTGAGGGTCGATTTGGGCGGGGTCGAAGGAAATGATAATGTCCTCTCTCAGGCCGGTGATTGGGGGGAAGTCTGAGAAGTACCAGAAGAAGACGCGCTCGCCCCTTGCGGTTATGTGCTCGAAGACGTGATCGACGGGGATGCCGTTGATGGAGAGGTCGCGGATGAGGGCGTGGCGATAGGTGCCGTAGAGCGGCCTGCGGCCGAGCGTTTCGCGGAAATAGCGATTTGCTCTGCCGCCTATGCCTTCGTCGGTTAGGAAGAAGTGAAGACTAATTTGTGTAGTGAGGCCGGAGTGGTATAGCATGATGTGACCTGAGGTGCCTTGGCAGTTATACCAGCGCGCGCCGTTGCGCAGTTCGGTGACATAGTGGGAGACGATGAGCTGGTCGTCGCGGAGAGAGAGGATGGTGAGATTGTCCTCGTGTTCGTCGATGAAAAAGAGGTCGCCGAGGTTTCTGGAACCGTCTGCGTGGCGGGCGAAAGCTTCTTCGGGGGTGGAGAAGAAGCGGTTGCCGAGATGGCTTTGATAAAGCTGGAATGCGACAACCAGAAGCAGGAGGATGCCGATAAAAACCTTTACGGGCAGGCGAAAGCGTGTGGGTCGTTTTTGCTGGGGTGAGAGTTCTGGCTCTTCCTCTACGATTCCTTTGCTCCGACGTAAGATCACTGCATTGTAGATTGCAAAGGGGATTGCCAGGAAGAAGCCGACGAAGAAGAACGCGTAAAAGGTGAGGAAAAAGAAGACGCAGGCTAGGATTAAGATGGACTTCGGTTGCCGGATTAGATATCGCCCGATGAGCCAGACGCCGCCGACTTGGCTGGCCATCATCCAGCCGCCCGCGAGGCCGAAGGCGACGAAGGACAGGGTGCCGCCGATCAGGGGCGGCAGACCCGGGAAGGGGACATCTCCAGGGCCGAAGAGGGGGAATATCCAGAAGAGCAGTGTCATTGCGCCGAATAGCAGGAAGGCGCCGAGATAGACGGAGAAGATCACCCGGTTGTAGGTTTTGCGCTCGGTGCGGGTCATTTCGAAGAAGTTCATCTTTAGTACCGCCGAATGATAGAGTCGTTGTGTTAACTGCGGGCGTACACTGTGCGCTCCTACACTAGTTTACCATGGATGCGATGTGTTTTCTAGTCCGATTCGTGTCACCAATTAGTTGACAGAGAGGGGAGGTTCTGTGTATGCTGGGGGCAGTTAGAATCGTATGGACTGGAGCGGAGTATGGAACAAATTCTGGTGGGCATGAGCGGTGGAGTGGACAGTTCGGTGGCGGCGTTGCTATTAATGGAGCGATATGAGGTTGTCGGGGCGACGATGAAGTTGTTTGGGAATACGGATATCGTCACCACGGGCAAGACTTGCTGTGCGATTACGGATGTGGAGGATGCGCGGCGGGTGTGTCATCGGCTGGGGATACCGCATCATGTGTTTCAGTTTACGGAGGAGTTCCACCGCGAGGTGATTCAGCGGTTTGCCGACGGATATGCCCGGGGGGAGACGCCGAATCCTTGTATTGATTGCAATCGCTTTGTCAAGTTTCCACAGATGATTCGGCGGGCGGAGCAGCTTGGGATGGGGAAGATTGCGACCGGGCATTATGCGCGGATTTGTCGGAATGAGGCGACGGGGCGGTATGAGCTGCTTCGGGCGCGGGACTTAAATAAGGATCAGTCTTACGTGCTCTACGCCATGACACAGGACGAGCTGGCGCGGACGGTTTTGCCGCTTGGAGACAAAACGAAGGCCGAGATTCGGGAGATTGCGGAGGCGAAAAGCCTTGTGACGGCGGACAAGCCGGATAGCCAAGACATCTGCTTTGTGCCGGACGGGGATTATGGCGCGTTTCTCACGGAAAAGATGGGTCTTATCGCCACCCCCGGTGATATTGTAGATCAATCCGGGCGGGTGCTGGGTCGGCACAAGGGTGCGATTCGGTATACCATCGGACAGCGGCGCGGGTTGGGTGTCGCCGCTGAGGCGCCGCTTTATGTGACGGGCAAGGATATGGAGAAGAATACGGTGATTGTCGGGTCTGAGCGGGAGCTGATGCGGGATTGTTTTACGGTGTTGGGGCCGAATTGGGTCGCGATTGAGGCGCTTACGGGTCCGTTAGAGGTTACTGTGATGACGCGGTATCGGGACCGGGAAGAGCGGGCGACACTGTATCCGCTCCCGAACGGGGATGTGGAAGTCCGACTCCGGGGGCCGAAGCGGGCGGTGACGCCGGGGCAGGCGGCGGTGTTTTATCAGGACGACGTGGTGGTGGGCGGCGGGATCATTCAGTGAAGCTTGGTTAGGGGAACAATATGTATAAAGGGAAACGAGTGGCGGCGGTCGTACTTGCCGCGGGGAGTGGGAGCCGAATGGGACTTCCAGAAAATAAAGTGTGCCTCATGCTGGATGGACGGCAGATCATCGCACATGCGCTGGCAGCCTTTGCGGGGCATTCTTATGTAGATGAGTTGGTGTTAGCCGTCCGCGAGGAAGAGCGGGCGGAGATGGAAGTGTTGGCGGCGGAGCAGGGGAAGCCCTGCCGTGTTGTGCTCGGCGGAACGACACGGCAAGCCTCGGTCTGCGCGGCGATTCGTGATTTGAAGAGTGAGATTGTCCTCGTCCACGACGGGGCGCGGCCGCTGGTGCGGGAGGCGTGCATTGCGGCATGTGTGGAGGCCTTGGATCGTTATGACGGGGCGATTCCGGTTCTGCCGATGGAAGAGCAAGTCTGCCGCGTAGGCGAGAAACGGCAGGCAAAGCCGGAAGTGCTGAGACAGCCGCTCTACGGGGCGCAGACGCCGCAGGGGTTTCACACAAAAATCCTCCAGCGTTGCCATGCGCGGTATCAGGATGATCCTGCGGCTACGGATGACAGTCGGCTCCTTGAGCTTGAGGGGTACAAAGTCGGGGCTGTGCGTGGAGCCCCGGAGAACATCAAGATTACGACGCCGCTGGATTTATTGGTGGCGGAGGCGTATTTGGCATAACCAGAGAATAGGAAATAGACGAGGGTATCTGCGTTTTGGCAGGTGCCCTTCTCTATGCTTTGTGTCTGTGCACAGAAAAGGGAAGCGGTGAGACGGTGTTTTTGGACATATATATCAAAGTCGTGATTTTCGTCACAAAGTGAGAGGAGCGGCTTGCAAATTGTGCGATTTGTGCTAAAATTGAGGGTGGTGTTCGGATATAGGAATGAAGACTTATCAAAGTTGAGAAAAGGATGGATGACGCAAAATGAATTTTGAAACAGCGTTCTGGTTAGGCCTGGCGGGAGCGGCGCTTGCTTTGCTCTTTGCCTTCTACCAAAGCCGAAAAGTGATGAGCTTTTCGGAAGGCAATGAGAAAATGCAAAAAATCGCCTCCTCGATTCGTGAGGGAGCGGGCGCTTATCTAAAGCGTCAATTTAAGACCGTAGCAGTGTTCTATGTCATCATGGTGGCTATTTTGGGAATTTTGGCTGTCGCAGGGCTTGCGTCTCCGTTTATCCCCTTTGCATTCCTCACTGGTGGTATTTTCTCGCAACTCGCGGCTTTCCTCGGCATGAAGATGGCGACGAGAGCCAACGTGCGGACGGCACAAGCTGCCAGCCAGAGTCTGAATCAGGGTCTAAAAGTTGCCTTTGCCTCCGGTACGGTCATGAGCTTTACCGTGGTTGGTCTGGCTCTGATTGACGTTTCCGCTTGGTTCCTCGTGTTGCGCTTTGTCTTCGATGTGGGGCCGCAGGAGATTGCGGAGAACATGGTTATGTTCGGCGTCGGTGTATCGGCATTCGCGCTCTTTGCTCGCGTAGGTGGCGGTATCTTCACCAAAGCGGCGGACGTGGGCGCAGACCTTGTTGGTAAGGTCGAGGCTGGGATTCCGGAAGATGATCCGCGTAACCCCGCCGTTATCGCCGACAACGTGGGCGACAACGTGGGTGACGTTGCCGGTATGGGCGCGGACCTGTATGAGAGCTATGTCAAAGCGATGCATGCCGCCATTGCCCTTGGCTTCGCGGCTTTCGTAGGCACAGACCTGATGTGGAACAGCATGTTCCTGCCGGTGGCCCTGTCTGTGGTCGGTGTGTTTGCTTCTCTGATCGGCTCGTTCTTTATCCGCACGGGTGAGAACGCGACGCAGAAAGATCTGCTCAACACGCTCAGAAGAGGTACTTATATCGCCGCTATCCTCGCGACACTCGCTGCGGCTCCGTTGACGTTTTTCATTATGGACGGCAACTGGGGTCTGTTTATTTCGATTCTCGTCGGTGTGTTGGCTGGCTGTTTGATCGCTTACTTTACAGAGTACTACACTTCGGATAACTACAAGCCGACGCAAGAGTTGGCGGCTGCCGCGCAAACCGGTCCGGCGACGGTTATCATCGGCGGTATCGCGCTCGGCATGAAGTCTACGCTGATTCCTGTGCTCATCGTTTCTACCTCTATCCTCGTGAGCTTTCTCGCTTCCGGCGGCATTTTGAACCCGGGTACGGAAGGATATGGCTTGGCCTTCGCACAGGGGCTCTACGGCGTTGGTCTATCGGCTGTCGGTATGCTCTCGACGCTCGGCATCACCCTCGCGACGGACGCATACGGTCCTGTGGCGGATAACGCGGGCGGTATCGCTGAAATGGCTGGTATGGGCCCGGAAGTCCGTGAGCGGACAGACGCGCTCGACAAGCTCGGCAACACCACCGCCGCGACAGGCAAAGGCTTCGCGATCGGTTCTGCGGCGCTTACGTCTCTCGCACTGCTCGTCTCCTTCGTCAATGTTGCGAATGCTAGATTGCCCTATGATATGGATCTCAGCCTCAACAACCCGACTGTTCTGATCGGTCTGTTCCTCGGTGTTGTGCTGGTGTTCTTCTTTACCGCGCTTACGATGTCTTCCGTGCAACGTGCGGCGCAGAGTATTGTTGTGGAAGTACGCCGCCAGTTCCGTGAGATTAAGGGTCTGATGGAAGGTACTGCGGACGCGGACTACGCGGCCTGCGTTGACCTCTGCACCAAGAGCGCTCTGCGCGAAATGATCCTACCGACCATCATCGGCGTTGGCGCACCGATTGCCACCGGCATTCTGCTCGGTCCGTCCGGTATTGTCGGCATGCTGGCTGGTGCGACGGTTTCCGGTTTTGCCGTGGCGATCTTCATGGCGAACGCCGGCGGCGCGTGGGATAACGCGAAGAAGTACATCGAGGGCGGCGCCCATGGCGGCAAGGGCTCGGACAGCCATAAAGCGGCGGTTATCGGCGACACAGTGGGTGACCCGTTCAAAGACACCTCTGGTCCGTCTCTGAACACTCTCATCAAACTCCTCGCGACGATCTCGATTGCCTTCATCGGCGTCATTGTTCAGTTCTCGATTTTCTAAATCTACCCATCAGAAATCGGCACCCTCCGGGGTGCCGATTTTTTATTGCAGTCTGTTGGGGCTTCGCCCTCCGTATTGGGAGATGATGAACTTCGCCAATGCGGGGTTGGGGTTTGTGATCCGCACGGGGTATTGCAGCTTCTTTTCATAGAAAAACATCGCTTATATCATCCTTTCCTGATAGTCCCATGGCCAGGGGTCTTGGAGCCAGGTGTAGACGCCGTCCTCTACGGAGTCAGCCAACGTTAAGGGTCCGAACTTGGCGACGTAGTGACGCTTGGACGTCTCGAGGAGTTTGCAGTAGTGGCCGAAGATGCGGGTTGCCTCTCTGTCGTGGGGGTGGGTGTCGAGGAAGAGGTGTAGGTCCATGACAGCCATCTCTAAGGCTTTGAGTTCGCCGAGGGCTGTGCCGATGAGGGGGTTGGTTTGGTTGACGGTGTTCTTAAAGGGGAGGTCTAGGCCGGGGAAGAGGGTGCCGCGGGTCAGGGCTTCTTCGGGGCTGTATTGGGGCGGATTCGGGCCTTGGAAGGGGACAAAGGGGACGGCCAGGGGAGCGGTGGATGGGAGTCTACCGGTTTTGTATTCCGGCAGGGGCTCGGGTGGTATGGGTCGATGCGTCATGGGGTCATGCACGAGAGGGGTCCTCCTATTCGAAAGATTTCTCCATCGTATGAAAAGATTGATCGAAGGGTGCTTTTTGTGATAGACTCATATTTGTCCACATGATCGCATAAATTGTTGCGGGAGAGGTCCCGTTTTGGGGCCTTAATGATGCGAAATGGGGTGTTTTTGAGGTGAAAACGGAGTCGTCGGGCCGTGTGATTTTGCTTTGTGTCGCCGCCGCGGTTTTGTTCATGGCGATCGGCGGGGTGTATTTCTATTCTCGGGGTCAAAAATTTGTGATTACGATGCGGACTGTGGAGCCTCCGGTGCAGACGGAGGGGCTGCTGCTGATCATCGATCCGGGACATGGCGGGATGGATGGGGGGGCGGTTTCGTTGAGTGGGTATGAGGAGAGCGAGATCAATTTGGCGATTGCGCTGCGTCTGGAGGCGCTCGCGGCGCTCTATGGGATTCCGACGCAGATGACGCGGCGGACGGCGGAGCTCGATTATCCGCCGGAGGCGGATACGATACGGGCGAAGAAGGTGGCGGATACGCGGGCGCGCGTGGAGCTGATTAATGGGACGCCGTATGCGGTGGTGATTAGTATTCACCAGAATACTTACGATGGGCCCGGGGCGTCTGGGCCGCATGTGTTTTTTGCCCCTACGGAGGCCAGTGAGGCCTTTGCGGGGGTGATGCAGGATGCTTTGGTGAGTGGGCTTGGGTTAGAACGACGCCGGGTGCCGACGCGGGTGCCTTCGGGGGTGTTTCTGATGAACCACATTGACTGCCCGGCGATTTTGGTGGAGTGTGGGTTTTTGTCGAATCTGTGGGAGGAGGCGCTTTTGCGGACGGAGGCGTATCAGCTTCGGTTGGCGGCGATTTTGTTGGCGGGGTATATACAGTCTGTGGAGCTGTTAGAAGCTCGGCATTTTGGTGGGTAGGTTCGTATGTTTGTGATAGAATGTTGATATGGGCGGGCGGAGCGAGCATAGATAAAATAGGGGCCCTGCGGGGCTTGCTTTGTGGGAGGTTGGGTATTTTGGCGAAAGAGAAGATTGTGTTTTTTTGCTCGGAATGTGGGAATGAGGCTGCTCGGTGGGAGGGGCAGTGTCGGGCGTGTGGGGCGTGGAATACGCTGGTGGAGGAGACGGTTGCGAAAGGAAAGAGTAAGCCGGGGGTTGCTGCGCCTGTGAGGCGGGGTGGAAAGCCGGCTTTGGCGAAGCCGCTCACAGAAGTGGGGAGCGGGGCGGAGATTCGGTTTGATACTGGGATGGGTGAGCTCGATCGGGTGCTGGGCGGCGGGGCTGTGCATGGATCTTTGGTGCTGATTGGTGGGGCGCCGGGAGTGGGCAAGTCTACCTTGATGTTGCAGATTTGCGACCATTTGAGCCGCTTTGCGCGGGTGCTCTATGTATCGGGTGAGGAGTCTCAGCGGCAGATTAAGATGCGGGCGGAGCGGCTGGGTGTGAAGGGGGAGGAGCTGTTTTTGCTCCCGGAGACGAATTTGGATCAGATCATAGAGGCTGTGGCTGAGGTGAAGCCGGATATTTTGATTGTGGATTCGATTCAGACGCTGTATACGGAGGATTCGACCTCTGTGCCGGGTAGTGTGACGCAGGTGAAGCAGTGTACGATGCGGCTGATGCAGATGGCGAAGGGCGAGGGGCTCACGGTATTTGTGATCGGGCATGTGAACAAAGAGGGCGACATTGCGGGGCCGAAGGTTTTGGAACATATGGTGGATTGCGTGCTCTATGTAGAGGGCGGGAGTAATTTGTCTTATAAAATTTTGCGGGCGGCGAAGAATCGCTTTGGGTCTACGAATGAGATTGGCGTATTTGAGATGACGGGGGCGGGGCTTCGGGAGGTGCCGAATCCGTCTGAACTTCTGCTGTCTGGGCGGCCGGAGAATGTGCCGGGGACTTGTGTGACCAGTGTGATGGAGGGGACGCGGCCGGTTTTGGCGGAGATTCAGGCGCTGTTGGTGCCGAACAATTTTAAGATGCCGCGGCGGACCGCGAATGGGCTGGACCTCGGGCGGGCCATCCTTTTGCTGGCGGTTGCGGAGAAGCAGGGGGGGCTGGCGATTGGTGGGTGTGACGCTTACATCAACGTCATCGGTGGCCTAGAGATCGACGAGCCGGCGGCGGATTTGGCGACGATTTTGGCGATTGCTTCGAGCTATCGGGGGCGGACGATTGACAGCTCGGTGGTTGCGATTGGCGAGGTTGGGTTGACGGGGGAGATTCGGAGCGTGGCGGCGATTAATCAGCGATTGGCGGAGGTGCAGCGGCTGGGATTCAAGCGGTGTATCATGCCGGTGCAGGATAAGGCGAAGCTGATTCGGCCTGAGGGTTTGCAGATTACGATGGTGAAGACGATTCGCGACGCGTTTTTGGCGGTGCAGATTTAGGGTTTTGCCGTGCTGATGAAGTGGACGCAGCCGGGGGTATCGTCTGCTGGGGCGCGTGTGCCTTGGGAGGCGGCGCGCTCTAGGGTGCAGCAGCCTTCGAGTTGGTAGACGCAGTTGCTGGTGCAGGGGATTAGGCTCAATTTTTTTCACCGTCCTTTTTGGGGTCAGTATGTGCAGGGGTACTGGAAAATATGAAAAGCCCGGCGCGGAGGCGCTGGGCTTTTGTTTTTTTATTGCTGTTGCAGTTAGACCTTGCTGGCCTGTGGGCTGTTTTGCCCTGCCGGGCGGGCCTTCTTTTTGGATCGCCAAAAAGAAGCAAAAAGACGATTTAAGAGAAACCGTATGGGTTCTCTTAAGGCGTTAGCTCGAAAAATTTATCGAATGTCTATTCGCCAGAATTGCTTTTTCAATATCAGGCCTTTGCCATTCAGTGATGGCATTTCACAGTTCGGAGCGATTTTGCAATGATAAAGACAAATTACAAGACAAGGCTTGAAAGATGACGGTTTCATCTTTCAAGCCTTGTCTTGTATAAAGTCCACCTTATTACACTAGGGCATCATACTCGTTTAATTTTCCCCCAAGTCGTTTTGTTCTTTCCATATCGGAGGAAGGCCGCAAAACGTACGATGACAAGAACATAACGGAACAAACCAAACTCCACTACACATAAAAACAAAGTCTTTAGCATATCCCAAAGCGATATCTGAAACTTTTGGATGTACATTTGCTGAGAAAAAGCGCTCAGACTTATGATGGCGCCATAGATCGCATATATGGTCAAAAACAAGATCATGTAGCCTACATTCAGCACGTCGATATAGAGCGCTAGCATAATAGTCAAAATTCCAAATAGTTCAATCACCGGCGCTAACAACTCATACATCAGATAATATAAGTATGAGAAGAAGCTCACCAACCCGAATTTTGCATTCAGCATGATCCGTCGGTGTACCAGCATACTTTGGAACAAGCCTATGTGCCATCTGCGGCGTTGGCTTGCCAAGTCTCGCAGGCTTGTGGGCGCTTGCGTCATACACAGGGCGCTCGGTTGATACCGCATCTGATAGTTCATGTCATTGTTGCGGCAATATCCATGCAGCTTTAGAACCAGTTCCATATCTTCGCCCAGATTATCAGAACTATAGCCACCGGCGGCAATGACCGTCGCTTTCTTAAACAGGCCAAAAGCCCCGGATATAATCAAGTTCCCATTAAATGTGTCCATCAGCATACGACTGGCTAAGAAAGAGCGGTTATACTCCACCGCCTGCAAAGATACCAGCAAGTTAGACGGCAGGCGATAATTGACCGCTTTTCCGTCTTCCATCTGCACACATTGGGAGAGCAAGATCATGCCTCCGACAGCTATAACGGCATCATCTTCAAATACCGGCTCTACAATTTCTTTCAGGGAATCTTTTTGCAGTTTGGAGTCCGCGTCCATGCAGACAAAATACGGATAGCGGCTGGCATTGATGCCCATGTTCAGCGCGTCGCCTTTGCCGCCGTTTTTCTTGCGTATCAGGGTAATCGGGACGCCATTTGCTATTGTTTCGTAAATGGCCTCCTCGGGCTGACACGCCAGTTCATGGCTGATCGAGCGATCGGTCGGCTTCATGTCAAAGGCATCGATTAGGATTTGAGTCGTGTCATCTTCAGAGCCATCGTCTACCACAATGATTTCATATAATTGATAGTCCTGATCCAAAAGGGAGTGGACACTGTCTACAATGGTAACCGCCTCATCATAAGCCGGAAGCACAATGGAGATGGGCAGATCGTCATGGTCAAGCTTATTTCTAAACTTTAGCATACGATTACTTACATACAGCCTGTAAGCCCCGATCAAAACAGCAAAAAACGAAAAGGTTGCGAATACGATTAGGTATAGGATGAAAAATATGCTGACATAGTAGAGGGCCTCTCGTAAAAAATCCATCGTATGCTTCCTTTCCGCCGCCCGGCATTTTCTGTAAGTCGACGCTTTTTCATACGTCAGACATATATGCGGTCATTTCTTTTGTATCCTTGTTCTCACACTGCAGAATTTCCGACTAATTTGTTGATCGCCCAGCTTAAGAAGGGTGGACGTGTATTATGTTGCATATACCAGTTCAACTCGGGCAGCTCCTGCTCTTGTATCACACTCGATTCCGGCGCCGACGCTGGGTACAAAGCTAAAACAGATTCTGCCGCGGCGGTCAAGCTGCTGTCTGTAGGATTGGTGATAAACTCCGTCAATATCAGGCGCACCGGCTCATACATGTGTTCTCCATAATAGCGAATAACAGCCGACCGCACCTCCGGGCTGGCAGAAGAATCCTGCAAAACCGGCAAGAAGGTGTCGCGGTAGCGAGAGGAAAATCTTGTGATAAATTGTATCACAGAAACAGTGATATTGTCATTCCACTGTCGGCTTTCACGCCACAAATATTCTCCCAGAATTTCTTTATCACCACTAAAATTTGATAGCTCGTTTGTTAGGAGTTGGTGATGCATGAAAAGGCCCCTGTCGTGAATGAGTTGCAATACATTCGCCACGCCATGGACGCTGCCAATGCTACAGAGTGCGCCCAGAACTTTTGTGCGGCAATGAATGTTAGAATCGTCTATGTATGAAATGAGGGTGTCCACCAGTTGTCCGGGCGTATCTCCTGCTACTAGGGGGAATGTGCCAATAAAATCGGCATAGCATGTCCGTTCAATGCGGGGCTTCTTGCTGTACATATAGGCAAGTCTCTGGAAAACGGTATGTTCCTTTTGTATGTAGTCGCTGTAAGCCTCTGGAAACTCACTCTTCAGGCATTGTAGGGCTTGTGCGTATGCAACGAGGTTTTCTGGCTTTGACAACTTTCTCAACAAAAATTTCGCATGTTTCAATTGGTTAGGCTGCACACCGGGACTTTTGATGACTTGTCTATACAGCACCAGTTTCCATTTATTAATTTCGCTTGTCGAGGGAGTATTTTTGCTCTTGCTGTAATGAATCATTGCAAAGTTGAAAAGCATCAACGCAATGCAGGAAATCATAAATATTCCAATAATCAGATATATTCTCAAGTCGGAAAACATAGTTAATCACCCCAAATCTCTTGCATAATAAAATAGGACTGTTTTAAGCGCTCGTGGACTTCCACAGTATTTCTCCACCCGCGCAGCGGAATCGGCGACATCGGAACCTCGCCGCCTTCCATTGCGACGCCGATGTATATCTCTTGGACGCGAATGCCTTCTACTCCAAACCGGACATAATAGTCGTCGTGCACCTGCATGGTGGAAGGATCAAAAAAGTTTAACAGCATCCACGGTAAGCGTATTTCAACCAAGTTTTCGCCGAAAAAGAAATCGGATAAGGAATTAAAATCGGGAGAGGCGGGGTTTCCTATGCCATGCGTAAGTACGCCTGTATCCCAAGATTGCAATCGCAGCATGTCCCGCACGTCCTCAGCTAGATCGGTAAATAGGTCGGCGTCCACGATTGCGGTGTTTTGCAAGGCAAGGGTAATTGGGACAAAGTCCGAATTCCACTGACGCGGCACTCGTGTGAAGGGGTTTATCCCCGTCATTTCCTCATAAAATCGCTGATAGGTTGCATGATAACGTTGGTTGACCAGCAGGCGGCTTTCATACTCTCCCGATAAAATCAGCAAAAAGTCCGAAGGCCGATCAAATTGTAGATTGCGAAACGCAGACGTGCCGGAGTTGGGCGTTACATCAATCGGCAGGTAAAGGGTATTTTGCGGGTTCACTCCCTCACCGCGTATCAGCAGGTAGAGTCCATGGAGGCTGTACTGTGCATAGACACGAAGGCCATTATATTCATGAACCAGATGGGTGTCAACCCATTCGTTCGCATTGCCGTCGATCAAAACCGGACGTGCATGACGCCCCGGTTCAAAGGCCATCAGCCCATACCCTTGGTCGGCAGACTGCAAATTATGCCAGTAATGGTAGCGCCACGGATCTGAAGAAAAGGCGGTATTCCAAGTGCGCCGCTCCCATGTATCTTGCCAAGTGGAAATGAAGCCTCCGGCCCAGCCGCGCTCCTCGATCTGCATTGCCGTTCTGGCAAGCGCTTCTCCTTGCTCCCGCTCTGTCAAGGGCGGCTCGTCCATTCTTTGCGGCGCACGGCCGGAAGAAAAGCCAAAACCTGTTGCGATTACCGGCATGCTGTGGTATTGTGCAAGCAAATCTAGATATCCGTTGAACATACAACTGCGGTCTAGGTTCTCCAAGATTGGCGCGAGGGCTTCTTGCTGACTGGGTGTCAGATAATCTGTAAAGTCTTCGGTGAAATGAAACAACCGATACGCCGCAAATGTCCCCGCGACCATGGATTCCGAAGGGAGGATGTTTTCAGGATCTAACTGCACGTATTTCCGCAGTTGCGTTGCATAAGCAGGCGCATATTCCAAGAAGTCTAGGGTGGGGCTTGAGAGAAACCCGATGGGACGCTGTGTCTTAAACCGACTCGATTCATAGGCGGTCGCATGATCCATTACTTGGGCGAGCATCACTTCAAAGCGCGAAGCGCCCTCGGCCGAACTAAAAAACTCGCCTTCGAAACTGTCGGACATAGTAGGGTCGAAGTGATTCATAAATACAATCGTATCTGGGTTCCAATCCGCACCCACTACAAAGCCGACAACCCAGGGAGATATATTTGACAGAAAAATCTCAACGCCGGTGCCGCCAAAAAAATTAATTCGTTGTCCGTGTATAATGTCGATTGCTTCCTTGAGCGCAGAAGTTAGGCTGTTGTAATCATGGCCGTCTACACCTTGCAAAAGAAGCAGCGGTCTTTCATTTGTTGTATTAAATTGATATAAGGCACTATAAAAATCAGAGTTCATAATATTAGGGACATAGATCGCGTTTGCACCCATTGCGTCGATATATCCAAACCACCGCAAATAGTCGCTCATGCCGGCGGCAAAGTCCCAAGCCATATTCCCCGGAACGGATGGAGTCATCTCCACGCCGCGTAAGGTCAAGGGAACGGTAGACCCGTCCGAATTTTGATGCACAATGGCATCTCCATCCGCGCGGAACACAGCCGTCACAGGCGCATTCGGTCTGAAGTCAATAAATACACTTCTGGAAAAATGCGCATAAAACGCTCCAAGTGCGAGGACGACTATTAATAATACTGCAATGAGATATTTTAGCATAATACATATACCTTTCGCTTATGGTACAATCCACAATGCGTGCCGGGAAGGATGACTAAATTGCCGTAGGGTTTCTATATGGCGATCCAGAAATCGCCCGCGCTCTATCATGAAGTTGCGCGCCGATTCTTGGGCTTCTGCAAAGCTTGCTGGATTCAGTTCACGTATCATTTCACGGTGAGTTTGATATCTGGCCGCTTCATAGGCCGCCAAACTCATCCCCTCATACACAGGCACTCTTGCCGTCACTTCCGCATGCGTTGGGCCACGCCGTGACATGGCGTTTACTTGAAAGGGGTCAAAGCTGTATCCCCACACTTCAAAATTGCGATCAATGGCGCTACCTAGCCAATCCTCTACTTCTTGCATATAGCTGATCAGCCGCTCTTCGGCTAACACACCCCTGCGTAGTTCATGCCAGCGGCGGATAACCCGCTCAGTAAAATCGGGACACATCATCAATCGGTCAAACCAGCCGCGATTGGCGAGCATAAATTCATCTGCGGGCATGGATAGGAAGAAATTATCCATCACATTATTAAAGTCCCAAACGGGGCCTGCTACGATCCGCCCCCGCACGTCACTGTGGAGATAGGTTGAACCGGTCCACAAGTCATTATTGGCAATGAACTCATTGATGATATAGAAGTTCACGAAAGAATTTACATCAATATACCGCTCGTACCTGCGGGAATCCCAGATGACTTCCGGCGAGTAAAGAAAATATTCCATCGTACTCATAGTTCTCGTCACATAATCGCGCACACTGTCACTTTGCTGGGAAAGCCTGGGGTACATAATCTCTACGGAGTTCAGCCCTTCCAGGCGATAGGTATACGTAACAAAAGTGTCCACGATCCGCTCGGACGTCTGGGTGCGCGAGTCCAAGCGCACAAGATAACTGGTAGCAGGCATCCCTTCCCGATAGCGGTTCATATCAAGTCTGTGTGGGCTTACTCTGACGGTTTCCATGAGAACATAAAGGCCTTGATATTCCCCGTTCAAGATGAGTTCAAAGAACCGCACTTCTGGGACAAAATGTCCCGGACCCATGACCTCGGCAGCGATATTCATCCATACGTAATTACGCATGAGGGTCTTATCCAAAAATGGACCATGAAGTGCCCATTCCGCATGAGGATTCATGCCGAGGAGCGGCAATGGGTTATCTGCAGCGTTGGGATGGATTAGGCTGATACGGTAGTTTGGTTTGTCAAAAAAACGAGATGAATTCCCACGTATGCGCATCATTGCCAAGGACTCGTGAACAGGCAGGTCATCCGCATGATTCCACTGATTCGGATTATCTATGACCACCACAGAAACTTCTATTTCGGTCCCACCGTCAGGCGTTGTAACCAACAAATCGCCAAACCCATGGATGCCCAATTCATAGTTGATAGGTCTGCCCGGTATTTCGGCGCCATGCGTATTGATTATAATAAGGGGCAGATGTGTGCAAAACGTATGGTCGTCGCAATGCAAACAATACCCCAAATCCGCTTCGCTCGGGCGTTCAAGGTGCTGGTGGTGGCGCTGTACATCATCGCTTGTCCCGATGTACATTACTCCCACTATGAGCATTGCGGCCACTAAAAGGCCGGCCATATAATAAAGAACACTACGCCTCATCATTACCGCCTCACTATGTCTTGTCTCTTAACCACTGATTTCGTCATTTTGGGTGACGATGTTTACATACTCCACGCCGTCCTTCTCATATAACAACTGCGTGATATTTTTCTCGCCCTTATAGGTGCGATTATATGTGCTTCGCCCCATTTCGAAGATAAATTCTACGCTGCTTGGGGTCGTATTCTTCACACGGAGCAGAGGCTGCATATTGAAATGCTGGAATACCGTTCCTTCAATGTCGCTCTCTAAGCTTTTTTGGGCTTTAATAATCAGCAGGATCCGATTTTCGTTTCGAACTCTCCCCATGAGAAGCATGACTACGAACACGACGCCACTGCCGATAATCGCTGTCCAGAAATCGCCTACGCCGCTGCATAAACCGACAATAACTGACCAGAAGATGTAAGTTGTGTCTCTTGAATCTTTGATCGCCGTACGGAATCGCACGATAGAGAGCGCGCCCGCCATACCCAGAGCCAAAGCGATGTTATTTCCGATAACGGTGATAACGGTACAGGATAAAATGGTAAGCGTAACAAGGGAAACATTAAATTTCTTGCTGTAAGACGCGCCTGCATGGGTAAACCAATAGGAAATGTAGATGACCACGCTCAATAGTGAAGCTGCCGCCATCCGGATCACAATGTCTTGAATGGTTAAACCGCCGCTTTGTGCTAAAATATCCAATAGCATATCTCTCATTTGTATATCCCCACCTTATAAAAATATATAATTTTTTCCGACTGCCCTACCAAGGCAGTATTTACTAACCGCTAACTCGCTTACATTCACTTCGTTAATAATATCTTTGATATAGCTGAGCAAAAAGCCATTGAACTTCACTTCCATAACCACCAAGAACGGATCAAATACCGGGTTCTCCACTAAATCTTTTGAAAAGATATCGAAGTTAGACTCTGTCCCTACTATGTGGTGGTCGAAGGTAATTCTGATGTCATTTTCATCCGCTACAAAACCTTTTCTTTGATAGGACACAACCGCTTTTGGTCGATAACACTGCATATGCATCAGGCCAAAACATTCTCCGGCAAATTCGGACTTAGACTCTAGGAGTACAGAGTAATCTCCTTTGATCAGGCGCTCTGATTGTCCCTTGTCCAGCGTCAAAGAGCGTTTTTTCTGCAGCGCACCTTGCTTCTGCTTCATTTCAAGCTTGGCCGACTGGGAATTTGCACCATAATTGCGAAGTCGTATCTTTTTCCGTACCTCTAGGCCCTCTATTTTCTCCTCAAAGTCGTTATCATCGAGCTGGTCGAAGTATAGGGAGCGAACCACGTATCCGTCTCCACTGCTATGCTGGTCCTCTTTCAAGAGTTTGCTAAACTGACGAGAGAGATGATAGTATTGCTCGAGAGTAATCAAGTACTTCTTTTCTTGTCTTAAGACTTCAGTCATAATCACCACACCTATATATCAGTATCGGTTCTAAACGGAATCGGAACTTGTCGCCTATAAAAGCCTTCTTTGGGTCAGTTTTCGATGCGTTTCGGCACCGTTATGTAAACTATTATAACACAGTATTTTATAATTGCAATAATTATCTTTACTTTATTTATTTTTATTTTTGAAAATAGAACTTGCAATTCGCTGCCCGTCTCTGAGATGTGCAATGCTACCACACATGAAGGTAAGGAAGAACAGGACGTAGGATGTAAGGGCGACAAGGCGTCCGCTACGCAAAGTGGCGCTTTTGTCGGTGTGGATTTTCTTGAGGAGCAGAATCAGGCCTATGGGCCAAAATAGAATTAGACCAAAGACAACCCAGCCCCATGGTATGGATTTGTTCATTCCATCTGACGTTATGGGCACCTCCAAGAGATTGATAGTGAGAAGTATGCCATATCCGGCCTGAAAAGACGAGAGGTTTCCACGCCCTTTGATTGACTTTCGCACTGGACCGTGCTAAACTGATGGGAAATATGAACGATCGGGGGGAGCACAATGGAAAAGAAGCAATGGCTGGGACATATCGCCGTCTTGACGGCTGTTTGCATTTGGGGCTTTGCCTTTGTGCCGATTGTGGTCGCGCTCCGCTCGTTTACGCCTGCTGAACTATTGTTTTATCGCTTCAGCCTTGCGACTGCGGCGCTCTATTTGATCTACCCGAAATCAATGGGGAAGACGACTTGGCGGCAGGAACTTCTATTCGCCGCTGCCGGGCTGACGGGTGTGACGATGTTCTTTCTGTTGCAAGATTTTGCGCTGCTCGTCACCGCGGCTTCCAATGTGGGGGTGATTGCGGCGGTTTCGCCGATGTTTACGGCTTTGCTCTCTTGGGGGTTTCTCAATACCGGGCGACCGGCGAAGGCTTTTTTTCTGGGGGCGGGGATGGCTCTGTTCGGTATTGCGCTCATTAGTTTTTCCGGGAGCCGGCTCGAATTGAGTCCGATAGGGGATTTTCTCGCTGTGCTGATGGCGCTTTGTTGGGCGGTTTATTGCATTTTCACGAAGCAAATTGCCGCTTTTGGGTATCATGTGATCCAGACGACGCGGCGGATTTTTCTCTATGGCCTATTTTTTCTGCTGCTTATCTTATTTTTCCTTGATTTTCGGCTGGGTATTGAGCGGTTTTTGGAGCCGGTTAATCTGGCGAGTATGTTGTTCCTTGGGTTTGGGCCATCGGCACTTTGTTTTGTGCTTTGGGGGTATGGCGTCAAACAACTGGGGCCGACGAAGACGAGTGTGTATCTCTATCTGATTCCGCTGGTTTCGGTGGTGGCTTCGGTACTCTTTCTCGGTGAGAGGATTATTTGGATGAATGCGCTTGGTATTTTGCTTGCGCTCCTAGGGCTTGTGGTTTCGAATCGGAAGGCGCGACAGGCGGAGACAGTCTTGGTCGAATAACTCGAAAAAAGGGCTTGCATTTTCCGGAGGATCGTGCTATTATAATCGAGCGTTATGCGCCCGTAGCTCAGCTGGATAGAGTACCTGGCTACGAACCAGTAGGTCGCACGTTCGAATCGTGCCGGGCGTGCCAAAAAATCCTGTAACCAGTGGTTACAGGATTTTCGCTTTTTTGTTTATGATTTGATTAGTCTAAAAAATGTTGCCCCTCACTGCCGGACCGGGTGTTGCCCCAAGATACGCGGACTTCCAGTATGTATTCTCCGGATTCTAGGAGGTTGAGGAAAGAGGAGGCGTAGACGCGTTCGCGTGTGTGATCTCTGCCGCGGCCGTGGATTCGGTAGATGGCATCTGGGGTGCCGGGGTGGACGGTTAAGACGCGAATCCATTCGTCGTCGATGTGTTGGTGGAAGTGGTAGCTGGGGTGGCGGTGGTAGCGGCCTTCGATCACGATCTGGAAATCTGTGCTGAGGGGGATAGCGATTAATTGATCTGCAACGTGGTTCGAGTCGGTGGGCATTCCGCCGGCCATGGCGCCGCAGGGGCTGCGGAAGAGGTGATGGTGATTGACAGATTCATGTGTGGTTCCGACGGAAACCACGCGAACACCGCGGGCTTCGGGGAAAATGATGGAGCCTAGCACGGTCAGGCTTAAGAGGAGCAGGAAGGCTCCGAGAAATGCTAGTAGTTTCCTCATTCCGGTTTTGTGCGCTCCTCACGCAGCATGTGTTTTATCTGTTTGAAATTTGTCAGGATCATGCCTGTGACGATAATCACGCCGCCGAGGAGGGTTAGGGGGGCCATGTCTTCGCCCAGCCAGACGAAGGCGATGATGGAGGCGAGGAAGGGGGTGAGGTAGGAGAAGCTCGTGACGTGGATCGTTTTTTCCACGCGGGAAAGGGCTAAGGCCCAGAGGAAATACGCGCTTGCCGCCGGACCCAGACCCAGCCATATGACCGCAAGATTTCCGGACATGGGCGTATCTGGAAACTCGCGCACGAGAGCGGGGGCAAAGATGAGCATGCATACCGTCGCAATGCCGACGCAGTAGGCTGTGGATTGGATGGCCGAATAGTTGCGTACAATGCGCTTTTGGATGATGCTATACATGCTGAGCAGGACAGCGGCGATCAAGAGGAAGAGGATACCGCTGTTCAGCTGTAGGGCTCCTGATTGCGAGAAGCTGATAATGGCGAGACCCGCAAAGCTGATTAGCACGCCGAGCCAGATTTGGAATGTGGCTTTTTCTTTGAGGAACAGGATGGAGAAAACGAGGGTGTAGATTGGGGCGGAGGAGATGATAAAGCTGCTCAGACCGGCCGGGACAGTCGCCGTGCCTGTGGTAAAAAACCACATGTATACAAATAAGCCAAGAAATCCTGCTGCCAGGAAGAATGGGAAATCTCTCATTTTGGGGGGCGGGATTTTTTTTAGGGCGCAATAGCCTAGCAGTACAGAAGAGGCGATCAAAAAGCGGAAGAGCATGAGCGCTTCCGGTGAATAGTAGTGCAGGGCATATCGGACGCCTGCATAGGAAGACGCCCAGAAGAAGATGGCGGTTCCGGCAGCGAGATAGGGTGTGGTTTTTGCCTGTGATGCGGTTTTCAATACGGTTTCCTCACGATGTGTAAGATTTTGGCGCTTGTCCAGGTACACTATATACGATATGGGAGAGGAAGTAAATGGGGTGTGGGAGGCAAGGGAAGAGCATATTGTGAGGCGATGGAGAGGGTGGATGGACTACGAATACCATCCAAATGGAATATAATTGTTGACATTTGGTTTGAGGTGTGCTATTATCCGCCTATAAACCATCTGTTTGGATGGAGAACGGAGGGTAATTGTGTCGAACGAGACGGAAAAACTTACGATTAATCTAGGAGTGGTAGAATTGGCGCAGATTGATGTGCTTGTGGAGCAGGGATTGTATTCAAACAGATCTGACTTTATTAGAACCGCTGTGAGGCAGAAGCTGGAGACTCACAAAGAGGATATCGAACGTTCGCTTACGCCGATTGCGAGCAAACAAGAGTGGTCCAAGGCTGTAGGCATTTGGGCGGTTGACAAAGCGACGTTTGAGGAGTGGGCGACGGAAGTCGATGGGAAAATTAACCTCAGTGTCATTGGGGTGCTCATTATTCGTAAAGATGTGAGTGTGGAGCTTTTCGAGAAGACCGTTGGGAAGTTGATTCTGCGCGGGAAGCTGGTTGCGTCGGATGAGATTCGAGAGGCGATTAAGCGGATGAATTAGGTGGGCGCACGGAAAAGCACGGAGATTTCATGAAATCTCCGTGCTTTTCTTTTTATGCGCCGCATAGGATGGGGCAAAAAGCGGAGGGTGGGGAGGGACGTGACGGATCGTGCCAGTGAGCGGCGGATATCTGCGGCCTATGGACGGGCGAAGAGGCTGCGGATCGACGATCAGAGTAAGCTTGTGTTCTTCTCGGATACGCATCGCGGGCGAGGGAGCGGGGCGGATAGCTTTGTTCGGAATCAGAAGCTCTACCATACGGCGTTGCGACACTATTATCGGGAGAGGTATACTTACATCGAACTGGGAGACGGCGACGAGCTTTGGCAGGAGCGGCATATGTGGGAGATTACGTCGGAGTATGACCACATCTTTGGGCTTTTGGCGGGGCTTTACCGCGAGGGGCGGCTACATATGATATATGGCAATCATGACAGGGTGAAACGCGATGTGAGGTGGGTGCGGGAGAATTTGGAGGTGTATTGGCCGAGAGGAGAGATGGCATCGGTGCCGCTCTTTCCGGGGATAGAGGTGGAGGAGGCCATTTTGTTGGAGCACCGCGAGAGCGGTGGGGAGATGCTTTTGCTCCATGGGCATCAGGCGGATTTTTTCAATTATCGGCTCTGGTGGTTGGGGCGCTTTTTGGTGCGGTATATTTGGCAGCCGATGGAGTTGGTTGGCTTTCGAAATCCCTTTGAGGCGGATCAGAATCCGAAGCGGCGGACGCGGGTGGAGCGGCTTTTGACGAGCTGGGGTGAGCGACGGGGAACTCCGATTGTGGCGGGGCATACGCATCGGCCTGTGTTTCCGGCGGAGCCGAGCGGGCGGTATTATAATGATGGGAGTAGTGTACATACGCGGTATATCACCGCGATTGAGATCACCGGAGGGGCAATAACGCTGGTCAAGTGGGAAGTTGCGGCGAAGGAGGATGGGACGCTGTATATTACGAAGGAGGCTTTGAGTGGGAGTCGGCCTTTGGGGCCGATATTTGCGTGATTGCAATAAAGAGTACGCTCGAAAAATGTAAAAATATAATTAGTGAGCACACTCTGGGTTCGAGAAGCGTGATGAGAAGGCTGATGTGTGTGTAATGGCCCCTACAAAAGGCGTTTTTGACCTTTACATATTCTTCTGATTTTAGTATAATCTAAACAGAGGAAGGGGGCGATTTCCTATGGAGCGTAGTGACATTGCCATTGTCGGCGGCGGACCGGCCGGGCTTTCGGCGGCGCTGAATGCGAGTGTTCGGAACAAAAGTGTCCGTCTCTTTTCCAGTGATTATCGCGAGACAGGGCTTTACAAAGCAGAATGGCTGGAAAACATCCTCGGTGTCCCGGGTATGACAGGGGCGGACTATTTGGAGCATTGTATCGGACAAGTCAAGGAGAGAGGCATTGCGATTACAAGTGGTCGCGTGCTCAGTGTTATGCCTATGACAGATGGATTTATGCTCTCTGTTGGGGCTGATGTTTATTCGGTGCGGGCGGTGATTTTGGCGAGCGGGATTATCCAGAAAGCGGCGTTTCCTGGGGAGCAGGAGCTTTTGGGCAAGGGCGTGAGTTATTGCGCCACCTGTGATGGGATGCTCTATCGCAAGAAGACCGTCTGTGTGGTGATCCGTGCGGCGGAGGGGATACACGAAGCCAACTATCTGCACGAGATCGGCAGCACGGTGACGGTTATCTCTGACGGGCGGGACCTTGCGGGACTGAACGAGGCGATTCCTGTGGTTATGGGCAAGCGGATTGCCGTTTTGGGTGAGAGCGCAGTGGAAGGGCTACAAGTTGACGGAGAGACGATTCCCTGCCAGGGTGTGTTTATTCTGCGGAGCACGATAGCGCTCAGTAGCCTTCTGCCGAACTTGGAACTTGTGGACGGACATGTTGGGGTGGATCGAGACATGCAGACCAATATTCCGGGTGTTTTTGCTGCGGGAGATTGTACGGGGAGACCTTATCAGGTGTCGAAAGCTGTCGGGGAAGGGCAAGTGGCAGCCCTCGGTGCGGTCGAATATTTGGACAAGCTGTAAGAATCGTTTGCATTTCCCGCCAGAGGCGGGGCCTGCAAGGGAAATAGAGATAATAGGAGGACATGGATATGGCAAAGAATTTAACAAAGCACGATTTCGACGAGACGATTGCAGAGGGCGTAACGCTGGTAGATTTCTGGGCGGCATGGTGCGGACCTTGCCAGATGCTCGGACCTGTGATTGATGATCTGGCGGAGAGAATGGAAGGGAAGTATAAGATTTGCAAGGTCAACGTCGACCAGGAGGAAGAGATCAGTCATCGCTATGGTGTGATGAGTATCCCGACGGTGATTCTGTTCAAAGACGGGGAAGTGTTGGACAAGCGTGTTGGAGTCCACCCAGTGGCCGAGCTTGAGGGGATGCTGGAGCGGGCCTAGCGGTACTTCTAATCTGTTTCTAATGTACCTTACATGACAATCAAAGCATAGGCTGTTAGGATAGGGGCATAGAGAAACAACGGATTGGAGGAGAAGTGGATGTTACGACTGTTATTGCTGCCCTTTCGCATCGTTTGGGGACTGATTGCGTTCTTGTTTAGTTTGATGGGGATTTTTCTCGCCATCATACTGGGCCTGGTCTTGCTTGGCAGTGGGGTTGTACTCACGATGACGGTAGTCGGGGCGATTTTTGGGATACCCTTGATCTTGCTCGGGCTGGGGCTGATTTTGTTTGGGTTCTTTTGATGTATGTTGACGAGGGCCGCTGTGAAAACAGCGGCCCTCGTCTGATTTTCCAACAAAGTACCCTGCATGATTGTGGGGCAGCATTCTGACGCCCGTTATTTTTCCGCTCAGTCACCCTAAACAGCCCACTCGAGTAAAGACGGTTGCGGGGTGGATCTGCCCTCCAAGAGATGCGCGGCGTTGAGGAGCACTTCCGCCACATCGGCCCGGGTGAGCGTGCCATGGTAGACAGTGGGATTTCCCGGTGATATAATATTTCGAGCGGTGAGATTTACTGTGGCCTGGTACGCCCAGGGCGGGGCGATGATATCGCTTCCAAAGGCGGATATCGGCACATCGGACAAGCCCAGCACGTTACTGAGGATGACCGCAGCTTCGCTGACGGTGATATAGGCGTCTGGGGCGAAGATGATGTCTCCGTCGGAGCGGCGCAGGCCGGTGATGGTGCCGTTTAGTACGGCGGTGGAGACGTAGGGTTTGAGCCAGGCGGCGATATAGGCGTCATCGGCGAAGCCGGTGCGGACGATGCCGGAGAGCAGGTCTGTGTCTACCAGGCGTAGGCTCATGGCTAGGAACTCCCCGCGGCGGACGGAAGTATCCGGATTGAAGAAATGCCGGCCGCCGATTTGTTCGCCCACAAAAATGTCCCGCTCGGCGAGGGAGATAGCGGCGAAATGCGCTCTGTGGCCCTGCATGTCTTCATATTGTACGGGGCGAGACTGCCGTTCGATCCGGATTTGGACTGTGGCTTCCGCTGAGATGTTACCGTGGGCGTCGATGGCGACGTAGGTAAAATTGTCGCGGTTGCGCCAGGTGTTTTCCGGGGTGTAGGTGAATTGGCCTGTGGCCTGATCTAGCTCTACCTCGCCTCTTCTGGGAGAACGGACAATTTGGAACTCGAGAAGATCTCCCTCCGGATCTAGGGCGACGAGCGTTCCGACGATGCCGACGCCGCGATAAGTGGTAAGTTCAAGGTTTTCCACTGTGGGAGCCTCATTTGCAGGTGTGGGCGATGGCTCGACGGCGAAGGCGGGGCTGACCAGGCCGATGAGCAGAATCGCCGTGAGCGGGAGCAGAGTGATAGATTTGAGTGTATTGGATTTCAAGGCAAGACCTCCGTTCGTAGTGATGTACTCCTAGTGTTGGCGGAGGTTTGGAAAATATACGGAACAGTTCCTGAATTTTTCTAACTACAGAGAGGGAGATTTGTCATGATCCGATTCGACAGCGACTATGTCCAAGGCACCCATCCCCGCATTTTGGAGCGGCTTTTAAAGACGAACAAGACCGAATATCCAGGATATGGGACGGACGAGCACGTTCGCCGAGCGAAGGCGCATATTCAAGCGGCGTGCCAAGCGCCGGAGGCGGATGTGCATCTGATGGTTGGCGGCACGGCGGCGAATTTGACGATTATCGCCTCGATTTTGCGTCCGCATCAGGGTGTGATCTCGCCGGACAGCGGGCATATTTCGACCAATGAGACAGGGGCGATTGAGGCCACAGGACACAAGGTGCTCACGGTGCCGAATACGGCGGGGAAACTCACGGCAGAACAGATTCGAGCAATGCATGATGCGCACTGGGCAAAGGGGAATCGGGAGCATGTGGTCCAGCCGGGAATGGTATTTATTTCGCACCCGACAGAGGTCGGGACGGTGTATACGCTTGCCGAATTGGAAGCGATCAGCGCGGTGTGCCGAGAGAAGGGACTGCCGCTGATGTTAGATGGCGCGCGGTTAGGGTATGGTCTGGCGGCGATTGGGACGGATGTGACCTTGCCGGATATCGCGCGGCTTTGCGACGCGTTTTATATTGGCGGGACCAAGGTGGGGGCGCTATTTGGGGAGGCGGTTGTGTTTCCGAATCCGAAGTTCGGGCAGGAGTTTCGATATCACATCAAGCAGCACGGCGGAATGCTTGCCAAGGGGTTTCTCCTAGGGATTCAATTCGAGTGTATGTTTGAGGACGGGCTCTATTTTGAACTCGGTCGGCACGGTGTGGCCGAGGCGGCCTATTTGCGGGAGGGGATGCTGGAGCTTGGGATCCCGATGCAATACGATACGAAGGCCAATCAACTCTTTCCGCGTCTGCCGGATGGGCTTGTGAAGACGTTGCTGAACGACTTTACCTTCCACCAGTGGGAGAAACCGAATGAGACGGAGACGGTGATACGGCTGTGTACCAGTTGGAGTACGAAGCGGGAGAGTGTGGAGGCGTTTCTGGAAGCAATCAAACGAGGATAATAAGCAGAAACTCGGATGGGAGTGAGATCCCGTCCGAGTTTCTGCTTATTTAGGGGGAGAGTGTCAGGTTACTGACTTAGAAGAATCTTTCCAGGAGGCCTTCGAAGCCTCTGCCGTGGCGGGCTTCATCTTTGGCCATCTCGTGGACGGTGTCGTGGATGGCGTCATAGCCGAGTTCTTTGGCTCTTCTTGCGATTCCGAACTTGTGGCTGGTGGCGCCTTTTTCTGCGGCGGCGCGCAGTTCCAGATTTGTTTTGGAACTGGCAGTTACGCACTCGCCGAGGAGTTCGGCGAATCTCGATGCGTGATCTGCCTCTTCCATGGCATAGCGCTTGAAGGCTTCGGCGATCTCGGGATAGCCTTCTCTGTCTGCCACGCGGCTCATGGCGAGGTACATGCCGACCTCGGCGCATTCGCCGTTAAAGTTGTCGACCAGGCCTTGGTAAACTTCGGCATCGATTTTGTCTTTCGCGCCGACGCCGATCTCGTGTTCGGTGGCGTATCCGGTGGTGTCGCCCGCCAAAGCGAACTTATCCGCGCCAGCTTTGCAGAGTGGGCACTCTGCCGGGCAGGTGTCGCCCTCATATGCGTAACCGCAGACTTTGCAAATAAATTTTTTCATAGTAAATACCTCCATATAGTTTGAAATTGAGTTTTTATCTGGGCTTTGCCCAGTCTTAAAAGCCGAAGTTATCGGGCTTCTAAACAGGTGTTACAGGTGCCGTAAGCTGTGAGGTCTACGCGGTCTGGGCGCAGGCCCATGTGATTTAGGGCGGCCAGCACGTCTGGGTAGGCTTCTGGTTTTGCGAAGTCGATCACTGCGCGGCAGTGGTGACAGATGAAGTGGCCGTGGGGGGCGGTGTTTCCGTCGAACCGCTCTTGCCCGGCGACGGTGCCGACGGAGGCGATAGTTCCCTCTTCCTCAAAAAGCCCAATGTTGCGATAGACCGTGGCGAGGCTGAGGTCGGGGTAATCCTCTTTCAACTCCCGGTAGACCCACTCAGCGGTGGGATGGGAGGTGGTGGAGCGGATTTTGGCGAGAATGGCTTCGCGTTTTTTGCTGTGGTTTCTGGCCTGCATGCGCGTCCTCCGTAAATTTGATAATAAGAATTATTATTGATTTTAGATCATCATAGCAGATGAAACTTCCATTGTAAAGCCTTTTTTGAATTTTTTTGCTTTTGGGCCACGAAATGATAAGGGCGGGGATGCATCCCCGCCCCGCTTGCACTTATCTTTTTCGTTTTGCGTAAAGGCGCTCAAATAGGGTGAGGCCGATGAAGGCGGAAATACCGACGATAGCGTAGTACGCGATGCCGGTATCCATGCCGACTCCTAGGATTAGAATCAATGCTGTTACCAACGCGAAGATAAAAGCGCCCAGAGCTCCGATTAAAAACTTTGCCATAGCTATATCAACCTTTCAAATTGTAAATTTGTATTCTCTCACCCATTATATACCATAAACCGGCTGAGACGCAAGGTGTTTAGTAGCACAGAAATCGAACTGAATACCATCGCGCCTGCCGCGATCATGGGGCTGAGGAGTGGGCCGCCGAAGAGGTATAAGGCGCCCGCCGCGATGGGGAGGCAGAGCACATTGTAGCAAAAGGCCCAAAAGAGGTTTTGCTTGATGGTCCGAATGGTTTGGCGGCTCAGGTGGATGGCGGTGGGCACGTCCATCAGGTCGCTCCGCATGAGGACGATGTCGGCGGATTCGATGGCGACGTCTGTGCCAGAGCCGATGGCGATACCGACATCTGCCTGGATGAGAGCGGGGGCGTCGTTGATCCCATCGCCTACCATGGCGACGCGGCGGCCCTCAGATTGGAGGCGCTTGATCTCTTCGGACTTGTTGCCGGGGAGGACCTCGGCCAACACGCGGTCAATGCCGACTTCGCGGGCGATGGCGGTGGCGGTTTTTGCGTGGTCACCGGTAATCATGATGACCTCTAGGCCAAGTTCTCGGAGCCGGGCGATGGCCGCGCGGCTGCTGGGCTTTACCACGTCTGCGACGGCGATGATGCCGAGGAGTCTGCCGTCTGCGGCGATGTACATGGGTGTTTTGCCTTCGCCGGCCAATTGGTCGGCTTGGGTCGCTTGCTCTGTGAGGAGGATTTGACGTTCTTCCATCAGGCGGCGATTGCCGATCAGGATGGGGGTGCCTTCGAGGACGGCTTCGAGGCCTTTGCCTGTGATGGCTCCGAATTGATCGATCGGGAGGAAAGAGAGCTCGTCGGCCTTTGCACGGGTTACGATTGCTTTGCCGAGGGGGTGTTCGGAACCCTGCTCGGCGGAGGCGGCGAGTTGTAAGAGGCGTTCTAGTGAGACGCCTTGGCTGGGAATTATATCCGTTACCTCAGGTCTACCCTCTGTAATGGTGCCGGTTTTGTCGAAGACGATGGTGTCGATTTGGTGCGAGACTTCCAAGGCTTCGCCGCTTTTGATGAGGATGCCGTTTTCAGCGCCTTTTCCGGTGCCGACCATGATGGCTGTGGGTGTAGCCAGTCCCAATGCGCAAGGACAGGCGATGATGAGGGTGGTGACGAGGATTACCATCGAAAACTCTACACTGCCAAGGGTAAAGTACCAGAGGAGTGCCGCGATTGCCGCGAAGGCGCAGACGACGGGGACGAAATAGCCAGTTACCACATCGGCGATTTGGGCAATAGGGGCTTTGGAACCTTGCGCGTCTTCCACGAGGCGGATGATCTGCGCGAGGGCGGTGTCGGAGCCGACTTTGGTCGCCTCAAAGCGGATCATGCCGTTTTGGTTGATGGAACCTGCGTAGACGAGATCGCCAGTGGTCTTGTCCACCGGCATGCTCTCGCCGGTGAGCATGGATTCGTCGATAGAGGTTTGGCCTGTACAGATTACACCGTCCACCGGGATGTGCGCGCCGGGGCGGACGAGGACAAGGTCGCCGACGAGGACTTCGCGGATGGGGAGTTCTACCTCTGTTCCATTGCGAATGATCGTGGCGGTATTTGGGGCGAGGCTCATGAGTTTTTGGACAGCTTCGGAGGTGCGGCCCTTTGTCCTGGCCTCGAGGGCTTTGCCGAGGAGGATGAGGGTGACAATGACGCCAGCGGTTTCGAGATAGAGATCCATGACGAAATGGGTGTGGCCCTGCAATACGAGGAGGATCGCGTATCCGCTGTAGAGGACCGCCGCTGCGGTGCCGATGGCGACGAGGGAGTCCATATTTGGACGTCGTTTGAGAAGGGCGCGGAAGCCGATGCTATAGAATTGTCGGCCTGCGATGAGGATCGGCAGGGTGAGCAGAACTTGGACGGCGATATGGGGGAGGGGATTTGTCATCGGCTCGATCAATTGCGGCACGCCGAATGGAAGCCAGGGGAACATGGGTACCATAGCGACGTAGAAGAGGGGGATGCAGAAGGCGAGGGCGAGGATGGTGCGGCGCCAGAGGGTCTTTTGCTCCTGATCTTTGCGGAGCCGCCTTTCGTCCGCCGCATTTTCTGTGGGGGGATCTAGTGGGGTGAAGCCCAGATCGCGGACGGCGCGGGCGACTTCTGCGGGGCGCGCGATTTCCGGGTTGTAGGAGAAGGTGAGCGTCTCTGCGGCCAGGTTGACCGAGGCTGCGGTGATGCCGGGGAGTGCTGCAATGGTTCGCTCGACCTTTCCCGAGCAAGAGGCACAGGACATGCCTGTGACGGTGAAGGTGTGCTTTTGCAATCGTCTCGCCTCCTCGAAATGTGATGTTGGGACAGGATATATACAGTGTATCAAAATAGACTGGCCTTATCAAGTTGACAGAATGGGAAAAGTGGGGTACACTTTGGAGAGAAGGATGTGAAAGTATGGCAAAGAAGCAGAAGGTTTTGACCTACAAAGGGCGACCCCTCCGGCGTAAGGACAACTTGCTCTATTACGGAAGCATGGCGGATAAATATATCGTGATGCTCCAGATTTTGGACACGAAGAAGGTAGATGATCTGGATATCGCGACCAAGGTTTCTGTTCAGCTCCAATTGACTGACCCGGATATCAAGAGCCGGGATCGTGTGGTCAAGAAGAGCGAGAAAGAGAGCCTCTATTTGGCGATGGATGTGGCTGCGGTCTGGTTGGACCGCGCGCTGACGACGATGTAAGTAGTATCAAACACAAAGCCCCCTGTCACAATCGTGACAGGGGGCTTTTCTTTTGGTATGCTAGATTTTCTGGGCCTTGATTAGATTCGTGGTGCCGCTTACGCCGATAGGGACGCCGGCGGTGATGACGACAGTGTCGCCTTTTTCGACCATGCCAATCTCTTGGGCCTTCTCGATTGCGAGATCAAAGAGCGCGTCGGTGGTTTCCACATCTGGGCCATAGCAGGGGGTAATACCCCAGGAGATGGCGAGCTGGCGCTTTACTTTCTCTACAGGGGTTACCGCGATGATGGGGCAGGTGGGCCGGAAGCGGGAGATCATCCGGGCGGTGTAGCCGGATTTGGTGACGCTGAGGATGGCCTTCGCGTTTAGATTCGCCGCTGTGCTGCAAGTGGAGTGGGAGATGGCATCGGTGATGGTCATTTCGCCGTCTTTTGCGCTCTTGTAGGTTGGGGTATAGGCCTGGGCACGGTCAGCGCGCTCGACGATGCGGACCATGGTGGAAAGGGCCTCGACGGGGTATTTGCCGTTGGCGGTCTCGCCGGAGAGCATGACGCAGCTAGTACCGTCGAATACGGCGTTTGCAACGTCGGAGACTTCGGCTCTGGTGGGGCGTGGGTTGCGGATCATGGAATCGAGCATTTGTGTGGCTGTGATGACAGGTTTGCCGCGGCGGACGCACTCGGTGATGAGCATTTTTTGGACCAACGGCACTTCTTCGGCGGGGATTTCTACGCCCAGGTCGCCGCGCGCGACCATGATCCCGTTGGAGGCCTCGATGATCTCGGCGGCATTGTTGACGCCCTCTTGGTTTTCGATTTTCGAAATGATGCGGATGTCCGTGCCGCCGTTTTCGTCGAGCACACGGCGGATGATCTCCACGTCTTCAGCTTTGCGGACGAAGCTAGCGGCGATGAAGTCGAAATCGTGTTGACAGGCGAAGATGAGATCTTTTTCGTCCCGCTCGGTGATGGCGGGGAGCTGGATGCTGACATCGGGCAGGTTCATGCTCTTGTTATTGCCCAGCGCGCCGCCGTTTAGGATGGTGCAGTGGATATCTGTGCCTGCGACTTCATAGACTTGGAGTTCGATCAGGCCGTCGTCCAGGAGGATTTTTGTGCCTACGGAGACTTCCTTGCAGAGGTTTGGGTAGGTGATACTCACGCCGCGCAGAGAGCCCTCTTTTTCGGTGCAGTAGAGTGTGAATGTCTCGCCTTTTTCCAACTCGAGTTTCCCGTCTGGGGAGGTTTTGGTCCGGATTTCCGGGCCTTTGGTGTCCAACATGAGCGCGACGTGGATGCCGAGTTCACGGCTGAGCTCTTTGACCATATTCGCACGCACGAGATGCTCTTCGTGGCTCCCGTGGGAGAAGTTGAGACGCGCACAATTCATGCCCGTCAGCATGAGGTCGCGGAGCGTGTCGCGATCAGAGACGGCTGGGCCGAGGGTACAGACGATTTTCGTTTTTCTTTTCATAGGTGATTCTCCTTCGTATGCGGCGCAGATTTGCGCATGTATTCTCAGTCGTCCGCTCCCTGCTTATCGGCAAAGGAGAACGGAGACGTCGTTGACGTTTGTACCGGTTGGGCCGGTGAAGATCAGGCCGTCTGTGGCCTCTAGGGCGTGATAGGCGTCGTTGTCGGCGAGGAGCTTGTCGAAATCGAGGCCTTGTTCGCGGAGGGTTTTCAGGGTTTGGCCGTCTACGAGGCCGCCGGCGGCGTCTGTGGGGCCGTCCGTGCCGTCGGAGCCGAGGGAGAAGAGAAGGGTGCTGTCTAGGCCGGAGATGCCCTTGGCTGCGCTGAGGGCGAGTTCTTGGTTTCGTCCGCCCTTACCTTTTCCTTTTAGGGTGACAACAGTCTCGCCGCCTGCGATGATGGCGCAGGGTTTTGCGACTGGGCCAGTGCCGGTTTGTATCTCGGCGGCGATGCTGGCGAAGAATCGACCCGCTTCGCGCGCTTCACAGTGTAGGGTTGTGGTGAGGATGAGGGGCGTATAACCGAGCTCTATAGCGGCCGATGCGGCCGATTGGCAGAGGCTGCGGACGTTTCCGGTGATTATAGTGGTCACGTTTGGCGTCGCTTTTGGGGTTTCTTCCAGGAGATATTGCTTCTGGATGTCGGTGAGTTTGATGTCGTAAGTGGAGACGATTTTCTGCACGTCTTCCACAGTAGCGCGGTCCGGGGCGACGGGGCCGGAGGCGATAGAATCGAGCCGGTCCCCCAGTACGTCCGAGAGGACGACAGAGAACACACGAGCAGGGGCGGCAATCTCCGCAAACCGTCCCGCTTTGACGCGTGAGAAACGCTTGCGTACCGCGTTGATTTCAACGATATCGGCGCCGCAGGCGAGGAGTTGGCTGTTGAGCGCGACGAGGTCATCCAGCGTGATGCCGGGCTTCAATGCCTCAAACAATGCCGACCCACCGCCGGATACGAGGAAGAGCAGTTCGTCGCCCTCGCCGAGTTTTTCAGCCAGCGCGATGGCTTTTTCTGCGCCGAGCAGGGTGTTTTGGTCCGAAATCGGATGGCCCGCTTCGATGATTTCCGTCCGGGGGATCTCGCCTTGGGCGTGGTCGTATTTGGTGATTACAAGGCCTGCTACGATGCTGTCTCCGAGGAAATCAGAGGCGGCTTTTGCCATGGTCCACGCGGCTTTGCCGATGGCGATGTAGTAGATATTGCCGTGAAAGGTATGTCCTTCGAGCGCCTGCTGAACGGACCTCTGCGGCATGTTTTCGGAGATGATCCGCTCTATCATGATTTCGGCATCGTGGCGGAGCGTGTGTGCCATACCATGGACCTCCTCGCATTCGAAATTTCTACCAATTCTATCATAACAAACAATCGCCGGGGGATTCAAGGGCATTCCCATGTATATTGCGCGAATATTTGCTGTAGAATCGGCGAATCTTGCTTTTTATGCACATGATAGCATGTGGTTGAATGATTCGTCAAAGTCATTTTCATCTTTGAGGACGAGTGGTGATTTTGCAGATTGTTGGCGGAACCTCCTGGAAAAGAAACGGTGTGTTTCTTGGTGAAATGATATGTTGCAATATTTGAAACGTTAGGTCTTAAAATGAGACACATTGGCAAAAGGACGGAATGTGTACTGCGGAGTTCGGAGAATCTGTCAATTGACATTATGTGGTCCCTTTTTTAGAATTAAATCAACATACATTGCCCATTTTGGATCTGCATTAGGACAAGCGAATGGGCTGTAAACATGAGGAAGAGTGGGAGGCTTATTATGAAAGTAGGATTGATCGGTCTAGGCATTATGGGGAAACCCATGGCAAAGAACATGCTCAAGGCCGGACATGACCTGACAGTGTTAGATTTCAACATCGCGGCGATTGAAGAAGTGGTCGCGGCCGGCGGAAAGCAAGCGGCGGACCGCCGCGCAATCGGCGCGGCATGCGATGTGATCTTGACGATGCTGCCCAACTCGCCGCAAGTCAAAGAGGTTATGCTCGGCGAAGGCGGCGTGATTGAGACGATTCGCGAAGGCGCGGTGTTTATCGACATGAGTTCGATTGATCCGTTGGCTTCGAAAGAGATTGCGGCGGCACTTGCACAAAAAGGTGTAAAGATGCTAGATGCCCCGGTATCCGGCGGAGAGCCGAAGGCGATTGAGGGGACTTTGTCTTTCATGGTCGGCGGGGAAGATGCGCTGTTTGAACAATACAAGCCGCTTCTCGCGACGATGGGTGCCTCTGTGGTGCGCTGCGGTGAGATTGGGGCGGGGAATACGACGAAGCTCGTCAACCAAGTCGTGGTCGCGCTCAATATCGCGGCGGTTTCGGAAGGGTTTATGTTGGCGGAGAAAGCCGGGGTAGATCCGGCGCTGGTATTTGAGGCGATCAAGGGCGGCCTGGCCGGGAGCACGGTGATGAACGCGAAGGTGCCGATGATCCTTGCGGGGAATTTCAACCCGGGATTCAAGATTGATCTGCACATCAAAGACCTCGACAATGCCTTGGCCGTGGGCCACAACGTAGGCGCCCCGCTGCCGATGACGGCGGCTGTGATGGAAATGATGCAGCTGCTCCGCGCAGACGGATGCGGACAAAACGACCACAGCGCGATTGCAAAATATTACGAGAAACTGACCGGAATCAATATCGGCAGAGCGTAAGAGAGTAGAGGGTATTCACATGAGCTTTGTTCCAAGAGGGATTATTCCGCCCGTTGTTACGCCGCTCCATGAAGACGGGAGCATTAATGAACCGATGCTCCGTAAATCGATTGAATTTCTCCTCGAAGGTGGCGTGCATGGTATGTTCCCGATGGGAACAACGGGAGAGTTCTATGCGTTTGAACCGGATGAGTATCGCCGGATATTGGAGATTACGAAGGAAACCGTCAACGGTCGTGTGCCGGTTTATGCCGGGTGCAACCACATCACGACGCGTGGCGCGATTAAGCTGGTGAAGATCGCCGAGGAAGTCGGAGTGGACGCGATTTCGGTTTTGACACCGATGTTTGTGTCTCAGACGCCGCAAGAGCTTTATGCGTATTTCAAGACGATCGCGGAATCTACGTCTGTACCGATCATCCTCTATAATAACCCGCCGAAAACGAACGTAAACATCCTGCCGGTGACGGCGGCGAAATTGGCGGAGATTGACAACATCGTAGGCATCAAAGATAGCTCGGGCGATATGACGACAACGCTTGAGTATATTCGCCTGACGCAGAACAACGACAATTTCCACGTGATGATTGGCAGAGACACGCTGATTTATTCCGGCATGTGCAGCGGGGCGACCGGGGCGATTGCGTCTTGCGCCTGCGTGGCGCCGCGGGTTGTGGCGGATATCTATGACAAGTATGTGGCCGGAGACTATGAGGGATCGCTTGCGGCGCAGTTCCGCTTGGCGCCTTTGCGTCTCGCCTGTGCGATGGGGACATTCCCGGCGGTGATTAAAGAGGGGATGAACCAACTGGGTCTGCCGGTTGGGAAGTGCCTGGAGCCGATTGCGGAGATCACACCGGAACAGAAGGAAGAGCTGAGAAAAGTGCTGATTGGCATGGATCTCATCCAGCAATAATAGGAGGTTAGGAAAATGACACCGACGATTGTAAAAATGGAAGTATTCCCGGTAGCGGGCAGAGACTCGATGACGCTCAACCTGAGTGGTGCGCACGCGCCCTATTTTACGCGGAATGTGGTGATCCTAACGGACTCCACCGGCGCGGAGGGTGCGGGAGAGGTGCCGGGCGGCCCGAAAATCACCGCGGCGCTGGAGAGCGTGAAGGGGATTGTTGAGGGGTCGCAGATCGGGCGGTATAAGGATACCTTGCTCAAGGTCACAGCGGCTGTCGCCACCGGCGCGGACGATGTGCGCGGGTTGCAGACATTTGATTCGCGGACGGGTGTGCATGCGGTTACGGCGATTGAGTCCGCGCTGTTGGATTTGTTTGGTAAGTTCCTAGGTGTACCGGTGGCTGAGTTGCTGGGCGATGGGCAGCAGCGGGACAAGGTCAAGGCGTTGGGTTATCTGTTCTACATCGGCGACCGCAACAAGACGGATTTGCCGTACCATGTAGATGCGGATCCGGCTTGCGATTGGTATCGTATCCGCAGCGAAGTCGCGCTGACGCCGGAGGCGATTGTAGCGACGGCGAAGGCGACGCAGGAGAAGTATGGCTTTGACGATTTCAAGCTCAAAGGCGGCGTATTGTCCGGCGCGGAAGAGATGAAAGCGATTCGGGCGTTGAAAAAGGCCTTTCCAGATGCGCGTATCACACTCGATCCCAATGGCGCTTGGAGCCTCGCGGAGGCGATTGAGGTCTGCAAGGATATGCATGGGATTTTGTCTTACTGTGAAGACCCCTGTGGAGCCGAGAAAGGCTTCTCCGGACGTGAGATCATGACGGAGTTCCGCAGAGCGACCGGTCTGCCCACAGCGACCAACATGATCGCGACAGACTGGCGGCAGATGTGCCATTCGTTCATCCTGCAATCTGTAGACATCCCGTTGGCTGATCCGCATTTCTGGACGATGCAGGGGTCGGTGCAGGTGGGGCAGATGTGTAACCATTTCGGCCTAACTTGGGGCGCGCACTCGAACAACCACTTTGATATCTCGCTGGCGATGGTCGTCCAGACGGCGGCGGCAGTGCCGGGCAATGTGACGGCGATCGACACGCACTGGATTTGGCAAGAGGGCATCGAGCGGCTCACGAAGAATCCCTTCCCGATTGTGGATGGATTCATCGACGTGCCGAAGAAACCCGGGCTCGGCATCGAGATCGACAGAGAGCGTATCGTGGCGGCAAATCAGCTTTATCACGAGCACAATCTAGGCGACCGGGACGATGCTGTTGGGATGCAGTTCTACATCCCCGGCTGGAAATTTGACCCGAAGCGGCCCTGTATGGTAAGATAGGACCATGTTTTGGGCGTGGAGGCAGTGTCTGAAACGCCTGTAAATGATATGGAAAACAAAAATGTATAGGAGAGAAATTGAAAATGAAAAAGCTAATCGCAATCCTGCTCGTAGCTCTACTCGTCTTCGGTCTGGTTGCTTGCACCAGCACCCCTCCGGCGGCAACACCGGCTCCGGCAACCCCGACCCCTGCAACTCCGGCTGAGACGCCAGAACCCGGCCCGGCAGAGATCAACTGGCCGGCAAACGTGGAAATCGTTGTTCCGGCTGGCCCCGGCGGCGACTCGGACTTCAACGCACGTCTCCACGCGGCTGAGTTCTCCCGCTATCTGCCCCCGAACTTCATCGTCACAAACGTGACCGGTTCCGGCGGCGTTATCGGCCTGCGCCAAGTTAAGGATGCAGCACCGGACGGCAGCACAGCAGTGTTCTTCCACTCTGCATTCGTTGTAAACCAAGTTACCGGTCTTGCTGATTTCGGCTTTGAGGCGTTTGAGTTCGCGGCTGTTGCCGCTGCTCACCCGGGCCAAGTGCTCCTCGTCCGCGCGGACCTCGGTATCAACACCCTTGAAGAGCTCTTCGAACACAGCCAAGCAAACCCCGGCGAGCTCCTGCTCGGCGTTGAGACAGGCACTATCTCCTTCGCAACCGGCGTTCTCCTGCAACAAGCTGGCCTCGATGTAACCATGGTTGACGCAGGTCCCGCTGCAGAGCGTATCGCGATGCTGCTCGGCGGCCACGTTGACATCGTAGCAACTGCATTCGGCCTCGCGGCTGACCACGTAACCAACGGCTCCTTTGTCGCTCTCGGCATCGACGGCAGAGAAGACCTGATCGTAGAAGGCTTTGATCCGATCCTGAGCTTCCGCAGCCAAGGCGTCGATGTTGCGATTCCGTTCTACTACTTCCTCGCGTTCCCGGCTGGCACAGACCTCAACATGATCGACGCGATCAATGAGGTTATCTACCGCACAGTCACGACGAACGAAGACTATCAAGAGGCGCTCCACACCTTCTTCCAAACTCCGACCGTTTACCTCGGCGTGGATGGCCTTGCGATCTTCACCGAAGTCTACAGAATTCTGTCTCAGATCGACTTTAGCTAGTTTTTGTTCAACGGTATGCTAGGGCCCAGAGACTCGGAGCATATAGCTCCGGGCTCTGGGCCCCGGACTTGTACCTCTATTCACGAGGGGGATTTCCATGATGATGAAGAACTTGTACAGCAATATAATAAACCTAGTTGTGCTCCTGATTGGTGTTGCGTTGTTTGTCTCCGCGCAAAATATTCAGGTCGGAACTTTGCTGGGTGCGGGCAGTGAAATTGTGCCGCAACTGATGACGACGGTCTGGGTGGGTCTAGGCGTATTGATTTTGCTAAGTGGTCTGAGAAAAGACGAAACCTATGGCAAAAAGATCAGAATAATCCCGTTTCTACTCACGCTTGCACTGCTGATTGGCTATGCGCTCCTGCTCCGGCCGATTGGTTTTGTATTGGTTTCGATGATCTACAGCTTCGCACAGATGATGATCTTCACCTCCGAGGAACTTCGGACGAAGCGGAACTATATTTTGTGCGGCGTGATCGCAGTGGTCTTTCCGCTGGTGATCTATAATGTGTTTGCGAATTTCTTCTCTATTTTCTTGCCTGCGGGCGAGGTTATCAGGCTTCCGTTCTTGTTTTTATTTTAGGTAAGGGGTGACTTAAACTATGGATGGAGTAGCAGTAGAAGGCATCCTGTCAGTGCTAACGTTTGAAAGCCTTTTAATCATGCTTTTGGGCACGATAGCGGGAGTTCTCTTCGGAGCTATACCGGGACTCACAACGACGATGGGCGTGGCGATCATGCTCCCGATTACCTTTGGCATGTCGCCGATCAACGCGATGGCGCTCCTCATTGCCATCTATATCGCCGGCAACTCGGGCGGTTTGATTACGGCGATTTTGCTCAAAATTCCGGGTACGCCTGCGAACGTGGCAACCACGTTTGACGGTGCGCCGATGGCGGAAAACGGCGAGGCCGGCAAGGCGCTCGGAACCGGCATTTTGGTGTCGGTGATCGGTACGTTGCTCTCGGTTTTGACTTTGATCTTTATCGCACGGCCGATTTCGGCGGTTGCGCTCCAGTTCGGGCCGTTTGAAATGTTCGCGATCACGCTCTTCGCGCTGACGCTCATTAGCACCTTGGTTGGCGATAATGTGCTCAAAGGCCTGATGGCCGGCGTTGCTGGCGTGACCCTTTCGCTGATCGGCTTTGCGCCCATCGGCGGTGCGGCTCGTTTTGTTTTTATTCCGGACCTGTCGGCGGGGATTAACATGCTGCCGCTGCTCATGGGCCTGTTCGCGGTCTCCGAGGTCATTAAGATGGCGGCGGAGGGGATTCCGAAGAACGAGAAAGTGGCGAACATGTCCTTCAAGATTCGCGGCTTTGGTATGACGCTCGCGGAGTTCAAACAGCAGTTTGTCAACCTGATCCGTTCGAGCCTCATCGGTATCGGTGTCGGCATTATGCCTGGGATCGGGAGTGCGACGTCTAACGTGGTGGCCTATTCGGTGGCCAAGTCACAGAGTAAATATCCGGAGAAATTCGGCACCGGTATTATCGACGGCATCGTCGCTTCGGAGTCTTCCAACAGCGCCACGCTGGGTAGTGCGATGATCCCCGTGCTCACACTCGGCATTCCAGCCGACACCGTTACCGCTGTTATGATGGGCGCGCTCATGATCCACGGCGTTACGGTCGGCCCGCTTCTGTTTGAGACGAGCGGCGTGTTTGTCTACGGTATTTTCGCGACCTATATCATCTGTACGATTTTGCTCGGTGTCGTTATGTACGGCGGTATGAGAGGCTTTGTGCGCATCCTTGCGGTGCCGAAGCATATTTTGATGCCGCTGGTGCTCGTACTCTGTATCGTCGGCGCGTTTGCGGCGAACTTCCGCATTTTTGACGTTTGGATCACACTGATCTTCGGCATTATCGGGTTCTTGATGGTCAAGTTCAAATACCCGATGACCCCGCTCATCATGGGCTTCGTATTGGGCGGCATTTTGGAACTCAACCTGGTGCGCGGTCTGTCCTTTGCGCGCGGCAGCTTCTGGGGCTTCTTTGATTCTAATATCGCCGCTTTCTTCCTTGTAGCTTCGGTGCTCTCTGTTGTTTGGTCGGTCTACAAGGGCGTAAGAGACAGCAGAAAAGCAAAAGCCGCGGCCGCTGCAAACAAAGGCTAACTCTAACTGAGGAGGATACTCTACCATGACCAAACCTTTGTATATCAAAATGAGAGACTCGGACAATGTCGCCGTTGCGGTCGCGGAGATCAAAGCCGGAACCCAGGTGATGGATGATCTCGTTGCCCTGGACGATATTCCACAGGCGCACAAAATCGCGCTTGTTGATATCCCCGCCGGTGGGAAGGTCGAGCGCTATGGAATTCCCATTGGCTACGCGATTGAGGCGATAGCGAAGGGCAGATGGATCAACGAACACATGATGGACATGCCGACCCCACCCGATGTGGACGATATGGTGTTTGGCACGAATATCGTGACCGATCTGCCGAGTCCGCCGGTGTCTACTTGGGAGGGCTACCGGAATCCAAACGGCGGATATGCCGGGACCCGGAATATCCTCGGCATCAATACCACGGTTCAATGCGCCACCGGCGTATTGAACGTGGCAATTGCCAAGATGAAGGCGGAACTGCTGCCGAAGTATCCGAATGTGGATGATATCGTGGCGATCAACCACGGCTACGGGTGCGGTGTTGCGATCAACGCGCCGGAGGCGAAGGTACCCATCCGGATCTTGAAGAATATCTCGAAGCACCCGAACTTTGGCGGGCAGATGATGTTGGTCGCTCTCGGCTGTGAGAAATTCACGCCGGAGATGTTCCTCACCCCGGAAGAGAATACGCCGGAGAATGTTATCGTCCTGCACAACTGCAAAGGCTTTCAAGCCATGATGGACGCGCTGATGGAGATGGCGGAGCGGAAGCTCAAGATTCTCAATGAGCGCCGACGTGAGACATTGCCGTTGTCTGATCTGCTCGTCGGCCTCCAGTGCGGCGGAAGTGACGCGTTCTCCGGGATCACGGCGAACCCGGCGGCAGGTTATGCGGCGGATCTCCTTGTCAAAGGCGGCGCGACAGTGATGTTCTCTGAGGTCACCGAAGTGCGCGACGGTGTGTATCTGCTGGGTGAGCGTTGCATTGACGCGGAAGTTGGAAAAAGACTGGCAGACGAGATGCGGTGGTATGACAATTATCTCGCGCTCGGCGGGGTAGACCGTGGCGCCAACACCACACCCGGGAACAAGAAGGGCGGCCTCGCCAACATCGCGGAGAAGGCGATGGGGTCGATTGTAAAGTCCGGAACCGCGCCAATTATTGAGGTGCTTTCCCCGGGCGAGGTGCCCACGAAGAAGGGGCTCATTTTCGCGGCGACGCCTGCGAGTGATATCGTCTGCGGGCCTTGCCAGCTGGCCTCCGGCATGGGACTTGAGGTGTTTATGACAGGGGTCGGCACGCCCTATGGCTTGGCTGTCGCGCCGGTGATTAAGGTCTGCTCTCGGAATGAGATGAAAGAGCAGTGGCCGGACCTCATCGACATCAACGCGGGGCCGATCGCCACGGGCGAGGCGACCTTGCCGGAGATTGGGACGCTGTTGTTCCACGAGATCATCGAGGTCGCGAGTGGGCGGAAGGAATGTTATACAGATCAGCATAAGCTGTTTAATGATCTTTGTATTTTTAATCCTGCGCCGATAACCTAAGTTCAATAAGATTGAAATCCTCCTGCCGAATGGTGGGGGGATTTCTTTTTTTGCTTGCGGTGTATTTGTGGGGGGCGCACACTGGGCGGCCTGTTGTTTATATTAGGCCTTGCTGGCCTAGGGGCTGTTTGCCCTGCCGGGCGGGCCTTCTTTTTGCTTCGCCAAAAAGAAGCAAAAAGGCGATTCAAGAGAAACCCATGGTTTCTCTTGAAAATCTCTTCCTTTTGACTTTTGGTTTGTGGGCGTTTCAATTTTGGGGTTCCGCCTGCCGGCGGAAGGAGGTGTCGCTTTAGGGCGTACGCGTTTTTGTGCGGTGGGCGGGATTGAATGTGCGGTGCGTAGCGGAGGGTAAGGGGTGGAGCTATAACAATTCTTTATACCTCGTATAGAAAACTAGTCGACGACAAAAGCGCGTATGGCGTCATATAATGTTCACAAATAGTTCATAAGAGGGAGAGAATTCTATGAATGAAGTAGTAATTGTTTCAGCAGTCAGAACGCCAATCGGGTCCTTTGGTGGCGCGTTCAAAGATGTGTCTGCGGCGGCTCTGGGAACGGCTGTGCTCAAAACAGCTTTGGAAAGAATCAATCTGGACCCCAGCAAAGTAGACGAGGTTATTTTCGGCAACGTGCTGCAGGCTGGTATTGGTCAAAACGTCGCGCGGCAAATTGCGGTTGCGGCGGGTGTGCCGCTCGAAGTGCCGTCTTTTGTGGTGAACCATGTGTGCGGTTCCGGACTTAAAGCGGTGCAATTGGGGATGCAGTCCATCCTTACGGGCGAAGCGGAAATTGTAGCCGTTGGCGGCACGGAGAACATGAGCCAATCTCCCTATTTGCTGAAGGACGCAAGATGGGGTCAGAGAATGGGCGACGGCAAGCTAATCGACTCCGTTGTACACGATGGCCTCACAGATATCTTCAAGCACTATCACATGGGTATCACGGCGGAGAATATCGCGAAGAAATTTGGTATCCCGAGAGAGCGGCAAGATCAGTTTGCGCTGGCGAGCCAGAACAAAGCGGAAGCGGCGATCAAAACGGGCAAGTTCAAAGACGAGATTGCCCCGGTTTCCATCCCGCAGAGAAAAGGCGATCCTGTTGTGGTAGACACGGACGAATATCCGCGCATGGGTGCGACGATCGATAATTTCGCAAAACTGAACCCGGCTTTTGACAAAGAAGGAACCGTCACAGCGGGGAATGCGTCCGGGATCAACGACGGTGCGGCCTGCCTCATCCTCACGAGCCGCGCGAAGGCCGAAGCGTTGGGCCTGAAACCGCTTGTCAGCATCAAGGCTTGTGCGACTGCCGGTGTCGAACCTGAGATCATGGGTACGGGCCCCATCCCAGCGACACAGAAAGCACTAGAGAAATGCGGTCTGACCGCAGCGGACCTCGATCTGGTGGAAGCCAATGAAGCATTTGCGGTGCAGGCGTTGAGCGTTGGAGACGGCCTCGGACTCAATCCGGAGATCGTAAACGTAAACGGCGGCGCAATCGCGTTGGGACACCCCATTGGGGCAAGCGGCGCGAGAGTCTTGGTAACGCTGATCCACGAAATGTTGAAACGTGAATCCCGCCATGGTCTTGCCACCCTCTGCATCGGCGGTGGGCAAGGTATCGCGATGATTGTAGAGAGGGAGAGCTAAATGGCAAAGGTAATCTCGATCCAGGAAGCGATTTCGTTCATCAAAGACGGAGACACGATCATGGTGGGCGGGTTCATGGCGAACGGAACGCCGGAACAACTGGTGGATGCCCTTGTGGAAGCGGGAATCAAAGACCTGACCTTGGTCTGCAACGATACGGGGCTGCCCGATAAGGGCGTTGGCAAGCTGGTGATGCATAAGCAGTTCAAGAAAATCATTGCGACCCACGTCGGCCTTAATAAGGAAACGGGCCGCCAGATGGCGGCAGGGGAGACAGAGGTTGTGTTGGTTCCGCAGGGCACGTTGGTAGAACGGATCCGTGCGGCGGGCTACGGGCTCGGCGGTATATTGACCCCGACCGGTCTTGGCACATTGGTGGAAGAAGGCAAAGAAAAAATCACCGTGGACGGCAAGGAATATCTGCTGGAGAAGCCCTTGTTTGCGGATGTGGCTCTGCTCTATGCCGCGAGAGTCGATACAGCCGGGAATCTGGTCTATAAAGGCTCCCAGAACAACTTTAACAATGTGATGGCCAGTGCGGCCAAAGTGACCATTGTGCAAGCCGGTGAACTGGTGGAAGCGGGCGAACTGGACCCGAACACAGTGGTGACGCCAGGTGTGTTCGTGAACTATATCGTGGAAGGGGGCGTATAGGATGGATAAGGAGCTACTGCAAGACAGTATTGCGAAGCGCGTGGCGCAGGAGATAAAAGACGGGCAGTTCGTGAACCTCGGTATCGGCCTCCCTACGCGGGTCGCAAACTTCATACCCGAAAGTGTCAGCGTCATGCTGCACTCGGAGAACGGATTTCTCGGCATGGGACCGGCGCAGAAAGAAGTGACGGATCCAACGATTGTCAACGCCGGCGGGACACCAGTGACCATCAGTCCGAAGGGTTGTTTCTTCGACAGTGCCACATCCTTTGGCATTAT
>Ga0131853_10001286_pt1 | contig 45022 bp, 27 predicted proteins | sample TergutLab28metaG_FD_92764 | JGI IMG/M metagenome (GOLD analysis project Ga0131853, IMG submission 92764) | Labiotermes labralis P1 segment gut microbial communities from Petit-Saut dam, French Guiana - Lab288 P1 (version 2) (version 2) | ecosystem: Host-associated > Arthropoda: Insects >... | reverse complement strand
TCCAAGCCCTTCAACCCTGATATTGTCAAATTGCGGGTTCAAAGCCAGCTCAAAATCATTACCCACGCCCGGGCCCTTGATGAGCAGATAGAATGCAACCGGGAGCTTGCGGAACACAGCAGCCGCGGCAAGAGCGAGTTTCTCTCGCGGATGAGCCATGAAATGCGGACCCCGATGAATGCGATTATTGGCATGATGCAAGTCATCAAAAAGCGGGGCATCCCGGATGACCTCAAAGTTTATTTTAATGAGATTGACACCGCTTCAAAGCAATTACTTTGTTTAATAGATAATGTGCTTGATATCTCCGGAATGGAATATGGCATATTCAAACTTTCTAATGCAGTTTTCAATATCAGGGAAATGTTTCAGCAGGTTTTGGAAGCGGCAAATTATAATGCTGCTTTAAAGAATCAAATATTTAGCTCTGATATCGACCAAAAATTGCCTGAATTATTAAACGGTGATCGAAAACGCCTGAAACAAGTAGTTGACAACTTATTAGCGAACGCAGTCAAATATACTGCCGAACAAGGCAAAATATCTTTCGCTGCCAGGCTGATAAATGAAGATAGCGGGATAATCACCTTGCAAATCGAAGTAACAGACAATGGAATAGGTATATCTGCCAAACAGCAAGGACAGATTTTCAGTATTTTTGAGCAAGCGGATGGGAGCTGTACGCGGGAATACTGTGGAATTGGTGTTGGTTTGCCTCTTTCGAAGCGGATTGCTTCGATGATGGGCGGAAATATATTAGTTGAATCGGAGTTGGATAAAGGGGCGAAATTTATTTTCACTTGTAATTTACATAAAAATGTGAGGGTTGACTTACCATGAGGATAAATAAGGTAAACTTAATTTTGGCCATGATTTTGTTGCTGTTTATTTCCGGTTGTACTAGTCCGGAAATAAATGAAACGGCGGCAATAACTTCATACAAGGATATCCCGGGGGTGACGGATGAAGAAATAGAAGCAATCGAAGCCCTCCGGAAACAATATAGTTCATTTAATTATGGAATGCCGCTCTCTACCGAAGCATTTATTAATGAACATGGTGAGGTAACAGGCTTTACTGCTTTGTTTTGCGAATGGCTGACCGGGTTATTTGAAATTCCCTTTGAACCGCTCATTGACGATTGGCTTGATATCCTCAAAGATCTTGAAACGGGTGATTTGTCATTTACCGGCGAACTTACGGCTACGGAAGCACGTTTGGAAATCTACTCAATGACCAGCCCGATTGCGATGCGCCCGGTAAAGGCCTTCCGGTTGGCTGACAGCGAAGCTGTCCCGGATATAACGGCTAACCGCAAACTACGCTGCGGGTTTATTAAAGGGACGGCGACAATAAATGCCGTTACTTCTGAAATGGAACCGGGAAGCTTTGAAATTGTTGAACTCGATGACTTTATTAATGTTTATGATGCGCTAAAAAGCGGAAAAATCGACGCATTTTATTATAGCGGGGTCGCAGAAGTGAACTTTATCCAGTATGAAAACATAGTCGCTTCAGAATTTTTCCCGCTCATTTTTATGCCGGTCTCGCTGGCAACACAAAACCCGGCTTTGGAGCCAATTATTTCGGTAGTTGAAAAAGCAATGCAAAACAATGAAACAAAAAATCTGATTGAAATGTACAATACCGGCTACCAGGAATATATGAGAAACAAATTGTACCTTCAACTTACCGGCGAAGAGCGTGAATACATAAGAAATAATCCGGTCATACCGGTCGCGGCGATTTACAGTAATTACCCGATTTGCTTCTTCAATACGCGCGAAAATGAATGGCAAGGGATATTTTTTGATTTGTTAGATGAAATCGAAACGATTACCGGGCTGTCTTTTGAATTGATAAATGATGAACACACCGAATGGTCAAAAATGCAAGAAATGCTTAAAAACAGAGATGTTGCCTTTGTTGCTGATTTGATTTGGACAAAAGCGCGGGAAGAATATTTTATTTGGGCGGAGACGTCAATACAGAATGATTATTACGCCCTTATATCAAGGTCGGACCATCATAATATTACGATTAATGAAATTCTGCATACGAAGGTGGGGCTGACCCGTGATACCGCTTATACCGCAATGTTTAAACAGTGGTTTCCGGGGCACGAGAATATCATTGAATATGATGGCATCGAAGAAACTTTCAGCGCCCTTAGAAACGGCGAAGTAGATATGGTTATGACGACCGAAAGAAGGCTTATGTTCCTCACGCATTATCAGGAGCTGACCGGCTATAAGTTGAATTATGTCTTTGACCAGGGCATCAATACCAGATTCGGGTTTCACAAAGATGAGAGGGTACTCCGCTCAATAATCGACAAAGCCTTAAACGCGATTGATACTAAGGTGGTTGCCAACCGGTGGATGCGCAATACCTTCGATTACCGCGCCAAGGTAGCGGAAGCCCAGCGCCCGCTGCTGACCGGCTTATCGGTAATGCTCGTATGCGTTCTTTCGCTTGTCGCCATCCTTTTTTTAAGAAGCCAGCGTTCGGGCAAAGACTTAGAGAAACTTGTTGCAGTAAGGACACAAGAACTTGAATATGCTTCCCGTGCCAAATCAGAATTTCTAGCGAATATGAGCCATGAAATCAGGACACCGATGAACAGCATTATAGGATTTTCCGAATTGGCTTTGGGTGAGCATATGCCGCCGAAGGTCAAAAAATATTTGTCCAATATTCTGCAAAACTCAGAATGGCTTTTACAAATCATCAACGATATTCTTGATATTTCCAAAATCGAAGCAGGTAAACTGGAGATTGAAAGTGTGCCGTTTGATTTGCATGAATTATTCAAAGCCTGCCGGATGATGGTAATCCCAAAAGCTGACGAGAAAGGCATCTTACTGCATTTTTATGCCGAGCCTTCGATCGGCAAAGTGCCGCTTGGCGACCCGACAAGGCTGCTTCAGGTGCTGCTTAACCTTTTGTCCAATTCGGTGAAGTTTACGACTTCCGGTATGATAAAAATCCAGTCAGCAATAAAGGATACTGATGAAGATACCATCACCATGCTTTTTGAAGTAAAAGATACCGGTATCGGGATGACGGATGAACAAATAAACAAAATCTTCGACCCTTTCACGCAGGCGGAATCCGGCACGACAAGAAAGTTCGGCGGTACCGGGCTTGGCCTTGCGATTACGAAAAATTTGATTGATATGATGGGCGGGAAGCTTTCCGTATTAAGTACACCCGGGGTCGGAAGCAGATTCAGCTTTGAATTAACCTTCGCTACAATTGCTGCGGATGATGAGCTTGTCCTTGAGCACAATAAAGCGCTGATAAATATGAAAAAGCCCGATTTTTCAGGGGAAGTCCTTCTATGCGAAGACAATGCGATGAATCAGCAGGTCATTACCGAGCATCTTGCGCGGGTCGGCCTGAAAACGGTTATTGCCGAAAACGGCAAAATCGGTGTCGAAATGGTGCAAAACCGGATTACCAATAATGAAAAGCAATTTGACCTTATCTTTATGGATATCCATATGCCGGTGATGGACGGCCTTGAAGCAGCAGCGCGAATATTTGACATGAAGACCGGTGTACCGATTGTGGCAATGACAGCCAATATCATGTCAAATGACAAAGAATTATATAAAATGAGCGGAATGAACGACTATGTCGGCAAACCGTTCACGTCCCAGCAACTATGGCGCTGCCTGATGAAATATTTCAAGCCCTTGAATTGGAAAACTGAAGATAAAGGGCAGCAGGAAAGGATTGATGATGAGCTTCGCTCAAAGCTTATCCACAAATTTATTGAAGTTAATAAATATAAGATTCGTGAAATAATGAAAGCAATGAATGCCGGTGACGTCAAATTAGCGCATAGATTGGCGCATACCTTAAAAGGTAATGCCGCCCAATTAGGCAAAACGCATTTGCAGCAAGCCGCTGAAGAAGTAGAAAAAAACCTGAAAGACGGCGAGAATCATGTCAGCCCTCTTCAGTTGCTAACCTTGGAAACCGAACTAAAGACAGTTTTGACCGAATTTGCAGCACTGGTAAACGATCAAGCCCCGCCGCTGCCCGCCGCCGGTGAACCGTATGACCCGGAATCTGCAAGGAAGCTGTTAGAGAGGTTAAAACCTTTACTAAAAGATAACGACTCCGAATGCTTATCGTTTATTAATGAACTGAAATCGATACCGGGCAGCGAAGATTTAGTTAAACAAATCGAAAGTTTTGATTTTAATAATGCTGCCGAAGCATGCTCATTATTGATGAAAAAAATGAATGATTAATTCAGAAATCGAGGAAAAAATGGAAAAATTCCGCTCAAAAAAACTTTTAATTTTTCAGATTATATTTACAGTAATTACATTTATTATAATGTTTGTTTTGAGCTACAATTTTACAAGCGCTATCGTTTATAAAGGGCTGACACGTTATGCCGAGAGCGTTTTTGCTTATGCGCAGGCGCAGGTCGAATATGACTTGCATGAATCCGAAAATGCCCTTGGCAGTTTCGGGCACGCCGCCCGGTCAATGATATTAAACGGAAGTGATATTGACGATTTGCGGTCCCTCACCTATGATATGGCTGATTATTTTCATATGACAAAATCTGCTTCGGCAAATGTTGAAGATATTGTTGAAGATTTATTTATTTATATAGAAACATTTCCGGACGGCCCGGTAGTGATAAGCGGATTAGGCTGGGTATTCCCGGAAGACCATGACCCGGCGGAGCGCCTTTGGTATCAGGCGGCGGTAGCAGCAAACGGCGAAGTTGCGACGACAATGCCATTTGTCAGCCTGCGCTCCGGCGAAACCGTTATTACATTTACGCAGTGTATTTTTGATGAAGACGGAAACCGCTTAGGAATCGTCGGATTGAATATTCAGATCAGTGAAATTGGCAATAACATTGTTAATATCGCTTTGGACAGAGACGGTTACGGTATGCTTTTCACCCCCGACCTGACGATAGTTGCCCATGCGAACCCGGATTTTATCGGTTTAAGCATCCATGACCCCGCCCTGCCGCTAATCATATTTCTTGATGATATCGTTAACGGAATAGATGTTTCGGCGGATACGTTTTTGAATTGGAAAGACGAAGAAACGCTCGCTTTTATCAGGCAACTGCCCAATGGCTGGCATCTTGGTTTGCTGACACCGAAAGTACCGTTTTATCAAGATATCAACGATATGATGCTGATTCTTGGCATTTTGGGTACGGTACTCGGGATAGTATTGATAATTATTTTTATCCGGATTGACAAAGCAAAAGAAAAAGCATACGAAGAAAGCAAGCAAAAAAGTGTTTTCCTTGCTAATATGAGCCATGAAATACGCACCCCGCTGAATGCCGTAATCGGGCTTTCGGAACTGGTGCTTGAGACAAAAGAATGGAGTGATGAAAATCAATACCGCATCGAGCAAATCATCAATGCCGGCGGGACCCTGCTGAATACAGTAAACGATATTCTTGATATTTCCAAGATAGAAGCCGGCCGGTTTGAACTTGTCCCGACTGAATATGATATCCCGAGTATTATCAATGATGCAACTACCCAAAGCATATTGCACCGGGGTGAAAAGCCAATCGAGTTTGTGATGGATATTTGTGAAAACCTGCCGGTACACCTCTTTGGCGATGAGCTTAGGATTAAGCAAATATTGAATAATTTATTATCAAATGCCTTCAAATATACCTATGAAGGAAAAGTAGAACTAGCCATAAACTGTATCCGGGAAGGCGAAGCGGTTTGGCTGACATTTATCGTCCGCGATACCGGAATCGGGATAAAACAAGAAGACATTGCGGTATTGTTTACCGATTATGCCCAAATGGATACAGCCGCCAACCGCAAAGTAGTCGGGACCGGATTGGGCTTATCAATCACCAAAAGATTAGTTGAGTTGATGAACGGGCAGATATCAGTAAACAGCGAATATGGAAAAGGCAGTATCTTCTCCGTGCGCTTCATGCAACAGCATGTGACTGACGACGTTATCGGGCCGGAAGTAATTGAGAGTCTCAAAAATTTCCATTATTCCGAAGAAAAGCGGCGGAAATTCGGGGCGATATCCCGAATCAGCCTGCCCTATGCCCGGGTATTGATTGTTGATGATGTGGTAACGAACCTTGATGTTGCTAAAGGGTTAATGAAACCTTACAACATGCAGATTGACTGTGTAACAAGCGGCTGGGAGGCAGTTGAAGCTATGCATGATGAAAGCATCCGCTATAACGCTGTTTTCATGGATCATATGATGCCCGGGATGGACGGGGTCGAAGCAACGCGCCTTATCCGGGAAATCGGGACTGATTATGCGCTGAATGTCCCGGTTATTGCCCTCACCGCAAATGCGATTGTCGGCAATGAAGAAATGTTTTTGAGTAAAGGTTTCCAGGCTTTTGTATCCAAACCAATCGAAATATCCCGGTTGGATACAGTTATCCGGGAGTGGATACGGGACAAAGAACTGGAAAAACAATATGTCCGCCCTGACGTTTCGGAACCTTCATCTAATATTCAGGAGAAAGCAATCCAAAAAGTAATAGACAAAGTAATCCGCGGTTTGAATACCGAAAAAGGCATCAAGCGCTTTGGCGGCAATTTAAACACATATCACAAAGTTCTTTCTTCTTATGTGAAAAATTTGCCTCCCCTGCTTGAAAAAGCGGAAAAGATAAGTACAAATAAAGAGCTTCTTTCCGATTATGAAATCATCGTCCATGGAATTAAAGGGTCAAGTTGGGGTATTTGTGCCGATGAAATTGCTGAGTTGGCGGAAAAATTGGAAAAAGCTGCCGGTGAGGGAAATTATGAGTATATCAATATTAATAATAAAAACTTCATTGAAATAACCCGGAAAATCATAACCGATATAGAAAAAATGCTGGAAGAAATTCACGTTATTCACCGCAAACCAAGAAAAGAAAAACCGGATCAGGAGCTTTTGGAAAAATTGCGTGATGCTTGTATTAATTATGAAATGAATATCGTTGACGAAGCAATCACCGAACTGGAAAAATACGAATATGAACTAGACAATGAACTTGTTGTCTGGCTGCGGCAAAACGTGGAGCAAACAAATTTTGACGAGATTGCCGAAGGGCTTTCGGCTTTAAACGATTAAGGAGGCCAACTATGAACAATGACGGACAGCTAATTATGCTTAATGCGGTCGTAAAAGCTACAAAAATCGGCTTGTATGATGTGACGATTACCGGCAATAATTTTCTTCATCCGGATAATACGGTTACGTTTACGGATGAATTTAGAAATATGCTCGGATATTCAAATGAGATAGATTTTCCCAACACCTTGGAAAACTGGAAAAAACACTTGCACCCCGGCGACAAAGAAAAAGCAATCAGTGATGTTATCAGGCAAATTTCGGATGCGAGCGGTGAAACGCCGTACGACGAGGAATACCGCCTGATGAAAAAAGACGGCGAATATGCTTACTTCCGGGCTTGCGGCGAAGCTATCCGCGATGGGGCCGGCAATGTCATCCGTATTGCGGGGGCGCTGATGGACATAACGGAAACAAAAAGTACCCTGCTTAATAACGAACTACAGCTTGCCAAAATCAATTTGATTAACAAGGCGGCCCGAATCGGCTTGTGGGATATGGAAATTATCCGCGATGACCCGATGAATCTTAAAAATTATATTACTTACTCTGATGAGTTCAGAGAAATTTTGGGATATACCAACAAGGAAGACTTCCCCGATTTGTTGAGTAGTTTCAACAACTGTCTGCACCCGGACGATTTTCAAATGGTCACAGATACGCTGAAAAGGCATATTGCCGATTTGTCGGGAAAAACGCCTTTTAACCCTGAATACCAGGCAAAGAAAAAAAACAGCGAGTATGTTTATGTCCGTGCCACCGGGGAATCCATCCGTGACGAAAACGGCAATGCTATCCGGACTTTGGGTACAATAATGGATGTATCCGAAGAAAAAAATACCTTAATTAATACGGAAAAATTACGGCAGCAGGCTGAAGAAGCCAACAAAGCAAAAAGTGTTTTCCTTGCTAATATGAGCCATGAAATCCGCACGCCGTTAAACGCGGTAATCGGTTTGTCAGATTTGATTCTTGATACGGATTCAGGTTTGAATGATGAAAGCCGCTACCGCCTTGAGCAAATTAACAATGCCGGCGCGACGTTGCTTGGAACTGTAAATGATATTCTTGATATATCCAAGATTGAAGCGGGTAAATTCGAACTTGTTTCAACAAAATATGATATTCCAAGTATGATTAATGATGCCGTATCACAAAGCATCCTGCAAAGAGGCGAAAAACCGATTGAATTTGTCATGAATGTTTGTGAAAATCTGCCGGCTCATCTTTTCGGCGATGAGCTTAGAATCAAACAAATATTGAACAACCTGTTATCAAATGCCTTCAAATATACAATGAAAGGCAAGGTTGAACTGACCATCAACTGCGCCCGGGAAAACGAAGCGGTGTGGCTGACTTTTATTATCAGCGATACCGGCATCGGTATCCGGAAAGATGACATGGATAATCTGTTTAGTGATTATGTGCAAGTAGATATGTCGGCCAACCGCAAGATTGTCGGGACCGGGCTTGGTTTGTCGATTGCCAAGCGGCTGGCTGAACTGATGGGCGGTGATATAACTGCCGAGAGCGAATACGGCCAGGGCAGTACCTTCAATGTCCGGCTTATGCAAAAGCATGTGACTGAAGAAATAATCGGGCCGGAAATAATTAATAACCTCAAAAATCTAAGTTATAGCGAACAAAAACGTCATCAAAACAACGCGATTAATAGAATCAGCCTGCCCTATGCCCGGGTTTTGATTGTTGATGATGTGATTACAAACCTTGACGTTGCCAAAGGGCTTATGAAGCCGTACCACATGCAAATCGACTGTGTGACCGGTGGTTTCGAGGCTGTTGAAGCAATGCATGACGAGCGCATTCGTTACAATGCTATTTTTATGGATCACATGATGCCGGGCATAGATGGTATCGAAGCGACCCGCTTAATCCGTGAAATCGGCACCGATTATGCCAAAAATATCCCCATCATTGCCTTGACAGCCAATGCGATAGTTGGCAATGAAGAGATGTTTCTGAAAAAAGGTTTTCAGGCTTTTATTTCAAAACCGATTGAAATATCCCGTTTGGATGCCGTTATCCGGGAGTGGGTGCGGGATAAAGAGCAGGAGAAATTGGGGTTTGCCGCCCCGCCGCCGCAAAATATTGTTTCAAGTCAAACATTATTTAAAAGGGAAGTTCCCGGTTTAGATATCGAAAAGGGCATCAAACGTTTTGGCGGTGATAGCGGTGCTTATCTTGACGTCCTGCGCTCCTATATCAAAAATACCCCGCCTTTACTCGAAGCATTACAGGAAAATTGTAAAAGCAAAAATCTTCTTGCAGATTATGAGACGATTGTTCATGGTATAAAGGGGTCGAGCCGGGGAATCTGTGCCGATGATATTGCCGATATAGCGGAGGCCCTGGAAGAAGTGGCACATTCCGGGGGATATAATTTTGTGAGCGCAAATAATGCATCATTTACCGATAAAGTAAAAGGGCTTATCGCGGATATTGAAAATTTGATTAATGAAACAAGCCAGGATAAACCAAGGAAAGAGAAACCGGAGCAGGAAATCTTGGACAAATTGCGTGAAGCTTGCAGTAATTATGAAATGAGTAATGTTGATGCGGCAATAGCGGAATTGGATGCTTTTGATTATGAGTCCGGGGATGAGCTTGTAATATGGCTGCGCGAAAATGCCGAACAAACAAATTTTGACGAAATAATTGAGAAATTAAGATAGGAGATGAGAAAATGCAAACCTACAAAAAAATAATTATTGTCGATGACAACGCGGCAAATTTATCGGTCGGCAGGAACTTGTTGAAAACATATTACGAAGTATACCCGGCTCCTTCGGCCGCGAAACTTTTTAATATAATGGATAAAATCATCCCGGACTTGATTTTGCTGGACGTCAATATGCCGGAGATGAATGGTTATGAAGCAATCAAAAAGCTTAAAGCCGATTCCCGTTTCGCGGAAATCCCGGTCATATTCCTCACTGCAAAAAACGATGAGGAAAGCGAGTTGGAAGGCTTTGACCTTGGGGCGGCGGATTATATTACTAAGCCGTTCTCCGGCCCGCTTCTGCTCCGGAGAATCGCCAATCAGCTTTTACTTGAACAGCAGAAACAAGACTTGCTTGAGAGCCAGGCGGCATTACAGGATTATGCTGAAAACCTGGAAATCAAAGTGCGCGAAAAAACAGCAGCCAAAACCATTTTCCTTGCTAATATGAGCCATGAACTTAGAACACCGATGAATAGTATTGTTGGTTTTTCCGAACTGGCTTTAGATGATGATATTAACCCCAAAACAAAAGATTACCTGACCAAGATTCTGGAAAGTTCAGAATGGCTTTTACATATCATAAATGACATTTTGGATATTACAAATATTGAATCGGGCAAAATCGACTTGAAAAATGTCGTTTTCGATTTGAATGAAATAATCAACGGTTGTCAGACAATGTTTTTGCCGAAAGCGACCGAAAATGGGTTGATGTTAAGCTTTTATACTGACCCCTCAATCAGTAAAAAACTTATCGGTGACCCGGTCAGGCTGCGCCAGGTGTTTATTAACCTTCTTTCAAACGCGATCAAATTTACAGCTTCCGGCTCGGTCGAATTTCAAATGGAAGCAAAGGAAGCAAATGAAAAATCGGTCACAGTATATTTTGAAATTAAAGACAGCGGAATCGGTATGACACCCGAACAAACGGAAACAATTTTTAACCCGTTTACTCAGGTTGATTCAGGTATTACGCGCAAATATGGCGGGGCGGGGCTTGGGCTTACGATAACCAAAAAGATAATCGAAATGATGGGCGGCAGTATTACGGTTGAAAGCACGCCCGGGGCAGGAAGTACCTTTAGTTTCGAAATAACTTTTGCGGTGATTGGGGAAAAAGAGGATAGCAAAATTAATGTCATGCTTGCCAGGTACAAGAAGCCCCAATTTGAGGGTGAAGTCCTGATTTGTGAAGATAATATCATGAATCAGCATGTTATATGTGAATATTTAGCAAAAGTCAACTTAAAAACCTTCGTTGCCGAAAACGGGAAAATCGGTGTTGATATGATAAAAAGCCGTATGGAAAAAGGTGAGAAGCAATTTGATTTAATTTTTATGGATATCCATATGCCGGTGATGTCCGGTATTGAAGCGGCTGAAAAAATTTTGGCGCTTGATTTAGATATCCCGGTTGTAGCCTTAACCGCGAATGTAATGCCCGATGATATAGAAACATACAAAAAAACCGGGATGAAAGAATGTATAAGCAAGCCTTTTACTTCACAGGAATTATGGCGCTGCTTAATGAATTATTTTGTGCCTGTAACTTGGCAAATCGAGGAAAAAAGCCAACTGGTAATAGAAGAAGATGAATTACGGCAAAAACTAATCGGCCGGTTTGTGGAAAATTACCGGGATGCTTTCTGGGTAATAACAGCAGCGATAAATGACGGCGACATTAGTTTGGCGCACAGAATAACCCATAATTTAAAAAGCAACGCCGGCCAGTTAAACAAAAAGCTGTTGCAAAAAGCCGCCGAAGAAGTAGAACATGCCCTCAAAAACAGCAAAAATCTTGTTGCCCCGCAGCAGATGGAAATTTTTGAAAAAGAACTAAATGCGGCGATTAAAGAATTTTCCCCATTAGTCAGGCCGCCGGCTTCTTCGGAAGTAGAATATTTGGAAGCGGCCGCGGCTAAAGAAATATTAACGGAACTCAAACCACTGTTAAATGATAATGATTCAGATTGTTTAGCTTATATTGACGACCTTCACTCAATACCGGGAAGCAAAGAACTAATCCGGCAAATGGAGAATTTTGAATTTAAGTTAGCCGCCGAAACACTTACCAGATTATTAGGAGAATAAAATGAGAAAAAAGAACAGTATCCTTATTGTTGATGACGATGCTTCAAATCTTCATGAGTTAACCAGTATCCTAAGTTCAGAATACAAGATTTTTGTGCTTAAAGACGGGGCATCTGCTTTAGAAAAAGCGAGCGAAGCGTTACCTGACCTTATTTTACTTGATATCATCATGCCCGATATGAACGGCTTTGATGTCCTGACCGAATTAAAAAAATCAGAGAAAACAAAAAATATTCCGGTTATTTTTATTACGGGTATCAATGATAATGAAAGCGAGCGCGAAGGGCTTGCTACCGGTGCGGTTGATTACATACGGAAACCTTTTGATGCGATGGTAGTTAAACATCGGGTGTGGCTGCAAATTCAAATTATCAACCTGCAGCGTGAATTAAAAAACGCCGCTGCCGCCGCCGAAGCAGCCAATCAATCAAAATCCTCATTTCTTGCGAATATGAGCCATGAAATACGTACGCCAATGAACGCAATTATGGGTATTACCGATATATTGCTGCAAAACGAAGAGCTATCCGGTGAAGTAGCGGAAGGGCTTGACAAAATATATGCTTCAAGCGATATGCTGCTTGGCATTATCAACGATATACTTGATTTTTCAAAAATAGAAGCAGGTAAACTGGACATTATGCCGGCAGAATACCGGGTCGCAAACCTAATCAATGACTCTTCGCATTTAAATATGATGAAAATCGGCGAAAAACCGATTGAATTTGAACTTTGCCTTAACGAAAATATCCCGGTAAAATTCATCGGCGATGAGCTTCGTATCAAACAGATATTAAATAACTTACTTTCCAACGCTTTCAAATATACGGATGAAGGGAAAGTAACAATGTCGGTTGCTTACGAAAGAGAGCCGGAAAGAAATAAAGCAGTAATAATATTTAGTGTGCGGGATACCGGCCAGGGGATGACCGAAGAACAGTTAGGCCGCTTGTTTGACGAATATTCCCGTTTCAATGAAAGCGCCAACCGTACTGTCGAAGGCACAGGGCTTGGCCTGTCTATTACCTTGCGCCTGATCAATCTTATGAACGGGACTATCCAGGTGGAAAGTGAGCCGGGTAAAGGTTCATTGTTTACCGTCCGCCTGCCGCAGGGGATGGTCGATGATGAAGTACTATGTAAAGAAGTAACCGAAAAACTAAAACAATTTCATCTAAGCGATTTGGTACACAAAAAGAACAACAAACTCATCCGTGAGCCGATGCCGTACGGAAAAGTTTTAGTTGTCGATGATGTTAAAATGAACCTGTTTGTTGCCGAGCGGCTGATGAAGCCTTACAAGCTGTGGATTGAAACGGCTTTAAGCGGGCGCAGGGCGATAGAAGAAGTCACCGCCGGAAAAAGCTATGATATTATCTTTATGGATCACATGATGCCGGAAATGGATGGAATCGAAGTAACAAAACAAATCCGGTATTTTGGATATAACCGTCCCATTGTCGCATTGACTGCCAATGCGGTGGCCGGCCAGTCCGATGTATTTTTAGCCAGCGGTTTTGATGCTTTTATTTCTAAGCCGATTGACATAAGGCAATTAGATTCTATCCTGAAAAAATACATCCGTGACAAGCAGCCGCCGGAGACGATTGAAGCCGCCCGTTTGCAAAACAAAACCAGTAGCACCAATAACGGGCCGAAACTAAAGAATGAAAAAATATCCGGGTTAAATATAGCTAAAGGCCTTGAAAAATATGAGGATGATGAAAAAATTTATACAAAAATAATCCGTTCATACGCTTCAAGCGCCCGTTCTTTGATAAGTACAATTGATGAGGTAAATGAAGCTAATCTGGCTGACTACCGGCTAAGGGTTCATAGTATTAAAGGTATGAGCCTGGATATCTACGCCGATGAAATAGGGACTACGGCGGCCGACCTTGAAAAAGCGGCGATTATCGGCGACTTCGATTACATAAAAGTTTATAACCCGGCTTTTATTGAAAGCACATGGAAAATTATCAATGATATTGAAGCAATGCTAAAAGCTATCAAAGCAAGAAACTCGCTGCCGAAAAAGGATAAACTGGATAAAGATTTATTATTGCAGCTTTATAACGCTTGCGGGACTTATATGATGAATGATATCAATAATGTTATGGCTGAAATAGAAAAATATGAATATATTTCCGACGAAGAGCTTGCATCATGGCTGCAGGAAAAAGTTGACCTGATGGACTATGCAGAAATTATTGAAAAACTTGCGGATTTAGAAAAGGAGGATGATTTTGAACGGAGTTGTCCAGAAAAAAATTATCTATGTTGATGACATAAATTTTCATTTGCTGGCGGCAAAAAGCCGGCTGGAAAAACAATATGAAATTTACCCGGCAAGGTCTTACGAAGAATTAAATGACCTTCTTGAGCATATCAAGCCTGATTTGATATTGCTTGATATAAATATGCCGGAAATAAATGGTTTTGAGATTCTTGAAAAATTAAAGGCCAACCCTCGTTTCTGTGAAATACCGGTGATGATATTGTCAGCCCGGGACGATCGGGAAAGCATTTTAAAAGCAATGAAACTCGGGGCAGTTGATTTTATTATCAAACCTTACTCGGATTCGGGTTTGATTGATGCAATCGAATATCACCTTGATTTTAGAAAGCATAATACCATCAAACCGATAATTCTTGCAATCGACGACGATCCAAGTATACTGCAGTCACTCAATTATTTATTAAGTGATTCTTATACCGTATATACGATACCGGGAGTAAAAGAAGAAAAAATATTAACGGAGCTGCTTAAAAAATTCACTCCCGATTTATTTATCCTTGACTGTAATATGCCCGGGTTAAGCGGGTTTGATATTGTTTCGGTAGTGCGCGGAATTTCGTTATACGAAGAAACACCGATTATCTTTTTGACATCTGAAGGAGATATGGATACGATTTTTGTGGCATTCAATCAAGGGGCCTGTGATTTTATGGTAAAACCGGTTGACAAACTAATATTGCAGGAAAAAGTAGCAGAACACTTGAAATTTTTTATCGTCCGGCGGCGGATGCGTTAGTTTTAAATGGGGTAAGTAAATATGAAAAATTTAGGAGATAACTATAATGAGTACCAAATTAAAACAAATTATAATAGTAATTCTTATCATGGGGTTTTTTATCCCCGGTATTTCGGCTTGTTCCCGGCAAGGCAATAACCGGGGGCAAGCCTATGACCAAAACCCGTTCGCATCATTTCGCGATATCCCCGGCATAACGGAACAGGAAATAACCGCAATCGAAGCATTAAAGAGGGAGTACGAAACCTTTAAATATGGAATGATTCTTTCCACCGAGGCTTTCGTAAACGACAATGGTGAGATTGGCGGTTATGCCGCATTATTCTGCGAATGGCTTTCCGGCCTTTTCGGTATTCCTTTTCAAATTGAGATTTATCCAATGAATTTGTTACTTGAACGGCTGGATTCACATGAAATTGATTTCAGCGGTATTGTAATGACTACCGAAGAACATCTTAACAAATATTATATGACCGAAATCATCGCCGAACGGCAATTTGTGACCCTCCGGCTCAAGGACGGGCGCGATCCCGGCCAAATTACAGAACGCCCGCTGCGATATGTATTTGTCGCAAATACCCCGGCCGAGCTTGCGGTTGCTTCGGTAACCGAACCGGGTACTTATAAACCCGTATGGGTCAGCAATGCCGCTGAAGCATATCAGGTTTTGAAAAACGGGGATGCTGATGCTTTTATTATGTCGGGGAATAATGATGCGCTTTTTGTCGGGCACGATGACGTGATTATTGAATGCTTTTACCCGCTTATTTTCAACCCGGTATCAATGGCGACAGCAAACCCGGCCCTGGAACCGCTGATTTCGGTTGTAACCAAAGCACAATTAAACGGGGCAAGTACTTATTTAAACTATTTATATGACAAAGGTTATCAGGATTATCTGAAATACAAACTATTTGTCCAGCTTACAGATGAGGAACGAACTTACTTAGCCGGCGCAAGTACGGTATCGGTTGCCGCCCACAATACAAATTATCCGCTTAGTTTTTTTGACCTGCGGGATAACCGATGGGAAGGGATATTTTTTGACCTGTTGGAAATAATCTCTGCCTTTACCGGGTTGGAGTTTGAGGTTGCCCACGATGAAAATGCGGTGTGGGCAGATATAAATGAGTTGCTTATCAGCGGTGAGGCGGCTTTTGCCCCGCATATCGGCTGGACCAAGGAACGGGCGGAACATTTTATTTGGTCGGATGTCCTTTTATATCAGGATCATTTTGCCTTGATATCGCAGTCAGATTACCGCAATATCGTGATTAACGATATTTCAAATGAAAAAGTCGGCCTGGCCCGGGGCACTTCTTTTGCTAATGTATTTAATCAATGGTTCCCGAATCACCGGAATATCGTTTGGTATGATACCCAGGACCTTGCTTTTGAAGGTTTGAAACGCGGAGAAGTGAATTTAGTAATGTCGGGTCAAAAGAGGCTGATGCAGCTTACCCATTATCAGGAATTGCCCGGTTTCAAGACAAATTTAATTTTTGACCAGTATTCGGAAATCAAACTTGGTTTTAACAAAAATGAAACCATTCTGCTTTCTATTATTGACAAAACACTTAGGTTAATCCAAACCGGCCGGATTGTCGAACAATGGGCGGACAAAACTTACGATTACCGGGTAAAAGTGGCCGAGGAACGGCTGCCATGGCTGATAAGCGCTCAAGTTGCGTTTGCCTTCGCCCTTACTTTACTGATGATTATGTATTTTAAAAGCCGGAAATTTGCCAAACAGCAAACCAAAATGATGGATGAAATTCTTGAAGCAACAATCGCAAAAAATAATTCCATTGTTTCGATGGAAAATATACTGAACAGTATCAATGCCGGAATATATGCAACCGTCCCCGATACGGGCGAAATATTGTTTGTAAATACCTATATGAAAAAAATGTTTGGTATCGAGGGTAATGAAGCAATCGGAAAATATTGTTATAAGGTTTTCCGCAGAAATTTGGATAAAATGTGTGAATTTTGCCCATGTTACCAACTCGAAAAAGAACCGGACAAAATTATCATCTGGGAAGAGCATTTCCCCGAATTTGGAACGTCAGTCCTTCATTCGGATTCTTATATCAAATGGTATGACGGAAGAATTATCCATTTACAACATGTAATTGATATCACGGAAATGGTTAATGCAAGAAATGAAGCACAGGCAGCCAGCAAAGCAAAAAGCGATTTCTTATCAAATATGAGCCACGAAATACGCACCCCAATGAATGCTATTATTGGCATGACGACGATTGGAAAGAGAGCATCCGATGTAGAAAAAAAAGACTATTCCTTCGGCAAAATCGAAGATGCGTCCAATCATTTGCTCGGTGTAATAAATGATATCCTTGACATGGCAAAGATTGAAGCGGGCAAGATGGAATTATCGAATATTGAATTTGATTTTGCAGAAATGATTAGCAAAATCCTGGCCGTAATCCAGGTATCCCCTGAACATCAGCTCAAATTATTTGATGCTTTCGAGCAGGCAGAAAGCGGAACTACCCGCACATACGGCGGGACGGGCCTGGGGCTTGCTATTTCCAAACGCATTGTCAAAGAAATGGGCGGGCAGTTGTGGGTTGAATCCGAGCAAGGTAATGGTGCAAAATTTATATTTACCTTAAGTTTGGTAAGTGTCTTGAAAAATGGTAAGTTTTCAAACGAAGAAGATAACCGGAACGGTGCCGGCCCGGATGAAAGCGGAAATAATAAGTATAAAGATAAACATTTATTAGTGGTTGAAGATGTTGCGACTAACCGGATGGTATTATTAACCCTTTTGGAAGACAGCGGGTTAATTATCGAATGCGCCGAAAATGGCCGGGAAGCTTTGGATATGTTTACTGCCAGGCCCCAAAAATACGATATTATCTTTATGGACTTGAGAATGCCAATAATGAACGGTTATGATGCGACCCGGAATATCCGGGCCCTCGGTACCCCGAAAGCAAAAAATATCCCCATCATCGCAATGACGGCTAATGTATTTAAAGAAGATATCGAAAGATGCCTTGCCGCCGGAATGAACGGACATCTCGGAAAACCGATTGAGTTTGACAAGATAATGGACACCCTAAATGAATTTCTGACAAAGGGTTAAATCAGGGAAAGAATTATTTTTTTTCATTCAAATTTATTTTTTTCTTGCGCATTATTATATATTTAAGGTAAAATAAATATAATTCTTAATAAAACTGATTTAAAGAAAGGGATACCAATATGATAATCGGCGTACCAAAAGAGGTAAAAAACAATGAAAACCGTGTCGGAATGGTGACAGACGGTGTCTATGAAATGGTGAAAATGAACCACAAAGTTATTGTCGAAACCGGTGCCGGCTTAGGCAGTGACATTTCTGATGAGGATTATATCAGGGCGGGAGCGGTTATCTACAAAGATAAAACCAAGTTATTTGATGAAGCGGACATAATCGTCAAAGTAAAAGAACCGATTCCATGTGAATATGATTATTTCCGTGAAGGGCAAATGCTTTACACATATTTACATCTTGCGGCGGATAAAGAACAAGCGGAATTTCTTAAAAAGAAAAGAATCACTGCTTTTGCATATGAAACAGTCCAAACCGAAGACGGCTCCCTGCCGCTTCTTTCGCCGATGAGCGAGGTTGCCGGGCGGATGTCAATCCAAATCGGGGCGGCCCTGCTCCAGAAAAACAACGGCGGCAAAGGCATGTTATTGGGCGGTGTCCCGGGGGTTGCCCCGGCCGAAGTAGTTATTCTCGGCGGCGGAAACGTTGGCCTCAATGCCGCGAAAATGGCTTCATGGATGGGCGCACGGGTTACGGTTTTTGATGTATCACGGAAACGCCTGATGTACCTTGATGATATTTTCGGCGGAAAAATTACGACTTTGATGAGCAGTACCTACAATATTGCCGCCGCAGTCAAAACGTGCGACCTTTTAATCGGCGCGGTTTTGATTCCCGGGGCCAAAGCCCCTTGCCTTGTTAACGAAGAAATGGTCAAATCAATGCCAACCGGTTCAGTTATTGTTGACGTTGCCATTGACCAGGGCGGTAGCGTGGAAACAATTGACCGCGTGACTACCCATGAAAACCCTTCCTACGAAAAACACGGGGTTATCCATTATTCGGTCGCAAATATGCCGGGAGCAGTCTCAAAAACATCGACCTATGCTTTAACCGGGATGACGATTCAATACCTTAAGCGGATTGTATCAACCGATATAAAAGATATTATCAATAATGATGCGGAACTGCGGCTCGGGCTTAATACTTATAAGGGCGAAATCACCAATAAAGGCGTTGCCGAAGCACTTGATTACAATTATGTTGATGCAAGGACCCTAGTGTGAAGAAATTTCTAAGTTTGCATCCATTGGAAGCAAATAAATAAAATCTAATTCTGTTTCGCAGACAGCTTTCACATGTCTGATTGCATTATTTTGTTTATTAATGTATGATGGAAAAAGAATTACAATAAAGTTTACAGCGGAGGTATTATGTATCAATATAAAATTGTAACCGACAGTACGGCCGATTTGCCGGTGGAGTATCTTGAAAAGCATCAGATAGGGTGCCTTAACCTAAGCTATATTATTGAGGATAAAATTTATGGCCAGGGGCAGGAACTGGAAATCGAAGATTTCTATAACGTAATGCGTAAAGGAAAAATGCCCTCGACCTCACAGGTTAACCCCGACGAAGCAAAGGCGAAATTTGAAGAATTTTACCAAACTGACAAAAATATCCTCTATTTAGCTTTTTCATCAGGGTTAAGCGGTACCTATAACAGCGGATGTATTGCCGCCAATGAAATGATGACGGAACATCCTGACTGCAAGATTGTGGTGATTGATACCTTGTGCGCTTCAATGGGCGAGGCATTAATTGTCCACAAAGCCGTGACCCTTAGAGAACAAGGCAAAAGTATTGATGAAGTTGCCGAATGGGTGAGCGGGAACAAATTAAAAGTCGTACATGCCATCACAGTTGATGATTTAAACCATTTATATCGCGGCGGACGTCTTAGTAAAGCGGCAGCAGTGGTTGGGACGATGGTATCGGTTAAACCGCAGTTACATGTCAATGACGAAGGAAAACTAGCCGTGCTTGGCAAAAACCGCGGCCGGAAAAAATCCTTGGATGCCCTGATTGATTATTTGGAAGAAAAGGGTGCCCGCGGAGTAGCCGAAGAAGTTTTTATTATTCATGGTGATTGTATCGAAGATACTGAATATGTGAAAGAACAAATCGAGAAACGCCTGAATATCCAGAATTTCATGGTCAATTTTGCCGGCCCGATTATTGGTTCCCATACCGGCCCCGGTGTAATCGGCTTATTTTGTATGGGCGAGTCAAGATAGTAGTTGACAAACCCGTCTTCTTATTGTAATATTAATTTCGTTGCAAGTATTTATTCTTAATCCTAAGCACTTAGCAACGAATTTGTACGCGTAGCTCAGCTGGATAGAGCGTCTGGCTACGGACCAGAAGGTCGGGAGTTCGAATCTTCTCGCGTACATAGCAAAACCTAACGAAATCAAGGTAATAGAAACATGAAAAGCATCCGTTGAGGGTGCTTTTTATGTTTGGGTTAGCATTGGGCTAATTTCTTTTTTCATGGGTATTGACATGAAAAATATAAGTAGTATAAAATAAAGCTTTGAGAAACAACTTTACCAACCCACAGCAATTCCCACAACAAAAATTAAGAATTTATAAAATTCCTATACAATGTGTACATTTGCATTAATTTATGATATACTAATATAGGTCTAGAATAGTTACAAATGATATAATATATTAAAGCAGATGAAACATAAGGAAAACATAAATGGAAGTAAGAGTTGAAAGAGAACACGATGTTGATAATTGGGAAGAAGTAATCCTGATATATAATGCTGCACTTAAGCAAATCAGCATGAAGTTAGATATACTGAACGAAGAATTTCAACGAATACATAAATACAATCCCATTGAACATACCAAATCACGGATCAAAACCAGCGAAAGTATTGTCAAGAAACTAAGACGTTACGGATATGAATCCACGATTATGAATATGGTCAACCGGGTCAACGATATTGCCGGAATCAGAGTTATCTGTTCCTTTACTTCGGATATCCACCGGATTGCCGATATGATTAGCCGCCAGGCAGATATCCGTATCCTTGGAGTAAAAGATTATTTAAAAGACCCAAAAGCAAATGGTTACAAAAGCTACCATATGCTTGTTTCGGTGCCGGTTTATCTATCGAACCGGATTGTTGATACAAAGGTTGAGATTCAAATCCGGACGGTTGCGATGGATTTTTGGGCGAGCCTTGAACACAAGATTCATTACAAATTTGAAGGAAATGCCCCCGCCCATATCGAAGCTGAATTAACAGAATGTGCGAGAATGGTTTCGGAATTAGACAACAAAATGCTGTCGCTTAACAATGAAATCCTGGCGCTGGAAGAAAACGATTACTAGTTTCAAACAAGCCTGTTAAAATCACAAAATCCCTAGCAACTGTACAATAATAAGCCCAAGATTCCCCAGCCCAACCAGCAGCGAAACAATAACCAAGATAAAGATAGGCTTATCAAACCCTTTCAATTTGCTGAAATTTTCTTTAATCGTATCGGTTTGTTTACCCGTTTCTTCAATCAAAGCCGCTTGGACGTTACGGTATACCTTAACATTTTCTTTGTGAACAGCGCTTTCCAAATCATTTTTCAAGCTATCGTATGCACTATTATCTTTGCCGATGAAATCACGTACTTCGTTTAATATACCATCAGTAGCATTTATCTTATCAGTGATAGCCGCAATATTACCATCAGTAGCATTTATTTTATCAATAATAGCCGCTATTTTACCATCGGTTTCCGTTATCTGGCCGGAAAGTGCCGCAATTTTCTCATTAATTCCCGAAATAATTTCCCCGCTTTTGTCCTCTTTTTCAGCAATTTCAATACTTTTGACCGCCTTAAGCACCACACGGGCATTTTCAATAAGTTCCGCTACCGCCTTAGCGCTTTCGGTATTCCTTAAGTTTAGCTTCCGCATTTCCTGCATACAAGTTTCATATTGCGCTAAAGCCCTTTGCGTATGCTCCGCTTGTGATCTTAGTTTCCGCATTTCCTGGGCTTCGGCTTCGGCATTAGCTTTTATCACCTCTTGACCAGAAAAGCGATTGGTAATCCGATCAATAAAATTATCCATAAGTCTCCATTCTGTCCGCCTGGCAGACGATTGTAAACAATATTGTCAATTATATTTCGAACGCATGATTTTTCATGCAAGCATGAACACATGACATTTTGACCCTATCATATAATAACACTTTATCAAGTTTTTATCAATCCAAATCTACTTATAAACCTGCGACGGCGGCACCCCGATATATTTCTTAAAAACACGGCTGAAGTAAAAAGTATCAGTATAACCGCAAATATATGCCACTTCATTAACCGGCAGCATTTCCGCCCGGATGATTTCATAAGCCTGATTGATCCGGATTTTGTTGATATAATCTTTGATACTTTGTGATTCGCACTGCATAAACAGCGCGCCGAGGTATGTAGGGTGAAGCCCGACAATATCGGCAAGTTCAGGCACTGACAACGGTTTTTCATAATTCACATTGATATAATCCTTAACCTTCTCAATCCGCAAATCCATCCGGTTTTCCGGCTTATCCTTACAAAGCCGCCTGATTAACTCAACAATTATCTGCAATGAAAGCGCGCTTGCATCAACCGAAAAAAGTTCCTCCCGCTCCCGCCAGACCCGTGTCAGTTGGGTAAAAAGTGCAATAATCTTTGGGTCATGCCCGATTTTGCTGACAAATGAAAAAGGCAGCAGGGTTTCCGGGTTTTGGGTAAAATTGATGGCATATACTTCCAGCGGCTCATCATGTGACGTCCATGCCTGCCGGATGTGCCCGTTTGATATATAAACAAGATCGCCGGCCGAAACCGGATTTTCAACCCCGTCAATTAAGTAAACCCCTTTACCGGAAACAATATATGTCAAATCATGAAAATCAACAACTTTGTTCTCGATTACCCAATCGGAATTACACTTTCTATAAATAAAATAAGTAATAGTTGGCAGGGTTGGTTTAAAATTATTCATGTATTTACCCCCAATTCTTTTAATAATCCATGAAATATCAAAAACGTTCATTCCAATTATACTATATTTTATCATAGAATACATCGTATCACCAAATAATTAAGAATCTTAGAAGGAAGAAATTGAGATGAACTCTTTTAATTTATTTCATAATGGCATAATCGCCAACATTTTATGCGAAAACCAAGCCCTTAAAGGCATAAAAATGACAGCCGGGACAATTGCCGAAGACTTGTTCTTAGTCACGGGAAAAAAGCCGGAAATCATTAATCAGCTTGAGGGTTCGGCGGGTAGCCGGGTGATTATTGCCGCAACCATCGGGCACAGCAGCCTGATTGACAATTTTGCGGAAAAAGACTTTGAAACTATCAGGGGAAAACGCGAATGCTTCATAATCAAAGCGGTAGAAAACCCCTTTGACTCCTTGCCTCATATAAAACAAGCCTTGCTGGTAATCGGCTCTGATAAACGGGGGACTATTTACGGAATGTTTAGGCTTTCCGAACTATGCGGGGTCTCACCGCTTATTTTCTGGGGTGATGCGGAACCGGAAAAAAAGAATGAAATCATCTTGGAATTTGCCAATCCGCTTATTTCAAAAGAACCGTCAGTCAAATACCGGGGCTTCTTTATCAATGATGAATGGCCGGCTTTTGGCAAGTGGTGTACAAGGCATTACGGTGATGTGAATGCCAAAGCCTACAAAATGGTTTTTGAATTAGTTTTGCGTTTGTACGGGAACTATCTGTGGCCGGCGATGTGGAAATCATCTTTTTGGCAGGACGGGCCCGGAATTGAAAGCGCCCGCCTTGCGGATGAATACGGGGTTATTATCGGTACTTCACATCATGAGCCATTATGCCGGGCCGGTGTGGAATGGCAGGAGCAATACCAAAATTACAGCGAAGATAATACTTGGAGTTTTAGTTCAAATAGCGAAGCAATCACTCAATTCTGGAAAGACGGGATCCTAAGAAGCAAAGATTTCGAAAACATCATCACAATCGGTATGCGCGGTGAAAGCGATTCATATTTATTAGGAGAGGATGCAACGCTAAAAGATAATATTGAGATTCTGAAAAAAGCGCTTACCGTCCAGAACCAACTAATAAAAGACCATGTTAATCATGAGCTTTCTTCCGTTCCGCGTATGTTTGCTATATATAAGGAAGTAGAAGACTTTTATTTTGGCACCGAAGATTGTGAAGGGCTTGATTCATACAGTGAACTTGAAGACGTAATCCTTTTACTTGGCGATGATAATTACGGGAATTTGCGGGCAGTGCCCAACCCGGAAGCAAAACCCCGCCCCGGCGGTTATGGAATTTATTACCATTTTGATTATCACGGCGGGCCTTTTAGCTATGAATGGCTTAATTCCACCAATCTGGCAAAAGCCTGGGAACAACTGACAATGGCATATGAATACGGTATCCGTGAGATGTGGATTGTCAACGTCGGCGACATAAAAGGCAATGAATATCCGCTTAGTTTTTTTATGGCGCTTGCTTATGATTATGAAAAATGGGGGATAAATAATTTAAACAGTGCCGCCGAATATACCGGGTTATGGATTGACCGGCAGTTTGGCCCTGTTTTATCCGCCGGACAGAAAAGCCTGATTCATGAGTTATTGGATTCATATACAATGTGGAGTTCGGTACGGATTCCCGAATCACTGAATCCCAAGGTATACAAAAATAATTTCCATGAAATAGATACTACTTTTCAGGAAATCAGCATAATAAGTAAAAAGCTTGAATATTTACGCAAAACTTTGCCCAAAAACTGCCTATCCGGATATGAAAGTACTATTTATTTTCCGGCGCGTGCTTTCTTTAATACAATGCTGATAAATCTTGCGGCGGGTTTGAACCATTTGCACGCGAAGAGAGGGACTTTGGCGGCTAACAGTATCATACCTGATTTGAAAGAACTGATTTCTCTTGATAAACATTATATAACCGAATTTGATAAATTTCTTGGCGGCAAATGGGAGCATATGATGGATTCCGCCCATATGTGCTTTACCGGCTGGGATGACCATGACTGGAGTTATCCGGATATCCGGACAGTATGCCCGATCCCCCAGGCGAAAGTTGTGGTAAGCTTCCGGGGGAGTGATGTCTTTGACCTTGGCCATCACTGGCAGGAGCGGCCTATCATCGGCAACTTAGAAATGACCCGCCCCGATGTTAATGCGATTATCCTCGATATCGACAGCCGCGGGGATGTCGGGTTTTCGTTTGAGATTTCATGTAACAAAAAATGGCTGGCTTTTTCGCAAACGCAAGGAAGCGCGAACCTGGTAACAAGCCCCCGGACATCAGTCAATATCATTTGCGACCGGACGATACTGAAAGGCAAAGAAACCGCTTTAATTCAAATCGACTTTACTTTTGTAAACGGGGATAAAAAACAATCATTCCTGAATGTTATTGCCGGAAATAATGATTATTCATGTTTATACCCATGTCCGCTATCGGCGGGCTCAAAATCAAAACCGGAACTAAATTCAAGCGTTGAAAGTGTTCTTCCTTCAACTTTTACCGGCGCTTATCTTGAAGCCCAGGATTATGTTTGCATACCCGCCGCCGCTTATGTTTCCAAAACCGATATCTGCGGGATGGGTTTTAAGGATGTCCCTCGTTTAGGCCGGACGGGTGATGCCATCAAATCATTCCCGGTTACAAAAAACTGGGTAAACGAGGAACCAAGCCCCTATGTCCGTTATGATTTTGTTGCCGGCCAAACCTGTGAATACGAGATTACCTTCTACTTTTCGCCGCGGAACCCGCTGATAAAAGACGGAAAAATATACTGCCGTTTTAGTCTTAATGAAAACCGGCCGCAGTTACTTAATACAATTCCGGAAATTTTTTATGCCGGGCACTCTGATGAAGAATGGTGTCTTGGGGTAACAAACAATATCCGCAAAATAACCGTAAATGAGCCGCTTAACCAGGGGCTGAACCACTTGAATTTTTATGCCGCCGACCCGAATGCAATCCTGGAAAATATTGTTATTAACCCCAAGGAAAAACCGGTCCCGGCGACCCATCTTGCCCCGCGGGAAAGCTACCGGGTCAAATAGATACGAATGTATTAGCAATATCTTTTATTTATCCATGTTTTATTTAATGCTTTCATTGCTATTATCCTGTCAAATGACATAAAATAACAATAATAGCAAAAAGATTTAATTTATTGCTATATGAGGTGGTGTATGGAAAATTTTATAACAAAACCGGATAATATCCCATGGTCGGCAAGGATGGGGAATTCTCGCTTGGAAGAAGCATTTCTCCCGCAATGGCGGAAGCGGATGCTTTGCTTCCTGTTATTCCCATTTATACCGGTTGCGGTATTTTTCATCTTGGTAGGGATATTTAAGGTCCCGATTCTCTTTATCGCATTTATAATTGCCCTTGTCCTTGGCATCTTTGGAAGTACGCTATCAGTTTATCTTAGAATAACGGAGCTTGACCGGATTAGCGTTAACGGTGAGTTGATTTCTTATACCGGTGATAAACGCGAAACATTTTTATACTGCCTCAAAACAAGGCTACTTAATCTTGTGACCTTGGGAATTTACTGGCTGGGAGGATTTGATGCCCGCGCAATGAACAAAGCCCGTTATTCCCGCACAACCCGGACAGACGAAGTATCAAATCAAAAACGTTCCGGTTTCACCGGAAAAATCCTACATATCATCTTCCCGAAGCTTCTCGTTACTTCTGTCCCCATCATTCTTATGATTGGGACTCATCTTATCCCGATTAGGGAACGGTCGGAGCTTTTTTGGACTGAACTTGCACGGGCAGGCACCCGCTTGTTTCCGCCGAATATGGATTTGTGGGGTTTGACTAAAGCCCTGGCAAGAAACGGTGTCTCAGCTTTTTCTAATCAGCATTATTATAATGAAGTGACGACTTTGCTGATGACAGGCATTCTGGTATTTGTTGCTTGTTCCCTTTTGATTCCGCTGTATCGTTACAAAATGCTCAAATGGGAAATTGACGGTACGGCAATCGATGGCTACCAGCTTAGATTTACCGCCGCTTACAACAAATATTTGGGTAACGTCTATTTAGGGCTGGTAATGATTTACGTCCCGGTAGTATTAATTATTACCCTGATGGTTAACAAAGCCAAAATTATCCCGTCAGTTTATCATCTGTTGATAATTGCTTTATACATATTATTGCTGGCTATATTTGGGTTTGTTTCATACCTTGCGGCAAAGTTCCGCATTCAAAATACTGAAATTCTTGCCCCGACAAGCAGGCAAATTCCTTGGGAATCATACATGGTCACCGAAGAAGCTTTAAACCTTAGCCTTGTTGAATCAGAGCGCGAAGTTTTTTGCGAAGCGCAGCGCCGGAAGTTTGCGAATTATATGCGGCGGCATTGGACACTTTACCTCCTGCTTGTTCTGCCGGTTATCTATTTGATTGTCTTCCGGTATGTGCCGATGCTGTTTATCCAAATCGGCTTCAAACAAAACAATATCGTCGTTCCGATTTCCGATGTTTCATGGGCAAGGGAGTATGGTTTCGGCTGGCTGCTTGATGCATTCAAGACCCGTGATTTCCGTCTTGCTTTGCGCAATACACTGATGCTCAACGGGCTTGATCTTGTCTTAGGTTTCCCGGCACCGATTATTCTGGCTATATTATTGAACGAACTTGCCTTCAAAAAATATAAGCGGGTCGCGCAAACGGTTTATTATATGCCGAACTTCCTTTCATGGGTTATTATTTCTTCATTGGCAATCCAACTGTTCAACGGTACTGACGGTTTGATTAATCAATGGCTTAACAATATGGGTTCAAGCGGTATCAGGCCGTTTGAGCAAAACGGGCAATGGGTGGCGATGTATGTCTTGCTCGGGATATGGCAAAGTGCCGGCTGGGGTACAATTATTTATCTTGCGGCGATTGCCGGTATCAACCCCGAATATTATGAAGCAGCAAGTATCGACGGGGCAAGCAGGTGGCAAAAGATATGGCATATTACCCTGACCGGGCTCCGCCCAACGATTATTATTTTGCTGATTATGCGCCTTGGCAGTATTGTTGGTAGTGATTTCGAACGGCCTTTCGCTTTGCGGAACCCGCTTATTACGGAGGTTAGTGATGTCTTATCCATTTTCATCTACCAACGCGGTATCAGAGGAATGCAGTTCCCGCTGACCGCTGCCGTTGGTATATTCCAGTCAGTTATTTGCTTAATATTCCTATTCACTGCTAATTCATTAGCCAAGAAAGTCGGCGAAAGAGGGGTACTATAATATGATTAAATCCAAAAAAACGAAAGCTGCTGATTATTTCATTGCCTTTGTCTGTTTCCTCTTAATATTAGTATGTATCATTCCGCTTTTCAGCGTTTTTGCGCGTTCCTTATCAAGCCCAAGTGCCCTGATGCGAAAAGAGGTCTTCTTATGGCCGGTCGGGTTCAACCTTGATGCTTATGTACGGGTTCTGAGTTCAAACAAGTATACCTGGTCGCTGATATGGACGGCAATGCTGACAGTAATGGGGGTTATCCTTTCATTATTTATGACGATTATTCTTGCTTATCCGCTCACTTATGACAACCTGAAAGGCCGGAAGTTTTTCAATGCCTTTGCCATATTTACCATGTATTTCGGGGCCGGGACCATCCCGATGTACTTGCTTCTTAAGCAAGTCGGGTTATTGAACCGGTGGCCGGTGTTGGTAATCCCATTTTGCCTAAGCGTTTTTAATATGATTATCATGCGAAGTTTCATGTATAGTATTCCCGAAAGCTTAAAAGAGTCGGCAGAGATAGACGGGGCCGGGCCGATTCGCATCTTGATTAGCATATATTTACCTCTTTGCAAACCGGTTCTTGCAACCCTATCACTTTTTTATGCCGTCGGCCGGTGGAACGGTTTTTCCGATGCCCTTTATTTTCTGTCACCGGCACAAGAAAGATATTATCCCATCCAGCTTCTGCTCTATCAACTGATTCAGAATGTCACCTCGGTAGACCCGTCACAGGAGGCTTTTACCCAGCCGGGCATATCTGAAACGTTGCAAATGGCTTCGGTAATGATTGCCACCATCCCGATTTTGATGGTGTACCCATTCCTGCAGCGGTATTTTGTAACCGGGGCAACACTTGGGGCTGAGAAGGGTTAAAACCGTCGCCCGGCGGCGACGGTTCTGAGAGAAAGCTTCGCTTTCTCCTTAAATGATTTTACGCTATTGCATGTAAAATAAATATGGCGCCAAAGAGCGCCCCCTAAAAAGGAGGAACTATGAAAAAGAAATTATTAGCACTGCTACTAGCCGGTATGATGATAACAACTATGCTGGCCGGGTGTGTCTCTGATGACGACGTACCTGAAACCCCTGCGGTTACAGAAACGGCTCCGGTTGCCGAGCCGCCGGAGGTTGCGGAAGAAATCGCCGATGAAGATTTCGATGAAATGGAACTGGTTGACGGCAATTGGAGATTTAAAGAAACCCGTCAGATTACCGCTTTGATTTACGAACGCAACAATGATATCCGTACCCCGGCACATGACAATTATTACACTGATTTCATCAAGTCGGAACTGTTAAGAATCCACAATATTGAACTGACCGAATACGTCCCGGTCGGACGTTGGGAAGAGTCGGATACCATCCCGTTATGGCTTGCTTCCGGTGATGCACCTGATGTGTGTGTCACTTACAACCATGCTGCTATTCAAGAGTATGCCGCAATGGGTGCTGTCCATGACCTTACCGATTTGGTTCATGAACATCGTTCACGTCTTACGCATATGTGGGATTTATTTACCGAGCACAATATTTATGGTGCCCGCAACCCTGAAACCGGCGCGATTTACTATTTAGAAACAACCTTGGCAAACAGCGCCCGTATCAATACCTTTGTCCGTGAAGACTGGCTTGCTGCCTTAGGCCTTGCCGAACCCAAAACAACCCAGGAATTTGAAGATATGTTAATCGCGTTCCGCGATAACGCTGACCTTCTTTTAGGCAACAATGCCGCTCGTATGGTTCCGTTCGGGCTTGCATCTGATGTCGGCTGGCAGACAAACAATCTTTTAGTTTCTTTCACTCCCGATGGGATTACCGAACGGGAAAGATATGTTTTAGGCGGTGATGAAAGACAGACTATGTGGCCGGGAACCAAAGAAGCCGTCCGCGTACTTAACAGATGGTTCAATGAGAGCTTGATTTACCCTGAATTTGCTCTTATTACCGGTTCGGACGATACCCTTACCAATCTTGTTAACGCTGGATTTGTCGGTTCATTTATGAGTAACTGGGATATTCCGTATCGCGGTGAAAATTCCAATCAGGTATTAGTAAAACAGGAAGTCGGGCCGGAAGCTGCGTTTATTGCAGTTGACCCTTTCCAGAACGATGCCGGAAATACTTTCAAAGTCAGGGGCGGCGCTTTTGACCGTAAGATTTTCTTCCCTGCTACGAATACTGAACCTTTAGCTTCAATATTCTTCATCGATTTCATGTCCCGCCCTGAAATTATCCAACATCTCCAGCTTGGTATCGAAGGTATCAATCATGACATTGTTGATGGAGTACCTATTTTCAAAGCAGCAGTCGGCTCACTTAAAGATGATGAAGGCGAAGATGTTCTTGACGATGACGGAAAACGTATTCCTGCTGATGAAACAAACCTTCCTTATATCATCAATTCACCAAACAATATCGACATGACGATTACAATTAATGGGTTTTACCGCGGTGGTGGTTTGACAGCCCTTGCACTTCCTAACAGCTTCCCGGGTACTGATGCGAGATATATTGAGAAAGCACTTGAGTATGCCAACAAAAATTCTGTTCCAAATATGGAATTGAATCTTGGCGAAATTTTCTCACAATCCGGTATGGCTGAAGTTATCCAAGATAAGCGTGATTCACTGTTTGCAAATGCAATCAGGGCAAATCCTGCTGATTTTGATGCCGTATATGATCAGTACTGGCAAGAATATCTTGATTCAGGTATGCAAGCTATCATAGATGAACGCGCAGAAAGATGGGCACAATATTTCGGTACTGCTGACTTTAGACCGACAGATTGATAAAGTAATTGATTAGAACACGAAAAACGCCGTTACTTAAACGGCGTTTTTTGCTGTATAGGAAAATTGCTTCGCAATTCCCCATCCGGCAAAACCCTCCGGGAGGATGCGCACTCGCGCGCAGGGTATTATGTCGCTGAAGCGACCGCGCTCGGCGCTAGAGTTTGCTATTGCAAACTCTTTTTTATTGTTTTTGCCCCCGCGGAAATAGATTAATTATGTCCCTTTACACCTACGAAAAAATTTGCTAGAATAAGTTATTACAAAATTGTTACAAGAAAGCACGTTTAGCATGAAATTTATCACCCATTATTATAAAAGGTTACGTTTTTCCGGGATAAAAGCCGCTATTTTAGCGATTGTTATTAACCTTTTTTTTATCCCCTCATATACCCCTTATGAAGTTGTCAGCGACTATATATATGGAATTTTTGTGAATGGCCAAAGGGTGGGCACAGTTTTAAATATCGCGGAAGCAGAAGTAAAACTTCGTGAAGCAAGGCGCCTGATTGCGGCTACTAGTGAAGAATTAATTTTTGTTGAAACTAATCTTACTTATGAAGAAATTGAAATTTTCCCCGGTGACGACTTAATTGATGAGCCCGGACAAGTCCTTGCCAGAATGACAAATGTCCTGCGAAACAATATCCGGGAGACAATGCATCGTTCTTATACAGTCAAGATTAATGATTTTATGGTAAACCTTGCCAGCAAAGAAGAAGTGACCGCCCTTTTGCAAGCGGCAATTGACAAATATGATGAAGAGCAAAAATTTGCTGTCAGGCTGGCACTGGATGCCGACCGGGAATTATCGGTTTTGACTGCCGAAGTTGAGCTTAGGGAAATTTTAACTGCCGGTGAGGCCTTAGAGGTTACGAATATGGAAGCGGGGATTGACCATGTTTTAAGCGGCCTGTTTGCCTCTGTTACCCCGGCAATAGAAAAAGATTTTATTGACTATAATAATGGGTTAATTTCAATAAATTTTGGAGATACTGTTGAAGTGGTCGAGGCATATCTATTGCCGGAAGAGTTAATTGATTTGGAATCGGCCATCGAAGAAATCACGAAGGAAGAAGAAAAAAACAAAGTTTATGAAGTAGTTTCCGGCGATACCCTGTCTGCTATTTCTATCAAAACTAATATTCCAATGGATAGAATTATCGAGTTAAATGATTCATTGGAAAGTGAAAGAACGACAATTCGCATCGGTGATGAATTGATTATCACAGTCCCGGAACCGGAAATTGTGATAGTACGTGAAGAAGAACGTTTCATTGAAGAATATTATAATGAAGAGATTATTTATATCCCGATTGACGAATGGTATACCACTCAAACGAAAACAATTCAAGAACCTTCGGCCGGTATCCGCAATATAGCAGCAATTACTACCTATCACAATAATAATATTGTGGAACGTGAAATTCTCAAAGAAGAAATACTTTATCAGGCAGTCCCCAGGATTGTTGAGCGGGGAACGAAAATTCCCCCGACTTATATCAAGCCGCTTTCCGGCGGGCGCCTTACCTCCGGGTTCGGCCGCCGTGTTGCCCCGACGAGGGGGGCAAGCACCAATCACCGCGGCGTAGACTGGGCAACTCCGGTCGGGACCCCGATAGTTGCTTCCTCCGGTGGTATAGTAGCCAAAGCCGGCTGGGGTAGTGGTTATGGTTATGTGGTTTATATTAATCACCCCGATGGCCGCCAGACCCGTTATGGCCATCTAAGCAGAGTCCTTGTTACCGCCGGTCAAAATGTTTCCCAAGGCCAAAGAATCGCCCTTAGCGGAAATACCGGGATCAGTTCAGGCCCCCACCTCCACTTCGAAATCCTTATTAATGGCGTGCAGGTGAACCCGCTAAGGTATTTGAACTGATGGAAGTGAGCAAATGGAAAATGCGCCTTGCAGACAGGCGTTTGAAAACGTTGTTACTTAAGCGGCATACAGGTGAACCCGTTAAGGTATTTGAACTGATGGAAGGAGCAAGTGGAAAATGCGCTTTGCAGATAGGCGTTGGAAAACGTCGTTACTTAAGCGGCGTGCAGGTGAACCCGCTAAGGTATTTGAACTGATGGAGATATGTGGCTATAAAAAGACAGACAAAAACATCTCGCAGGAACCTTAGGCCGCCTTATTCCCAAGAGAAAAAGTTTATTAGAACCAATTAGGCCGCAGAGACGGAGAGAGTTTATTGTCTGGCCTACTTATATGCGTATTTTAATTAGTAGTTTACAAATTACCAAACTATGCTATAATTACCTTAGTGCTTTGTACAAAATACAATATATAGTAGTAAAAAAACAAAATCATCAATAGATTGATAATATATAGAAACAGCAGGTGTAAAATGGATCAATACGCAATTCGCGGCGGTAATCCGTTAGTTGGTGAAGTGGAAATCGGCGGCGCAAAAAATGCCGCTTTGGCAATTTTAGCCGCCTCCATCATGACGGATGACCCTGTTATCATTGAAAATATACCAGACGTACGCGATACAAAAGTTCTCATGCAAGCGATGGAAAGCATCGGAGTTATCATTGAACATTTGGATCGCCATACCGTTAGAATCAACAGCCGCCTTATTAATAACTACTCAATTGAAAAAGATTATATCAAGAAGATTCGTGCTTCTTATTATTTGATTGGCGCTTTATCCGGCAAATACAAGCAAGCAAGGGTCGCGCTTCCCGGTGGCTGTAATATCGGCCTTCGCCCGATTGACCAGCATATCAAAGGCTTGCGGGCCCTTGGGATTGACGTGAAACTTGAACGTGGTATCGTTGTTACCGAAGTGGGCCAAATCAAAGGGAATCACGTTTATATGGACGTCGTTTCGGTCGGGGCGACGATTAATGTCATGCTTGCCGCCGTCATGGCTGAAGGCCAGACGACCATCGAAAATGCCGCCAAAGAACCGCATGTTGTTGACCTTGCGAACTTTCTTAATAGTTGTGGTGCGAATATCAAAGGGGCCGGTACTGATGTAATCAGAATCAAAGGTGTGCCGCGTTTACATGGTACGGAATATGCAATTATCCCGGATCAGATTGAAGCAGGCACATTTATGTTTGCCGCCGCTGTCACCAAAGGTGATATCACCGTGAAAAATGTTATCCCCAAGCACTTAGAGTCAATCAGCGCCAAACTGATCGAAATCGGCTGTGAAGTTGAAGAATCTGATGATGCTGTCCGCGTTGTTTCCGCGAAACCACTTCGCCCTTCACATGTCAAGACCTTACCTTATCCCGGTTTCCCGACCGATATGCAGCCGCAAATAGCTGTTGCTTTAGCTTTATCCAATGGCCCGAGTATTGTGACGGAAAGTATTTTTGAAAATCGTTTCCGTTATGTTGACGAACTAATCCGGATGGGTGCAAATATCAAAGTTGAAGGCAATACCGCCATCATCGACGGCGTATCGAAATATATGGGTGCCAGCATTTCGGCCCCCGATTTACGCGCCGGTGCCGCCCTCGTTATCGCCGGCCTTGCCGCAGAAGGGACGACCACCGTTGATGATATCCGCTATATCGAACGCGGTTATGAAGATTTCCATCTAAAATTAAAACTTCTTGGTGCCCAAATCGAAAAAATAGAATCAGAACGTGATTTGCAGAAATTTAATTTAAAAACCGGCTGAACAGCCGGTTTTTAGTTTAATAGGAAAGGCAACCCCTTTCTTGTATCATATCAGTGCCTCAATATAAATCTCCGGATGCTTCGCAAGGTCAAGATACTGCTTCCCGCATTTGACCGTCGGTTTTGACAGATGCGCCCGGTTAATATAGACAACTTCACCTTCGGCCCCGTTACTTAAACGGACCCGGTGCAATAGATAGGTATTTACAATATTTTCCAGAAAAGTCATAATAAACCGTGTATCATATTTCTGTAAACCTTCATTTTCGAAAACCGATATCACGACAAACGGGCATAACGGGCCCCGGTAAATCCGCGCTGATGTCATCGCATCATAAACATCGGCAATCGCAACCATTTTTGCATAAAAATCAATTTTGTCCGCAAGTAACCCATAAGGATAACCCGAACCGTCATTTCTTTCATGATGCATCAAGGCGGCATTTTTGATTCCTTTGTGCAAATCATAATGCGCCAGAATCTTGAAACCTTCCTGACAATGCTTTTTCACAATCCGGTATTCCTGACTGGTCAGCTTGTCTGGTTTTTTCATAATTTCATCAGGAATCTTCATTTTCCCGATATCATGCAAAAGGCCGCTCATTGTTGCAATATCAATTTCTTCCGGGGTTAAGCGGAGCCAGCGGGCAAAAACATTGCAAATCAAAGCAACATTGACCGCATGGGCATAAGTATCATCATCATATTCCCGCATATTGTGAAGCATATCAAAGACATTGACATGGCTGTCGCTGGCAGTAATCAGGCCGATGGTATCATTCAACAACGCTTTAGTATCCAGCGGGGCGCCTTTATCAATAATATCATTTAATGAAGTTTTGAGGGTGGCGATATCATTTTCAAAAACATTTTTGAACTCAACAAATTCAGGTGTTTCTTTAAGCCGTTCAGCATAAGAAGGGACCTCACTTTCCTCATCAGAAACTGCCAACTCTTCCTCAACACGGACATACATAATTGAGAAAAACTCCATCCGCGTAATCGATTTGTCAGTCAAAATCAAACCTTTGGGGAAAATCAGTTGGTTATTATGAGTAAGAACATCTTCGGCAATAACCATACCCGGTGTAAGGGCCGATATGCTTAAGCGTTTAACGATAATAACACCTCCTTACCTTGACTTCCTGTACCTACTTAAAGTATAGGTTTTTTCGCGGAAAAAGTCAACAAGTTCAATCAAACAAGTTGAAAAAGCCGAGGAATCTATATTGACATCCGCACTGAAATAGGATATATTTATCTAAACGATTAACCACAGATAAAACGGAGTTATTCTATGACGATAAAAGAGATTGCCCGCCTTGCGGGCGTATCGACAGCTACCGTATCTTATGTCATCAACAATACAAAAAACGTACTTCCGGAAAAACGCCAGCGAATACTTGATGTGATTGAGCAATCAGGTTATCAGCCCAATCATATTGCCAAAAGCTTAAGGGTGAAAAAGACCTATACAATCGGTGTATTAGCCGAAGACATCAGGGGCTTCACCGTACCCGCGATTATCAACGGCTTGACTGAATACGCGGAAAAGGAAGGTTACTACATCCTGCTCAACGACCTGCGGATGATGGAAAATCTGCTCAACCGTTATGATATGATCGGGCAATACAAGGATAAAGTAAATAAGGCAATCTCACTGCTATTACATAGGGCAATGGTGGATGCGATTATCTATATCGGTATGTCTGACCGCGATATAACCGGGATTATCAATGAAATCAACAAACCGCTGGTCATTGCTTATTCAACAACAAATGATTCGTATGCCCGTTCCGTTACTTATGATAACGAATATATTTCCCGGAATGTTATCGAACATTTGCTGGAAGCGGGGCACCGCCGTATCGCAATAATAACCGGGCCGCTTAATACATCCCCGGCGTGTATGCGGATGCGCGGTGCAGAGAAAGCGTTTGCGGAAGCGGGGCTTGAATTGGATGAGGCGCTTGTCAGACATGGTGACTGGGAATACAATTCCGGGTATATCCATGCAATAGATTTAATAAAAGCCCGCCCCACCGCTATTTTTGCAATGAACGACTTAATGGCTGCCGGTGCAATAGCTGCTATTCATCACGCAAAGTTGCGGGTCCCGGACGATATATCGGTTTTCGGTTTCGACAATAGAGAGATTGCCTCATTACTACAACCCAAACTTACCACCGTTGAGATTGATTTAAAAGGTATCGGCAGCACGGCCGCGCAGATGGCACTGAAAGGGATACGCGGTGAAAGCAGCCCGGAGTGTTGCCGGGTAATCCCAAGCCGGCTCATCCTGCGTGAAACCGTCGCACCAATTAATATATAACGCATCGTGTCCACCCTGACGGAGGATTAATAATGAAGAATATCAAGCCGCTCCCCCTTAAACAAATTACTTTCTGCGACCCTTTTTTGCTTAGGGTCATTGACCTGGTGCAAAAAAAAGTGATTCCCTATCAGTGGGAAGTCTTAAATGACCGCATTGCAGATGCCGCAAAAAGCCACTGTATCAAAAACTTTGAAATTGTAGCCGGGCGGCGGGACGGTACATATTATGGGATGGCTTTTCAGGACAGCGACCTTTATAAATGGCTGGAGGCGGTGGCTTTCAGTCTTGAAACACAACCTGACCCGGAGCTTGAGGCTCTTGCCGATACTGCGATTGAATTAATCGGCGCCGCTCAACAGGATGACGGTTATGTTAATACATATTATACCATCAAAGAGCAAAATAAACGCTGGACAAATCTTCAGCAAGGCCATGAGCTTTATTGTGCCGGCCACATGATTGAAGCGGCTGTCGCTTACTATAATGCAACCGGAAAGCGCAATTTTTTAGAAATTGCCGTCCGCTTTGCTGACTGTATCAGCCGCGTTTTCAACGAAAGAGAAGGGTATCCCGGCCATCAGGAGATTGAACTTGCCCTTGTGAAACTGTATAGAGTAACGGGAGAAAAACGCTATCTTTTGTTAGCGGAAGAATTTATCCGCCGCCGGGGGCAGGCGCCGGACTTTTTCAAAAAAGAACGCGAAAGTGCGGATTACCGTACCATTTGGCCGGAGCTTGATACCTTTAAGATGAGCTACTTTCAAGCCGGGGCCCCGCCGGTTGGGCAAAGAGAAGCTACCGGCCATGCCGTGCGCGCTGTTTATATGTATTCGGCGATGGCTGATTTGGCGATGGAGCTCGATGACCGGCAGATGCTTGAGGCTTGCATGGGTTTGTTTGACGATATTGTCAAAAGACAAATGTACCTTACCGGTGCGATTGGTGCGACTTCGGTTGGTGAAGCGTTCACAACGGCGTATGACTTGCCCGCTGACTTAATCTACGGGGAAACCTGCGCATCAATCGGTTTGATGATGTTCTGCCGCCGGATGAACGCCCTTTCCGGTGAAGCACGGTATGCGGATATCATGGAAAAAGCATTTTACAATACTGTTCTTGCCGGTATTTCATTAAGCGGAACCGAATTTTTCTATGTCAACCCGCTTGAAGCCGACCCCGGCCGCATCGCACACAGCCCCGGCCTGGCGCATGTGAAAATCCCAAGGCAGAAATGGTTTGACTGCTCCTGCTGCCCGACCAATATCGCGAGAACCGTCATGGGGCTGGGAGAGTATGTTTACGGGACTTCAGAGGATGGTTTATATATCAATTTGTACTGCGCAAGCGACGTTACGGACGGGGAACGAAATGTCACGGTAAGGACTGATTACCCATATGGCGGAAAAGCTACTGTCACGGCGGCGGGCGGGTATTATACCCTCTTTCTCCGCAGCCCGGAAAACGCGCCGGTGATATCACTTTCAATAGACGGGTGTGAACTGCCGACCCGGACAGAAAATGGCTATATCGCAATTGACGGAGACTGGAGCGGAATCGAGATTGTCTTGCAATTCGATATGACTCCGAAACAAATCTATACATCACCCAAGGTGCAAAATCAAAACGGTAAAGCTGCCGTAATGCGCGGCCCACTGGTCTATTGCGCGGAACAGGCTGACAACGGGGAAAACCTTGGTGCGGTTGTACTTCCGGCCGGAGCGGCATTTTCCGAGTCAGGCCCGCCGGCCGGCCTGCCCCTTGAAACAGTCATGCTCAAAACAGCCGGGTATCGTTATACAGAGCATGAGGAAAGCCTGTACACAACAGCCCCCCCGGCGCTATTGGATGCCGGGGTCGAGTTAATCCCCTACTTCCTGTGGGCCAACCGCGGCGAAGGGGAGATGCGCGTTTTTCTTAATTATCTGGCAAAAAATCAGTAAAACCCGGCCGAATTGTAAAAATAAATTCCGGCGCGGCTCGGCAAATTGTGAAAGTGATTTCCGGCGGAATCCGGTAAAAAGTTGAATGTTTTGCTTGACACAACTTTCAAAAAAAGGTATAATTATTTATCAGGTTAATCGTTTAGATTTAATTGGATATACAGCCTCATTATTACAGCATAAGCGGTTGGCCACGCGAATAATATTAGGTAATGGAAAGGAGAGAGATAGAAATGAAAATCAAGAAAATCCTCGCGCTCATACTTACTGCTGTCATGCTAATGAGCATAGTCACAGCTTGTGGTTCAAGTAGTGATTATAACTGTAAGTGTGATGTAATCCAACTCGAATTTTCAATATGGGGTGATGAGTCAGAGCGTGAATCAACACAAGGGGCACTCGATGTGTTCAACGCAATGCAGAGTGATATATTCGTGTCACTGGTACAGATTCCAAATGAGCAATACGGCGAAAGGCTCCGGACTTTGCAAACGGCCAACAATATGCCTGACTGCGGAATGATTGACGAGCGTACCGCAATCGGCTGGACTAGAGAAGGCCTGATTAAGAAAATTGATATTTACGAAGGCCAGCCAAGCAGGCCATTTGCCGGGATTACATTCTCGGATGGCGGCCAGCCGATTGGTTATTCCATCGGTAGTGAAGTTTTGGCCCTTTGGTTTAACCGGGATATGTTTGATGCCGCCGGTGTGCCGTATCCTCCGACCACCCTTGATACCGCATGGCAGTGGGATGAATTTATTGAAGTCGCAAAACTATTGACCCTGGATGCCAATGGCAACAATCTCAACAGCCCCAATTTTGATGCAACAAGTATAGTCCAATATGGCGTTTATGTCAATCAATGGGCATGGCAGTTGGAAGTATGGGCCCTCTCAAATGGCGGAAGATGGTATTCCGAGGATGGCACAAGAGCAGTATTTGATGATGCGGCTATCGAAGCAATGCAAAAAGTTTATGATTTGCACTTAGTACATGGAGTAGCCCCGTTTAATCCGGCACAAACTGATGATGGTTGGTGGGATTCCGTAGGGGCAGGCAATGTCGCAATGTGTACGGAAGGCCAATGGGCAACCGGGTTTACCATGTTCTCAGATATCAACTACGGCGTTGGTGTTCTCCCTTATATGAAACAACAGGCAAATATTACCGCCGGCGGCCCGGTTGGTGTATTTGCTGACACAAAGCATCCGGAAGCAGCCGCAACTTTCTTAAGATGGTATTCTGACCCGGAAAGTAACTGGGCACCGATTCTTGATGGCTGGGTTATGCCGAATACAACGGACTGGTTCACCGAGGAAGCTAAGCTGACAAGATGGATTGATGAAGTACCGAACCGCGCAAGGCTTGATGCAAGAGCCTTCAGAACCGCTGTAGCTGATGTAGCATTACATCCGGGTACAGTGCCGACAGGATGGTACTATACGCCCGGTACCGATCAGATAGACAGAGTACTTATTCCGGCACTGGTTGAAGCAGCCAACGGCAGCAAAACAGTTAAAGAAGTAATAGAAAGTGTACGCCCTGCGCTGGAAGCCGCAGTTTCAGGGAACTAAGATAAGTAATATAAAGGGCGCTATAAACTAATAAGTTTCTTAGCGCCCTTTGCAATCTCGAAGGCGGACACGGCCCGCACAGCGGGCATGAGGTTAACATATGGCGGGAAAAAAGAAAAAAAAATCATTGATGGAAAAAAAGGAACAGCGGGCGGCATATGTGTTTTTAATACCGGCATTCCTCGGCCTTTCGCTTATTACATATATACCCTTACTAGCGGCAATGGCAATCGGTTTTACTGATTTAAGGACCGGCCATTTTGTCCGCAACCGTGTTTTGCCGCCGCCGCGGTTTGTCGGCTTTGATAATTTTGTCGAAATATTTACAAACCCGACCATTGATTTTCTTAATTCAATTGGAGTAACAGTATATTATGCCCTTTTTGCAGTTATCAGCAGTGTTTTTTATTCATTTTTTATCGCCATCCTATTAAACCGCAAAATTCCCGGCCGTGCGATACTACGGGCTATTTTTTATCTTCCCTATATTCTACCCGCCGCAGCGGTAATGATTAGCTGGCACTTCTTATTAAGATATGAGGGCGGTTTAATTAATTATTTCCTTGTTAACCTTGGTTTTGAAAGGTCTCATTTTCTATCGGCCTCTGAAACAGTTATCCCGTCGCTGGTAATGATTGCGGTATGGCAATGCGGCAACCTAATTGTCATTTTTCTTGCGGGCCTTCAAAATGTGCCCCGGGTTTATTTGGAAGCTGCGGAAATAGACGGGGCAAACTTTTTAAAACGATTCCGGCATATTACGGTTCCCTGTATGACACCAATCATCTTCTTCAATATGTTGATGAGCCTGGTCGTGAGCCTGCAGGTAGTTGTCCCCGCCCTATCGGTTACGAGAGGCGGGCCGGGTAAATCCTCAATGTTTATGACATTTCTCATGTATCATGTCGGTTTTAGAGAAGGCGACCTTGGAAAAGGAAGTGCTATTTCATTTATATTCTTTATCTTAGCGGCGATACTTGCCGCAATTCTCTTTATGACATCTAAAAGCTGGATATTTTATGAGGAAGGAGAAGATTAATGTTTACTAAGAGTGGTATGCAAAATAAGAAACAAAATGAAAAGTTTTGCAATCGGTTGGCCTTTACTGTCCTAATTTTAATTGCTGCAATGGTGATGCTACCGATATATTGGATATTCCGTTCTTCGTTGATGGGAAGCCTTGATATATTTATATGGCCGCCTAAGTTTTTACCAATGGGTACAATTAATCCATCTGAATGGAACTGGTCGAATTATACAATCAGATCAGCGAATTTTGTCTTTCTGCGGAACTTAATGAACTCTTTTGCAATCTCTGTCCCCTGTGTTATCTTTGGGACAGCAACGGCAATATCTTGCGCTTATGCCTTTGCCCGGCTGAATTTTACCGGTAAAAGATTCTTATTTTCCTTATGTATCGGTTCGATGCTACTGCCGACGATGGTGACATTGATACCATTATATATGGCATGGACATACCTTGGTTTTGTCGACAGCTACTGGCCTTTAATCCTTCCATATCTATGCGGCGGCGGGGCGTTTAATATTTTTCTGCTTCGGCAATTTATCCGCACAATTCCCCGAGACCTTGATGAAGCAGCAAAAATCGACGGTGCCGGTTATTGGCAAATACTGTTTAATATTATAATACCGTCAATCAGGCCGGCGATTATTGTTATTTCTCTCTTGATATTTATTACAACATGGAATGATTTGTTACAGCAAATGATTTATATCCATTCCGCGGATAAGTATACTTTAGTCTTGGGTTTAACCGCATTTTTCGGTAATTTTAAGGCTGATTTCGCGGGAATGTTTGCGGCAACAGTCTTGACATTTACCCCAGGCTTGATTATTTACCTTGTTTGCCAACGTTACTTCATCGAGGGTATCGTTATGACAGGTATGAAAAACTAAGATGATTTATTTAATGAATAAATATCTTTAAAAAATGTCTATTTAAAAGACCATGGATAATGATATGGATAAAAATAGAAATAATGGTTAATCCGGCGAAAATTCACGCATAATTTCAAATGAAAAATATTGCCGCATCTGGCGTAATGTGTTATGATTCATATATATTACGTTTATTTTAATGTATTTTAAAGTGATAAAACCTTAGGAACAGTGCAAAAACCTACACGGCGGCGGGGATAAAAATGAGTGAATAATTCGATCCCGTTGTAAACATCACCAAAGGAGGAATGGTAATATGAGTACCTTTAACTTTAACAACGAGGTTAAAATTAAAAATAAGGGGAATGTAAATTTTGGTGATGTCTATATTAATACCACCAAATGCCTTGAAAAGATTGAAAAGTTTCAAGATGAACTTACCGACTTCGCAAATGAACTAAAACAAGCGGGATACATTAGCGAAGCAAAAGAAATTGAGGATATTTGTGATACTTTTGAGGAAGTTGAAACAATTATGGGCAACGCATCTCAAGATGTAGACCTTGAGGAAGTCATGGATAAAGGCCGGTTAACAAAGATAAAGCAGTTCATAAAGGACATGACTGATGAAAATTCCGATTTGTACCAGAAAACCGTAAAGCTAAGAGAAAGGACTAAAAAAGTTCTTAATATTTATAATGAAATAGCGAAATTAATCCCTGCGTTGCCGCAGGTACCGGATGTATTTCTCGGAAAAAAAGAATGCTGTTAACTTGGCTTCAATAAAAGTGAAGTGAACTTAAACAGATTTCAAAAGAAAAAAATCATACGATATACGGGGGTAAAATGAAAGAATTTAATTTTCACGAAAAAGTCACCACCCAAAACCAAGGTGATGTCCATCTTGGCGATAATAACACAACCATAAACTACCTTAACCCTATCCAAAACTCATTACCAAAAATAATAACCATTGATTCTGCGCCTCAGCCTTCGGTTTATTTCACCGGGCGTGGGGGTGAGCTTTCTGATATAAAAAACCACATTGAAAAAAATGAGAAACTAATGCTTATCAACGGAATGGGCGGTATCGGCAAATCCGAAATCTGTAAAAAGCTCTTTCACGAATATAATGATAATGATAGTCAAATTAAGCATATCGGTTGGGTTATCTTTGATGAAAACCTTAAAAAGACCCTTTATGGTAAATTTATTGAAACAAGCCCCTTTACTGATTTTGAAGAAAATTTTAAGCAAACCAAAATATTTATCAATAATCTTTCAACAAAGCTGCTTCTTTTTATTGATAACATGAATGAGATTTCCTTAGACGACAGGGATGAACTTGGCAAACTCTCCTGCAATATCATGATTACTTCAAGAAGAACCGATATCGGAAATATTAAAAAAGTCCTTATTGGTGAACTTTCCGAGGATAGTTGTATTTCACTTTACAAAGAAATACTCGATCGAAGCGACTACGATGATGAAATCGTCCGGCAAATTGTCGGGAAAGCTGCTTGCCTTACCCTGGTGGTAGAGCTGCTTGCGAAAACCGCTAAGTGTGCCCGCTTAACTGATATGGAACTTCTTGAAAAATTAAACGAAAAAGGCTTTAATTTAGCGGAGATTAAAAACAAAGTTAGCAATAATAAAAAATTTAACGAACACTTAACTTCACTTTTCGATTTGTCGGAAATCAAAGAAAACGAAGACGAGCTTCTTGTATTAAAGCAGTTTTCCCTGTTCCCACCCCAGCCTTTGAGTTTTAAATATGCTGAAAAATGGTTTGCCCAGGACAACCCGGATATTCTTAATGACCTAGTCGAAAAAGGCTGGCTTATCGAGACCGAAACCGGATTTTATATGCACCCTGTCATTTCTGATGTATTGAAATATGAAAATGCACCGGATTATCAAGAGTGTACTGGGTTGGTGGAGATGATAGCAAGGGATTTGTATTTTGATGTGACGGATATATTTACAAGTAGGCTTGAGATATTGCCTTTTGGCGAAAAGGTTGCGTTATATTTCATGGAGGAAGAAAGCGAGGATGTCTCAAGACTGTTAAATAATATCGGTAGTATTCATAATAGACAAGGTGATTACTCTAAAGCACTTGAATGGTATCATAAGGCTTTGGCAATCGATGAAAAGGTTCTGGGTAAAGAACATCCCTCAACCGCCATCACCTATGACAATATTGCGGGGACATACGATGAACAGGGGGATTATCCCAAGGCGATGGGATGGTATCAAAAGGCATTAACAATCAGTGAAAAGGTTCTGGGCAAAGACCACCCCTCAACCGCTATCACCTCGTATAATATCTTTATACTTAATTACTAAACTCAATAAATTACTTCAATCGGTTTGTTAATGCCCATGGTATAATTGGTTAAATCAATCAGGTAATAGTTCTTGTTCTCCTTGTTGAACC
>Ga0131853_10001284_pt1 | contig 45075 bp, 47 predicted proteins | sample TergutLab28metaG_FD_92764 | JGI IMG/M metagenome (GOLD analysis project Ga0131853, IMG submission 92764) | Labiotermes labralis P1 segment gut microbial communities from Petit-Saut dam, French Guiana - Lab288 P1 (version 2) (version 2) | ecosystem: Host-associated > Arthropoda: Insects >... | reverse complement strand
GAAGAAATCGCTTATCCCTTGACTGAAATAAAGTTATAGGGTACAATTAAGTGTAGAATCACAGTAGGATAGCGAAAGGAGCAGATGCAAATGTCACAAGTGCAGGCATATCAGGGATATTTTAGAGATGGAAAGTTTATTTCGCAGCAGCCAGTCATACTTCCAGAGAATGTGGAGGTTTTCATTACTATAACTGGGCGTGAGATGTCACATAATACTATTAGTGATGAGCGCTCACCTGAGAAAAATGCAATACTCGGTGTTTTATCTGTCTTGCCAAGTAAAGAAGATTTTTTACCAGAAGACATTGAGGCTTTTGAGCGGTTAGAGCAAGGCGACTACAAGTTTAAGATGGAAGAGAGGCTGCCATGACCTACGCATTAGATAGCAACACCATTTCCTATTTCTTAAGAGATGAAGGCAATGTACGCAAAAATGTTGAACTGGAACTTGCAAAAAATGGCAACTACTATGCAATACCGCCTGTTGTGATTTATGAAGTCCAGCGTTGGCTGCGTGACAAACCCACAAAAAAAGTTCGAGAAGCTGCGTCAACCTTCGGAATGTTATTACAAGCCGTAGTGAGCAAGTCAGAGATGCCACTTGAGGTGTTTGAAAAAGCCGCAGACATCTATATAGAGCTAAAACAAAAGGGTCAATTGATCGGTGATGCTGACATTCTCATTGCTGCGTATTGCATGGTCAATAACTACACATTGGTAACTCGCAACACGGACGATTTCAAGCGCATAGATGGCTTGAAATTCACTAACTGGTTCTGATTTCTAACATCAATGAAAGATGGGCAGAGGCACTGCGTGCCCCGAAAAGACAAGAAAAATCCAATCAGGGCACAGGCCATCTTTGACAAGCCGCAAGAATCTTACGCAGCCAGATTCTTCGCCACAACAACACCAATCAACTCTTCCTCAAAATCTTCGGCCATTTCTTTAGCGCTCTCAAACTGCTTGGCTGAAAAGCGTGCAGTTTCAAATAAGAGTTTGCTTTGGCCGGTAAATGCCGTAAAGCTAATCATCCTATCAGTTTTGTTGACAGGTGTAATTGATAGATAATAACCTCGTGGTATCATTCGGCCCGAAAAATAACTCATGCCGCCTATGTTGTAATTGACGCTGATTTCCAAATGGGTTGCACCTTTAAGGTCGCCCCGCTCGATATATCTTTTGCATTGTCTTGGCATAATATTGCCCTCCTCTTTAAGCCGCATGGGCTTGGTCTTGAGCTTTGTTTTGGGCTTGGCCATTGGTTTTGGATTGGTTGTGGCCGTGATTGTGAATCCTATAAGCGGTAATCAAGTTGTAATTGCCATTATTACTGCTCTTTTGCTCAATCTGAACATCAAACAAGTGTGAGCCAACTTTGATTGCTTGGGAGTGGTCATCGTTTTTGACAAAAGCTGTGACGCTCTTGCCGTTGTCACTCAGAAGCTCCAGCAAATGACTGTTCTTGCCACTGGGTTTAATTGAATGCACTTTATAGCTGTTTTGGTCAGCAGCATCATTGCCATTATCATAACTGCCGTCCGAGCTATCGCCAGCACTACAACTGAAGATTAGACTAACAGCACTTTGATATGCAGCCCTTAAAATGCTCTCCTGGCCATCTTTTACATCAAAGTCGTCACCTTTGCGCTTTGCTTCGACCGGTATAGGTGGAATCTGACGCAAATATCTACCAATGCCCCAAAGCTCTGCCGCTTTTATAAAAGCACCTTCGCCGGCCTCGCCGTATTTCGTCACCCATTCGCCCCGCTCTGCAAAAAAGAGCGAAAGGCCATATGATATTGTCTTGTCGAACTTTGAAGCAAACTCACTGCACCATCCAAATATCCCAGACACACTATCCAGGCGTTTTTGGATTGCGCTTTCTTCGAGATGGAAAGTTGCTGTGGCTTCTGTAATTTCGCCATTAGCACCTTCCTCGTCTTTTGACACTTTTACCTTCACCCTTATCCTCACATCCTCAAACGCAAATGGGCCTTGCAATTGCTCTGCTATTTTCTTTTCTTCATGATTCATAATGTTTTTTCCTCTCTGTAGTATTAATTTTCGTTATTGCTAAAAGCAATAACCCCGCGCTTAAAAAGCACGGGGCAGGGAATAAAAATAGTTTCAGTTATCCCGAAACTGACCAATAGCTGATAAGACGGATTTTTGCAGAACATCATCTGCACTGCCTAAAGCCGGTTTTATCACATCACTTTCAGGCTCAGATGATATAGCTTGTGGCAGAAGATCATGCTCTGCCCCGCTACCTGCCGACAACCGTTTGACCCCAGGCACAAAATTATCATCTAATAGCGCATCGCCACACTCCCACAATGCATTGGCCACCAGGCAGGCTTTTCTACGACCAACCGCATTCAACATTTGCGCTGCTTTCCTGTGGCGGGGGTCTGTGGGATTAAAACGAATGCAAAAGCGCATTTCATCTTTTTTCGAGCTGCTTTTACTTTCACTCAATTAGCACCACTCCCCTATCGACCCTGGCCGGACTTCTGCATTTCAAAAATCATTTGATAACCTTTGGCGTTAGCGTGAACATCGTCTACAAAAACAGCTCGTTTGACTCTATCAGTCTTTTGGAGAAACTCTTTAAGAAGAATTGAGCAGCCACCAACAAACACAGTCTTGTCTTCTACTATATCCAGCTCCAGCTGCTCCAGTTCAGATACCAGCTCAAGCGCATACTTTTGCGCGTTATCTCTGACCAGATCAATGCGTGCTCTAGGATAACCACCTAGTTCCCGCCAATCATCCCGCAAAATGCTTTCAATCACACTATCTTGTATGTCAGGCTTGCCGGTAGCTCTAACCTGCTCATTGATCCTCCTAAACAGCTTATTCACACCCCAATTAAGGGTTGTGCAAATATCAAAATTGGGCTGCAGGCCCATAAGCTGGAGAATATCCATCGTATGCCCTCCCAAATCAACCACATTGACTAGCTGCGAGGATTGAATCTGGTCAGCCACAGTAAGGGCGGCCGCATATGCCTGGGGAAAAGCATGTGCTCCTACAATCTCAATTGTCAGCGGAACTCCATTAAATTCAAAGCTAATGCGGTCCTGTTTGCCTGCAAAGTATCGCTCGAAGCCCTCGTACTTGCTTTTATAAAGAAGCGGTGGCAGCCCTACTAAAAGCTCCATCTTCACACAAGAGCTGTACCGAGAATCCACATTTGTGTTATTTCCTGCAAGCAGCTCTTTACCTATGGCAAATAATGTAAGGATAAAGAAACTTTCATCCACGGTCTTATCATTGCGCTGGGCCAGACGTTTTTCGGACAATATGTATTCCTTCCCTCCATACACCAACACATCGCCACCACCAATGGAGGTTGGCAGGTGGTCACTCTCTTTAAAGCCGGTCGGGAAGGCATGGTTTAGGGTCTTTATCATTCTGTTGCCGTGATCAATGGCAAATGTTTGGTTCAAGCTATCTCCTCCTTCAATATCAGATTTTTATTTGACGCTTACGTTTTATTTGACGCTTACTACTGAATAATACGCATTAATGGCATCAAATAGACGTAAAGTGCCCCTAGTTCGTATGCTGCAGCTACAAGACGCACAGATGACGTAAGCTAGACGCATAAGGTTATTTAGGGCAGAAAAGATGCAATGTTTGCGCATAAATGATGTGAGCATTGCATCTTATGTACGCCTAAAAGAGTGAGCACAATCGGCTGGCTAAGCTATGTGTTCCCCACATATTTGACACTTGTTCTGGTCCGGTAGCTTGCCGTAAATATCGTCAACATAAAATAGGCCGACAAATGGATTAAAAATAGCTGTATAGCGTCTGCCATTGTACTCTGCAACAACATCATTATTGCTCTTATTGTGCAGAATCGTCACCTCATCCTGAGATTTGAGACTGTGGATCATCGCCATTGTTTTGAACATAGATTTCTCCTCCTTTGTGTTATTCGAGTGGCTTTCGAGCGTCATTTTGACTATCTTGCGGACCCTCGACACTCCAAAAGTCCTCAAAGGTCAATAACCCTGATATGTAAAGCTCTCTTTCAAAAATGCTGATATGCACCCTTCGACCGGTTGCTTTGTCGGTTAGAATAATCGGGGTCCATATGCTGTGAAGATTCCCTGCTTCCTCTTCAAAAGCTTCGTCCAGTTCTGCGTCAGATATTTCTTTGCTCGTCTCGTTCATAATCACACTCCTAAATAAACATTCGCTTTAACATAGCCAAGTAGAGCCAGCGGCGTAAACTTGGCCAGGTTAGCGGCGCAGCCGAGAATCTCTGACTGCATACTTGGGGACAGGATAGGTGTTTTGGTTGCACCATCATCCTCATTGACTTCACTAACCGCCAGAATATTCGCAATGCACTCTTCTACGGCTTCTTCATCACTTAGTTTGCGAATACCCACATCCATCAAGTGTAAAAGTGCCATTTGGAACACAAAATGTCCGTATTTGGCCTCAACTTCACCGATTTCTGTCATTTGTTCTTTTAAATACTCAATCATTTTCTCTACTCCTTCCGATGTTTGTTTGTGTTTGAGAACATAAATTTCACCTGGATACGATAAAATCCCCCAATGTTTTGCCACTAGGTATCAGCACATCAGAATAATAAAACCTGCCGTCCTTATCTTTTAACAACTCCAGCAAATCCCGCATTTCCAGCCTTAGCTTATTGTATCCAGCCGAGAAGCCATCCAGATTATTTGGCATAGCCATAATCAGATATGGCAAACTGCTCAAAGTGTGCAAGCTGGTGCATTTCGGCAACACATTATTTCCCAAGCAAAGATGAGTGCCCCTGACATTGGATAGCGGGTAATGATACATCTTTGTACCGGGCTTCATCACCTCATCATCCGCAGCAACTCCAAGACGACACGAATATATCCGCCCTTCCTTGCCAATGCGAAAACCAAACGCCAATCTTGGCAAAGGAAAATCTTTGTATTCCGCATCAAAAAATGTAATATTGGCTCTGTTCTCCGGGTGCAATATGTAAACTTCTCGGCTGCCATCATCACACGAAGCAAAAGATAAACAGCCCTTGGGCAACAGGCCGCTGGAAACCGTGTTTCGCAGCAGGCTCTGATTGATACATTTAACCAAAGTATCCGGGTCAATCTGCTTGAATGATTTTACGCCATACACCACCCTCTCAACCATAACTTGTCCGCTTTCGTCATCAATTCTGATAATGGTTTCGTTCTTCATGCAACAAAGCTCTCCTTCCTCAAGGTGCCGCTCAATACATCTTGCAAGACCTCACATTGCTCCTCAAACCAGCAAAAAATCTCAATTAAACCATATGCCAGGCATCCTAAGTCAACATGGTCGTCATGGTAAATGAACAGACCCAGCCTGCTATGCAGCTTGCGTTTTGGTTTGGTGTGTCCGGCTATTGTCCAGCCCAAACAATAGGAAAAGTCAAGCCATCTGCGGACTTCATCCCTTGCATTTTTGATGTAAAGGTTTTCATCGTCACAAATATTGTTTTGCCTGCCATACTCCCCAGCCAAAACATAGAACCGTTCAATCACCGGGTCAGAAACCACATGAAGCTCAAGATTTTTGTACTCATGGTAATGGCAGCTATGGTATTCAAATAACTCATCCATTAGGACATAAGTGTTTTCGTAATATGCGTCATAACTGAGAGTGCCGCCAAACTTCTCGCTAACAATTTCACCTTTGCCAACTTCATGGAGCTTTTTTGCAATGTAGACCATATTGAATATCTCAATAAATCCGTCAATAATCATACTGCCACTCCTCGCTATACAAATTCATCAATAATCGCACTATCACCTCACTATACGAATGTAGTAGCACCGGTAGTGTCGGCTAGTGGCACTGGTGGCAACTTTTCTAAAGCGTATGTCACCGTCCCTGCCTTATACACATTTGCTTCCAAAACATCGGAATAAAGCTTGCGCATCTCATCAACATCATCCAGGGTAAAAAGGTCAAAATCAATGCTGGATAGCAGCACTGTTTCTTCAACGGACAGCGGTTCATAGATTTTGCTAAATAAATAGCGAGTGCCCTCTGACATTTCCGGCAATTCAAAAGCACTTATCTTACTGATATTTGACACAAGTTTCTTAACGCATAATTGCACCATAAGTTCACAACTCCTAACAAGCAGACTGCAAATCAATAATCCTCCGGCAGCAGCACAGTGGTGTATGATCTATCCGCTTCCGTGATAATCCAAAACTTTTCGCCACCGGCGCAAGTATACGATGACAAAATCCGTTCGCCGTGTTTAACGGCATTGTCATTTGCCTTCCAGTCTTGTGCGCCGACCTCTCCCCAATCGCCTGATTCATGGCGGGCAATGGCGGAGTCAATACAGTTCTCGCTTATGATATTAGCGGCATTGGCAGTCACAACTATTTGTCCCAGCGGGAAGTCTCTTACTGTATTGTCCTTGCCGCAATCCTTGCCTTCATCATCATCCGCATCATCAATTCCGCTGACATAGTCCGTCAAAGAAACGAATCCCTGGGGAGTAAGCAGATTAAAAATCATCTTATTACTTAGAGTCTCGTAGATTGTCGAAGATATTAGATGGCCACGGCTATCAGTTGTCTCTTCAACTCTGGTCGATTTCTCTTTCACAATCCGACCTTTAATGATGTGAGGGGTATCACACTCCACCAAGCCATTAATTAAGCCCGAGCCGCCTATCAAGCCAACCTGACCAATATTGAGAGGTAATAGTGGCCGCTTGGTTATGTCGTCCAGCTTACTTTTCTCAAAAAGACGAGAAAAACTGGTTGAGCGTTTTAATTGCTCTGCCAGCTCTGCTTCATTAAACTCTGCTCCCTTAAACAGCTCCACTTTCTTGACTTTTGCAGGCAATTGATATATCCCCGCCGGCAGATCTGATAGGCTTCGCAAGCAATTAGGCTCCATTGCCTGCAACATCAGCTCCGAAGCAAAATCTGAGCCATCACGTCTTTTGCAACGCACTCCCATCACCGCCACTTGCTTGAATCGCTGAAACTCACTGCCCTCGAACTTCCACATGGTCAAATCATCAAAGTTATCGGCCAGCACCTTGCATATGTCGGCCGCCAGGCGGTAATGCGGGACTATGTAAATGATTAACCCGCCATACATTAAGTGACAGATACTATCCACAAGAAAACGTCTCTCAAGCCTAGTGTTATTGCCACCTTCCGTCATTACTGACAGGTATGGCGGATTTAGTAGCATGGCGTGAAAAGCCTCATGACTAATGCGGCTATGGAAGTATGAGCCAAAACCAACTCTATCCAGCCTAGTAAGAGCTTCTTGAGAGCGGTGACTATCCAGCTCTACTCCATATGTATAGCACCTGCTGCCATCTTCGTCACCATTATTGCCATTTGCCAGTGCCCTCAAGGCCAGGCCGCATCCGCAGCAGGGGTCAAGTATGTTGACATCCACGTCTTTAGGAAATTCAACACCGCAGACAATGTGACTCATATGCTCCAGGCAGGTTGGATAATAGCCCATTTTGACTTTGCTCATCAGCCGTCCGATGATGGAGGCGTTGGTGGTCTGGGCGTGGTCTGGGTTTTGCGCTTGAGATTGGGACTGGGAATCAGAATCAGTTGGCATCTTGGCCAGATACCCATTCAGGGCCGCAGACAACTTAGAGTAATCTGGTGTCATCAGGTTAAATGCCTTGATGGACTGCTTTAGGCTTATGGCATAATCGGCCACATCAGTCATTTCCATCTCAAGCAGCGACAAGGTCGATAATTCAAGGCTAGCAAGCAACTTGACATGCTGTTGTTTTAAAATGTCATACACCTCACGAGCCTTGGGTCTATCATCCTTATACTTCTCCAGTCGCCGGCGTAGGGTCGGCAATTCATTTATTGATTGCTTGATAGCCCTTGTTGATTCCTCTAGTTTGACAATGGCATATGGCTGCTGCTGATTACGATTGTCGGACGCATCATTCTCTTGCTTAATTGCAATATCAAGCAACATGTTGAATCACTCCTTTGGACTTAATTGCAAAGGACACATCAGCATCATCTATATAGCTCAAATCCTGAGAGATAAGATCGCAGATGGCTTGCATATTTTTCTTTTGTGTTTTGATTGACATAATTTACCTTCTTTCTCTTTATTTTTATTTCCCAAAAAACTCCCATGTGCCATGCAAAACATGCTATACTATATTGAAGTAATCTTGATGAGAACATATAGAAAACAATTGAGCACAGAGGTGAGGGTTTTGAAGAAAAACATTGATAAAGCAACTAACAAGCTCCGCGTGCGCAACAGCACCGCAGAATTTCTGATATTTTCGCATCAGGCTGGCGGTGACGGCATTGAGGTGCGTGTACAAGATGACACGATCTGGCTTTCTCAAAAAAACATAGGAATGTTATTTGATACATCATCAGACAACGTCGGGCTTCATTTGAAAAACATCTTTATAGACGGTGAATTGAGATCTGATTCAGTTACCGAGGATTTCTCGGTAACTGCCACAGACGGAAAAAACTATCGCGTTAAACACTATAATCTTGACGCAATAATCGCCGTTGGCTATCGGGTCAATTCAAAGCGCGCTACAGCCTTTCGGCAGTGGGCAACTGGAGTTTTGCGGGACTTTGCCTTGCGTGGATACCTCATTGACAAAAACCGCATGGAAAATGGTGCCTTCTTAGGGGAGGATTATTTTGAGCGGCTTCTTGAAGAAATAAGGGAGATAAGACTGTCTGAGCGACGCTTTTATCAAAAAATTACAGACATTTATGCCACAGCAATGGACTATGACAAAGATTCGCCCATTACGCGGGAGTTTTTTGCCAAGGTGCAAAATAAGCTGCATTATGCTGTTCACAGACATACCGCTGCAGAATTAATCCACGACCGAGCAAGCGCGAAACGTGATCATATGGGTCTAACCACATGGGCAGCTGCTCCAGATGGCAAAATTCTTAAAAGTGATGTTTCTGTAGCAAAAAACTATCTTTCAGAAACTGAGTTAAGAGACCTAGGGCTGCTGGTTAGTGCTTATCTTGACTTGGCTGAGCGCCGAGCAAGAGGCCGTGTGGCAGTGACAATGGAAGATTGGATCAAGCATCTTGACTTAATTCTACAGGCTGATGGAAATGAATTACTAATAAACGCTGGCAGTATCTCAGCCGAGGTCGCCAAAAGACACGCCGAAAGCGAATATGAGAAATTTCGTATACACCAGGACCACTTATTTGAAAGCGATTTTGATAAAGAAATGCGTGCTACGGAGCAGGATGTCCGAAAAAATAAAATAGAGGCGATAGAAGCCGCATTGGAAGCAGCAAAGCTGGCAGAAGATGAACTATCGGACGAAGAATGGGAAGAGTTGTCGAAGTTGTAAGAATTGATGTTAAAGCGATGTTTTTCGTTTGTGTAAATCACGCCGCTTTCCTCTTTCGTCTTGTAGTCAGCTCGGGCTTAATATTGATGGTTTTAGCTGAAAAAGTGATATTACGCACATCAATACTGCCTAAAACCAGAATATTGTACAGATACGAAACCACAACCGTAGCCGCCATCACATTGGCCACAATGCTCTGTGGAGCAGACACAGCTGCTTCCGCACAGGACAGCTCTGTAGGAAATTTGTCGTAGACATCCTCGTTTAACACATCGGGGTAAATGCTCCCGATTGGCTTGTAATATGTACGTCCGCTGCGCCGGATGCCACAAACCACCTGGCCCGTATACTCGCCATTGCCGCTGTCAATATAAATCAAGTTATCTGATTTCTTAAAAGCCTGATGGCACAGCCTTCTGCTTTTATTGTTGTCCACGGCACCAATCAGTATCGAGAGCCCATGCAGACGCTGATAGCTATATGGTCTCGCTGCGTATGTATCGGGTCTGATAAGTTCAGTAAGCCTGTCTTCATTCTCTATAAAATCAGGGATATACTGCACTTCCATCCCAAAAGCCGAGGCATATCTCTCTGCTAATACTTGGGCTTTGTTTCGGCCTAGATCGGCACTGATGAAGTTCTGCCGCACCAGATTTTTCTGCTCAACAATATCGCCATCAGCAATAACAACCTTTATATGCCTGTCCAGTGTGTGCAGCAAGCGGTATAGATGCGGGGTGACATGTCCACCGGTGCCGCCTGCTCCCAGCATGGTGATTTTCACCGGCTTATCTAAAGCAAATTTCATGTGTATCAACTCCTATGATTCGTAAGTAAAAAAATAAATAGCACCTATTCTATTGACAAAACAGCACCATAATGGTATTATGATATTAAGAAAGAATTATATGAGGAGGTCAAATCATGCAAGTACCCTTATCTGACTTAAAAGTCAATGTTGGAAAATATGTCGATCTAGCCGAAACCACGGATGTCATTATCACCAAGTACGGCAAGCCTGCCGCTAAGATAGTTCGTTTTGACAAAGAGCCGTGGTATATGAAGAAAATGCCGGACCAGATTACATCTGTAGACCAACTCTTTGGCACTCTTCCCAATGATATAGATATTGAAGATGTCAGGAATGAGAGGTTATCAAAATGATTGTGCTTTTAGACACCAACATAATTATGGACGCCTTGCAAGAGCGCACACCTTTTGATGTTGAGGCAAAAGAAATTTTAGTCCAGGGGCAAAGTGGCAAATACACCTGCTTGTTTACCGCAAATGCAGCCACAGATATATTTTATCTGTATAGCAAAGCGCGTGATATAAAATCTGCCAATAACGCTATGAACTTCTTGCTCAAAACCTATGGCGTTGTTACCGTTTCACACGATGACTGCAATGCCGCCATGTCTGCCCCTATAGAGGATTTTGAAGATGCACTGATGGCCGTTTGTGCGCAAAAAGCAAGCGCTGATTACATCATCACTAGGGATGAAGAATTATTGAAAAAATCATTGCCGGCAAAAGCCATCTTACCGAGTGATTTTTTGCGTTTGTTTCAAACAAATTAGTGTTTCTACGTTGCTAATGCCAAGGAAAACCGTCATGACCTTCCCGATACCGCACCATCTCCATCCATTCTTGCGGAAATGTCTCGTTTGCATAGCCTAACTCAAACACTTCGCCCGGGTCGATTTCCAAAAACTTACCGCCATTGGAGATGCGGGTTTTAATACCGGGTATTCCCTTATGCAAATCCCCGATTACCGTATAAAGCCTGGTTGCCTTCTCATCTTCATCATCTATTTTGGAGAAAAAGGCCGACATGGTGTTGTGGGAGTGGATATCCATGTAGTGTATGAAGCGATCACTATCAAAATCCTCACTAATCCGGCCTTTGACCGATGCTTTGCTCACCAATTGTTTAGGAGCATCCACAAGATATTTCTTTTCCTGTTTATCCCAATACAGATTTAACAATGCTTCTACTTGCTCACAGGCATCTTTGCCTATGCAGCCCCCGTTTCCGCTGCTACCACGACATCCGTCACAACTTTTGGATAAATGCCTAAAGAAAGTCACAACTTGTGACAGCAGTTCCTTGGGAATGAGCGGCAGAGCCGGGGTAAACCCGGCCCTTATCTTCGACAATAGTTCACTGCCAGCAGTTGGCGTGACAAACTTGCCCATTTCGGTTTTTCTGATTTCATATACCTGGCCATCCCTTCCCGGCACTATAGAAATGACCTTATCTGCTTGCCCAGCTTCATCAATGTTGATGAAGACACCCTTGTAGCCAGAATCTGCACCGGCCATACCTTTTGTCTGCGCAACCACCTTGGGTTTGACCTTGCACACGGGATTTTTGTCTTTGGCCTTTCTCAAGCTATCCGAGAATTCCTTTGAAATCTCAATATCAGACTTCATCTTGCCAATACTGGTACTTTTGGGGTCTGGCACAGATTTGGTGAGCTTGCCATACTCCATTGTCCATGTCACTCGCTTACCATCTTGAAGCTCCGGGAAATCGTCAGATTTCTCGATCCTCAGTTCTTCAAAAGTCTTGGAGATATCATCAATGTCTTCCGTAGCCCCTGCGTACTCAAACACAGGCAACTTTTCGACCAACCCTTTTTGTGTTTTCTGGACATCTTTTTGCTCGGCAGCGCCAATCGCCGCCTCCAAGGGATTGGTTGATTGACCTTGTTCCGATGAATCTTTAGCCTTGGCAGTCTTGGCTACTTCAGCCTCGTCTTTGGCCGATTCAGATTGCGCAGTTGCATCATCCGAGCTATTTCCATCCATAGTCGTGCCACAATCCAAATCCTCTTCGGATGCAAACGGATCGAAGTCATCAACGCTCGGGTCACTGCCCACATCGACAGCGTTTTTGTTGTTTTCTTCATTCATTTTTTTCGCTCCTTCTCATGAATTTTGTCAAGATAGTGGGATTATCTATCGTTACCTTGCGGGCTTTGCCCGCCAAATTTCCAGCCCTGCTATGACTCACAGCATTGGGTTTAATCGACTAGATACGTCCTATACAAGATTTGTGTTGCAATAGTGAACGATTTGCTGTATAATAGCATACAGAAAGGAGATGATTATGTTGGCTACCAAAACAGCTATAACAGTACGTGTAGATGAAGCGGTAAAATCCCAGGCCGAGCGTATGCTTGAGGACATTGGGATGAATATGACCACCTATATTGCTTCAAGCTTAAAAGCGCTGGTCAGGGAGAGGAAAGTTCCTTTTGAGCTTGCAACATCACAATATCTCACAGATCAAGAAATACTAGAAAAACTGGCCGAAGCAGAAAAAGAGGCCGCCGACCCAAACACCAAGTGGCTTAGTCATGATGAGGTTTTCGGTAAATTGAGGGAGAAATATGGATATGAAATATAGAGTATCCTTACTCCCTATCTTCGAGCAGGATGTCTTGCGAATAAGCGAAGCCCTGCAAGAATATCCAAGTGTAGCAAAGCGTCTTTTTGAAGAGCTAGACAAAAAGCTTCTTATGCTGGAAGATAGACCATATATTTGGCCTGTTTATCAAACAAATCCAAAATTCAGACACATGTTGCTTGAGAACCATTCGCTCTTCTACATGGTGGATGAAAGTAATCAAAGAGTTAAGGTTTACCGTCTTTTATACGGAAAAATGGATGCCCCAAAACACCTTGATGCTTGATTTTGGGGCACCCACCTCCACACTCTGTTAATCACGCCGTTTCTTCACTGTAAGGGTCAAAGTCCGGTTCATAATCTTGAGGATTAGGGCCACCATAGTCATTAAAGCTGTCCGGCCTTTCCGCATCAACATTTGAGACAGCATCGCCGTTATTAGTGACATCTCCTTTGTTGTAGCCACCGAAATAGATTGATTCGGCGATAATCTCGTAAGTGTAGCGCGTACTGCCGTCTTTTTGGTCTGTCCACTGTCGCCGCTCCATTCTGCCCTCAATGCAGACCAATTGACCTTTCCCGAAGTGTTTGCAAGCGAACTCTGCCCTACCCTGCCAGGCCACAACATTAAAAAAGTCGGTTTCTCTTTGCTTGTCCTTGCCTCTGGTGTAGTTCCTGTCAACCGCAATTGAAAGCCCGGCTACAGGTATGCCGCTGTAGGTATAACGCATTTCAGGGTCCTTGGTCAGTCTGCCCATTACAATAATCTTGTTTAACATGGTTAATTTCCTCCTTTGTTTTTGAGTTTTCATCATTAATTAAGCCTTTGGCTTAAAGACTTTTGATTTCCCTGACAATTGAGTGACAATATGGCATAGTAGTGGTAGAGAAAGAAAATCTTTGTCAAACCCACTTTCTAATGAAAGGCTAGTGATGAACATGGAATTTATACCAATCCGCACTTTAAAAAGAGACACCCAGGCGACTTTGGCCAGTTTGCAAAAAAAATGGCGAACTTGTACTGACTAACAATGGTCAGCCTGTTGCCTATATGGTTGATTTGGTAGAGCGAGACTTGATTGATGTAGCTAGTGCGCTACGGCATAGTCGCTATATTGACGAGAAACTGGCTGAATCCGAACAACGAATGAAAGATCCCGATGCCAAAAGATTTGAGCATGACGAGTTTTGGGACAAGGTAAGAGAGCTATGAGCTATTTGATTTTTTATCATGTCAATGAGCAGCTAAAAACCGTTGAGGTAGTGCACATCCTACATGGGCGATTAGATATTAGGGCACTTTTGAATTGATTTTTACAGTAACTTACGCTGCTTCTGCTTTACCTCTCACTTTCTTCTTTTTGTCGCTCCCTGCCCCACTCGCACCATCTGTCACCTTCTCCCCAGCTACCTTCTTCACCTTCACCCTACTAGCAGGCGCACGCTGCGGTAGCTGCAAATACACTTCGCTCTTTGTTTTCACCAGCAAGGTACCCTTGGCATCAATCTCCAGCTTCACTCTGCCCCCTATCACTCCAAATAGCTTCATTAGGTTGATGACATTGTAATAAAACCCCGAATCAGGCGTGTTAGCTGAAACTATAGCAGACGCAAGCGAATCTGCCTGACTGTAATCACCGTATCGCTTTAGAACAACGCCATCATCACTCAGCGCAAGATTGACTGGCACTGCATTATCCTCGCTAAAGCCGACAGAAATCAAATCTAGCGCTTCTCGCACAAGATGAGTATCAACTACAGCCGAATAAGCAGGCTTCACACCTTTTAAAGCACTTGCCGTGTTGATGTACTCGCCAGCAACCAACTTACGCATCACAAACATCATATCTCCGCGCACAAAGACAATATCGCTGCCTATCTCCCCTACCTCATACACATCCGAATCTTCTGAAACGTCAGCCAGTAGCTTTAATGACTTGCCGGGCAATAGTAACTCTCGCTCTTCAGGAGAGCCTGCAACATCTTTTGTCAGCATCATCCTCATGCCATCACAAGCTTCTGCGTGAACAGCATTGCGCTTCAACTTCACATTCACACATTGCAATGCCGGTTTGTGGTCGTCTTTTGACACAGCAAACACTGTTCTTTTGGCCAACGAACATATGCCGGTTATGCTGACAGTCTCCTCCGGAAAAGGTATAGTTGGCCGAGGATAATGCCCTGCCGGCAAACAATTGATATCATATCTGCACTTGCCGCCCATCACAGTCATCAATTGTGGTTTATCTGCCGAAAAACTAACAAACTCCCCAGCCAATAGTGACAACATATCGGCCAGTAAACGAGCATCAATTAGCATGGCTCCGGTTTCGATAACCGAGGCTCTAATCTTGTACTGTATCGACACCTCGTGATTGGTGGCGGTTAGAAAAACCTCTGAAGTATCATCATTGCTCTCCACTAAAATGCCGTTAAGGGCCTCAATTGGTGAATCTGACGGTGCTATCTTGGCAGCACTTTTCGCCGCCGCAAGCATGGCTAAACGATCAATTTCAAATTTCATAAACAACAACTCCTAATCTTTAATTAATTTCATTTCCTGTTTTTGTGTTACATAAAGCGTTTGCTCACCTAAGTTCTGCATATTTTGGCAAAAATCAACCCCATCCAATGTAATGGATGGGGCTTGTCTGCAATCTGTCGCTCCTATATAAAAGCGCAGTTTTGCTTGTATTAACTTTCAACTTTTCCGCTCGGGCGTGGCCGGCCCATGCCCAGCCACTTGGTTTGCAATCTCTATCCCTGAGCGATAATTGTCAAAACCCTCCCTTGGATTTTCGAGATTTTCAATACCAACACTTTCTTCTTTGGCCTTGTTGATTGGCTCTCCCGCTCTATTTTGCTTCATTTATAATCAACCCCTCATAAGTTCATCTAAAGAGTTAGTATGTCTTGGCATAAAGGTTGATATTTTGGAAGTTTGTGGCACTCTATGGACTGTATAAAAAACAGCACGCGCAGCACACTATTATTATTCTTAATTTAATAGTGAAAGGAAGAATAATTATGGACTCGAATCAAAGCAATGCCCACAAAAAAACTAATCAAAAGCCGGTAGCGCAACCAACCAAGCAAGAAAATATACCCAATGACCCACCGGGCGTTTTAATGCCATCAGAAAAAGAGATGTCGCCGCCTCAATATGGTTGATGCTGTAAGTATAATATAGAGCACAGCGAGCACGACCCCATCAATTGCAAGTGATAGGCAGCTGATGGGGTCTTTTTTATTATCTTCGATACCACATTAGATATTGTGACAAATTAAAAGAGAGGTTCATAGTCGAGAGCCACAGTAGGATGAATACATCACAACACCTACAAAAACGCTGCTGATTTTAGCAAGCTGATTTCGGATGTAGTGATAGATGTTGGGCAGATCGAGGATAAAAAAGAATGGGTTGCACCTGTAGTCAAATTGTGATACAATAACTATGAAATGAAAGGGTGAGGACAAATGCTTAAAACTCATATTAGACCATCAAGGGATTTGCGCAATAACTATGCAGATATTGTCAAGACCTTGCAAGACCATGACCATGTAATTATCACCAACAACGGTGTCGGAGAAACTGTGCTAATTAACATGGATGTTTTTGCAGAATTTGAAGAGTTCTTGCATCATCGTTTTATCTATGATGAGCTTCAAAAATCAAAAAACAATGCGTCCAGCCCCGATGTAAAACTGATTGATTCGGATGATGTTTTTAGCCGCATAGAGCAAAGGCTGAAAGGTCGTGGGTTATGAGCTTTCGTGTAGTCTTTTTAAAGGAAGCTGAGACTGATTTAGACGAAATAGAAGAGTACCTATCTCAGTTCTACGAAAGCACTGTTCGTAACTTCTTTTCAGCACTAAAAGAGAGCCTAGCTGTCTTGGAGGATATGCCAAACATCTATCATCACTAAGCAAATGTTGTCGAAACAGCCTCCTAAATAGTTTCTTGAGCCGGCCACAAACCGCTAATCGCTTTACGCCGAATCCCCCATAAGATCTGCTAAGGAGAGCTGCCCATCATGTGCGGCAACAACCTTCTTCGTTTGCGCCTTCTTGACCTTTGGCTGTCGGATAAGTGATAGCAGGCCGGAAGGAACGGAGTTGGATGAGATAGAGCGCGAAGTCCTTTCACGGACTGATGCACTTTGCGCCACATCAACAATCGGTGTCAACATCGGCACATCAACTACCACAGCATCTTTTTCGTCAATACTGGCAACCACATCATGATCTTCAGAAGCAGGCTTTAGAATCGCCATTTTCTTAAACACAGCCCCCAAATCCTCCACTTCATTCTTAATGCCCTGGGTCAGCTCTCTAGCCAGTGCTGTGGTCATATCAGCGCAATCACTCATAGCAGCCAGACCCTCATCTGTAAAGTTGCCTTCGATAATGCCTGCCACAGCCATCTTTGAAGCCATCAGCCTGATAGCTCGGTGCTGCATAGTCCCCTCATAATACATAAAGTAAACCTCAACCCGCGGTGCCCGCTGATTGATGCGCCACGACCTGCGTGATGATTGGCGCAGGGTGAATAGATTGTAGGAAATGTTGTAGTAGATCAAAGTGGTGAAATCAATTAAATCCAAGCCCGTTTCAACTAAGCTTGGATTGACAATCAGCACGTCAATACCACTTCTAACCTGCTTTTGCACCCAGTCCTCCCGCTTATTTGGCGAGACCGAAGTGGTAAGCACGGCAACTCTATGCCCCTGCTCCGTTAGGAGTTTTGATAGCTTCTGTTGGGTGTCGATCCTGGTCCAGCTCGTGTAAATCAGAACTCGGCCGCCGCCAATCTCGCCAGTCTTATCGTCTCCACGAACCTTGCGCTGCACAATATCCAGCACACGATAATCCTTCTCGTGCAATTCTTCTATGCTCGATGTATCAGCGGGCACAACTAGGTCATCGCCACTGATGGGATGTTTTACAGGCTCATGGCCATAGGGTTGGTCCGGGAAGACTGTCAGTAGGCTTAAATATGATGACAACACCTTTTGAGCAATATCTTTCTGCTCACGCAGAATCTTCCTAAACTGATTTTCAATTCTCCTATATTCGCTGTCCACATCATCATTCATGGCAAGTTGAACCGGAAACTCCTCATATTCAGGTAAGTTCTTACCCATGTCATTAAGGCTTAAAAAGGCAGCAGAATCCATTAGAAAGCGTGAATATACCAATGGCGATACCCCCGGCAATTGCCGCTCCCGAATCTTTCGCTTTGCAGTACGGCGATTTGAATTATATTCTGCCTCTGCTTTTTCATAGACGGATTCTGTAACGCCGTACTCGGCATTGAAAACCAAAGGCTTTTCATACTTCTTGCCGTCTTTAAGCATTAGCTCAGGAGAGATTCTGTAAAGCAAGTGGAAAATACCTGACGAATAGCCATTTATGAGCGTAGCCGTCATACCCACCACTTTTTTGGCCGTTTGGAATAATTCACCCATGGCATCGCCTTGGCCGGAGTTATTTGAGTAGTTATGTAGCTCATCAACAACCAATCCATCAATCTTGCCCTTCATTTTGCGTCTGATATAGGTAGACAGCGGAAATCGGTTATATGCTCCTGTGCTTGGAAAATGGCCATCAGGATTATCTGCAACTGCTTTGATTGCATCAAAGAGCCCAGGTTTTTTCTGAATCATGCGCGCATTTTTCTCAGAAAGATACTGATGCGCCAGCCCACGATGCACAAAGCCAAAGTCTGATATTTTCACCCACTCGGACTGTTGGCTTGGCACTAGGATGGTCCACAGCAAGTCACCGCAAGCATCACATTTGCGGTTGTTTTTGTTTTCTTTTTTGAAAAACAACTGGTCAGCAGGCACTTTATACTTGCTGCCGCAGTTGATCCACTCCATTTCAATTGACTCATAACAGTTTGGGCAGATAAAGGCTTTGCGTGTCCGACTCCATCTGGCAGCCGGTCGGCGCATATAGCCATCTCTGGCTTTTTCTTTGCTCATGATGATGTAGCAGGTTTTATCATCCCACTCATATGCCTCATACACCTCTTTGATTTCTCTGATGCTGGTGACAACAACAGCGAAGGTATTGGGCAGGGATTCTTCAATTTCTCGCACCCACTTCCTGGTCATGTGGGATGGACATAAAACTATGTTAAAGTGCTTTTCTCCCGGGAGTTTACCCTGCTGGTATGCGTGCAGTGCAGTAATGCCGATTTTTGTCTTTCCACTGCCGCATTCTGCAATACAGAGCGTCCCTTTTTGGCTCTGCAAGCAGCGTTTGTGAGCTTCGGCTACTGCTAATTGCGCATCAAAAAGACTATAACCAGCATTTTGCCTGATATAGCTGTTTACGGCCAAGATTTCTGACGATAATGATTCTGTTGCCGGGTCAAACAATGGATTGAATTGGCCTTTGATGCGCTCCGCTATCTGAATGCCAAAGGCATTTAGATAGCCCGTGACTGAATTAACCTCTGGAAAGGGCTCATGGCTTCCGGCTGTCATATCGGCATCAGTGCCATCACCAGGAATAGAAATAGCCCCAGTTCTTAATCCTTCATTAATCACATCAATGATATTTGCCTCGCCGGCAGAAATAGTAAGCAGCCACACATCAAAACTTTCTGTGCATGAAATAACCTGCAAAGGCTTCAAAATACCTCTACTTTGCAACTGCGACAACACATACTCCTTAAATTCAGGAATCAACGGCACTGCCGTCTTTTTATCCAACTCTTCAAATAGCCTATCGCTGTCCCCTGCTTCACAAAACAGATAGCATTTGCGGGCAGCACTGCTGACCTTCTCATTGGCTCCATCACTATCAATGTCCGCATCATCATCGCTTGCACGCTGCTCCTCATCTACAACCATAAGTGTCGCTTCGGCATAAATGCCATCGTGAGAAAATTCTTTTCTATATTGCTTTACACGGCTGAACAGGCCTATGGACTCGCGTTTTGTTTCGTCACTCGGGCCACCTCCGACATCCTCATTTAAAACACTATTTAGCTCCACAGTAACCGAACCACCACCAAAAATGGCCTCACTCATGCCCCGCACACTCTCGGGATATCCGCCAAAGCGTATGGCTGCAATGTAAGGAGCTTTGCCATCTTGCTCTGTCACAATCGTGTCTGCATAGGTCTCCAGGCGGGTTTCTGCTTTTAAATCATAATAGCTCAACTTCATTAGTTTTGAATTTGTCAATCGTACTACCTCCTTTTGTAATCACATCAGCACCAAAGTGCCAATTTGGAGAATATTGTTAATATTTGGGCCAACTTGGCCGATATAAATTTAATTGAGTTCTTGGGGGAAGGTGAGCAACTGTGAGTGAACAACAAGAAAGGAATATACTGGTAGGCTATTTCTTCGTTTTGATTGCTTTGACTTCTTCACAGGACTCCCTGCCTGTATCTATTGTCACTTGGTTGCCTTTGGCGCAATTTTTTTATGTTTTCTGGTGGATGTACTTTAGTTTCAGTCGCCGCAAACAGTATATTGACACCCCAGTGTCTTTTGCAATTAATGCATCTGGTATCATTGTTTTAGGATTGGTATTGATTGTTCGTGTTTCGCCATGGCTTGGGGTCACACTAACAGCAGAGACCACCCTTTTCATTTCAGTCCTAGCTCTACTCTTAAAATACCTTTATGTACTGTATCAATGTGGCTTCTCGCGAGAAGAGGTTGCTTTCGTTTTCAATTCACTTAGAATTATTATGATTGTCCTTTCATATGTTTTAGCAAGCTCGATCAATCCAGGGGTCTTGGATGCAATCGTCGTTTCTATCCTTTTTGAAGGAGTCACAAAAAACTTAGGTACTACTTTGGAGAAAAGGGGTATCATACCAAAGAGCAGGTTATTGACCGGAATACTAATGGTGCATATTGATACAAAGAAAATGCCGCACCAAAGTGAGTGCGGCATGTAAGATTGCTAATTTTCACGGCGATCATCGTCTGACTTGTTTTGGCAAACCTTATCCTTTTTGCGTTTAATAGAGCTGGCCACCGTGAGCCATATCATAAGGGCAAGGGTGGATCCCATCATCAGGGAGTCAATCAGAGTGTCACAAATTGTATGAGTTGTAATAAGATCGCTTTCTTGACTTTCAATGGCATGCATTCCTAAAAAATGCTCAATTACCAGGCAGTCGTGAATGGGGCAGTCACAGAGCGGAGCCAATTTGGAATGTTCTGTACTCACATATGGCTCATTGCCATCACCTAGAAAGGAAAAAGTAAAGAAAAACACGAGAGATATTGCGATAACGAACATCCAAAAGCCAATTGATTCAACAGCTGCTTTTTGTTTTTTTGACAAAAAAATCATACCCTTCTATTTCACTGCCGTAAAACCGGCTCAGTGTCCATCATTGAGATGGACGGCAACTCACAAAAGTGAGCTATCGCCCATCTCAATAGTAAGAGTATGACAAGGAATAAGAAAAAATTAGCAATATATGAAAGAGCATTTTAGCTGGCGACAACTCAAGGCATTTCTTGTATGCCGCATAGCTAAATATCTCATAGTATAACACAGAATGTCATTATTTGTAAATCCTGTCCATAAAGACCTTCACATCAAACGTGTAGGCTTGTCCAACATGCTGGACACCGAAAAAATATCTAATTGCAAAACATGTGCAAATAGTGTACAATTGATGCAAAGATGAATTGAAAGGGGATGTGTGAAAATGGCAACAACAAATTACACATTGCGTATTGATGAGAATGATAAGCGTGAAGCAGAGCAGGTTTTCAAGTCACTCGGGATGACTCTTGCAACCGGAATCAATGTTTACATTAAAGCAGTGGGCCGCCACCAGAGATTGCCATTTGAATTAACCTTGGATGAAAAGGCAGGTGTGTCAAAAATCACGCCCAGTAACAAAACTAAGGTCTCCAGAGAAGAGAAAGAACAGGCATTACTGGCTTTGGACGGTATTTTGGCTGGACATGAAGTAGATTTGGACAAAGAAAGACAAGAAAGGATTTTGTCGAAATGAAGGTGAAGGTGATTATTGACACAAATGTGATTTTGGACTTTTTCCTTTCCCGTGAGCCATTTGCAGCTGATGCTAGGCAGTTATTTTCGATGGTGTGTCAAGAAAAGATCGAAGCCTTTGCTACAGCTAGTAGTATTACTGACATATACTATGTCACAGCAAAGAGGCTTGGGGAGGCATCTGCTAGAGAAGCTGTAAAATATCTTCTGAAAGTCCTTGGTATTATTGGTGTTGATGGTCAAGATTGCCATACCGCCCTAGATCTACCCATAGCCGATTTTGAAGATGCTTTAATCGTGGCTTGCTCCCACAAAGAAACTATTAGTTATATAGTTACAAACGACAAAGAATTTTTGGAGCTAGAAACGGATTATGCAGTTGTATTAGATATTCACAGCTTCATCAGTTTGTATAGTAATGCAAGCGCATCTGAAGAAGTCCGCGAAAACTAGATTTCAACAAAAAGCCCCTAAATCAAGTGAATACCTGATATAGGGGGCTATGTAGACGCTAATTATAAACTCATTCACCGGTGTCACTGTTTGCGAAGCATTGTTTCACAAAACTCAACACCTGCGCCGTTCGATAATTACCATTTTTTGTTTTGAATGAATTACTGTCGGTTTTTACTCCTGTGCGCGGAATTCCAGCAAGGACATAGTTGTTTCCTGCCAGCGCTTTAACAACATCTCTTTTCAATACCCAATCATTGCCTTGGTCATCAAAAACAATGCCAACCCAAATATCTTCCACGAACACGCAAAACTGCTTGTTGCCATCCATTGTGGTCTCGCGAAAGGTAACAACACTTGTGTCGCCATCAGCATAGCCACCTCTCATTAACCCTGTTACATATTCTCCATTTTGATGTTCCGCAGAAAGCTCGGAAGCCTTGTAGCTGATTTTCAGCGAAAACTCCGCTGTGTCACTAAACGGCAAGGTATTAAGCCTGCCCTTTGGTGTAGCCTTTGGAATAATAAGCGATACCTCGCCTTTCAAATCCCTGTGAATCTCATAGCTGCCATTTGGCAGCGGCGCTTGGTTGCCAAAATAGGTTTTGTCAGGGCAGATGCTCTCAGGAAGCCTGAAGCGCTTATTATAGACAATCAAATGGGTTGCTTGGGGAGGGATGATTTGTTCACCGGCCAGATTAACGCTGATATCGTAGTAATCCACTGTGCGCAAATCTGACAAGAGTGCCGCCATACCATCAAGTGCCACCAGAAACGGAAATGATTGGGAGCCATAGTCACTTTCTTGTGACAGTATATATGCTGCATAGGCTATGGCAACCCTATCGGATGAAATCTGACGCAATAAATCGTCGCTGTCATCTATGGCCTGCGCTAGGGAATTGCTGAAATCCTCAGCGGAAATATCGCCTTGTCGCAATGCCTTAATGCTTCCGGCCACCTCCCGGCAATATGATTTATAGACAAAGCGGACCTCTTCCAAGATACGGTCGGCTTCGGCAATATCCAGACATGCCGCACTCTTTAGAGATTCTATGATGCTGTAGCTGCTGCCCATATCAATCTCCATATCAAGTATATTGTCTTTGATGTACCGATGAATGTGGCCCATTATTGTGTCACCATCGGCCATCATTTCAATTGTGCGCTGCACCCAGGGCTCCTTTTTTGTGCTACGATCAGCTTTAAGGGTGTCATGAACCTTTTTAACTATCTTGCCGCTATAATCCTTGGTCAATGTGCGTACTGATTCACCAAAATTGTTTTGGCCATATGACTCGAAGGGGCAATTCGCAAATTGATGTAACTGTCCCTTGATATGGCCGAACCAAAGTGGCGTAAAAGGCAGAGTGTACTCCTGCCTGTTTTGACAAAAGCGATTTATGTAGCCGGTTTTTGGCCTATCGACCTCTAGCTCAGATAGTGTGGTCAGCTCATGATTTAATTTCTCAAGATATGCTGCTGCCGTGTCCATGTCCTTGAACTTAGGCAGATACGGCATTTGCGGTACTGCATCTATACCAAAACTTCTGTCATTCTTATATCCGGCCAGCCTGACAAACTTGCCAAGTGCCGCCTTGTCATTGAGCAATTCAAGCACCCTGGTGTTGATATTGCATATCAGGCCCAGCATATTTTGCGCTAGATTAGCGCGGATGCTGTTTTGGGCCACTTCCTCTGTTAAAATCACCTTGGGCCCGCTATCTCCTACATCATTATTGTTGTAGATGATGTAGTCTGTCTGCTGAAATTTATCAATAAACAGCTCTGTCAAAATGCACATATCTCCATCAAAATCAGCACCGCCCATGCCCAGATTTGTTTCATCATGGACATTAAACAAAATCACTTGGCCCAGGTGTCTATACCAATAAGAGCTGCCTTTATTGGTCACACAGTTAAGTTTGCGGATTTGAGCGTGATGGGTTAGCGGGTTGCGGGTTGCCAGCAATTTTCCTGCGTGGCTGCCGCGGTAAAACTCATATGCAGCCAACTCTCTGGCTTGCTTATGCTTTGGCACAACCAATTTCTTGTCAGCGCCAACACCGCCACAGTCTTCATTCTCACCTTCAAAGCTATAATGTCCCAGCCTATCAACCCGCAAGCGATTGAAAAAAGCAATCGGGTCACAGCCCATTATGGTCACACTGCTGCGCGGCATAGGAATCTTGCCGGCCAGCATTTTCTTTGATACTTGGTCAATTCTGCGTTTGATGGATTGTTTTACCCAGCGAATATTCATGGCCAGCTGCGGGTTTGCTTGGATAACAGCAGATACTCTGTCTACAGAGTTGTATTCACTGTTGCCACCTGCCTCACCACCCTCTCCCCCATCGTCCAGCTCACTATTCCAATCAGAAATATCAGATAAAAGTCCCAAAAACTGCAAAGCGCCCTCCGGGGTAGATAGTGCCTTTTGCATAAACTCTTTGATGCTATCTACATATGGCAGAATGTCGTCAAAGCATATCTGATTGTTAAGTGTCGTGAACATCTGATAATTCATTTCGGCATATCGCCTAGGTCTTTTGCTGACATTGGCCACCAGAAACTCCGCCTTTTTGGCATCAAAATCCGCTTTCCACATGGACCTGGTGAAGATAATGTCCTCCCAGATTACGCCGTCTGTGTATTTATCGAAGTCAAAAACCAAAAGTATGCCTTTTACCTGGCCATACCTGACCTGAAAAGCTGATGGGACATAACTAAGCCCCAACCTATCTGCCAATTCCTTGGCTTTGCCAGATATGATGTACCCACAACCGTCATTGCAATTTTTCTTGGTGATGATGACCTCCTCAGTAATCTTGTTTTGTGAATCATAAAAACATCGAGCCGAAAAACTAATATCCAGCTCCAAGTCAGGAACCAGCGCAAAGCTAAAATCAAATCCCTGCACCAACTTGCCATTTGTTTTTGCCAGGCCTTGCCTGCTTATGGCCTTTTGGGCCGTGGCCGTGGGCTCACGCAAATACTCTGCATCTCCGCTTATAGTTCGAGCGAAGCCCTCAAAGCCATATGTGGTCATGGTCAGCTTGCACTGCCTGTTTTCTGATGCAGATTGCATCACCGCACGATAACGGACATATTTCTTACCCACGATCTCCACAATCTCTACCTCATCGTGACATCGCCAGCCAATTTCCTCCAGCCTATTAAGCGGCACATGCAAACCGCTAAAGCATAGCAAATTCTTCACGGTTTTCACATCTGGGTCATAATCACTCCCGCCATAGCAGTCCACACTGATAAAGTCATACAGGGTATCATGCTCCCCGATGCGCTTTCCGTAATGTGATGTTAAGAATGATTCCGCTGATAACACGCAGCTGATAGCTGATGAGGCCAATTCCTTGCTTGAAGGGTCATATCGCTCCTTTGCCGTCCGCAGGTCGCAATACTGCTCATCAACCACTAAATAATGTCCGCCAACAACATCTACTGTCGGAACCAAAGAGCCATCGCTAGCTGTAATTTTGCTAAAGACGGCAATCTTGAAGGTCTGGTACATGACTGCCTTGCTCCTGGCTCTGCCATTACTCTTGTCTTCGCCTTTTCCTTTGTTCTCCATTCCACGTCCATCCTCTCTTGTATGCTGCCCTTTTGGGCAGATTTTTTCTTGATTCCCTATTCAAGCAGCCATGCCCTTGACATTTTATTTTGCATCCACCGGGGCTTTGCCCCGCTATGCAAACATCAAACTTCATTCATTTTGTCAAAGACCACTTGGGTTTGAATAATTCATTCAAGAAAGAATGATGGTACATCAGGGTTTGTGGGATTTCAAGCGCAGCTACCAACTAGGAATATGTAAATTAATTAACGCAAAAAGCCCCCAGCCGCAGCCAGGGATTTTCAGTAGCAGTTCCTTATATTCAAACGCTTTGCACTTTGAAAAATCGACTACTGGCCATTATCGGCTCTTTTTCTTACTAAAGCACTAATGCAATTAGCTAAGAAAATGAAGCCGACAACATAAAGCATAAGTGCAGGTGATATGAGTTCAGGGGAAAAGATGATTAATACCGAGTAAAGAATGCCAAAAATCGGACCAAAAACCTTTTTCTTTTTGCAGCCGATTAATGTAATTGTGAGCAGAATTACAGGCACCATGAATTTTGGGAGTAAGGCGATTGCCAATCCTGGTAAATCTAATACTAAAGGCTCGCCTCTGATACGACTAAAAACACTTGCCAAGCTATAGGCCGACCAAATTTTGTATGCTACATCTAAAACGGTAAACACCAGAAGTATCACAGCAACCCTCATCGTAATTTTATATGCCGCCTCATTTTTTTGTTTAGACCGTGGCTCTTCTTCTTGTTCAGTAGGCTCTGATGAAACCAGGTTGGAAGTAGACTCTACGGGAGCGGGAGTGAATGCAGAAGTAGGAGGATGTTCTGTTGCAGAGTAATTATCTGGCATCTGCTCTTGGGTCAGTGGCGGCAGGGCATTTTCCGTCATTATCCCGCCAGTGTTGGTTTGTGGGGCGCTTTGCGGACTGCCCGGATGCATTTGACCGTTACCAAAAGAGTTGATTGAACCATTAGACGGTGTCGGTGATTGATTGACAGAAACGGCATTGAGAGATTGCACCAAAATATTGTACTGGCCTTTTGAAAACTTGGCAATATCTTTACCCTTCTCCCTTACTTTACTTGCGACACTATACTTGCATCATATAAAGTCAAACTAAAAAGATTGATACAGGAGGACTTTATATGACCTATGGTTACGTTCGCATTAGCACCAAAGATCAGAATATCGACCGGCAGCTCACTTCTATGCGAGAACAGGGTGTGCTTGATAGCAATGTTTATGTGGATCGTCAGAGCGGCAAGGACTTCAACCGCTCAGCCTACAAGAAGCTGATTAGGAAACTCAAGGCGGGTGATTTGCTGCTGATTCATGAGCTGGAGCGGATAGGGCGCAATTATGACGAGATTTTGGAAAATTGGCGGCTAATCACAAAAACGAAAATGGCTGATATTAGAGTCCTCGACATGCCTATCCTAGATACAACAATACATAAGGATTTGCTGGGGACACTAATCAGCGACATTGTGCTACAAGTTCTTTCTTATGCTGCGCAAAAGATGCGGGAGAGTATGCTCAAGAGCCAAAGTGAGGGAATAGTTGAGGCCAAGAAAAAAGGTGTCAAGTTTGGCAGACCACCCAAATCCATTCCAGCCAATTTTGAAGCAATAAAGAGTGACTATTTCTCAAAGAGGATTAGCTCCAGAAAGGCGGCTGACGAGCTAGGAGTCTCTCAAAAGACCTTTCTAAAGTGGGTAAATCAAAAATAGCCTGCGGATAAAACTATACGTTTATCCGCAGGCATTTGTTTGTAGTCTACAAATTCATTATACGAGCAAATGCTTGGTACGTCAATCTTTTTTTGCACGCAATGTGTTAATTTCTCTTTGAGGATAATCCTATGGTTTTTTCCGCAAATAAAGCGTGATTTTCGGGACAGGGAGGCGAAAAATGTCTGAAATTACCAAGATGGAGAAGGATGAGTTGTCGGCACTTTTTAATAGTGCTTTGGCAGAAATCAAACATGTCGAGGCGGTATCTTCTGAGTTTGAATCAATAAACAGGGACATCCGCATTATTGGGGCTCAGCCGATAAGTGGACTGACTGTGGGGGGTGCTATTGGCTGGTGGTTTTTGTATTACATTGGGTTTGGTTTTGCATTTGGGGTTCTAGGCGTGATAACGCTTCTGCTTACAGAGATTGATTCTGATGCGTTTGTCTATGTCATGGTTCCGGGGATTTTCTTGTCTATGTTCATTCTTGCCCCCGTTTTTGCACGTCGAAAGCATAATGCAATAATCGACAATGCTACCGGTGCTAAATCAAAAAGAATTACCGAGCTAGAAAAGCTCTCAAAAGAGACTGGCCGGCGTTTAGATCAGATAATAGCTCAAGTCTGCAATCATATCTACCAAATACCTGATAACTACAGGTATTCCCTGGCATTGGAAACCATGCTGGGTTACATAAGAGCCCATCGTGCAGATAACTGGAAAGAGTGTGCTTCTTTGTATGAAGAGCAAATGCACAGATGGACACTTGAGAGAAATAGCTCTGAATCAATCCGCTTGCAGCAAGAAATGCTTGCAGTAAGCGAAAGCACTGCCCAAAGTGCTAGTGCTGCTGCCTTGTTTGCCGGAATAGCAGCGGTAGCAAGTGTTGAGACGGCAAGAAGAACCGGACGTTAATCTATAAAAATTAGGAGGCCCTTATGAAAACATCTGAAAATCCACGCATTGTCTGTGCTAATTGCGGTGATTATGACCCGCTGGTGCAAACTGTTACAGAAGGCAAAAGATGGAATCCCCTGCTTGCTCTGTTGTACATAATTTTGATTTTCATTCCCATCGTAGGTTGGATTGTGCTGTTTATTGTCATGGTCGGCCGCAAAGGCACTGTAACTGTCACTTACGCTACTTGCCAAGGCTGTGGCAATCGCTGGGAAATCTAGGCTTAAGAGAAAAATGGAATGGGGCGGGTCAATGGATTTCTATTACAGCATTTCAGCTGGCAAATGTAAGGATTCTGACTACGAGCTAAATCAAATTATTCAGTATTCTGCCAAGCCAGGACAGAGAGCGCAACAAAAAACTGTCCTTGATTTGCCGATTGATAGCGATTGGCGGCGGTTTTTTGCAACCAAAGATTATATTGTCTATTGCAAGCACACTTATACAACATGCTTGTATGACCGTAAAGCAGAGGATGATAAGGATATTCACATCACCGACACCTGCACCCACTCTCACTTTATCGTCAATGGCCAAGTTTTCTATCATAATCAAGAGAATGGTGCAACGCTAAACAGTATTAAACTTGATGATGTCTTGAATCATGATGTATATGATAAAGACCGCGTAACTCGCACCCTAATTAAAACTGCATCTAGTAGTAGCAGTAGTTGGGCTGATGGCGACAGAGTAATCCATAGCAATGGCGGCTTCTATACTATACATCGTAGCGGGATTAGTGAAGGCAGGAGGATGCAGTGGCTGATCATCAACAAAACAAGCTATAACGGCGAAACCCGTGAAGTAGGCAGGGCAAAGCATACACAAGACCATTTGTACTTTGATGTTTGCGATGACATAGTTTATGCAGTTGTTGACGAGGTTGATGAACATAGTGCCTCCATCTACAACCCTGGCAATCAGGTTATCAAGAGGATTAACACTCGTAGCATTGAAGACTTCCCAGTCTTTCGAGGATTCTCACATCTTTTGCTGGACCGAAAATATGCCTCTAGCATTGTTGCAATCCAAGCAACGAGATGGATTATCGCTCTTTTGATTCGTGAAAAGGATAAAGGGGTCTCTGCCAACTTTTATGACCTGAATGGCCAGTTGCTCCGAAGTGAGTACGGTAACTTCAAAAATATTTTTAAAGTGGCCAACGGTGCTTTTGTTGTGACCTCCGATCACGCCTCGTATTTATACGAATGGCAACGCAAGTCTGACGGCACAATGGCTCCTGGTGCCATTACAGGGCTGTCCAACAAAAAAATACTTTGGGTTCAGCCCAAACTTGATTTTTAGCACTGATAACTTTATTGAACGTCTGTATGTAGTAGAGTTCAATCATCACTCTTTATTAAGTAGCCTAATGGACTCATCTCGCACCTTGAAAACTACATATGTGCCGAAAACATAGATCTCGACTTATATCACTACTTACAACTGTAATGCAGTCTAAAATCTTCCCAAGATCTGCAAGATTCTATCTGACAGTCCATCAAATTCAACTTTTGCCTTTTCGATATTTTCGCGGGTTCCGGTTTGCATTGCTTCGGCCTTTTTGGGATCAATATCAAAGATTGCTTGCCCGGTTTCATGTGCGAGGGATGGCAGTCTGCCGTAGTCTTGAATGTCTTGTAGAGATTCCGCAGAGCTTTCTGCCACCAGGCCATTTCTGCTATGACGCTCTGACAAAAATCCCTTTACTTTCTCTGGAATTTGCTCAATCCATCTGCGGTGATCTCGGATTGGTTTTTGGGCGTACACATTGTACGAATTTAGAATGTAGCCAATAAATATCGGCATCCCCTCAAGCAAGAGCTTGCTTGATATACCTTGCTCTCTGGCCATGACTTTGGCCGTCTGACTCCAGTTAGTGCGCCATTTTTCCAACATAATCCCCAGGTTTTCGATCCCTTGTAGGCTAAATGCATCTGGATTTAGTGGTACAGCAAAATAATCAGAGCCCAGGAGAATCACTCTGTTTAACAGCCCCAGCGTTGGAGAGGTGTCGATAGCAAAAATGTCGACTTGCTCATTCAAGCCTTTGCTATTTAGAAAACGGTCAATGGCACTGGTTTGGAAATAGCCAATTTCTATACCGGCTGCTGCTTGATTGTAGCCGGTGGATAGCAGAAATTCGTATTCCGACAGGCGAATATCCCCTCTCAGCAGATAGAGATTGTCCTTAGCACCTTTGGCTGGCTCTAGCTCTGTGTCATACAATACATCGCCGCCGCCTGTCAATACGCCGGCCAGTACATCGTAAATAGTTTTTGTAGTAGACGAAAACAGCGTATCTTCGTAATTTTCGTCACCTAAAGCAAGTCTAGTTAGGTTGCATTGAGGGTCAAGGTCAATCATAACTGTCTTGTACCCCTTGTTGGCAAATTCAACTGCAACATTGTAAGCTAGTGTAGTCTTGCCTACACCGCCTTTGTTGTTGAAGAATGTCAGCTTCTTTGACCGTGCAAATATCATTGCTTGATTATACTATAATTGCTAATTCCGACTGAGAGGCAAGGTCTAATCGCTGATTCTAGCCGCTAGAAGGGGCATCGAACTAAAGTGGATGATGGGCACTCACCGCCCCGGGTTGTTTTTTATTAACACACCAGTCATAATAGGGCCACAATGAACAACTCTAATGTTCTTACCCCTAAAACAGCCAAAACCATCATCATTGCCGTCCTTTTGGTTATTATTAGCGCGGGTGGCCTCTCTATATACAGATATAGTCAGCGAGCCGGAGTGGGTCTAACGGGTCAGCAGGATTACACCGCGACTTATGAGGGCCCGCCGACAAATGGTGCCGACAATCCGGCCCAAATCAGCACTCCCCTATTTGATCCTGACACAGTTGGGTTAATGGTTCGCCAGGTAGCAGCGCTAGATGGTTGGAGTTTAAATGAGCAAGGTGGTCAGCCCACAATTTATTGGCGCAATACATCCTTGCAGACCGACCAGATTTTTAGGGTTTCTCCCCAAATGGCTCCCGACGCCATTTTGTTTTCGCACATTGATGATGGCGGGGAGCTTGAGCGCTTAGTTGAGTTTTTAGAGAGCCAAGGCTACATCCCCTCTCCTCACAGAGAATGGCTTTTGAACTCTGAAGACTTTTTTGTCTCGGATTTTCCGAGTGAACATCAGGGCTATTTTTACACCAATGGCGACCGCTTCCTGGCAGCCAGATATTACATTAACAATTTTGAAGACTACTCATTTTGGACTATTGTGGTCAGCGATATTGGTAGCTTTGGTTTAATTTCCAATCTTGATGGAGTGCGGGAATTATAGCGCAACAACTACAGAGCGAAGTAAGCAGTCAGTCTCGATATTTCAACAAAAAGAGCGCGAGCTATCCAGTTCAGGATTGCCGGCACTCTTATCTGGACCATTCTAGCAAACTTAAGGAATTATATCAATTACCTCTCCACTGGTTTTCACACCCAAAAAGGCTTCTCTAAAATGTCAATAGACCCGAATGGGAAATAATTGCTTTAAAAAAGCCCTGGCCTGCGTAATCCAACGCTGCCGGGCTTTATTTACCGAATTATAGCATATTGCGACATTGCATCAGCCAAAAACAGCCATTTTGTCTAAAATTTCCCAAATAATGTAGTATAATACCGATTATAGGTTTAATTTGTTCTTTAACAAAAACAAATGGCGCAAAAGGAGGTGTCGCATTTGGAAAAGGTCAACAAACAGCGTGCTCTCGAGATTGCCAAAAGTATAGGCATGAACCTCAATGAGCAAATCATTATCACGCTTTACGGCGGGACTCATCAACACACAAGAGGTGGACGAATCCATCATGATGGCTGGCTTGTTACAAAAACCGGCCCACACTCGTATAAGATAACCAAAGTCCACAGTGACGATTAGGCCACAAGTATAACTTGAGGTAAAATACCGTCATGTGGAACAAAAAAGACCAGCTTTACAACGACCAATGCAATTTCGTTGAGTATTTTTGGGACGAACACCCCGAATTCTTCACGAGCGAACTGACAGCAAACGAGCTTGACACGGTTCTAAAGTTTTTTGGTGTTGGAAAGTACGCTTCAAACGAGGATTTCCTCAAGCGTAGGGATGAGATTATTGCCAATAACCCAAATATCGAAGAGCAAGCCGTCAAAGCAATGCAAAAGGTCGACTTAGCCCTCAAGGCAGACTCCGACCTTTTTGGAGCTGAACTAAATAATTAAATGTAACCGTGAAGGAACGCACGGGGTTAGCTCGTTGAATTAAGCAATCATGCTATCCAAATGAGAAGCCCCTCTTTTATTTGTAAAGGGGCACGTCACCAAACAAAAAAATCAAGGAGGTGCTGTGTTATGAAAAACACAAGCAGATGCAAAAGAGTCCTGGGGCTATTTATAGCCCTCATCATGGCAGTTGGTAGCTTCGGCACTATCACCGTAGCCGCCAACACAAACAACGAAATCACCGTCACTATCGACGGTCAACCGGTCTTATTTGAAGGCCAAGGCCCAGTCATTATTGACGGGCGCACTATGGTTCCTGTCCGCGGAGTATTTGAGCATTTAGGCTTTGAGGTCACCTGGCTTCAAGAGTTTCTTATGATCTCAATGGAGCGTGGCGATGATGTGATTGTACTGTATATCGACGATAACAGAGTTTTCACTAATGATGTGAGCCATGTTATGGATGTTCCACCTCAGATTATTGATGGGCGCACCTTGGTTCCCATTAGAGCGCCTTTGGAGAGCGTGGGCTACAATGTAGATTGGGACGGCGCGACCAGAACTGTGATTATCACCTCTGGTGGAGCTCCTACAGCAGGTAGCTCCAACTCGGCCAACCAAAGCACTGCTGGAAACACAGCGGACATTATTTTCCCCAACCGCACTCCAGATCAGGCGCGTCGCGATATTGCTACTGCCGTAGGAATGGACGACTACCTGAATGCAACTATCTCCACTCTCTGGGATTTCCATTACGGAGATATTTTGCAGCTAACAGCAGCAGTCTTTATCTTTGATGGCGACCAGAGTCACGGCCAAGAACGGTTCTTACAAAACTGGGTTGATATGTATCAACCCTTTTATGACCGGATCCCGTTCATCGTCAACTTTGAACGGATTTTTTATTTTCCAAATCTAAGTGCAGTTGAGCATTCACTTAACAATAGGGGGGTTGGTGCAAGGGACACAGAAGACAATTCTGCTCTATTCCTTAACTATTTAAGACAGCTCCCCAACTTTGACGACATCGACACCATCATTGTCATGGACCGAAGCACGGGCTCTGAGCCAAACTTTGTTGAGCTCGATGGCAAGCAGTATTATTTTATTCACGCCAGCTTACAAGGAGCGTATGAGTTTACTCTCCACGGTGCAATCCATGGCTTCCAGGGTCGATATTATCACGAAACCGCGCATACAGTAATGAATGTGACCCGTTTTGGTCGCCATGACTCCCTGCTTGTCAGCCAGGCTGAAATAGATGCACAAGCTGCGCGGTGGAGGGAATTGTATCCGGATCTTCCCCATTATAGTCAATGGGATGCTGGCTCTTTGCATATGCTGTCACGAAACGATATTATTTCACTCGATCTATCGTCTATGGTAGGCATGCCTACTACCAGGCAACCTTGGAGCGGCGGCAATCCTGACCATGGCTGGTCCGATTTCAGAGCTTACACCTATTTTGAAGCTACCACCCAAGCAGAACTTGACAGAATCACATCCGAATTTCCTCGTGTGGCACTTGGGTACATTTTTAGAGATTATTGGCATTACTTTGTGAACTCTACAACGGTAGCCGAGTGGGATGAAGCCCACGCTGCCTTAGTTGCAGCCGGCGCAGGGCGCCTTAATTTGGAATACTTCCATTATCTCAGGTGGGCACAGACCTCGCCAAAATCCATTACCCAGGAAATTGACCCGCTGGGCAATCAGGTTGGCATGGATGTGGCACTAGCCAAGTGGCTTCGTAACATGCGATCTGGTGTCTTGCCAGATGGAACTCGATGGCTTGACCTTGGTCTACACTCGCGGTACTTTACACCTACATTTCATCAGTTACCGGTGCGTAGCAATTGACAATTGTTTTACACGAACAAATTAAACCTTAACAAAACCCCTTTGGCTATTAGTACAAAGCTATGATCAAAGGGGTTGTTTTTTATATTTTGCCTATATGGCCCAGTAATTGTTGAGAATAAAGGCCGCCAACATGCCGTTTGTAAGCAGATTAAAGCTGGCCAATTGACCACCTTCCACCCCTCTTTCAAAAGCATCTGTGAAACCGCTTATCTCACCATCATTGCTCAGAGAAATTCGATTTATAACCGCAGCAATCAATCTGGACATGTCTTGCCGGTTGTTAATTGCTCCTACTTGAGTAAGCTGATCATAGGCAAAAGCTAAATCTGCCAGCTGTGCTAAAGGCAAGTTTGCCAAATCTAAGTCACTGAAATAATAACGATGAAAGTCCAATAGCAGCATATTTCTAAATGATCTCAGCAGAGCCGTATCTGCGCCATTATGCTCATATATTTCAATCATCCGCTGTGTGGCCAGTGCCCCAGTAAGAATATCATTTGAGCTAAACACAATCTCTGATTCGCCAGACTGAGCAAAATAATAGTCACTTAGAAAGAAGCTAAAATATCCATGTATGCGCTGATTTAGGAAGTTACTACTAACATCAGAATCTGCCCAGAAATACATGGCAGCAATATCTGTTACGTAGACTGCATGTAGGCTTGGATTTTCTAAATAAAATGTCTCGCCCTCCCTATACATCGCAATCACTTTATCTTGTGACCAGTCAAAGTCATTTGTTCCACTAGCACCCGTGAGGTATTGGAGTTTCTGATGAACGTCTAAAGCATGCTCTGCACTAACTTCTTCCGAAGGTGAGAAAAATCCCTCATAGATCGCCATTGAGCAAAACCACAGCAATACTTCTCTTTCTTCGTCAGTCAAACCAGTAAGTGTGCTAACCGGAGCTAAAAAGGCGCAAATGTAGTAGCTGTTTTGTATCAGTGGAGGGCTACTCTGGGTGCTCAGTTTGATATAGGCGGCCAAGTCTCTTCTGAGTGCCTCCCACTGCCCTAGGTAGGCTTGCTCGCGTCTTTCCCTATCTCTTTCTCTATTATCCTCAGATAGGGTTCTGATGGCCATGGCCCGAGCGTACATAATTGCGTAGCCGTTTCTGAAGTTCTCCAGTTCTGGTATTTCACACAAAAAATCTTTTCCAATCACCTCGCTGCACATGACAGAATTGGGGTAAAGACCAGTGCCATGTCGGTGATTATCAAATAGTTTTAGGGCCTGAATGGCAGATGTGCGAGCCATTGTGTCAGTCATTTGTGCGGCAATCGGCTGAAAACGATTAATTTCACTAAGCGGCGGATCTCCCAAAATACCGGGTTGCCTAGTCATCCGTAAAGCATGAGAAATGAGAAAATAAACGCCTGTCCCTAGGACGATTAATAAAATAATAATAATGGCGACTCCTACAGGTTTGTTATTAGGGCTTACTTTTGAGCTGATTTTACTTATCATAACAAAGCCATTATCTCTGTTTTTACTTAAAAAAGCAAATAAGTGATTTATCTATGCACCTTGCCACAAATGTTATTCTAATAAAGCACTTTCCTACTTGTCACTCTCATCGAAACATGATTGAATATTCTCCAATTATGTTTGGAGCCATCATGTGTCAATTACGCACGTCAGTTAAGTGTATAGGTTTGGTGTTAGTGGCATTAGCTGTAATCGGATTGAGCCTTGCCTTGCCTCAAGCAACAACGGCGAGCGAATTAGGAAGTCCTTGCCAACATCATCACGATTGCGATAGCGGCAATTGTGCAGGCTTTCGGTGTAGCCCTCCAGGTACCACTGATTGCGACTTCCGATCACTTGCGCAACTGGGACGCACCAGGTGTGTTGAAAATAATAGTGGGGGACGGACTTGTGCTACGAGCAACACGGCTTCCTGTACGCAAAATACAGCCGTGACAGCATCAGGCATGCGTTGTGCTCCCATTAATAACTCCACCACCGGATCTCCCGGCTGTCACGCAGTAGGCACTCTAAGAGAGGGTTGGAGAGGTGGCCTTCGGCAAGCTGTAAACTGCCCTGTCGGCCAGGTAGTCGAGCAGTACACCATTAATTGTTTTGAGCAGACTTCTACTTGCACCTGTACCCCAAGTACAGGGTGGAGTTGCGTTCCAGCTGACGATCGTTGTAACAATAACTATACCTATTGGCGCTGTGAGGAAAGTGATCCTTGCCCAGAAACTGAATGGACACTCCGTTCAGGGGAGATAGTGCCGGTACGAGTGAGTCTAGGGGGATTTAGCTGTGTCCGAGAGGAAGAAGACACCATCCAACCTTGGCCACAATCCCACCCTCAATGTTATGTTTGTGAGCCTAGACCCGAAGATCCTTGTCCTAACGACTTCACCGGCACCGCTGGCCTTTTACGTGTCAATGGCACTGAAGGTGTTGACACCTGTGACGAAGCACGAAGTATGCTAACTCAGTCTGGTAGTTGCGCCGATGGACAGATGTTTGAATGTGATGACCCCCATCCAGAAAGTGGCAGAATTTGCCACGCGGGCTGTGTAGACAACTGTCCAGAACCAGAAGACGCACCCAGACAACCAAACAACGGTGGAGAATGGCTGCAGGTTAATGGTAGGTCTGGCAGCCCCGAAGGAGCAGATGCGAAAGAAGCTTGTGGCGGCAATGATCCTGTTGACCAGCTCATAGTAGAAGGTCGCGTTTGCTTTGTTGCTTGCGGTGATGAAGACCAAGAATGTCCTCCCACGGCAGCCGAAGGTACTTGGCTTGAACCTCCCACAAATAATCCCCCACCTAGCGGTGGTGATTGGAGAAGGCTTGACAGGGATCCTGCTACTCCCTATCTTGACTTAATGGAAACATTCTGCATTGGTCAAGGAATTGAGCCTGGTGAAATTGCAACTTCAGTTATACCTGGCACTGATACTATCTGCTTTTATAGCTGCCCTTCTCCAGAGTTCTTCTTCTGCCCCATTGATGGCAGCGGAGTTCAAAGCAAGGAAGCTCCATCACTTGAAGCATGTACAGAAAGTGATGAAGTTCAGCAAGGCGGTAGCCCACCTCGATGTTTTGAAACCCAAACAGAGGCTGAGGAAGAATGTAATCAATTTTGGTACTGTGATATGGCTGGCGGTCTCCAAGGCCCTCTCGCTTACCCCACTGAAGAAGAATGTACTGCTGAGAATGGTGAAAACGCCACTGATGGTCGATGTCATGATAATCCGGACGATGCTATGGCCGAATGTAATCAATTTTGGATTTGCGAGGAAACCACTAGAATGCCAGCTCTTGCAGAAGGCTTCTTTGCTGACGTCGGTGATTGTTCTGATGAAAACAGCCCTATCGACTGTCATGAGACCGAAGAGCAGGCGGCAGCTGACCCGGAGTGTAATCTCTGTGAGGACTTTCTGCCTGTTCCAAATGATAATCCTGCTTGGACTGAGATGGATCCTAATGCTTCACCTCCCACCTGTCCTTCAAATGAGCGTATTGAGTTCTGGCCTTCAAACGATGTAACTCCTTTAAATTGTGCCTTTCGGTGTCTTTGCGATGAAACCTTCATCTGTGAGCCACCAGGCACGATCCCTCACCCTGGCACCGTGCCACCAAACTGCACTCTAGTGCAACAAGGCATTGAGACAAATCAGTGCGGTGAGACTAGGGATCCCTGTTTTAGACTAGAGTGTGGTGAGTCAGATATTTGTCCAGATGGCGACCGTGTTTGCACTGGAGCAGCTTATATTGATTGCAAGGGTTGTGTAGCTGGTAGTCGAATTGACTATGGCGGAGTTGCTGGCACTCCTGGCAATACGATTGCTCCACAAGCTGCCACCAGACATACGGGCCAGCTATGTAATGAGTATGATAGTTGTGAAGGAGGCTGTTCATGTGAGGATCAGATTCATATTCATGGCAATCCATTTATCCCAGCAACTAATCGCTTGGCCAATGGTCAGCACTGGTCCAGTCAGGATTTTTGCAAGATTTATGATCCCATGTTTGTCCCTTCAACTGGGCATGAGAGGCAATTTTTTAGCTTCAATCCTTATGATACTAATAGATATTTCCACTTTCCATTTAACACCTCCGGAGCAGATGACTTTATTTGCAGCGGCTGTAATGAACCACCTAGTCGTTTTATGGCAGGACCCACTCATATTTATGCAACAGCTGGTAGAAACGCTGGTTGCCAGCGCATTGTTTGCCAGCAAAAAGCTACTCACGGTAGAACGAACACTGAAATGATATATCGAGTACAAGGTACGCAGTGTACAGGGAATTGTAATGCGTTTGATGGCAATTGTGTCTTTGTGCCGGTCAGGACATGTGAAGGTCCAGCAGACACTGATAGTACCAGGGTGGACCGCACCTGGCAAAGTGGCGATACTTGCGATTGGAGGGAGATTGATCTACTAGGTGGTCGATTTAGGTTTGGAGAAAGAGCAGATGATCCCGTGACCTGTCGGCGTCTTACTGATACTTGTTGTGGGCCAAGTAATTGTGGTTGCGGGGATGGTGTCACTTGTGAAAATGATGATCCTGGCTGCACTCCACGACCAGAGACGTTTAATTGCTGCTGCAATCCCGGCACTACCTGTAATGCCGAATCACGCCCTGGCTGCTGCATAACCGTCTGGCATCAGCATGACCAGTTTCCTCAAAGCTGCGACACTACTCAAATCTTCGGTCGTCAAATCCAAGCTGAGTGGCGAGTCATCGACCATGATCGCACCAATAACATCTGGGGTAGTGGTCGTTGTGACATCACCGATAACTTTGAGATCTCTTGGAACAGAGACAATGGTGAAGAGGCTTGTCAGCAAGTCGTCCCAGCCAGACCAGGTGAGTCAGTTTTTCTCACAAGCAGTAATCGAAACAGCACTGTCTTTAATCCTTGCGCCTGTAAAGTAGAGCGCTACCACGTCACCATTGAGCGTGAAAACGGCACGATGCGCTTTCAAAATATTCAAACAGAAGATGGATCAGAGTGTTTAATGAGACATGTTAATGATCCTAGCCGCAACACCGATCATCATAATATGAGAGACAATGGCACTGCCTCCAGCGATGGCTTCTTCAGGCTGACACCTAGAGACGGCATGAATGGTCCTGACATTAACGGTTGGGTATGGGTTCAAGAAGAGTGCCGCTTTGAGTGCTCAGGTTGTGATGATAATGCTCACTGTTATGGTCAACCACCAGCTCTCTTTGACATTGAATTTCTCCCAGATCAAAGAACCACGGCTACCTACACCTTTACTGGTAATAGGGATTGCTTCCAAACTGAAGATCCACGCTTTGCTATTCACTTCAATGAGGGCACTTCCTGGGTAACTCAACAAGAAATTGAGAGCCGCAGGTTCTACAGACTGTATGTCCCCCATGCCAACCCCAATCCCCCATTTAACTATCACGAGTGGATCATTCAAAGAGCTGGCACTGGGAGAGATGATGGAAGTGGCAGCAGAGATGTCTTTAATGTTCGCTACTCCTTCGACATTCCCGATGGAAGTCAAGAGTTCTTCCGCCTGATTGATGTCAATGGAGAGAGGAAATGTGCTGTTCGCTATCACAATAATCCGCAGAGAGGCTCCCACTTTGATTATCCTACTAGTGCTGGTTTTGCCAGGAGTGACGGCTACTTTGTCATTAACCCAGCAGCTAATAATCCTGATGAGTGGTGGGAGTGGGTAGAAGGTGCAAACTTAGGTGACTATTGTGAATTCCGCTACATCTATAGAAAAGATCGTGAAGAATCCGTCAGCAATAAATGCGTGCACTCGCACAGAGTCGCCGTAGCAGACATCACTTTTGAAGCTGATCAAAGAATCACTGCCACTTATGAATTCCGCAATGAGGCCAGATGTGGCCAGACAAACCATCAATTTGGCATCATTTTTAATGATAGTTCCAACTGGGTGCCTAATATTCCAGTTTATCCAGCCCCTGATTTCCGCGCCGGCATTACTCGCTGGGCTTTCCACGAATTCATCATCACTAGAGCTGGCGTCAATGATGCCCGCAATGACTATCAAGCTGGTAGCTTCGTCAATCACATTCCTACTGCCCCAGGCTATGGTGCTGGCGATAGACGTTTCACTGTCGCTTACACCTGGAGAATTCCAGATGGGTCTGGTGTGGAGGAAACTTTCCGTCCCACTATGATTGATGGTCGGCAGTTCTGTGCCATCCGGGTTCACAATGATCCGCAGCGCAACAATCAATACGGTGATGTCAATCGCGATGGCTTTGCCAGAAGTGATGGCTTCTTCATCATTGAGCCGCATGAGCACAATGCTCACGAATTTTGGATCTGGAATAATGATGAGTGCGTCTTTGAGTTTACTGGAGCTCAAGAACGTATCTGCTACCATCGGGACAGGGTTGCCCAGGCCCTCATCACTTTTGAGCCAGATATGCGCTTAAACGCTTCATATGTTTACGATTCCACTAATGAATGTGATGACATTGACGAGGACATCACCATTGTCTTCAACGATCATTCTGCTCCCAATCCTCGCTCTCCTTGGACTGAGCACAGGGTTGATCCAGCCAGACAAATGACTAACTATTACCACGAGCTGATCGTCAATAGGGTTGAAACTGGTCGAGAAGATGGCCCAGCTGGCAATACCGTTTTCACTGTCGATTACTACTTCCGCGGCATCAGATTTGCTCCAGATCCTAGATTTGGCGGCGCTTGTGCGGTGGAGTGGTTCAGAAACCCAGATACTGATGGTGTGGACGGTTTTGGCGAAGCCTGGGGCTTAGCTGGACGCAACGGCCACTTAGTTCTGGAAGAATATCAAGGCTCTACTGGCTATCAACCCAGCAATCAAAACGAGTGGTACTTTGATCAAGCAAACTGTCGCTTTATCTGGAATGGTCGTGGCACCCCAAATGCCGGTCGAGCCGTTCATGATGGCATTGGCTATGATGGTCGCCCCATGCAGAAATGTGAGCAAAGGCCACTAGAAGCTGTGGGGCACATTAGATTTGTCCCAGATCTCCGGGTGGTCGTTTACAATGACGCGCAAGCTGTCTCCAGACTTAATCAATCCATCATCATTGGTGACTCTGAGGTCGGCCTCAAATGCGCTCCTCATGGTCGTGGTGTAGATTATCGTACTCTGGCTCGCGGCGCCTGGGTCGCTCAAGAGCATCGCCGAGACGGTGCAGCTATTGGTGGCAGTATGTGGCTGCAAAACAATGAGTCCATCTTCTTTACAAATGAAATCAGAGACTTTAGTGGCCACTTATTTGACCGCGAACTTGTCAATAACAGGTTGGGCCTCAGTATGATGAGGTTGAATGTTGATGATCCTAACAACCATTTCTTGGAAGACCTGCCTATCTCAGGAGTCTCCGGCACCCTTAATGATGCAGGTCAATTCTTCACCATGTTCCCGGGTCACAACATCACTCGCGGCCCTGGTGCTGCAAATCATCCGTATCGCATTGGCGTCGATATTACCACTAATTTCGATCGTACCGAAGACACCTACTACCTAGCTTGTGTCTGCCCCTCCCTCCCAGACCGCTTCGCTACCCCTGGCGCCAATGACGCCATGAGAACTGGCGACTGTGTCTACTACTTCTCTCCAGTCAGAGATCTGGACATCTGTACTACCAAACGGATCTACGTCACTCAGCGTAACTGCTACACTGCAGCCTGGTGGCAGGTTTCTGGCGGCAATGTCTTTGCCAGTCAGGACATTATCTCTAGAGTTCCGCCTAATATCCCAGGCAATATCTGCACTGGCGCTGGCCGGGAACAATACTGCGTGGGCACTGAGCCTGATGGAGATGGCTTTGTCAGAGACTTTGAAAATCAACCTTTCTACGACTATCTCAGAGACAGAGGCGACGCCAATGATGGCAACTACCGCTGTACTCCTCGGATCATCAGAGGTCGCACTCCATGTAAAGCCGATGGTCCTTCCAACTCCGCTGGTATCGCTCTGACCACTAGCGGCCGCGTCGTCGCTGTGGACACTGAAGACTTCTATGTCGCCACCTTTACCAATCCTAGCATCATGGCAGAAAGAATCTCAGAAAGAGCTAATATTCACGCTCTCTATCAAGGCGGCAATTACGGCAACAACACCCTTAATAATCTCGGTCTGCAATACCGCATCGCAGACAGCAAGGCCGGTCCTAAGTATGGCACTCTGGGCATTTCCACTGGCGTTGATAATCTCGACACCCCAGTTCCAGGTACTGGTTTCAACCCAGCCAGAGAAGACTTCGCTTACTTCTTGAGCCTAGCTGGCGGCCGAGGCAGCTTCGAAGCCGCCAACAGAATCATCACTCCTACTATTGGTGTGGGTGGCACTGCAGCCAGCTTAAACTTCAATGACGTTGTCCCAACTGACGGCAGCGACAGCATCTGTATGCGCGTTATCTATCATCTTCCAGGTGGAGAAGTAGTGGATGGCTTTGAACCTTCCGTAGGTGGCTCCAACACCGATGACCATGGTTTCAACATGACTCCAACCATCAACTACATCTGCTACGTCACTCCTACTAACATGAGCCGCTTCACCATCACTGGTAGAGACAATGATGGCAACTTCACCGAAGACATCATTGAGAACGTCCTCCGCCTCACTCCAGAAGATGGCTGGCACGTTCAAACTGAAACCGAAGACGATGGTGGTCACACCTATGCCATCACTCAAGCTGTCAAAGTCACTGTCTTTGTGGAAGGCAACTTGGTGCTCGACTCAATTCCAAGCTCCAACCGCGCTGTCACCGCTGTGGATGTGGGCAGCTTCCTCTCCTTCATCGTCACTGGCGACATCATCGTCACTCAAAATGTCGGTATCAACATGCCAAATCCAAGAGAGCTCTGCCCACAAGGTATCACCAATTGTGCTGCTCTAGCTACCTGCTGGGAGAGACAAAGTGCTAACTTGCCAGGTCCATTCGATGTGGCAGCAGGTGGCCCAAATGACCCCGATTTCTTCAACAGTTCAATGGGTATTGGCGGCGTAGCCGAGAATCAACAGCATCGCTCAGCGGTAGGTAGTGTGGAGGGTTTCTTCCTCGCCAACGGCAATCTCGCCATCCTTAGATTTGAAGATCTGACCTCCTGTAACGCTTCCAATCCAGATCCATCTCTGGACATGACTGGCGTCTTCACTGACAAGCGCTTCATCGGCCAGGGTATTTTCGCCGCTTGGGGTACCTCCAACTTCCTCCGCGACTTCAACCAAAGAGATCGAGGTTGTCAGGATGATACACACGGGGTGTATAATAACCGCGTGCCGACAGACACCTTCATTTATAGGCCCGACATCGTCCGCAACCTTCCGTTCTGGATGCGCCGCGCCAGTGTCATCTATAGAGATATTACGGGTGGGTTTAATTAAAGTTTTCTGATCTTAGTCGTTGCAAAGTGATTGTCGTAACATATAATATTCAGCATGAATGACGACAGGATCAAATCAATCTCTACGGAATGGGTCAAGGTAAAAAAGAATCGTCGCTCGTTTATTCAGCCATATGTTCATCTAGGAATATTTGAACCTTCTGACCATCCCAGCACCATTTTGACAGCAGGCTGCACTGGTGCAGGCAAAACCGAGTTTGCAAAACGGCTATTATCTATTACAGAGAAGCTCCCTGGAATGAAAAGATATGTCAGAGCCGACGCTGATGAACTCTACCACAAAATAAAGCAACAGCTTGGTATAGAGGGCGACTGCCGAGATGCTCTTAACTTTCCCTGTATCAAGCTAGTAGAAGCTATTTGTGACAATGCGATTGCGAAAAAACAAAACTTACTTATTGACAGCAGCTTTTCCCAACCAAAAGCATTGGATAATGTCGCTAGGTCATTGAGGCGAGGTAGGACTGTGCATGTTCACTTCATTTATGAACAGCCAAAAGTGGCGTGGAACTATGTGCTCAAGCGAGAAAGAATCGAGGGGCGCAGTGTCCCAATAGATTTTTTTGTTCAAACATACATTGGCTCGATTGACGTTGTTACCAACGCGATTGAGCGATTTGGCAACCAAATTATTGTTGACATTCATCAGAAGAGTTCTGAGATTGAACCAGATTTACTTATTCCTGAGTTTGAGCGGCTTTGCAGGGTTTCTACTGTCGCCGACTTTGACGAAATCATAACAAGGAGATATAATAGCGACGATTTGTTAAAAGAAATCTCCTCACTATGATTGTTACAGCTGTTGGAATAACCATCTACATCCTCTATTCCCTAGTCGGAAAGGGAGAAAAATTGACCTCTTTGGGTGGCTATCCTCGCTGGTATCAGGATATGATTGTTAGGCAGGCAGCAAAACAGGCAACGCAGGATCAGCAAGACGTTATCTCTGCTGCACTGTGCCCTTCCCACTTCAATAGACAACAAAACCCATCAAAAAATACACTAAATCACAAACTTACGCCACTTTATTCATCATATCTTCCAAATCCTCTAATTGATACTCAAAAGTGACTGGT
>Ga0131853_10001283_pt1 | contig 45081 bp, 21 predicted proteins | sample TergutLab28metaG_FD_92764 | JGI IMG/M metagenome (GOLD analysis project Ga0131853, IMG submission 92764) | Labiotermes labralis P1 segment gut microbial communities from Petit-Saut dam, French Guiana - Lab288 P1 (version 2) (version 2) | ecosystem: Host-associated > Arthropoda: Insects >... | reverse complement strand
TCCAGGTCTAGAAAACAGAGATTAACGGCTGTGGGGACCCGTTGCGCTGACCACGTGACACCCCTCTATCCGCAAAAGTTGGCACTAACTTCGCCGACTGGCGGCGGCCGCTCTGTCGGTATATTTCGCGTGCGGACTAAGGCCACGGAGTTTAGTTTAGTTTAGTTAGTGCTACCACCTCAGTTTTGTCTACCCATCACATTTGTAGGTGGCCTATTGGTGACAGGAAATAAGCAGAAATTACTCAGGTGTAGTAGTCTTGAGAGGTGCGATAACCATACCAAACTTTGTGAAAACGCGTCCACTGGGAAAAATATTATGGGGGATACAAACGTGCTGTACTATGGCATACTAAGTATATCTTTCATTTTATCACAAGCAAAGTAAGCTAGAAGGTGAAAAGACATACTTGAATGAGAGGATAGTATTAAACTGAATATTAACCACATAATATGGTGTGGAGTGAAATAAATCCATCTTGTGGACTCCTGCGAGACCGTACTGAAATGCAGGTTCCTCAAAGTACCTAACTAGCCGACCGATTGTCACCTTCTAAAGAAGAACTCTTCTACAGAGAGGGATTTTTTGAAGCCAAAAATTGTAACTTAAAGATCATATGTAAGACGATAAATTAAATGCTTGTAATGATATTTAAATTAGACCCAATTTGCTGAATAGACCTTGACGTTCTGAGTCACTTTGACTTTTATAACATTTAGTTAAATAAAATGGACAAGTAAGGGCTGTCAATCTCTGTAGTGTTCATATTATTTTTTTGTATATTAGGTACTGTATTGCAACATATTTCAGCAGTATAATATCTGTTATACAGCAAAATATTTGTGTATCACAAAGGGAAGACCTATGTAAAGACACTTACTGAAGGTGAAGGTAGATTGTACCTGGACTTAATTAAGCAATACTTTGTGAAAGCGCGAGAGAATGTGTAGTGTAGCAAAACACCGACTTCAGTCTCAGGAGAGACAATAATTTACACGTATGTAAGTGAAGATGAAAATTTCCTAGAAACCAAATTTTAAAACATTTTAAGCGCCGGTTTTCGGCAGTGGAGTGTTATCACCATAAATTAAAAACATCCCAAAACGTCTCAAGCTTTACCTGTTTCGGTTTAATTGTGATATATACGTTTAGTTAATCCTGGACATTTGGACTTTTCGGTTGGACGAATCCAACATTCTGTTTTGAAAATTTTAATAGACTTTGAAATTAGGGTGAGCTGAACTGTGAACTCTTTGACACGTTCCTTAAAACACGGCGCTCTTCGGCGCTGTCTTTACTGCACCTTTTTCCTGGACGTGTCTTCTTGCTTCTCGTTCAAAGAATTATCTTGCAGGCCTATTCTGTTAGCGCTGCCTTATTTTCGACTTTCCTCCTATTCTTCGTAAGAAGAAATTGTCCAAGTTGGCGAAAAGCATTACGATTCGGTGATTTTGTGAGGCAAAACCGTTGAAACCGAATGGGGAAGGATTTCAGCAGACACGTATTTGTCCTTTTTCGGTCCCTTTCTTACCTTTACCTTCTTACCTGTTCCTTTCCCATTCTCATTTATGCTTGTTAATAGCATTTCATTCCCCCTTCCACAGCCTGATCTTATACTACTTTAACAAAGTAGCTTAAGTTAAATTTTGATCCTGCGAATTTAGAGCCGTCATTTGTGTAAATTCGCGAAAACCGAAATTTAGTCAGAAGGAGACAGGTACGTGACGTCAGCCGCCACTATCATCTGGCTCATTGGTTGAGAATAAGTAGAGCCATACTTGTGTTCTTTTTCGGTGCTTGCTTTGCGTTGTGCGGGGAGGCATTTTAACTTAGTCAATGAGGGAGTAAGGCGAAGTTCGAAGGTGTTTCTTTAAGAACACAAATTCTTGCGCTGATTTGCGTGTGTTTGTGGAGATGAATAATACTTTCAAGAGTTTGTTTAGGGGTGTTTTAATGTACTTATTGAGGTTGCGGAAGAACGAGTGATCAGGCGGACTCTGAAACCTCTACCTGACAATATATGCCCGGGCGGGATTCGAACTCACATTCCCACCAAGCTAACGGCCACAAACCCACTCCTTAAAAACCGCGCGGCCACTCGGCTTGGCAATTTTAACCTCTGTTTCGTTAATATCGAATATAGGCATTGTAATATGTGCCCTTTATGTCTTATTGCCATTAATTTTATGGTTATGTCTTTCCAGAGTACTGTGCTGTACACTGCACAATACTGTGCCGTACACTGCAGAGTACTAGCCTTGAATAACCGCCATCTCCCTGTATTTACCGATGCAGATTCAACGTGCACATGTTCTGCGGAATAATGCGTATGCATCTGTATGTAGCCCCAGAAGCAATTTGTGCTGAATATGAAGGACCTGCGAAACTGTGACTGTGATTATTCAGCTCATTACCAAACATGCTGTGCATGCTCTTCTGATCTAAACACCTGCCTCACGTGGCACAGAAATGACGCATAGTTGTACATGAAAGTGTAAGGCAAATTAAGCATTTGGCTATGTTTATTTTAGTTTATAAACAGCGATGTTCCATCTAATAATTTACGTTGTCTATCGAGGATAAAATGTGAAGTAATAAACTTCTGTTTGGAAGTACGACAAATACAATTACTCGTGAAGTTACGGTATTAATTGTAAGCTGATTATCACAGAACAGTAGTTTGGAAAATTCTTATTTCTCGTTGTGAACTACTCGGAGTTTTGGATTTCTAAAGCCTTTTACAGGAACTGTGATCAAAGTATTTGTCATACAGTCTCTTTGAAGGTGGCTGTTTGCCTCTTTTGTCGACGGGTGTACAGTACAGCGATGGCATACAAATTATTTTTCTGCGTCCTTTCTGAATGTTTCCTTTTTCATGAAACATTTATATCTTCCAATGTGCTTCCACTTTTTCTTTATATCTGCATAATTGGGTGGTCCAATGCGCAGTTTTTAAATGTAATTACTATGATGTTGAATCCCAATAGACAGAAAACAAACATGAAATAGAGAAAGACTGGGTTTTTTTTTATCAGTAAACTATCGGAAATTTCGAGACACGCAGTCTGTAGGATTTAAATATGCAGAGACTTTTCAGATATTATATTTTACCATCAGTATGATGCCTAGAACTTTTTCCCAGTTGCGGGGTGTTCATGACGCATGGGTAGCAGATGGCATTTATCGCATCTTTACGTAGTCACCATTGACTTCGTCTCACTGTATCAGAGAGGCTTGAATTTCGGCGTGGAAGAAGTCGGTTTCAAGTGTCTTTGTGTAGGAAGTAACAGCTTGTTTCATGTCGGCGTCTGCTGCAACTCGATTACCAGTCATGTGCTTCTTAATTACCCAGATAGATGGACATTTCCTGGACGCGAGATCACGACTGTACTGTTCATTACCTCAACTGCGTAGCACCATACCCACTTACGAGTCCGTTTGGCAGTATGGAGACCAGTGACTTCCATCTCTTTGGTCCGCTGGAGAATCACCTGGTTTGCGCTGATTATGGAAGTTCTGTGTCTTCTGGGATGTGATGCAGTGTAGTATGATAGTTATGACACAAGATCCGCCAGGAGGCTTGTGATTTTCTCTCAGACGGCGAAAATGTTACCTTTATGCTAAACATGCCGCTGTGGTGATATGTAAAGGTGCAAAGAAATAAACCGTCAGTCACATTTTTATTTTATTTTTTCGGAGATTTAGTCTGTTTTAAAACACTCGTGGGCCAACTTGGCCATCTGAATTTAATACAACTGTGTACGGATTGCGTGGGAGGAAATTAGAGACATAAAGTATGTATTTTTATCCCAGTAATTGGCCAACTTGATGCACAAAATTTTGTTTTACAATAAGTTTATTTCATGCCTCTACTGGTCCTCTCTCAACCTGTGCACGAGACGGTCACCTGTAGGTGTGATGATACCAGAGGCTGTGTAATGCAACTTTGACCTCCTGATGATGAGCACATGTGCTCGAAACATGTAGAGGCATGAAATAAACTTATTGTAAAACAAAAGTTTGTGCATCAAGTTGGTTAATTACTGAGATAAATATACTGAGATGCACGGTCAGCAAAACGCCAAAAAATAAATTACGTGGTAAAAAAAGAAATTACATTTGAATTTTTTTTACTTAAAATGTAGTAATACGTAAGGTTACGTTATAGAACTAAATCCTGGGTGGTGGTGGTGGGTATTGCAACTGTATGGAGTTACAGCTGTGACAGTTATAGGTTATATTGATTAAGATGTTCAATTATAGTGTATAATACTAGTTCATGATTATTTTGTAGAGAGATTTGTAGGTTTCCTTATTTTTAACGCATATTGCAAGAAGAAATTACTGTTGTAGAATGTATTTTCTTATATGTAATATGTGGACTTCTATGTATTTGAAGTCAAATATCGGAAGCCGGCATGCCTATTTTTATAGATTCAAAACACCAAATTTTGTGGAAATGTGTTAAGTAGCCGACGACGTATAGTACAAGGACATATGTAACATAGCTCCGTTCTGTGACTTTTCTTCCCGCACTGTGCATATAAAAAGCATTACACAGCAACTTCGGCAGTGTATTAAAGCTACATATCCAGTGTTCGCTGGGAACACAGCAGCAATCACTGGCAAGTAGTTACGAAGCCATGGCTTACAGGCTTTAATCCTAACTTTATTAATCTGAAGCCTTAATTTTGAGTAAACGTGGACTACCAGGGTCACAAGGGACTCACTGTCACCCGCGGACATAATTAAGATTGTGCCTCGTGATTTCCTGAGAAGAACATTCGTTCTTCCCTTTCAGTTGCTCCTACGAAATGCTCATGCCGTGTTCCATGATGAGGAAGAATGAGCCATATTGTGCGTATTGTCGCTCTATGCAACCTGAATTAAATATTCATATATACAGAGCAATATCCCGAGTTTCGTGCTATTCTTATAGGGGCATTTTTCGGTTCTTGGAAGTTAATACGATTCAGAAAGTTGTGCTAAAAATACCTCAGAGCGCAACACTGCCACTGTGGGCCATTTAGAATCCCGGCCGACACACCAGCTGTCATGAATAAGTTCCGTCGTGATTTTCTTCCGTAGTATTAAGTACTTCATTTAGGTAACGGCTGCTAACATCCTTTATAGTGCATCGTTCGTTAGTGATGCTAGTACGGACACTATTATAATCTGTGGTACTGAGAATGGGGTAAAACAAACCACAGGGAATTGGATTTCAGAATTGTACATAACAACTGGTAGAACAATTGATTTTAGTGTTAAACAGCTCAGGAACGAATCAAATATGCAATGAATTGTACCCCCTTAATTTATTGTTGCTGGGAGAAAGCAGATCCTTCATTAAGGCCTAAATTTTTAAGAAATATGGCCCATTCGGCACGTTTGATTTCCTTAAAAGCTTTCTCTTTACTGCGGTTCTAATACGACAAAGGAATTTGTAGAAAACTCAACCGCATAACAGTAACCCCCTCGGATTTTTTGGTCAGGGAGACATAGTTAACAGTAAAGGCTGTACTAAGCAAATTGCGCGCTTCATTTTCACCGAGACACTTGAACTCATCCTTCCTGGATGTACCTGTTTCCTTTATTTCACAGCGCAATGATATAATCTCTTCTTTTTCATTGAAATATAAACCTTGCTAATAGAATGTTTTCGTCATAAGCGCCGCTGTGCTTCTACCATTCGTCTACTCGAATATTTCCCAACACAAGTCAGAGAAGTAAACCTATTATTTGTAAACCCAAGTCACGACAGTTCGGTAAGGGTGGTTTTCTCACGCCAAAAATCTTGACAACTAAAATGGAAAGTCACTTTTTTATAGCAAAGGAAATAATATTTCGGCTCATATGTAATGAGAACCAATAGGATAGCGACCAGACTGCTTAACTGGCTGCATGAAAGAAATACCATAAAACTGCATGTGCAGTTCTTCCTGAGGATGAACACTCGGTTGTTCGAAATATGTGGAAGAAAATATAATGAAATTAAACCAATAATTATAAAAGGTTGCATTTTGTTGGTTCTTATTACTAATGTCTCTCAAAATGCACGGTTCAAAAACCGTAAAATATTTTCAGCACCGAACACAGGTGCACTTGACTTAGATAATTACGAAGAAACGTTGACTGAGGTGTTCATATAAATGCCGCCGGCACGCTGGATGTGATTGCAGTAATGCACTGCGAAGTAACTTGCAGACGTTCCGAAGTAAGCTCTATCCCATAAATTGGAGTAATTTCGAATTCACACACACACACACACACACACACGCACACGCACACCCATAAACATACACACCCATACACACACACATACACATACACACACACATACAAATACACATACACACACACACACTTACACACATTCACATACACACACATACATACACACATACACATACATACACACACATACACATGCACATGCACACACATACACACCCATATACATACACACATACACACACACACCTATATATATATACACATACACACACACACACATGCCAGTCCCAGTAGCCGCGCGGTCTAAGACGTAGGTCTGCGGCCGCTCGTCTGCTGAGATCGTGGGTTCGAATCCCACCGGGGCATGAATGTTTGTTCTTTGTGAGTGTTGTGTGTTGTCAGGTAGAGTTCTCTGCGACGAGCTGATCACTCGTCCAGAGGTGTCCTACCGACTGTGGTGCGTCGTTGTGTGTGATCTAGAAACCTCTGAATGAGGAGGGCCTGGCCCGCGTTGGGCCGCAGCGCCACGTATATATCGAATGTCTTATATATTGCTCTAAAATTTGGGGATTGCAACTTTGAAGTTGAAAATGTTTAGTTTCTCCTGTACCGAGAAGTCTTGAGAGATCGCAGGGTGAACCTCGGTGATCGTAAGCAACTTGCGTAACTTCCTGAAATGGTATTGTTCTGGGTTAGTGCTTGGAGGGTATAGTACAGCGCCCGTCCCGTAACAGACGATGACACGAACCAGTAATTACTAATTAGTGATTGACGTCCCATCAATACTGCTCGTATGTAGCAGTTATAGCCCATAATTTAACTAATGGAAGTACATTTCACAGTCTAAATTAATTAGATCGGTGAAGCCGTCCATAAAATTTAATATTCTTAAGAACAGAGAATATGACATGTTCGTGAATAATGTCAACACAGTCGTGAAGTACACAAGCAGGTACGTGAACTAATTGTGGAAGTGGTGTTGTTTATTTTTCTAATTTGACTGCGATGGGACAAAGCAGACCCCAGTGTCACGCGACTAAATTCATATACTGTGACAGAGTTACAGAATGTTACGCGAAAACAATAATTCTAACTTCTGTTGGCCGGACGGGTTCTGACACGACTGTACGAGAGTCGTTCTTTTGTGTCAGCAGTCTAATGGTGTGATGCTTAACTGAGATTGCAAGCAACTTGGGACAATTTCTTAACCTTCGTTGAGAGTTACGGACTTGTTACGAGAGAATAATAATAATAATAATAATAATGCGGGAATGCCTTGAAATTCTTCATTCACTTTTACACAGTTCTCATTTATAACTTATTTTCTGTTGGTGAGAATCACAAACCTGCCTTCAGCACAGCGTTGAGCTACAGCAAGATTTTCCTTTTTGTTCGTTTATTTCGCTTGGTCTGTGTTGTTCTTGGTATGGTAGTCTGTGACCAACATTTCGCTGTGCAATTGCCTGACTTGTGTCACTCATCTTTAGATATCACACGCTTAGCATATATTTAATTTTGTTGTTAAGTACAGTTGTGTTTGTACACTTGTACACACGGTTGCATGCTGGGTAGGCTGTTCTTGTACACTAGGAACCTGAATGAGCGAGATCGCTAGCATGGTAATTTTCCGAGCAAAAGAGTGTTTTGGAAGCTTGTTAAATATTTTCGAATTAATAGAACTGACTAATATAATTATGTATCATCAAACTTTATAAGAGTTACATTAGTAATTATCTTGGGTAGGCATGAAGTTGAATACTGATTGATTTACAATTGTCTCATACCTATATTTTCGTATGTAAAACGAGGACTGTGTGTGTCTTATGGATCCCAAACATTTATCAACGTAAATAAGTAGATATGCTCACAGGCTTACATTAATGCACATTCGGGATTACTTGGCTTCTGGCCTTTGTCCCTCATCCAGTGATCCAAAAGGCACGGGGAGTAACATACCTTTTCGAAAAATGGATCGGTTTCCGAAAGACGATTTTTTGGGACAATACACGTAAACAATGGCCAAAGGGTAGAAGCTGAGTCGAATATTTTCGCTGCTTCATATCTTGACATTAATTTTACAGTTATGTGACTGTGAGGTATTTGGTAGCGCAATGAAATCAATATTTTGACTTTTAAATTAGAGAGGAATGGCGTAAATTTTAGACATACGATACCAGTCGCATATTTACGCGCAGAGTGTAATCGATTCATTTGATTTCCGTGATTCTGAACTATGGAAAAAGGCTTTGTAAAACTTACTTTTTCCGACTCTGAACGTGCTACTGGAGGATTAAAAGTAGAGTAGGCCTGTTTAATGGTCAAGCTGTTTACTTATACATGGCTTCTTGCGAAGAGTAATCCGATTTGACGTACCTTCACGCTCTGACAATATTTATTCGATAAAATTAGCTAACGGCTGTGTCCTGTCGGAAAAAGAATTTCCTGGTACGATGCCGTATTTAGAGCGCTCAACGCCCGCAGCTTATACCTGCCTATTCAATGCTTGTGCAGTTGCGGTTGCCGCTTGAACACGGCGAAGCTCTGACTCCATGAGGTTTAAGAATATTCCACCTAAAGCTCGCTTGACGGAATTAATTTGACCACTGTGAATAGAAAATTGTTGAAATGATGTAACTTGGGCATATTAAAATCTACGATCTGTTATCTATTTCACAGACATATTTTTGTATAATTTCGGCTTTAGAGTGTTATTTGAATCCTGCGTTAAGAAACTGGAGTCGTTATTTAGATAATGGTTAAAAATACCTTAAGTGAAAAAATATTATTTCTCTGATACGGATGTGGAGGTTTGTCTAAAACATTACTATACAGTGAACTTCACTTAGTTACTGAAGCAGAAATATTAATTAATATAAGTAGGGAGGTTCGTACAATAACAGCTGCCGGTTGTAAAGCTTACAAGCACAAAACTGTGTACATGAATAATAAAATCACATTATATTACAATTTATATAATTGTTTTCACCTGAAAGTCATCAAAATTTCATTTTATTCTTCCTCATGCTATTGCTTTGTGGATTAAGCCCTGTGTCCTTTACAGATTTTAGAATTGAAGCTTCGAATCATTTAGACATTTAGTTATCTCTTTGCTTGGCGGATCGCACCATCCTGAGCCTCAGTAACAGGAGGGGGGCCGATATACATCCGTGGGTCGGGTTAGCATTCTTCCCACGATCTCAATATTTGAGCCGTCTCTGACTTAGCGCACCCTTAGTAGCAAATATCTCGAACAATTTGGTATTTTTACAGAGCATCCCACTGATTGCGTCCGCGAGCGTAAGGCAATTCAAACTGTCGTATCCGACAGCTGTCGTGCTTGCGGATGTGATCAGTGGAATGCTCAGCGCTGCACACCGACAAGTTCACGATCACCAAAGCAAGATTCAGGAATAGTTAGGATGCGCTGGGAAAAAGGAAGTGGCCCCTACAACGATATAATTCTCATTAGTTTTATATGTTGGGTGAGTAATAATTGGCCATGTAATTAACGAGGTGGATTATCTAATGTAGAAGGTGTGTACTCGTCTAATAGAAATATATTTATTGGTAGAATATAAAGTATTTTCTACATAAGGTACAACTACATGTTTCGGCGCTTTATAATGGCCATCTTATGCAGAAAACACTTTACATTCTACCAATAAATATAGTTGTGTTAGACGAGTGTACACACTCTACATAGAACACAACGGGGATGACGAACCTCATGATTAACGAAGTGGATATATTGTTTCCGAATATGGAGGACGCCTGTAGATGTGTGCGACAGGCTCTCAAAGTCTGTTCTGGCGTCAGTTTGGAGGGTTTAACCACCTCTCGCTGTAGGTCTTATTTTACTTCATTTATCCTTCAGTGTTTCACAAAATAAGTAACTTAGAAAGTGTGATGACAGGAAGTGATAATATTTTGGTGGTTTGGAAGTAAGCGGTCGTGGTTTAATCGACCAGTTTGTTTGCAAGGGCAGAGGTGAAGTTGGAGGATCTCGGACAGTGTCACCAGTTTGCCAGCCGAGATCCTTTTCGGCGAACCTTGTGAACATAAGTGCAACCGCCACATCGCACTTGTCATTATCGAACCGTGTAAAGACACTAGCATGTTACCCTTTAGTAACCAACACTTGGACATAGGTTTTGGCTAATAAATGTTGATATGAACGTGATGAACGGTACGTACGACATTAAGAATAGCATGTTGCAAAACGTTACACCAGTCGCCGTTCGTATTTCTGATACCACTTCTTATTCTTATGGTGCCCAGCCTGATGTTTCACAGGAATCGTCAAGATTGTTAATATTTAATATCTTCGGTAATGAAATTTATGGGTCTGTCTGCAGTTCCTGTTGCATCGTGGTTGTCAGTATTAAGAATGCTTTAGGCTGTAGAACGTTTCACTCTGATTCTGACGCAACGTATAAGTTGTGCTTACATAACAATATGGTATTCACTAACTTTGATGTCCTCTCTCAACCTGTGCACGGGACGGCAACCTACAGGTGTGATGATACCAGGTGCTGTATAATACAGTTTTGACCCCCTGATGATGAGCGCATTAGTGCTCGAAACATGTTGAGGCATATAATAAATTTATTATAAAACAGGATTCTGCGCATTATATTGCTTAATTACTAAGATTTTTTTCCTGTGGCGCTGCGGCCCAACGCGGGCTATGGCCTCCTCATTCTTGAGGTTTCTAGATCACGCACAACGACGCAACACAATCGGTAGGACTCCTCTGGACGAGTGATCGGCTCGTCGCAGAGACCTCTACCTGACAGCACACAACACTCACAACAGACAGACAGACATCCATGCCTCGGCAGGATTCGAACCCACAATCTCAGCAGGCGAGCGGCCGCAGACCTACGCCTTAGACCGCGCGGCTACTGGGACCGGCAGTTACTAGGATTATAAGATGGTATTCGCTGTTCGTAAATCTATTTGTATATCAATTTAACGTACGTATAAGAATATCGACTCCAGTTACAAGTTGCTTTTTCGTTGTGAGTTCAAGAGCTTGACATATTGTTAGATTGTAAAGTTCTCTTTCACAGCTGTGTAGGCCAAAATGTTTTCGCAAGCATTAATCATTTTATGAATGATTAATTATATGGTCCTCTTTTAAGGCTCTTAACAGTCCTATTGTGTTATGCTTTGTCCTCTTACAGCGTGTCACCTACAGCTCCCACATATTGACGAATTCGTTTAAACCATAAAGAGTCCGAAATACATTTGTAGCATTATGTCGTTACAGAAAATTTTCTATGTGTGCATGTGATAACAAATAAGGAGAATCTTCGTAGTTGTACCGTGCATGTTTATATTAGTTTTTTATTGTCCAAATAATACACACAAATTATTATAAAATCGTTAAACTGTTAAAATCATTTTAAATTATAATAGTTGCTCCAACATGTTTCGGTTTACATAAACCATCATCAGGGAGCTCTCAGCCTGTGCTTCGCCAAAGTTACAACTTTGACTTCAGTTAATATATCGTTATATGAAGTTATAGGTATTGTGGCTGCATATTTGTTCCGTCTTCTTATGCGTGTGGATCGTGCACAGTGCAAAATGAAACTTTGCACTGTGCATATATTGGAGCAACTGTTATAATTTTAAATTATTTTAACAGTTTACTAAATATGGAAAAGTGTCGGTCACGACTTCAATCTTGAAAACTGTAGCTTGATGCTGTGTTTGTTATTACTGGCTTCCAAAATAAATTCAGTTGCTCCTTCCTCGTCGATACGTGCTGTTATTTTACAAACAACCACTAGATTTAATCGGCAACTGATCGCTGTTGGCAAGTATTCATTGTGTAAAGTCAGTCATTCAGCCAGGTGTGTTTCTGCGACTGATTCTGACTGCAGGAATTTTGATATATGTGACGTTAAATTACAATTTGTTTAAGAGCGTAATTAAACCTCCGAATATTTGTGTTTTGCAGTGTTCTAATATTTATACTAATTGCCTATATTATTACTGGTACTGGACATTAATTTCTTGTTCTATATTTTTAAACAAATTCCGTCTTCTTTTTGTTTTGTGTAATTATTAATGCTGTCTGTAGAAATATCGATATAATCATGAACAAATTAATATTATGTTATCCTGTGTTAATTTAATACACTAATATTAGGCATGTTGTTGTGCAATTTATTACGTAATGTGATATTTTGCATGTGTTTGATGTTCCTGTGCTCTCTCTTTTATTGCTCTCGTTACTGTTGTTCCAACACATTAATGACAAAGGATTTATTAATTATTATTATTGTTATTTGTTAATTAATTACTGAGTCACATAAGTTCTTATTGTGGTAAATATACTCGTAATATTTTCGTTCTTAATCACGAAGCTCTTCAGCCATATTGGGGACTGGAAGTGTAGCGCCATGTATTCATAACCTAGGTATTCGATCGTCGTTAGCTGTGAGCATCGCGACCCAACCCCTTTACCCCTGAAATAGTTTCCAGTACAGTTTGATTGGGGACTGCGTGGGCCCCAGAGTAGATCTGGACGCTGTGGAGAATAGGGAAGACCGTCTAGATTCTCATCTCATTTTTCAGCCAACTGCTGATTGAGTTTACCTGCCGAAATATCTCGACAGGTTGCCGTTCGTTGTATTTAGTAAATCTTAGAGGCCGTATGTCTGTAAATTTATTTTATTATTTTCAGTTCTTTATATTTAGTTTAATCTATTTGATTACCGCTTATTTAGACTTTTTTGTATAATGGGAAATTTTCGAGACCTGTTGGCACACAACTCGAACACTTAAGAACATTTTCGTTATTTAGAGTGAGTTAAAGCTGCTCTATATTAGAGAAGAGTGTTGCAGTATATTCAACAATATGGCATCAGTGAAAGTCGCCATCCATGTCTATGGCGGTAATGGTTCGTATACAAGGAGTCCCGGCTTCAAAACACGACCCATACGTTGACTAGTCTCATAGGGTTTTGTAGCGTTTGTAAATACTTCGAGGTGAAGGCTGGGTATTGCCTAAAACTAGCTCTGCTTCTTTTCTGCCATACAATTTCCAATTCATTACTTATTAAACACTCTCTAAGTCGCAATTTCCATTAAGCGAGCAGCTGAAAATGTCATGAAACTGTGGAAGAATATTAATAATTTAATATCCGTTTCCGGTAGTCTATCTCATTTCTGCACATCAAGATAGATACAGCCCTTTGTTTGAAAGGTCTACCATAGTTTTTTCTGCAGTAGTGCCCAGTGTTATTTTAACGCTGGATTACTACGTGCTATTTGATTAGATACAAAGGGTATCTAACTTGGTAAATGTAGGCTTATCTCCTTTTGAGGTTTTGCATCATGTATCATGCATTTGGTTTGTTGATTTTGGCGATCGTAATACCGTACTGCAGGTGGATGCAGTATCCGCCTGAACCAAATTGCCACTGGATGGGGAGACAGTACGTTGCTACGATTCGTAGGGTGACACTAAATATCTGCGCCAAGATTTCAACAACAACGCCGTGAAAACCTGAAAAATTTAATTGTAGATCTACCTGGGCCCATATCTCAGGTTATGTCGCTTGGTCCGTTGCTACGTGACGCTTTCTTCATGTTGTATTCATGGCAGCGGCAGAGTCCACCAGCGGGAAGACAGAGAAGTAGGATTTGCCACCTGCTGCTTCCTTATGACGTCATGTATCCTAATACAGGACCTACACACACGATCAGGAAAGCACTGTGCCTACGTACCGTTGATAGTCAATGACTTAGCACTGTGCTCTTTAAAATTTGGTCTATGCAGGACAGACTTTGAAGTGGTTACGTCAGTTCAGCGATGTTTTTAACAAGTTAATTCAATTCTGTGGAACAGATTCTTTCTTGAGAAAGCATGAGTGGCTTATCTGGGAAAGAAGTTCCCGTGTTTTGTGGAACCCAAAGATGAATTGCTCTTTTCACAAGGGCTAGCCAGTTATTAATTTTCTCAGTAAGATAAATCAATTCCACCACCACCTCCTATTTTATTTCGACGTCTACTTTAATGTTGTTCTACCTTCCACACTTAGGTCTTCCCAGTAGTACTTTCCTTCAGTTTGCATTTATCTTGTCTCACACGCTCCCTGCTTTCGCCGACCATATCATATTCCTTGATTGGATCATTCCTGTTGAGTTTAATTCATTGTAAAACTTTCTGTGTTCCTAAAACTCCATTGTAATTTGCAGTAATGTCAGTGACTTTGTGATCCTTTGCATGAGATATTTAGTCCAGAAGTACTGGATTCTCTTGTCTGAATTAATTTGTTGTTTGATAGAGAAGATCAGTGAAAGAAGTCTTCACTTTCCCTTACAGTGAAACATTTCAAACTTAGAGATTAACACTGTGCGTAAATGTGAAAAAGAAGAAAAGACAAGTTTTATAAGAGGCTCCAATGATAAGCGCCTTATGGTGTAGTAGAAATTGAGAGGTTCATAAGTAATCCTGTATTGTGTGGTGCTTCAGCGGAAAAGCGACCTTGCCTTCTGTTGTCTTTACAATTCACTGTCAGATGCTCACTCTGCTGTTGTACATAAATCAATGGCTCTAGTTGTCCAATTATTTTCGGTACAGATCACAGAGAACTGAGGTAAAATATTCTTTGCTTTGTGTGTCGTTAAATTGTCTGTGAATCGGGAATCGGTTTAGGACTCTTTAATCAAAACAGCGACTATACATATCACAACTTTTGTACTGAAATTCTGAATTCGGCCAGACGTGTTCGTTTGATTTCCAGAGCAAACAATTACGAAATTTTCCTACACAACATGAATGGATTGGCGTGTGTTAAGATATGTTGACTGCAAGGTAGAAAGTCAATTTTAAACATTTATTACATTAAATTCCTTCTTTAGGAATTTAAATTAAGGTTCTAGATTTTAATAGAGTTTAAGCTCTGAATTACGTACAGAAACTTTTTATGATAAACGTATTTATGAAAGGAAAATTTATTATTTTGAGCAGCTTTGATCCGTTGCTTTTATTTCCCCTGAAGGTCTGTGAACGTGCTTAAGACAGATGCAAGCACATCATAATAATTCTGGTGTAATGAACGCACACAAATTAGCGCAGTGGCTCGCTTCAGCTGTTACTTCAGGTCATCGAGCCTTCGCAAGGAATCGATTATTCGCTTCACTTACTGTGACGTATCGATACAATGAGATACAACGATACAGTGAGGCGATTGACGAACTGTTGGAGATAGCGTGCAAGGAGAAAAGCAGGTGTACCGGGTGGCAGTTTTGGGGCAGCGAGGTATAAAGTTGTTTTTAAAGCATTTTGTCTCCATATCAGTCCGTACCTCTCCAATTTGTGATCAGGAATGTACCATTTCACTAAATTGTATTAAAGATCATATAACTTCGCAGAAATAAAGTATCAAAAGAAGTGAGAAAATAGTATAATTAGGAGGTCTGTAGAGAAGCAGATGTTTCATTGTTTTTATTGTAAAAGGAAAACTAAAACAAACCTCACTTTTTATGGTATGATTTAACGGAGGACTAATTATATTTACCAGAAAATTTAAGTAATGTGTCCTTATGACCGTCTCAATATATGTTTGTCCAATTTGTTGTTAACGTGAGCAAGGAATAAGTTTAAATAAGTCAAAACACAACTAGTATCTTAAGTATTTTTATTTATTTAGGGTGACGACATGTTTCGGCTCAAGTTTTGGGCCATCATCAGGTCACAAGCATGAACTGATGAAGCTGCACAATGTAAGTTATAAAATAATATGTATTGTTCTAAAATTCAACGAATTCTTTGAATTTTAGATCAATAAAATATAAATAAACAGAATAATATATAATATAAATGAAATATAAATAAACGGAATAATATATATTGATCTAAAATTCAAAGAATTCATTGAATTTTAGATCAATATATAATATTTTATAACTTACATTGTACAGCTTCCTCAGTTCATACTTGCGACCTGATGATGGTCCAAAACAGGGGCGAAACATGTCGTCACCCTAAATAAATAAAAATACCTAAGATACTAGTTGTATTTTGGCTTATTTAAGCTTATTCCTTGCTCATATACTGAACACAACGGGGATGGCTCACCTAAAGTTTGTTGCTAAGGTATTAACCGTTTGACGATGCATTATGTTTCTTAACAATTTCAGTTGCTAGAAATAAGTTTTGGAACACCGTTCCATCTTTGTAACCAACTGCTATTCAATCGATATCGACACATTATATCCGGATCTGAAGAACAAAAAATTTCCCCCACAGCGGAAATGTGTTAATTTCTCCGACATGTGTCCGCAGTGCAGGTGACGAAGATGGCCTATTCTGAAGCTACGTACCGTCACGGCATTCACAACTGGGATGAAACTGGAAGATATGTAGCATACATGTGAATGGTGAGCAGTTATGTACTGAACTTTAGGCGAAAAATTTGATGGTATGGGTTTATTTAGGAGACCTGCGGTTTTATTGGTGAATAATGTAATTAAACCTGTTTTGGGTTTGCTTTTTTTTATGTGTCCTGTTTACTGTACTGTCTTTGTTTGCGTTCAGAATATTTGCGCTCTTTCTGTTATATGCCCTGTTTACTGTACTGTCGTTGTTTGCGTTCGGAATATTTGCGCTCTTTCTGTTATGTGTCCTGTTTACTGTACTGTATTTGTTTGCGTTCGGAATATTTGCGCTCTTTCTGTCATTGATCGATTGGGTGTTGTCTCGACACCTTTGTGTACAAGACATGAAATGAACGCTAATATAAATATTTAAGAAACAAGGTGTGAGGTTTTATCTAATTAGTTCATGAAAGAATTCAGTCGTGGACACTTGCAGGAAATCGGTCGAAAGAATGGAACTGTAAAGCTGAATGATTATCAGCTTAAGAATCGTTTTGTGGCTCGCGGTAGTGCAGTTGGCTGAGACACTGCGCTACCATCCGGAAGGTCGCAAGTATGATTCTCGATGGGGTCAATTTTTTTTCCGCACTATAGTCCTGGGGTCGACGTAGCCTCTAACAAACATTAGTACCATGGATGTTTATTGGCTATAAATGCGGCCGGTCCATAGGGCTGACAACCTTGCTACATGCATGTGCCGATTGTCTTGAAATCTGGTAGCCTCAATCTCCTGGAGCCCCGAGGGCTTGATTAGGCCTGTGTGCGGATAGCGTTTTTTTAAAAGAATTTTGTTACGTAGAATTAGTAACACGAATATTTCAGAGAAAAGATAGAACTGATATTTTGTTCCAAAACTCCATGTGACCCACAAGGGATATGAAACTAATATGTCGTGAAAATGTTCTTGTCTTTTTATGTCAAAATATCTCTCCTTACACTGACAGTTTTCTAAAAAAATAAGTAGCAAATACAGGGTTTTGTGATAGATATTACATGTTTTATCACGTCGCTGGATTAATTTATTCAAGATTTGTTTAATGGTACCTTTACGTATGCAGGAAATGGTTTGATAATTTGTGAATGGTAAAGGTCAAGGTAAAATTGTTCCTTTGCACTCCGTGTTGATAGAGGGGAGTGGAATTATAGTTCCGTGTATGGTGAGGTGTGAACCAAATGGATGCAAGTGGTCATCTCCAGGGCCGCCATTTGCCGTTGAGTAAGAAGCTTGGTGGGCCCTTGAGCATATCTGTACTTTCTGGAGAAGAGCCAAACATCTTGCCCCTACCGGGAATCGAAGCTAGACTTTTTGGTTGCCCATCTCGTAACTAAGTCACTATACGAACGCGGCTTTTCCTATTCCCGTCTTTTGAATGGCAGCTTTTATGTATATTTGTGTGTATGTGTGTGTGTGTGTGTGTGTGTGTGTATGTGTGTGTATGTATGTATGTATATATGTATGTATAGATGTATTTGTTTGGTTATTTATTTAAGATTTATGCAATACCCAGAGTGTATGGAGTCAAACGTTTAGTCAGGCAATAATGAATTGCAAAGTATGTGAATGGAAGTTGTACACTCTAAATTTTACATAAATACTCCACCTCGTATTAGGAATAGAGAGGCCGAGAAAAAATGGGAGATAAGAAAGCCATTTTGAACTCTCAGAAAATGAAGCACTTGCATGGTCTCTTGATGATAACTTTCAAAGGATTTTCAAGAAGTCGACTGTGGCATATATTGATGTGTATCTCCAGTACTGAGAAAGAATACGAGTACCACAGGTGGGCAGCTGGTCCGCCGGCTGAGACTGAACACCGCGACGGTTTTCGTAAGTGTCAGGTATCCACTTTTATCCATTGCTATCCATTGTTATATTGCTATCCAACCGAGTGTCGTTTACAGCAGTTTGGTGCAGAAACAATGCATTATCATCATCATCATCATCATCATCAACAACAACAACAACAACAAAAACAAAAACAGCTACAACAACGACGACGACGACGACAACAACAACAACAACAACAACAACAACGTCTGCTCAAGCCTTCTCTATTTATGACTGTCTACATGCTTTCTGGGGTGTATTTCTTGTCTTCTTCCATTGGTTATATTCGAAAGCTTGTTATGGATTGTGGATTCCGTTGTTCCGGGATATGACGCTGCGCAACAGGGTAATCGGTTTCCGGCATTTCGTGGCAACGTAGTGTCCTCGTCTTCGAGGGCCAGGATGTCCAAGAAGAATGGTCTAGTTGAGCTATGAACGTAGAATCTCGTAGAAATACCTAGTTCTGCTGTTTCGTGATGTTCTTGCCTCTTAGACAAATAATGGGATATTATGTTGAAAAAGGCCACGACTGTCTCTTATCTGACATTAATTATTCATCGCTCGTCAGTGTACGCTTATCTCATTTGACACTGTATTATCTCTGCAGGTAAGAGAGTTTCTTCATGTAACCTGAGAATTGAAGTGGCTGACAAAACTGAGCAATGGAAAATCCTCAGTCCTCAGTTTTTTAAAATGCTTTTTCTTTTGTTGAGCCTAATGTTCTTTATACTGGTTTAACTTGCCAACATTTTATCCGTCATGAGTACGGGGTACATACATGTATATAAAAAAAAAAACTTTTTACTTTTATCTTGACGTCACTGCTACGGAAATTTTAATACCTTTCACACACATGCATTTTCAAGTTTATTACCGCATTAGTTGAAGATGTAAACCACCTGCATATAAGGATCATTGCATCAGTTTTACGTTTATGATTGTGGACCTTAAAGCTTAAGCAGCTACGTGCAATACTGTAAGCATGGGTTGCACGCTTCTGTCGTTGCTGGGTACGTATCAACTCTGCTGAATTTATGTTCCGTGTATTGTCTTAGTCCGCATGGAAAACGGAGACTTCAAACGTATCGCATTAAATTTTGATGTGTTAGACTTTCCTTAAGTGGATAATATTAGGATGGATCTCCAGGATGTGGGATGTGGGTATATGGGCTGGATTGGGCTGGACCAGGATAGAGACAGGTGGCGGACGCTTGTGAGTACGGTAATGAACCTTCGGGTTCCGTGAAATGCTGGGAATTTCTTGACTAGCTTCAAACCAGTTAGCTGCTCAAGAAGGACTCTGCGTCATGGAGTAAGTAAGTAAGTAAGTAAGTAGGTAGTTAGGTAGGTAAGTAGTTCGGTAGGTAAGTATGTAGGTAGGTAGATAAGTAGGTAGGTAAGTAATTAAGTAGGTAGATAGGCAGATAGGTAAGTAGGTAGGTAAGTAAGTAGGTAGATAGTAGGTAGTTAAATAGATAGATAAGTAGGTAGGTAAGTAAGTAGGTATGTAAGTAGGTAGGTATGTAGGTACGTAAGTAAGTAAGTAGGTATGTAAGTAGGTACGTAAGTAAGTAAGTACGTACGTAAGTAGGTGGGTACGTAGGTACGTAAGTAAGTAAGTAAGTAGGTAGGTATGTAGGTAGGCAGGTAAGTAAATAAATAAGTAGGTACGTAAGTAAGTAAGTAGGTAGGTAGGTAGGTAAGTAGATAAGTAAGTAGGTACGTAAGTTAAGTAAGTAAGTAGGTAGTTAAGTAAGTATATAAGTAAGTAAGTAAGTAAGTAGGTAGTTAAGTAAGTATATAAGTAAGTAAGTAGGTACGTAAGTAATTAAGTAATAAGTAAGTAATTAAGCAAATAAGTAAGTCTTTATTTATTTTCTAGTATAGAACGGTTTTAGCATTATAAGGCAGTACAAAACCATTCCCAATTAATAAGGTATGAACTTCGTTCTTAAACCTAAATTTTCGTCCATGAGCGACTCTTTCATTACGCAATATTGCTCTATTCGGGAAGACCCTAAGGACTGAGTTTCGATTGTAACATATTCGTATAATCACTGGAATATTATACAATCTTCAGAAACCTCCTTGCCTTTTTGTATGGTTATTAATGCATTGTGTGGAACTGTGTCGAACAGAAATGTTACTTTATATTACGCTTTGTGCTTGTGGAAAATTTAGATAATTTCGGACGATTGTGATGATAGTGTGAACTTTACTTAATCTACATAGAGAAATTATTCACTGCTTGTAGATTAAGAATATGTTGTGCCTTGAGTGCAACATAGCTTCAGAAAGCTGATGGATGCATAGTGGGCGTGTATCAGTATTTATTAAAATGCTGTAAACTATAATTTATCAGTTTCGTGCATCTAAATACTGAAAGGGATTATTTTAAAAGCCATGCCTGGTAGCGATTTCACAAAAGTAGAACCTTTGCTGGATTTGGACGCCATTAGAACGATGTTTCCATTTCCTTGATTTTCTGTCTCACGTCTATGATATATGAGAATGAAAGTACGGCGCTTGAAAACCGACGCTGTAATTCACCACTACAGAAATGTGAGCTAAAACAGCAGTTTGTGACATTACGGTTGCTGTTTGTTTTGAGAGTTCGAAGTGTCTGTTCGTAGGGAACACAGTAATAAATTTTTCGTTAAATTATCTCCCGACATGTATAAATGTAAGGATATTTTGTTGCTGTGTTCCTGAGTCTTCTCTTTTGTCGGCAGATATTTCAGTATGAAGTGTTGTGTTCATTTGAGGTTGTTACTTTCTTGTTGTTCAAGGAGTGTAGGCTAACAAACTTGTAACAGCAGCTAACCGAAACAATCATGTCCGTGGAAACCGTAGCCAGAGATGGGAATTATCGAAATTTCCCGTTGAATTTCCTGCGGGTTTTATACTAATTGTAATAATTATGTCAATAAAATGTCCTATTTTTATGTAATACACATTTTTAGAATGGTAATAATGTGTATGATTTTGAGGAGAAGGCCGGATATTTTTAAGGAATTACGTTATTTTTCTAAACTTGATCAGAAGGAATTTCAGAATGTCAGTCCATCTAGTCTGAAATAATTTTAGCAATTAATATTTGAACGTTGCAGTCTAATAAGTAGCACCCTGCTTTGTATTTGGGAGGTACAGTTTGAAGTCCCGTCCCAGTTATCTGCCACCTGATCTAAAACTTGTCTCTCCATACATGCAGGTATAAAGATATTACTTGAAATTTTATCACGATGCCTTTGATATTCATTTTTCCAACGTATCGTTTGGCCGTATGTTTTTTGGTAATTGCACATTCGTAAACAAATCATAAAATAATGTTTCTCCGCCAGGGGTCGGTGTAAATTTGTCCTGCGCAAACCATGAATCCATGTGTGGGGATAGAGGTGTGGTTGTAACAACAAGTAACATGGTACTAACTGGAGGTGCGTGGTGAGTGGTCACCTACACTGTATGGCCGCTTTGCACCAGGTAAAAGCCCCCTGTTCCGATTGAATATCAGGGCGGGTCAGCCAAAGAGCCAGTATGGAGGCTTTAGTGAAGAGAAGAATCTCTATCACATGCTGAGAATTGAAAACGTTCTGTGGGTCGCGCAGCCCCTATCCTGGCCAGTTATGCGGTTACGGTGTCCTCTTGTTCAGTCACCCAGTCAAATATTGCAGAAATATTTTTAAAGCAAGTGGACCAACTACAATATTGATTCCCATAATTTAATTAGGGAATGTTTAGACACGTGTCTGGTTATTCGTCAATCGCCTGCTTTTGGAGACTTTCATACTGTGGACAGCGATTGACAGTTTTTTTAGCGCAACTCAGTGTGAGCTATGCGCCATTGGTTATGCATGCGGTCTTGGTCTATTTTTTTTAATGGTTATCGTTAATTCCAGGATAGATGAGAGGTTGGGAGGGAGAACGAACGATGTCTATGACTTACAGACGTTTCCCTTGGTGTCGAACTTTTGTCGTTTAATGTATAGCTTTATTGGCCTGATATCGTTGTGAAACTTAGTATTTCATTGTACGGAAATATTGAGGGTTTTTGAGAACAGAATACTGGGAAGAATACTTGGAGGGGAGACATACAGATAGGGGAAGCTGGAGAACACTGCGTGGTAAAAAGGAACTCCGTGTTTTACACACTTCAACAAAAATCATTAGGGCGACTTCAAGAATTGTAACAATGAGTTGAAGAAATTTGTAACCGTTCACTTTGTACGTAATATTTCATAGGGACCTGTATTAACAGTTCCGCCTTTCGTGTAACATCTGATAATTCTTATTATACAAATCTGAATTTCGGTTTGTAAAAGTTGACACTTCATAAACGTCTGTTGCTGTTGTGGTTGCTGCTGATGCAGCACCTGTTGTTCTTGTTGTTGTTGCTACCACTGTTGTCGTTGCTGCTGCTGGTTGAACGAAAGTTTGTTTGCTATGCGTTTGAGTGAAACCGCTCCGTGTGTTTCACTTCCCGACCGTCTGTGCGGTAATAGACTCAATTTAGTAAACCTAATGCATCAAAATGTTATCTTCAGAATATCTTCCTACATATTTAATATCCCATATAATTATTTGGTTCGTAATTGGAAATTTAAATTGTACCAAAATATCTCTGGTGAGCAGACTCATTGACAGAACCATTGGCTTTTGTATCTTCAGTATTACACATGTTGTTGTCACTGTATATTCGCCTAACCTAATCCCCTATGTACTCTTTGAGATAAAGATTTTGAGGGTGATTAGAATAATGTCAACATTATTGTAACTCAAAAAGGACAGAAATAACACAAGTACGAGGGGGTACTGATAAGTCCTTAGCCTGACCTACTTCCTGGTGTCGTAGGACGGAATGGATAGTGTCGTTGGAAAGAGGGGTCTGTTCATGTGCCGAATTTTAAGTCTTTTCTTGTTACAAAGTCTGAAAGATTGTATGTCAGGCTACGCGCGCGATTTAAACAATATGGAGACGCGAAATGTCATTTTTTTCCCTGCAAGGCAAGGCGCCGAGGGAAATTCACGCCATTCTGACGGAAACTTTAGTGCAATATGCACCATCGTATGCCACCGTCAAAAACTGGGTGTCCGCAGTTTAAACGTGGTGATTTTTCCACCTGTGATGCGCCTCATCCTGGACGATCCAAAACAGTGACCACCCCGGAGATTGTTGATCAAATTCACGGGCTAATCTTGGAAGCCCGCCGGATTTCGGCAAAATAAATAGCTGAGTAACTGGGCAACTCACGTGAGCGGGTTCGATCCATCATTAATGAAGATTTGGACATGCGGAAGCTCTCCACGAAGTGGGTCCCGAAATGCCTGAAAGTGTATAAAAAACTTCAACGGTGCGAGTCACCAGAGCAACTTTTGGAATTTCTTCGGCGCGATCAAAATGATGCAAAAATCCGCTAGAAAAGTTCTTGCTTTGATTTTTTGGAATCAAGACGACATCCTCCTCATTGATTATCTTCCAAAGGGCCAAAGTATCAACCCGGAATATTACTCATCTCTGCTGGTGCAATTGAAGGACATTTTGAAGGAGAAACGCCGCGGGAAGATCACCAAGGTGGTCTTGTACTTGCACGGCAATGTCCCGGCTTACCGGGCACTTGCAACCCAAAGGAAACTGGCCTATCTGGGCTTCCAGTGTCTTGATCACCCACATTATTCTCCGGATCTGGCCACGTCGGTTACCACCTGTTCCCTGGTCTGAAAAAACAACTGAAAAATCGCAATTTTTCGTCCGACTCGGAGGTCATTGCTGCCACGGAGACCTGGTTGGACGTACAACCTTCTGAATTTTTTTAAGTGGCTTGCGAATGTTAGAGCAACGGGCTAAGAAGTGTATTGAGCTTCATGAGGAGTGTGTTGAATAAATCCCGAGTTTGGTCGCTGTACCTTGTTTCCTTCCTGTTCGTACTAAAGACTTTTCAGCACCCCCTCGTACATTTGCCGGTTGGCGGCGAAAAATTCACTAACAATTCTGGGTTGAAAAATGTTAATATATCAAGCGAGTTAGGGCCTATGAGGGACGACAATAACAAATTGGTTTTAAAATACTGGGGCGTGAGGGCGTGAGTGTATACACCAGATTCATGTAGTGTAGGATAGGGTCCAGTGGTGGCACTTTGGGACATCGGCAGTGATCATTCGGGTTGTGTAACGGGTGCAGAAGTCGTGGACATCTGAGCGAATAAGAGCCTCTCAAGGGCAATTTCTTGCCGTGGAATGATTTATTTTTAAATTAGAAGCCTGTTTAGTCATTGGGGTGGCCTTGGACTTCGATTGGCTTTGAAATAAGTCCATATTGTTAGTGTGAGGCCTTATGCACGCAGTTACCTGTTCAACAGTGTAAATTCACGTACGAAGTGCATATAAATTTTAAATCTTCATATTATTTTAAGTTCTTATCTTTCAGAACTTTCAAATATGCAAAGCCTACTTCATTTGTTCTTCCTTATGTCACAACCTTCCATGTTTATGTAGCACAGAATTGTGGAAGTGACTGTAATTTTAAATGTCGTAAGCACACTCGGTGAACACTGTTGAAAAATTTACAGTTACTCTCATATATTATATAGGCTTACTTCCGAAGAGATAAAAGGTATATTTTATACTGTAAAAACTTCACAAAGAGGTTCCAGGAACTTCCCTTCAGGGTATTGTTTGTATTATGGACTTACCGGATGAACGATTCACGATAACTTCATGTTTCTCTGTCTCTGCTTCCGTCTGAGATGTCATATTCCATTTAGTAATTTTTATATCAACATAGCGAAAGACTGAGGTCAGAGAAATATGATATTTCTAGAATTCCTTCATTTTACGTAACTGAAACCCGATATGTTTAAGTGTGTTGAATAAAAGAATATTATTATTAAAGTACACAGTCCTTCTGAGACTTGACAAATATGTATGAAGTTTAAAGGAAATGGTTGTTTGAAAATTTTTTAGCAGATAAAATTCTTCTGGAATGTGAGGTTGTCTTGGATCGCGTCCCGGAGGCTTTGACGCTTCAGTAACACTCCTGTTGGTACCTCAAATATCACATGTTTTTACCAGTTTCACTATTAATCCGTAAAATGTGGAAGACATTTTAACGTGACTTCTTACAACCGTTCTTTCTCTGGAGAGGTTATTTTATACAGGTAGACTAGCTTCAGGAGATACAAATAATCAAAACGGGCACTCTTATTAATGGAGATAAAAAAACAATATTGTGTTTCAGAAACATTATGTTTTTGCATAACGACGTCAGCAACTCATATTTGATAACGTAGAATGTTAGGATTATTAATGTATATTGAACTGAAAGGTTTTTGGAACGAAGCAGTCACGACGTAGTAAAAGTAAATTCAGTTGGATGGACAGGGAAACGACTGAAAATTTGAGGCTGTCATATTTCAGACTGAGGTTTGAACTTGGAGCATGCAGAATAGGACACAAAATTGATAACCAGTCATATAATATATTCGCTGTATTTCGATAAACGAATAGTATTTTGTGTGTTAGATTTACAAGGCGCTATTCAGTGTATGGAAAAATTAACTGATTTGCTTGTCGTCCAAATATGTCAGCTGTAGTTGGATAACAAACTGCAAATCGTTGAGAAGTGTGAGATTCTGACAGTGCTGTTGGTGAGGATTTAATTACCTTGGCCAGCCTGACTCTGGAGATGAAAGCAATAGATCCTTCTTCACGTAGAGATTTAAAAATTGACAAGACATAACGTCACAGAAATCTTACATCTTCAAACTGCTTTGAATGAAAGAAACCAGTCAGTCGATATTTTAGGGAACTAGTAATTATTAATTTTGATACTAAACGGAAACTATAAATATTTTAATGCAGATTTCGGGATTAAGTTCAAGCATATTGTGCATTAGTAACCACCTCGATTTTGAGGGTTTAATACGTGCTACTGATTGTCTTGAGATATATGTAATTCAAGTATTCAGTATTTTACATTCCACCAAATTCTTTTTGAAAACTTTAATTGCTTATATCATTTTGATATGCACTAAATCAGTTCTAGACAGTCCACGGTGCAAACTACACCATCGCTCAACAAGCTGGATTACAACCCACACATATACCTGCTACGTACATGGCTCCACAGAACCGCCCTCCAGACGGCAGTTTTTAATTTCTAATAGTATTTTATACTCATCATTGCTTTACTATTTACCTGGAATTTTAACGTAGACTGTATGATTTTAACAGCTGTATGATCCTGAGACGCTATGAATATATTTATATTCTCGCACTTTCCACTCTTCTGTAGTCGCTATAGAATAAAATTACATTAATAAAGTCAAAGTGCATTTGTTGGTCTGTTTAATAAATTTTATACATGCATATATCGCATTTCAGTTCTTGAATTATAAAAAAATTATTAACCTTAGTTCTATTGTGGTTCAGGAAGATGAAAGACCGCATTTCCGTTGCTAGTAGTTCCTTATCCTGTGAGCGAGAATGGTAAGTTCGACACTTCTGATTGCTCTATTCACTCCACCTCTTTTCTTCATCTACCAACTGCAGCTCTATGAAAAGGGTTCATTTGGGAACCTTGTTTTGAACAGCTTCCTCCAAATCGTAAGAAAATGAGGCTTCGAACGTTACTGTTGAGCAGCTTAGCAGAGCAGAAACATGTCTGAGTTAAGTAAAGGGATACTCTATTCGAAAATCAGCGGGTATCTGACTACGCTGACTGAAGATTCCCATGGTTTTCCTGTGATACCTTTCTCTTCCGTCCTTTCGAATTCACTGTTCATTATTGTCATTCCATCCCTCGTAACCCCCCCCCCCCACCAAATTATGAGTTTCGTAAATTTATATCAACTCGCTTGCCATCACATGCAGCTTGCCTATTTTAAAGTGCAACTCGAAAGAAAGAATCGAAAATCGCCTATCAGCATTGTCACTTCTGTCTTTTGACCTGCTGTAACAAGGCCAGATTTGCTACTGTACTAAGTATGATCAGGCCCAGCACACTAGAGGCATGTTAATTCTCTTTTTGACTGCCGTATTGCGATTTTGTTTGGTTTATTCAGGGCCAGTTTTGTAGTCGTAGTGGTTAATTCCAACCGGGACTTTGCTTGTGGGCTTTTGAAGTTTGCTTTGTTTCCAGGGTCACTTCACTAAACGTGCTCTAATTAACTGTAAGGTGTATGCAAGTTGTATGCGCCATCGAAAGGCTGCTGTAGTTCATGCTATCGCGCTACCGTTTACTCAGTAACAGTGTAATTAGACAACAGACGTCGAACGTAGCCGAAATGCCGTACTTACCAGCCGTGTGGAGGGCTTACCCGCACTGTATTATGAACGTCTCGGGCTCATGTCTAGGTCGAGTTACGGCCTGTCTTGGAAAGAGGCTTGTTGTAGTTTATGTAGGTCGTGTAGAAAAATTCTGAATGGTATCAACAATTTAGGCCGCTGTCTCCTTCCAAACGCCTTTCGGTTCAGTTATGAATCACGCAATGGATTGCGTTAGGTTAATCGGACTGCCAGTAGGTTGTGTGCTGGAAGTAGTAGGGACCTTTGTTCGACTCCGGAAAATGCCAGTACATTTTGTCTCGTCTACAGCATCTGGTATAGCTCTTGTGCCCAGAGCCTCCTACCCAATAAATACCTGGAGCTCTTTCATCGGCGGTGTAAGGCAGGTTCACCGTTATCTAGCATCGTGGTTGAGGACACGTCGAGCTATACCTCTAGTCTCCTATACGTTTTCACAACGTCGTATTTAGTTAAAAATTGATAATTTCTTGCAGCTAAATCACTCTTGTATCCTACGTAGATTCTTTTTACAAGGTGAAACGACATTCGAGCTCAAGGTGTTTGTAGTGTGATTTCATGTTCAATCTAAGTCTAAGGAGCTAAGCTTCATTAAGTCCTGAGATGTTCAGTTTGTTGGACAAACACCACCGTCAAGTGGGCTAACGCACTTCTCAATAGCGTTACTTATCATGACAATAAGGTGCTCTGTTAGGTGTGTAGGTTGCTTTTATTATTCTACTTGACCGATAGGCGCAAGCTCACCGCTCCGCCCGACGGCCTGCCAGCGTTGCGTCTTAACGCCGTATGTCGGGAGATTGAACAGTCCGTGACTGGAGCTAGACAAACGATCGCACTGATAATAAACTTTAGAAAGATTAATACACACTCAGGAGAGCTTCGGGCCTGCGCTTATCGGTCAAGTAGGAAAACAAAACACTGCGTACTGAAGGAACAAAACGCTTAGCAGGCCTTAGTTGTGACCACGCGATCATGGAATATACACACGATGAATACTGCAACATGCCCTTAATCCTCGGAGCTTGTAACAGTACAACTGGGACGGATAACACTGGGAATATGAGCTACTCTATCCTGGTTGACGTCATACAGACGGAAATGTTTCGAGGATTGGAGCAGCATCTCTTTTAGACATGAATTTTAAAACCTACTGCACATGGTATTGCAGGTTGCCCATCTACTGCACGGACCACAACGGCGTGCAAAGGTGCCATAATTGTAGCTCTGGAACGAGAACTGCAGAGAACTCAAGCCACACGGCACGAGAATCTAGGCTTGTGACAGCGTGGTTAAAAAGGTCATGAATGAAAAAGTGAACAGAACATGTTTATGTTTATGCTTCCACACGGTTTTTACTTGTTAGTTATTTTTATGTTCCACTTACGCGAGTCTACAGCTTTGCCAAATATTCCATCCTTATCAGGCTTTCCTCCTTTGGCCTTAGAATGTCCTCTACTTCGAATGACATTTTCAGCATCTCACAATTAATATAACTTTTAATACATTAGAGATTGTGCGGTTGGCGGCTACAGCCGTAGAATTCAGCGTAGTGTGAAGTGGATGACATCATCGTGCAACATCTATCTTGAAACGCATACCTTCGAACCGTTAAGTCCTGTTTCATTTTGTTCCGTGGAGCTACATCTTAGGGAACATTAGGTAAAGGAGGAATCTGTTCTGACGGCAGATTTCGATTAAATTAACTTATAGCTTCTTGTTACAGTATTTCGTCAATTATTAGGGATTATGATGACATTCGAGTTTACAAGTATAGTTTAGTATTTAATGCTACGCCTATATGTTTTACGATGATCTCATGTTTTGTCCATATATTTTGCATTGTTGTCAAGGTAGACCTATATATTTTGCAATATTGTGATGTTACTGTTCGTATACAAATGACACCGATGTATAACTGCAATGAGGATTATTACTTGAGAAAATGATACAATCACTCATCCTTTCATGAAATGATTTACCTGTATGAAACCCCAGACTTGTTAGCCGTGTGTACAATTGGCCAACCTGGCCACCCTGTTTCGAATCACTGAAATCCACACAAATTCTCTCACCTCACCTTGCTTATTATAGCTTCTTAAGTATAACGGTAGTGGAAATTGAATGATTTGGAAGGTCTGTTGTGCCGACCTTCTGACTAGTACCATACGAAACGTAAATTACGAAGCCATTTTGGCCACCTGACCTCGTTTTATAAATACCAAAATATACAGTGCACATCTTAGCCGGTTACTGAATGAGTGAAAACAATCATGAACGAAGTTGTCTGCAGAACCACTGAAGCTGTTACGAGTCACAAAATAAATTTGTAGTGGTTAGGAACATGTGAACTTTGAAATCCATTCGTATGTCGAGTGTAGTGCATCACAGGGGAAGTCCCCACTGTTACAGGCGCGTCAACCCTGCGAATTGTCGCATTCCAGGAAATGTGCTGCTCAATTCGGCGTGTTTGTCATACCTGAAATGCAGTGGAGAAATTTTACACGCCGGGTGTTTTGCCTGTCTCTCGATCGACACCTTCACTTACGAAGGAAAACTTGCATACTTAATATGGAACATAGACACGGTGCCGAAATGGCTTGTGTGCCTATCATCTTCTCGTTTTCATGACTTTCATTAAATCAAGCGGTCGTAAAAAGCCGTTGTAATTGCACTGCCATTAATGGGTTTGATATCATAGAACATGTAACAGTTGGGAGTTTATTATCGGTTAATGATGCCCTGTAGCAAACTAATGAAACTGAAAGCATTGTGAAAAGTGGGGCAAGTTCGGCATGTTGATGAAAATAATACACTGATGATTTTTATCGTTGCACCGTGCATTTTGAAATCTACACAGTTCAATCACCAAAAAATGCACTATTGATTAACTTGGTTAAAAGTTTTAAATTTGCATTAAAATACACAATAATATCGCTCCTACACGTTTCGGTCTTTAATGACCATCATCAGGGAGCTTTGTCTTCACCTAAATAAAGTTATATTTATACTAAAACACTCGGTAAAATTACGTCGTTATATAAATTAGGTTATGTGGCAGCATGTCGTAGAGCGGCATGTGTGTTGTGTGCAGTGCACACAACGTGCTGCCACATCACCTAATTTATATAACGACGTAATTTTACCGAGTGTTTTAGTAAAAATATAACTTTATTTAGGTGAAAATAAAGCTCCCTGATGATGGTCATTAAAGACCGAATCATGTAGGAGCGATATTATTGGGTACTTGAATGTAAATTTAGAACTTTAAACCAAGTTAATCAATAGTGCATTTGTTGGTGAGTGAACTACGTAAATGCACTGATGGAAAGAGAACTCTCCTCAGGATAGTTTTATAACGGCCACTGATTTGCAGCTTCCTTACCTAGCAAAATTTATTCAATTAAACTGATTTTTAAAAAAAATTTTAATTTGAATTAATTTTAGTTCAGCAGCTTTTTAAATCACACATTCACATAATCATGTTTTTCTAAATTTGTATCCTCTGCCATAGTTTTATCGGTGTAAGTTTCGTTTCAATGATGTAATGTGCCTCATACTTAGCGCCGCTTTTCTCTGGAATACTATCCATGGCCAATCTTCCATTTAGTCGTGCCCTCATTTCTTCTAGCATTAACTGTCCTTCAGTTTCGCTGTCATGTGCTTCACTTGTCCTGCCATTTATTAACATGCGCAACAGCCTCTTTCTCGCTGTTAGCCTAGATAAAAATGTCTTCCCTGCGTCCACTCTGTCTGGGCTCACGCGCTACATACCGCTGCTCTTTTAACTCCTGCAGGCTACACACAAAGGTGTGGACGTTTATATTACCTCCTGGGAATTGTTCTCGTAAACGTTTCCTTAGATGTAGGCACAACTGCTCCCGTGGCACAGGTGAAACATAGTTCCGGTTTACCTTCTGAACCAAGAGTATAATAAATTCGGGTCATTAAGACTCTTCGCCTACCTTTTCTAAACAGACTAAAGTAGATAAAATGACTCTCATGATACCTAATATCCGAAAGCTTTTCCAAGATTTCTCAAACTCCCTTCTACGACCCACAGCAACAAACAAGTAGTACAGTTTTCTACCGCTGCATGCCATAGCGTTGCTATCTTCTGGGTCAACCTACCGAGATATGTGGCCGTAACCAACCCTGATTCTATTAACGGGTGTTTGTATTTTTACGTTTTAAGGATGATTGGAATTTTAACGTCGCGGGTTTGAAGAAACAAAGCACTTTCATTAGGTGTTGTTTCATATCTCGAAAAACAGAATCGGAATTGCGGGAGACGGACCGTGTATTTACCGTCACGACTCAGGAAACAAACAGCAGCCTTCTGAGTGTCAAGGTCTATTCTCACCTACGTCCGAAGAATGCTAGTCAAGTCAGGCCGAATATCTAGTGAATGTTAGTGATATTTGTTGAATGTGAGTGCATTGTTTACCAGAAATATTTTCCTCCAGGACGAAAGGTTAAACAGCATCAATACGGAGAGTTTTTGCAACGTCGGATGGAAGAAGTCTGCCGAAAACCTTCGAAAGTTGGCTCAAACTGGAATTTCTTTCGCCGTTACAATGAACATTAGCACACTGCTTTATCAATGTCAAACATTTTGGCGGCTAAAAATGTGGTTGTGATCCTGCAGCCTACTTACCATCCTTGCTTGGTCCGTTATAATTTTCCTTGTTTCGGATCATGAGAGCGGAGCTACGAGAGCGCCATGCCCATGGTGCTTCTGACACTCATGAACTCTAACTCGACGACCTACATGCGACCCCAGAAAGTCATTTCCAGCAGTGTTTCCTGCAGTGGCAGAAAGGTTGTTTCCATTCCATTATTTTGGAGGGGACCAATTTGAAGGGGACAACGAGGACCTATAAACTTAAATATTTCATTGTCGGTTGTGGGAGCTTTTGGAGACCCGCGTGACCTATTGTAATTCAATATGACTGGAATTTCGGCTGAGGCATGCTGAAAACTTTCACACTAGTAAGCCTTCAGCTGTCAACAAACAGCAGCCATCGCCACAATAAGGTTTCTTTACCAACCGCATAGTGAAACAAGATTTCGTAAAACCTGTTAAAATTCGTAGAATTGTTGCCATTTGACGTGTTTACGGCAGTTACCTAAATTACACATGCCAGAACTTCTTAAAGCACCGTCTTTTCTTGCTGAAACTACGGCATAAATTAATTCAAGTACAAAACAAATTATCTGTTTTTTTTTGTTACTTCTTCGAAAGTGCTCTAAAACACCAGTTTGTAACGTACGTGGAAAGACTTCATATTAAAATCTCAACAAAACATACCGAAACGTCACGCTCTACTCTAAACATTTTACTCAAAGTTGTTGCAAGTCTCAAATGTCTACACATAATTGAAACTAAACGGCATCGAATGCATAGTTAGTATGCTGCCACAACAATGTTGAATTTGCCTTTGCTTCTTGCAGCATTTAACTGAATGTAGAACTGTTACGTAGTAGGAGTAAACTTGTGGAGAACATTATCAATAAATTAACACGACGCTATTATAGAATATTAAAGTACTAATATTTCGTTATCGTTCTTGCATGTCACTTATATAACCTGATTAGACAAAATCGTTCCAGGTGTATCGTCAGCGGTAGAAACCACCTCCAGCTACTTTGCAGTCGTGCTGACGACAAGAATACCACCTCAGGTTTACGTTCCGACTGGTATGCCTCTGATGGCACCGGCGTTTCATCGAGTAGGAGGCTGTGAGTTTCGCTAAAGCCAGTCTGGACGTTGTGGTGAAGAGAAAATTCACTTTCTCTGTCACGACTCGAAATAAGTACCTCCAGCCCGTGACCACTTCACTGGCCAAATTATCCCACCGGTTTCATTTTTTCATATAATTTTTACATTTGTGGTTCTTATGTGCTTCAGTAGCGCAGATTTTGTTACTTTGGTTGATAGGGAGACAGTACACACTTCCTCAGAAATATGTGGAAGAAAACGATAGTGGTCTAATTTGATTCACTCTTCGAGAAAATGTAAAGAGGGACTGACGGAAACGACGCAGAACCGTAGTTGGTGTAACCAGTGCCAGGGCCGATATTTTGACCCCGAATGCATGCAATAGCAACAGGAGTTGCATCTACTTGCCCGTGAATTTCAGTGTCTGTTGTTATGGGTATTATTATTATTCTAAACAGTTAAAATATTATTTTACATTCTGTCGTTAGCGCACATCTGTAGATGTTCCCTGTGCTGCAACAACAGTAGGACACTCGCCTGAATATTCCAAATATTTCTGTTGTCAAATTATTAATGCTGTTTAAATAAAACCGATAATCGTCAAGTGCTGTACAAATCGATAAGTAAGCACTGCGTTGGAACTGGACATATTCCTACGTTCGGTTGTAATGATTCCCATGGCGTATTAATAAAAGGACATGTCTCGTGGACATTTGACGAGGTGAAATTCATTCCGTGCTCTGTTTCAGCCGTTTACGGTAGAATAGGTACAGTCTGGTGCAGAAAGAATGTTCGGCCCTTTCTTGAAAAATGTTGCAAAAGTGAGCCTTTTTAAGTACGGTCCGACTGCTGTAATAAAGCTCTGTCACTGTTACAGAGGGAACTGCAACGTCGGAGGCAGTTGAAAGGTCTCCATTTTTGCAGGGAGCATCTGTAGTTGTTGTGTGCCTCAGAACTAATTCTGTATGTTCACAACGTATTGTAGATACAGCTTATCTTTAGGGCCCATTGATAGTTTCCAAACTGCAAACTAAGATCACACTGTGAATACACAAGAATTCTAGATTATCATTTCGTAAACAAGGATAACACCTAACTGACGTATGTTTCAAAAATGGAGGGAAAAATTCTTGAGGTCGTGTCCACTTCTGCCCCTCCCAACTTCCTGGACCTTACTGTAAGCTTCAACATACAGTTCCGACTTACTGTCTCCATTTTCAACTACAGCACTTCGCCAGGCCAGAGATTTCGGTGTAAATAAATACGTTGTTCACGTGCATAGAAATTGCACTTCACAATGCACAGAGTGTTATATAATTCCAGTCACATTTTCAGCAAGATTAATCTCCAGTGCTGCCCGCACATAACACATACTCGTAATAAACGTACAATTGAATTCAGTAACCTTACTACAACAAATCTTGAATTGTGGAAATTCAATCTCACAAGAAACATCGTCCCACCTTTACTAACCAGCCTTATAGACATCGTAACAAGACCAGTTGTAGTTAGTTGGTGTTCATGTATCGTAAAGCCCAATTAGTATCGAGTTTTCAACAGGTATGTGATTTAAAAAAATCGCATTTTTTAAATTGCTTATTCCGTGCATTTTAATACAGCTTATACTTTTCTTTAACCAAAAAAATGCACACACAACTTACACAATCGTGTAGTTTATTAATTCTCCGACATGTTTAGAACTATAACAACACCAAACAGAAGTTGATAAAAACTAACTCAGCTGTATGGTTCAATAAAATATGCAGAAAAACAGTGTGACACCTAAATACATATAAATCAGAATGAAATTTTGCATATTTTAGCTGTTTTTATATAGTATTTGGTGTACCAACTCCCTGAGGTTGATGCTATAGCACCGAAACCTGTCGGAGGATTAATAAACTACACAATTGTATAAGTTATGTATGCATTTGTTGAAGTAATAAAAAATAAAAGTAAATTCACAGCCCATGTGGCTATAAAATTTCAGTGCGTTTCGAAATGTTACGGAGGATCTATAAATTGAATTGTTTGGCTCAGGACAGGGACAAGTGGCGTGCCGCTGTGAGCACGGTAAACTGCTAGTTCCATAAAACAGGAGGTATTTCGTGGCTAGCCGACGACCTGTTTATTTTCTGCATGAGGAATCACATTTAGTCGACGGATAACAGCACCCAGAACGTGTACTTAATACGTATGTGTACCGGTGTGTCCAAACAAAGCTTTTAGTTCGTTGTATTGTAATTTGAATGAACGTATAAAAATGCCAACAGAATGCTACACCTGGAACATGTTGAAACGTCATTTTGGTGTTCGTACATCGTGTGAATGAAACTTGGTCCTTGACGATAAAAGTACAGGCTAAATATTTGTAGAAGATAAAGTGGCGGTGAGAATATTTGGGCCAGAGAGGCTGCATTTTTGTGTGTTTTTTTTTTAACGACGCTGTCAGTAGATGCGAGTATGTAGCTTCGAATAATAGGTTCGCTAATGACTATCGGATTGACAAGTATTAGAATAGAAGCGGTTGTAGCCCATTGTAAGGTGTTATCTAGGCATTTAAGAACAGGTACTGAGGAAAACCACGAAACAATCCTTCGGAGTAATCGGTGTCTAGGCAGAGGTTGGAAACAAATATGTTTTGATTGCAGGTCGGAAGCGTTCCAGTCCAACAGATTTTGTGCACTTTTTAGAGGAGAAGAAGCAACAGGAATTTGGGATAAGTCTACATACCGTTGACCTTCATAATTTATACTTTTCTTAAAATATTACTGATGAAATAAGGAGAAAGGGTTGGGAGGGAAATTACAATGCATGGAGTTCGTGAGAACCGAGCATATTATTTAGTGTGAAAAGCTATGCGGGAGGGGATCTGAGCGTAGATGGGCGCATGATATTAAAAGGCTTCTGACGGCAATATTTTCAAGATTGTGAGCTTTTTGTATGTTACTTTGGATAATTTATTTCTTCGGTACTGTAAGCAGGGGACGTTGTTGCAACCTGAATGCTGTCGTCTCCAAAAGGATTCTGTCCTAGAAAATAATAAGATGTGTGAAGAAAATAGAGAGTCGCAGGTGGTCAAAGTTGATAATGAGTTTTACAGAAAAGAATTGGATTGAAAACGACAAATGAATAGGATGGAAATCGTAATGAAAAGGAAAGTGAAGTGAAGGAAAGGAAAATGAACGTTAATAGCAGCTTTTGAGGCGAGATCGGTCAGAACAACGACGGGAGAACGAGAGAAGTACTACAAAAACACATTATTTTGAACACTGATCATCAGCTAGAATTTTTCAAACACAGCATTTCGGTAATTGGATATTTTCCCATCCTCTGTTTTGTAGGTCCTTACTCAGTCGAGACCCTTCCAAAGATCTGGACTCCGTCACTGGAGTTTACCATGTCCAAAGAAATGATAATGTTCAATTTAACAATCCATAACATTTAGAACAAGCTTATAATAGCGGTTAACATGATGAGTAAGCCATAATCAAAAGCGACGTATGTAAATGAAATATGTTTAATAGGCGAGACGTGTTTGATGTTACGGTGTGTTCTGTCCGATGTTATTACGCTTGTCTTCCCGAAAGCGCCGGCACTTTCTTTACGATACTTGAGACTCTTACGGCGTTGAATAGAAACATTAAGGGTTTGTTAGATGTGATGCTTTGTAGTCTGGTCTCTACGTAGATACAAACTTCACTCATAGTCCATAAGGAAACAACTATGCATGGACATAACCGTCATAACACAAATATATTGTCAATTATACATAACATGTCAACTAAATGTTTTGACATGTTATGTATAATTGACAATATAATTGTGTTATGACGGTCATGTCCATGCATAATTATTCCTTATGTTTTAACTAACACAATGGGGATGACGCTCCTTAAAGTTCCATCGTAGTCATTGTGCGACACTAAACATGGAAGCAGTAGCTTACCCCGAAAAGTCTGTGTATATCTACACGACGTCATATGCAGTACCGCGTAATCATAATTCTGTTACGTCTGAAGTGTTGAGTCCTTGTCACATTTGTAATATCTGTCAAGAAACTCGGAATATTTTCTCGGTTGAAACGTTGTGTTAAGTTCCTGTAATTTCTTCATAAAGCTTCCGATGCATGTTTACACGCTTGGCAGTCGCAGTGCGCATAGTGAAAGCTTGTTTTCATACAAAGAGAGCCGAAATTGATCCGCCGTCTGAGGAAGGTCGTTTCAAACCAAGACTTGAAAGGCTGCTTCTTTAAGATCCACTTTAGCATTTTATTGCAGTCTCTTAGATGGTCTCTCACTTCCAGCTATCCTGTCTAAAACTGTTCATTCATTTCTCGCCAACTCCATGAGTCGTAGATCCGAACACCAAATATTGAAGTTTTCTGCCTAGTGTTTGCTAAATAATCCGTCCAAATGTGTGGCAGTTCCTGACATTACACCATATACTAATTATTCATGGCAAGGGACGTTCGTTCCACGTCCAGTCTGTAATCTAAAGCATCGCATATCCTGTATTGGTTAGCAGTGCTTATTCCAAAGCTACTCTCTCTATATGGAGGCCGGATCCAACCCAGATGCTTCGTGTAGTGATTACAATGGGGCTTCTTTGCATAAACGAATGCTCCAGCTGCCATACGCTCTGCAGGCCTGTGAATCTAGCAGTATTGTCCTCATAACTTAAAACTAAGCGCATATTCACACGATATACTGTCACTGGTTTGAACCATCCTTATTACGTACCAGAGAACATCAAACCCTGGAAACAGAGGTACTCCGTAGCAAGTAAATGGAACAACATAGGCTAACGACTCGCATTTTTAGTGTTGCATGTTAGTTAATATGACCATACAAGTGGAAGTATAAAATCAAGTAAAATTTTGAAACTTAACGTTACGTTAAACAGAACTTGGGGACTGCGTGGAGGTGTTGTATGGTGGAGCGAATTTGTGTGTAGGTGTGAGTGGGTGGGCTTAGGGGCGGTTTGTCAACTTCTAACTTCGTATGCGCCAATTTAAAATGTCAAGCTAACAGTCTGCAGCACAAGGAGTGTCAAATCAATACGTCACTGAGAACTACAATTCTCATAGAAGAATAATATTAATATATAAAGTACGACTGTCTCGAAGTGGCTCTGACAGTAAAATATGAGGCAAATTCTGAGAATGTAAAATGGTAAACGATAAAAGTACTAAAATGTCGGCCGGTGTGGTAGCGTCACATTGGGACACTAAGCAACAAACAAATGAAAATCGGGTCGAACTTCGACAGACGGCTTTTGTAAAGACATGGAACATTGTAACGAACTGGAATCAGATATGAAGTTGGGGTACTGGGAAGTCTGACGCGGCGTGACGATCATCTCCAAAGAAGTCCTGCAGCATGCCATGGAGATGAAAGGTGTGGCCTTTTTCAATGATGAAATGGGCACTCGACGAATATATGTTTAGCAGAAAGAGATCCCGTATATCTGTGACAGCAGGTGATAGCTCGTCGCGCTGTAAATTGTTTTAAATTGAAGAAAACAGTCCAATACAACTTGATTCACTGGAGAAACAAATATTCTTCGTTTTCACGAAAGCGCTATGTTTCGACACTTAGTGAATCATCAGATCATTTGCATAAACGTATTTATCTCTACAATTATCAGAGTTCTTTTCTTTTTCTCCTGATGTGGAATTTTATAACTTATATTATTATTATTATTATTATTATACGTTAAGTAAAATTGTGATAAATCTTATATCATTGATAATAGATTTACAGTATAAAGTTTAGTTACCGATAATTTATATTAGATTATCAAAATTGAGTATTTAATTAAGCGAACTGTCTTTTTCAACCGAGATTTCACCCCGCTTTTAGACGCGTTCGAAACATTAAGAAAAGCGACTAGCAACTTCTTCATGTCTGTCTGTCCATCTGTTCGTCTGTCCGCCCGCATGGAACAACTCGGCTTTCACTGGACAGATTTTGATGAAATTTGGTATTCAAGATTTTTTCTGAGCTCTGACGTGAAAGCTAAATTTCCTTTAAAATCTGACAAACACACGAATACTTTACATGAAGACCAATACATATTGTAGATCGCATCTTGCTCATTTCTTCTTTGTATGAGATATGTTTCAGCCATAATTTGTAGAGAGAATCGAAGCACACCTTTTGCGTTCAATAACTCTTTTTTAAACGAAAATCGTGCTGTAATTGGTTGCACGAACGAGCCTAAGTGTTACGCTATACGTACCCTCTCTTGTTTCGTATCTCTTTCATCTGCATACCTGTCAGTTTACTTACTGCGTATAAGCTAACGGAACACGTTTAAGCATAGGTTTCCATAGACATCACGGATGATGTCGGAATACGGCTAGAAGAGATAGTTTGCTCTTTGCAACTGTCCGATATTTCTAACATGTTGCTATGGACACGAACACACGGCTGGATCTACTGCAGAAAGGGTGAATGTTGTAGAAGAAGGTTCACCTGAAAGGAAATAAACAAGTGTTTACATGTGGAAATGGAAGAAATGAACATCTGCAAATTGACGTCACAAGGCACTATGCAAGTTATGTAGGTAAATCCTAAGACTATGAAGTCGTGATATATTTTTTTTTTGAGCTTCTTTACATGCCATATGCGTTTGACCCGACTGCATGTACGAATTGAAGGCGTATGTAGTGGCTTTACAATTAATTGATTTTGTATAACGACGCGTTCATTAGTGCGAGCTGTATGGCGTCGAATTGTGGCTGGAGACTAGAATTCATGCATTAGAAAATTTTCTGAGGAAAAACACGTGTACGTCTGTTACGTCTGTAGCCTTAGCACGCCTTATTCGTATTTTTGAAGCACAGGGTTTAAATTTCGGCACGTAAAATATCCTGATTGTTTAATTCGGATGTTTTTGGGATGTTCAGGCCACTTCCCTTAAAATGTAGACATTTCAACACTTGAAATATGCATAGGAAGAACATTAGGAATTATACAAATACAGTGAAACTGTTTGTTTTATGTTCTTGAATCCAAATCTTCAGCAGCATTCTTTTTCTTGGACTCTTTGGCAGTTGAATGTGGGACCGATAGATTTCGTTAAATGTCGGTAAATAATCTATGCCAAGTAACATCCCATAAGAACGAAGTTCTAGGTGTAAAGAAGATCACAGCGGTGACCTCGTTCTTTCACGTTTCCTCCAATTAATTTATACCGTTTGCAGCGTGTTGTCCGAACGTGCATCGTCGTAACCGTTGACCGTGTAATCATATACACGTCACGTTTGCCGCATCGTCAATTAATTATCATGCATGAATACGTGTGCGAAGCGGAGATACACAGCCACCGATATTTCTCAATGTCCTTAGTTGAGAGTGAGTGGTCAGCCTCACGCGTCGGCCTTTTCATCCCCCCCCCCCTCTTCCTGTACGCATTGCGTCGGAGACTGGGTGGACCCCGGAGCAGTTCTGGACGAGGTAGAGAATATAAATGTTTCTGTCCCTTTCGGGGATCGTACGGCAATTCCCAGGGCGGTCAGCCCGTAACCTATTTCTAAAACCGACTGAAATAACCAGGCTCCCGCTTCGCTCAGTACGCCACAAATACGCAAACACACACAACGGCTCTCTTCTATGTGCAGCGGCATGTGCTGATACTATGTTGCACGGTTCGGCACTTGTGTCACTGTTGCACTGACGTCACTGTGACGAGAAATAATGTGGAACATAAGCGAACCGCTGAACCGCTGTGCACATTCGTGAAGGGTTCTTACTCAAGCTGAAACATTACATATGCTAATACAGCCTTCAGGAATGTGTCACATTCAGCCCATCAAACTTGCATCCTATTGATCGGAGCCAGGCCTCTGGGTAGGCAGTATCGGTCCTGCAACAACATTATACACGTTCTAGCGAGGATCGACAAATTAAGGGGGAAAGTTGTTTATTTAAGATGGTTACTTGTGGAATGTGACGCCGTTAAGTGTTAGAGGAACGTTTTGCGTCCATTTGTAGGGTAGAGCACCAACAGCAAAGACGTATTGCCCCAGGATGTCTGAGTTAGAAATAATGTTAGTCGGATTTAATGGAACTGTTCATATCCATGTATTCATTAATGCAGTTAATGTTAATATTTGATTATGTTATGGGGAAACATGTGGCTTATTTGTCGAAATGATTTTGGCATATAGATAGGTACACTTCCACACATTAGTCACGCTGAAATACTGTAATAATGTGCTGAAGAGTAGACCTGTATTTTGCTTGCGATATGTACACAACGACTGTTTTCAGTGTATTTGGTTTATCTGGCTTATCTACCCGCACAGTCGCATACCCTTCTGAATTAAACGTTACCCACATTTTAGTATAAAATTATCCTCGTCTGGCTCACACTCTTTGTTTATGTATCAGAATTTATGTGTGTGTGTGTATGTTTTGTTACTGTGACTGCCCTTTAATGTAGATGCAGAATATTTCGTTCTGGTTATGAAGGGGGGGGGAGGGGGTACAAGTCAAATTTTGCCTTTGGTCTATGGAAACGTATTATTTTTGAAGAAAATAGTCCTCTGGAATGTTACGTAGTGTAGTTTTGTAGATGTTTACGAAGTTTCGAAGGAACTTACTGCCTCATTTTTCAGGATACATAGAGGCAAAATATCACGATGGCAAAGCTTGATTTGAAAGATGTGATAACGAAACAAACAAATGCACATAAATGTAAGAAAGAGTCATAATACAAACGCTGTATTCCTCCTACACGTTTCGGCCATTCTTATAGCCATCCTCAGGGAGGTATATCACGAATACTCAGGACGGATATTACAAATATTTGAAACGTTCGTGAACCAATGCACATATGTCAGTAACAAAGTTTCGACAATACATTGCTTTGTTAAAACGTATTTTGTAATTTTCGTCGTTGTTAATATACGTCACTGAAGAAGACCAAAAGAGTGGCCGAAACATGTATGAGGAATACTATGTTTATAATATAAGATACTGTTTATAAGATACTTTTTTACATTTATGTGCATTTGTTCGTTTCGTTATCGTATCTAATTTCCCAGTGCAAGATCTTGTATTATTTAAAACTTGATGTTTTTGTTTGGCTGTCGGATCGTAAACGTGTCGTGTGTTGAAGCATCTTCGTGGTTTCGGAATTGGCTGCATTTGCTGCCTTCAGAGCACGCGTGTAGCAGATGGAGGAATTAGTGTGCAGTGGTGAGTGTGAAGGTTTGATCGGGCGAAGCAGTGGTTAAGCAGAGGAGCGGGGTGCCTCCTAGAAGGGGATCCTGTAGGAAGGAAGAAAGGTTTGGAGGAAAAGAGGCGAGCCGAGTTTGCCAATTTTTATCCGTCTTCACGGCTGAAGTTAACAAGCACCGCCCAGATACTTCATTTATCTGAAGTGTCGGTCAGTACAGCCAGTCTCTGTATTCGATTCAGCCGCGTCGGGGTCTATACTGTTGCACTCACTCACTCACCCGCTTACTAACTCGCTCGCTCACTCACTCACTCCATCACTCACTCACTCACTTACTCACTTACTCACTCGATAGTAGGGAATTTTTGTTTCTGCTCCATGAAATAATTTCCCCGTTCGTCGGCAGTCACATGACTGTTACTGACCTTGCTAAGACAGTGCTATATTCTGCTTACGTATTTTATTTGTGGTTTATTTAACGACGTTGTTTTACCTCGGTTTACGCAGTGTCGAATAATAAGTTGATAGGTAGCTTGAAGCCTAAGTTAATCTAAATACTCTTAAGATCGCTTTTAACATTATCCTTCCATCTACGCCTGGTTTTCCAGTCGTCTGTTTTCTTCAGTTTTTCCTGCGTGAACTTTATATACATGTTTCTTCTATCTCATGTGTGTTACACTCATCGCCCATCGCATGCTCCCTCACTTGGTGATTGTAGAATCAAGCAATCGGGTGGGCCCTGTTTACTGAGGTACGTGGGGAGTGTATTGTGCATAAATGACACTGCTTTCGTGTTCCAGCCTCATTAACGTCCACTCCACCAAACATTTTGTTTAACTCGCTTCTATTTATGACTTGATTTTATTCATTTGTGTCCGTAAAGGTTCACAATGCTTAGACCGCACACAGGTTACTTAAAGAATCCAGCTTAATACTGCTAATGGGCTGTCTTTATGTATTCAGTGTTTTCAACATTCCCAAACAAATCTTCCCTCCAAGTGGTCCTCTGGCAACCCAGCCTCCTCTTGATTGTAATAGATTTGTTTGCTTCTTCTTAGTTAGACTTTTCCGCAGGCTACAAGGAAGTAATCTAGCTAAGAACCAACGTCAAACATGTATCACCCTATTTGTTTCTATTATAAAATTTCAAAAAGTCAGAGTTACAGCAGCGAAAAACGTTATTGGTACTTTGCAAACAAATGAGAATTTCGACCAAAGTGAAAACAACTAAGAACAAAATGGGGATATTTTGATGAGAGTTTGGCACGTAACACGGAAGAGGAAATTAAAAAAAAAAAAAAAAAATTTTGTAATATATTCAACTTTCACGCGATAAAAATTACGCCCGTCTGATACATCTCGCCGCCTAGCTTGATAGATATGGATGTTTCACAGGAACGTGCCTATTGTATTATCTGAATCAAAGTCTCTGTTGCTGTGTGACATGGAGGCAACAGGTCTCTCCCAAATGTTGCTACTGCCAACCAGACTACACCTTGTCACATTCCAGAGGATCTTTATTATTTTTTCTTGGATGAGAATTCTTTCTTTTATGAATACCTTCTGTTTATCCGTCGTCTTACAAAGCCTCGACTTTAATTTTGAATATCTGTGGTAATAGTCCTTGGATAATAATGTTTATTAAAATGCGGGTTTATTTGCTCTTATTAGGCGTGTTAGCAAAGTCGCCAAACGAGCCCATTACCTGTCTGGTAAGCACCCTGCTTAAGCAGGCTGCTTACCAGACTCATCCACACAGAATAATAAGTAACAGATGTCGCAAAAACACAGTTGTTTCTGCTGATGATGGGCTCATAGTTGCCCCAAACATGTAGAGATCGATACATATACTAAGACTAAACTGTGAACCCAAGTTGGTTTTATTTACAAGATTGATACTGGGGAGTTTGTGGAATGTCGCGGACCTCCAAATTTGGTTAAAATCGGGCCAAATTATCGGGCACTTTACATGAAGACCTGTGTAAGTTTTATTGTTGCCAGCGATATTAAATAGTCATAAAAGCGCTCTCTTTGAGTGAAATGGTTTCAGGCTGTTAGGAGATCCGAGGAAGTACAAATATTACGCGAACGCTGCAAGATGTTATGTCTTACGTGTATGGCCAATCTTGTTTTCTTACCCGTTTATGTATACGATTATTGTGCCACTATTGTGCTTGTATTGGAAGCTAAGAAACGTGTTTCAAGTACTATAAACAAGATAAACATAAAACAAAACGGAAATTGCAGTGGTTAATAACAATTTAATTAGTTAACGCCCATAGTATAATAACTATGACCGCCTCTGTGGTATAGTGGTCAGAGTTTCTGGCTACAGATACAGAGGTCCCGGGTTCGATCCCCGGCGCTACCAGATTTTCTGAGTAGTAGTGGGTCTGGAACGGGGTCCACTCAGCCT
>Ga0131853_10001282_pt1 | contig 45107 bp, 41 predicted proteins | sample TergutLab28metaG_FD_92764 | JGI IMG/M metagenome (GOLD analysis project Ga0131853, IMG submission 92764) | Labiotermes labralis P1 segment gut microbial communities from Petit-Saut dam, French Guiana - Lab288 P1 (version 2) (version 2) | ecosystem: Host-associated > Arthropoda: Insects >... | reverse complement strand
TGTCTCGTGTGCTTAGATAACGCATACCTCACTCACCACTCTCATTAGATTATGATAAAATATATCACAAACCAAGTCCTCTGCATAGTTTTTTTGCAGAAGCCCCTCGGCTAATTTTTCCAAATCTTCAATCCCGCGAAAGCCCGCTGGCAAGGTATCGCAGCCATCCAGATCAGCCCCGATGGCAATATGCCGCGCCCCGCCGAGTTCGAGAAAGTACTCAATATGTGCAATTGCCGTTTCGACTGTCGCCCCTTCCCCAAGGAATGCCGTGTAGAGATTCAGTCCCGCCACACCATCCGCTTTCACAATTGCCCGGAATTGATCGTCCGTCAGATTGCGGCTATGAGGACAAAGGGCATAGGCATTGGAATGACTCGCGATAAAAGGCTTCCGACTCTCCTCTACCACATCCCAAAACCCTGGCACTGAGATGTGAGACACATCTACAATCACACCCAAATCATCACACCGCCGCACAAAACGGCGTCCCAGCTCTGTAAGTCCCTGCTCAGGCGCGTCTATATTCGTACCAGAGAGGGCGTTTGCACCATTCCATGTAAGCCCCACCATCCGCACACCCAGCTCATGGGCTTCACGCAAGCGATCGAGGCTACAGTTTAAAAGTTCCGCTCCCTCAACCGAGAGAAAGGCCGCCATCTTCCCCGAAAGTGCCGCCGACTCTGCATCAGACGCCGTTCTGCACAGCTGCATATACGCCCGATTCGCCGCAAGGGCGCCCTGAAACAACCGATATTGCGCCGCAAAACAGTGTGCCCCGTCCGGATAAGTCGCAAATCCGCAGAGCCCTGTCCCCCCCATGGGATCAATCTGTCCGAAGATCGCAAAAAACTGCGCCCAAGGCGTATATCTCGCGCCCCGTTGTAAATCAACATGGAGCTGATTCCGCCAGAGGGGCTGGTCAGTCGTTAGCATGGCAGATAGTGTGTCACAATGGGCGTCAAACAAGGGTATTCTCATTGAAAGGCATCCTCCAGATGAATAATTTCAGGCTCGCTTGTATGCACCCCTTGCGGTGCATAGATCTCGATCACATCAAAGCGGGGTTGCAGTTCTGTCTCGTGTGCTACTAAGTACATCTCCGCCGTCTGGCGGAGCTTTTTTACTTTAGAGCGGCTCACAGCCTCCCGCGCCTCAGCAAAATACGCAGATTTCCGGGTCTTGACCTCTACAAAAGCTAGGTATGTAGCATCTCGCGCAATCAGGTCAATCTCCCCATACCGAGAACGATATCCCTGTGCCAGAATCTCATACCCCTGCTTTCGCAAGAAGTCCATTGCAACTGCTTCGCCCCACTCTCCAAGCGTCCTCGCCATTATATCCGCCCCGCCTGCCACTTGCATAAAAAACTCTCCCTGTGAACATCCGACACCCCATAGGCATCCAACGCCGCATAGTGAGCCTTAGTCGGATATCCCTTATGCCGATCAAAGCCATACTGGGGATAAGCGTCATGTAAATCCACCATAATCCGATCCCGTGTCACCTTCGCCAAAATCGACGCCGCCGCGATGGAGGCGCATTTGCTGTCCCCCTTGACGATGCATTGATTCGGATATTTCACACCCTCCGCCCGATTCCCATCAATCAAACAGAGGTCCGGTATCCCTTGTAGGGACGGCCATTGGCCGTCCGCAGACAACTGATCGCCATCCCCGCAAAGCGCCCCAATCGCCCGGTTCATCGCCAAATAGGTGGCATTGAGAATATTGACCAGATCAATCTCTTCCTCAGTCGCAAGTCCAATGCCATAGCCAATCGCCTGTGCGCAAATCTCCTCATACAAGGCTTCCCGCTGGGATTCCGTGAGCTTCTTCGAGTCATCCACACCGATCTGAAGCCCCACAGGCAAAATCACTGCGGCAGCCACAACAGGCCCAGCTAAAGGCCCCCGCCCCGCCTCATCTACACCGCAGATCACCCTATGACCGGCAGTGTGCAGCTCTCGTTCTATCGCCCAAAGATCAATCATTCTTTATCTCCTTTATCCTTGTAGGGGCGACCTGTGGTCGCCCGCAGGCGGCAGAATACCGCCCCTACAACACGCCCGGTCGCTCAAGGGTAATCCGCCCCAGCTTCCCGCCGCGGAACTCATCAAGGAGCACCGCCGCCATCCGCTCTAAATCCGCCTCACCGCCGCTAATCAGAAACCCGCGCTTCCGCGCCGCTGTCTCCAACAGCGCATACCCATTCGCCTCAGGATCCGGCTCAAATTTATAGCGCTCTAAAATCCGCCCCGGATACTCCGCCCTGAGACGTAAGAAAAGGTTCGCCCCCAAAGTCTCTCTATCCATAATCTCATCCCGCACAGCCCCGGTAAAGGCAAGGTTCTCCCCCACCCGCTGACTGTCAAAGCGAGGCCACAAGATCCCCGGCGTATCAAGGAGCTCCAGCCCCTCACCAACAGAGATCCACTGTTTCCCCCGTGTCACACCCGGACGATCTGACGCATTCGCCGCTCGCCGCTTGGCGACACGGTTGATGAAGGAACTCTTCCCCACATTGGGTATCCCCACAATCATGGCACGAAGCGGCTTTCCAACCTGCCCCTTCGCCCGATACTGCTCTAATCGATCCCGCAGAAGGGTCTTGAGTATTGGTTGAAAGCCACTGACACCCTTACCGCTCTGGCTGTCCGTCTCTAAAACGGCATAGCCAAGCCCCTTGTAATAAGCTACCCAAGCCTTCGTAAAATCCGGATCCGCCTGATCGATCCGATTTAAAATCAGCAAGCGCGGCTTATCCCCCACGAGATCCGAAACATCCGGATTCCGGCTGGATTCCGGGATTCGTGCATCCACAATCTCACAGACAGCGTCAACCAAACGCACCTGATCTTCAATCATCCGCCGCGCCTTGGTCATATGTCCTGGGAACCATTGGATATTCATTTCAATTGACATAGCGTCTCACCTCAGTTTTGCGTCCCCTGCAAGTCCTTTTTGAACACATAGCCTATTTTATCATAGTTCATGGCATTTTCGTAGAACCAATGCGCATCTTTCATTATAAATCGGGACGACAGCGCAATGCATTCCAAGGAGTTGTCTCTCGCCAAATCTTCCACATAGGAAAGGAGCACCCTGCCATACCCTCGGCCTCGCTTGGCTTGATCTGTGACCAAATCATACACCCACACATGCCTGCCATAATACAAATTTACACCCCTAGCAAACCCGGCGTATGCTACAATCTGCTCCCCTTCAAAAAGGCAAAGCACCTGATACGCATTCGCTTTCATCTCCCCCGCAAGCGCAAGGTATTCCGCAAGGCTCAAATGTGTCCGAAGCTGGCTGATCACAGGATAGGCCTGCGTGAGCTCGGTCAGGTCAAGCTCCCTGACTGTGAGTGTATCAGATATTGCAATTGTTTTGAATTTCATATTCTGCGTCCTCCAAACATCTTGTAGGGGACGATGCCCACATCGTCCCGCCCCTTCCAGTTGCGGTGGAGATTTGGCACAGCGGGGCGATGTAGGCATCGCCCCCTACAGAGCCAGAATACACCCATAGAGGGCATTGAGATCGCCGCGCCCTACAATGCCCTACAATTGTCATCATACCTTATCACTGTGTAAAAAACGCCCCGCAAACTCTGGTTTGCAGGGCGTCTCGCCATCGACTTAGATTCTTTCTTTGACCTTCGCGCGCTTACCCACACGATCACGCAGGTAGTAAAGCTTCGCTCTTCTAACCTTACCGCGTCTCACTGTCTCAACGCCGACGATGGTCGGGCTGTGGACTGGGAAGACTTTCTCACAGCCAACATTGTAAGAAATACGGCGCACTGTGATGCTCTCATTGATCCCGCCATGCTTTCTCGCGATAATGGTACCTTCAAACACCTGTACACGCTCACGGCTGCCCTCTTTAACCTTAACGGAGACACGGACAGTGTCACCAACGTTCATAGAAGGAAGCTCCGGCTTCATGTATTGCTCACTGAGTACTTGTACTAAATTCATCTTGTTCATCCTCCCCTCTTATTAAGGCGTTCATATCCAGAAGATCTGCCAGCGGACCGCCTCGGATGACGGGAATGAAATCCATTCCCACAACATGCTTAGGTAGTATAGCACAGGATCACTCAGATTGCAAGAATTTTCCCAATCTTTCACTCACCCGCCTAAAGCCGAACGACTATTGTCTTACAAACGCAACGCCGTCTTCGCCAACCAGTCTGTCGAAGCCCTCTTCAAACTCTAGAGTAATGTCATCAAATTCCGCATAAAGGGAATCAAACAATTCGTCCGCCATTTCTGCAATAGCGCCCTCGAGCTCCTCTGCAAAATCTGGATCTTCCATCAACTCTGCCACGACTGGGTCTTGTGCCAACATATCGCGAACCAATTGTAATGCGTCCGCTTCTAGGGCTCCCCTGTCAACAGTGAGACGAATGACTTCGGCATCTTCATCAATGACAAAGGTGCCTCTGATATTGAAATCGCCTGACATGTCTAAGTCCATTTCGCTCAGTGGCATTACAACCACAAATGAATTACCGGTAAAAGTCAGCGTACCCGGGGTTCCATCTTCAGCGACAAAGGCACCAGAAAGGCTCGCAGCCTCTCCACTGTCTCCACCATTTCCATTTCCGCCGCCGCAAGCTGCGAGGCCTACAACAAGAAGTAGTGCCAGCATTAATATTGCAATCTTTTTCATTTTTTGATCTCCTTTTTCTGGGTTTCAGTTTTTTAGAACTATTCTGCTTTTAAAAACAGACAACTAATTTATAATAAAGCATTATGCTTAGAATTGCAATACCAAATTTTACGAGAGGAGAAAATCAGCGAAAAGTTTTTCTATCCAAGAAGCACTTTCGTGCGCTCAATAATCTTCTGATCTAAGACATAAACTTCATTTACATCTTGGAAGTTATATCTAATCCATTTTTCAGCCTCCGGAATTTCCACAAAACGTGACCGCGATGCAATGGTAAAGCGGCAAATTAGCTTTTTGATGCTCCCATCCAATTGGACTGAAAATCCAGTTTTCCCCTTTTTGTGTGCAACGCGGGATAAATCTACCGTTTTCGCAAGAATGGCTTTCACTATGTAATAACACGCAAACTCTTCTTCCGTTGGAAACATCTCGCTCGAACTTTCTGTAATTTGCTCCTCTTTTTGCATTTCGGAGGTTTCTACTAATTGGCCTCTCTCCAAGTCTCCCGCAGCAGCAATGCGCTTCGCCACCCGCTCTCCAATGACCTCACTCAAAGCCTGCTTCACATGAGACCCATATCTTTCGCCTTTATTCTTTTTTGTAGTATCAAAAGGAAGACCCTTTAAAACTATTTTTACAAACTCATCTTCGGGAGCATCTAGCTGCCGCTTAAAAAATTCCTTCATCGCGTTTATATATTTGAGATCTTCAGCTGTACTCAAAATATCTTCAACATTAAAATTTTTCTTGCGGAATTTTTGAAGCTTTTTGATTGCGTCATCCTCAAGGGCTGTGTTCTGTGCATATTTGAGCACATCCACTTCCAAGAAAGGTTCTGAATCTAAATTTGCTTTATTGTCAGATTTTTCTGAATAGAACTTGTAGACAAGGCCATTTGTTAATATACCAACCCTTGCAGGCGTATGCGGAAAATATCGTTTAAGCTGCACAAGCGGATCGTCTCCCAACGGGTCAGTGCATGTTTTGACTTCAATTAAAATAATGGGCGTTCCATCTTCGCCAAGAAGTGCAATGTCAACCTTTTCTCCCTTTCTCCCAGCAATATCAGCGCCAAATTCACGTACAACTTCCTTGGGACTGGCATAGTCATAGCCTAAAACGTCTTTCAAAAATGGATAAACAAGATAAGAAATTGTCTGCGCTTCATTTTGCGCATCAGATCGGTGTTCTTTTACACGTGTTGCCACCTGTTTCATTTGATCGAAGAAAATCATATTCATTCTCCCTTTCTATTTTTCATTTTTTATCCAGATTCAAAATTAGTTCACCATTATTGCGTCATTATATCACCAAATCTGTCATGACGCAATATTAACGCTAAAATAGAGGCAAAAGAACGTTAATGAGGTGAATCATTCATGGACAAAATGTTGCGATATACATTGCGCGTTGATCGTGAATTATTTAGAAAATTCCGCTATATTGCCGAACATGAAGGGCGTTCGGCAAATAAAGAAATTGAACAGTATATAAAGCGTTGCGTTAGAGAGTTTGAAGAAAAGAATGGAGAAATTGACTTAACAGAACAAAATAAATAACATTGAAAAACCAGAGCAACTTATGCTCTGGTTTTTTACTTTAAAGTTCGATTAATCTCTACGCCTGCCCACTCTCCGCCAAACCTTCGCCACTTCCATCAACACCACAGCACAGACCGAAATCCCCGCCGAAATCCCCCACTGAGGCAAGCCAAACGCAGCTGACAGATCAAACACCTCCCGTACACCCGGAAGTACCGTAATACCATAAAGTCCCAAACAGACCAGCACCGCCAAGAGGACAGCCCGATTGGAGAACAGTCCCATTCCAAAAGCCGTCTGCTTATTCGAGCGAGAGGAAAAGGTCTGCAAAGTCCGTGCCAGAATCAGCGTTGTAAAAGCCATCGCCCCGCCGACTTCCGGCGAAAAGAAGCGGATCCCAATAAACTGCGCCAGAACAGTCGCAATCCCAATGAGCACCCCTCGGACAATCACACTGCCAAGTAATCCACCTCCGAATATCCCCTCGTTCATATCCCGCGGCGGGCGATTCATCACCATCGGCTCCTCTGCTTCCAGTCCCAAGGCAATCGCAGGCAGAGAGTCATTCACCAGATTGATAAACAAAATCTGCAAAGCAGTCAAGGGCTTGTCCCAGCCAATAATCAAGGCAAATAAAATCGCAATAATTCCGCCCAGGTTCCCGGAGAAGAGATAACCCACAGCCTTTTTAATATTATCAAAAATCGTCCGCCCGATAGACACTGCACTCACGATAGACACAAAGTTATCATCCGTCAAAACCATGGCAGAGGCGTCTTTCGCAACCTCTGTCCCGCTCCCCATGGCAATACCGATATCCGCCTGCTTAAGCGAGGGCGCGTCATTCACCCCGTCCCCCGTCATGGCGGTAATCTGTCCATGCTCCTGCCAAGCTTTCACAATCCGAATCTTATTCTCTGGCGATACACGGGCATAGACTGAGATCTGTGTAAGCTTTTCAGAAAGTTCCCCATCATCCATCTCGTCAAGTTCCGCACCGGTCACAGCCACGTCACCCTCGTCCGCAATCCCAATCTCCCGAGCGATGGCATAGGCTGTGGCCTTGTGGTCACCCGTAATCATAACCGTCCGAATCCCCGCCGTCTTTGCCTCGGTAATGGCACCGAATACCTCTTCTCTCGGCGGATCAATCATCGCTGTAAGCCCGATGAGAGTCAAATCCTGCTCATCTCCAAAATCAAGGAAGCCTCGTCCGGATTCCATCGTCTTCGTGGCATAGGCCAGCACGCGCAAAGCCCGCTCGCTAAAGCCCTCGTTCGCCGCTTCAAACTGACCGCGCAAGCGATCATCAAACGGCACAAGCTCCCCATTCATCAGCACATGCGTACACCGGGCAAAAAGTACATCCGGCGCACCTTTCACAAACATGCGTACATCCTCGTAGGGGCGAACTGTGTTCGCCCGCGCACCCATATCACATAGCACACTCATCAACTTCCGCGCCGAATCAAAGGGCAGCTCTTCAATCCGCGGATGGCTCTCCCGGAATGCATCGACAGATTGTCCCATTTGCACAGCAAAATCAAGCAAAGCCGTCTCAGTTGGATCTCCAATTCGCGCACCGTCCGCCTGTATCGTGGCGTCATTACAGAGTACCATGGCAGGCAGTATGAAAGAGTCTTCCACCTCTGCTCCATCCGGCAGGTAATGATCCACAACTGTCATCTTATTCTGGGTCAGCGTCCCGGTTTTGTCCGTACAGATCACACTCGTACTCCCCAAAGCCTCTACCGCCGGGAGCTTCCGGATAATCGCATTCCGGCTCGCCATCTTCTTCGTCCCCACTGCAAGCACGATGGTCACAATCGAACTCAAAGCCTCTGGAATCGCCGCCACTGCCACTGCAATGGAGAACATCAGCGCATTCAAAATCTCATTCCCCAAATCCGCCCCCGCCAAAAAGGCGCGACCGATCTGGAGCAGAAATATCCCGATACAAAGTACGAAAATCCAAAGCCCTAGCTGTTTACTAAACTGCTCCAACTTCCGTTGCAGCGGCGTCTGGCGCTCTTCCGCAGTCTCTAAAAGCTCCGCAATCTTCCCAATCTCCGCCTGTTTCCCCGTCGCCGTCACCAAAAGCACCCCGCGTCCATGGACAGCGACTGTCCCGCTGTATGCCATGTTTCTTCGGTCCCCTAGAGGCAAATCACCTGATAAGGTCTCATCCACCTTCAAAACAGGCTCCGCCTCTCCGGTGAGAATGGCTTCGTCCACCTTAAGAGCATGACAATCCATGAGCCGCCCATCCGCCGGAATGAAGTCTCCAGCCTCCAGAATAACTACATCTCCCGGCACAAGCTCTCGCGCTGGGATCGTAACAAGCGCACCATCTCGCTGCACCTTCGCATGGGGCGCACTGATCTCCCGCAGGGCTTCTAGAGAACTCTCCGCCTTCCGGGTCTGCACGACAGAGATCACAGAGTTCATCCCAAGTACCACCAAAATGACAGAGGCCTCCACCCATTCCGCCAAAACCGCCTTGATGATGACCACCAAAGCCAAGATAATCACCATTGGATCCTTCCAAGCATCCAAAAGCAGCCGCCACAAAGGCGTCTGTTCCCGTCTCCGCAGCTCGTTTGGACCATAGGTCTCCCGCCGCCGTGTGACTTCGGCATTTGAAAGCCCCTGCTCACTGGTCCCAAGCTCGTCCCATAGTTGCGCTTTTGTTTTTTGATACTGTTCCATAGAAATCTCCCCTTGTATGGCAAAAGACCTTTGCCAATAGTATTGGCAAAGGTCTTGTCAAACACACAATCGGTGTCAATAAAGCCGGTGGAAGAATCTCCCACGAAATGACGACTTTACTCCGGACAGAATGTCTATCCGCTAACTACTCCCCTTTGAGTAAGTTGATTGTATCGCAAGCTTGGACGAATGTCAAGCCATCTGCATCCCAAAGCCTCCTTTTCCAAAGGAGGTGGCAGGCAAAGCCTAAGGTCGGATTCAAATTTGCAGAAAGCTATCAAAGGGCAATCCTCAGTCCGCTTCGCGGACAGCTCCTTTGGAAAAGGAGCCTAAGGTTAAAACAGATATCAATTTTTCCTATGCATTTGTCCCGCCCTACCGAAACACATCCATGCCCTCATCATACACCTCAAGCCGCGCAAACTGCACAAAATCCGGCACCAGCTCCGGACTGTGCTGCCTAAGCGCCTCAATCAAAAGGCTCGGATTCAATCCCGGATTCTGCGCTCGAATCACAGCCTCAAGCACCACCTGATGTGCCCCATCTGCCGTGAATCTAATCTCACGCACCAACGGAATTATGTCAACTTCCGTCATCGTCTTCTTTTTGGTCAATTTCTTAACCAGAATCGTCTCCTGTGCAAAAAAAGCAGAAAGCCCGGTAACAAATTCAGTCACATCTGCCACTCCATCGTAGGTGAGCGTCCCCCGGACACGCAGAAAAGCAATATCCTTCAGCTTTGTCTCCGCCTCATAGGCCGCCAAAACCGTAATCCCCTCCGGCATGTTCCGCGTAAGGAGCTCCGGCAACACAACAAGAGGCGTATCGTCTGCCAGCTCAAAGTCCAAAAGCTCACAATCACTCCCCGCCCCCACCGAAAGCGGCAAGGCAACTGAGACATATGCATGGGGATTAAATCCCTCCGTATGCCGCACGGAGACCCCCGCCCGCGCAAACACACGCTGGATCGTGCGCATCAGATCTAAATGGGACAGATACCTAGCCCGTCCCGTCTTCGTAAAAAGCAAACGATGTCTAGCCACAGCAAGCACCCCCCATCTCTGTCTTTTGGATCCCGCAAGCCGAACAAGCTGTACGGCAATCCGGCGTTAGACGCGAGGCATAACAAGCCCCCCGCTCAGACCATAAAAACCCGCGATCCACACCTGTGTCAATAATCTCCCACGGGAAGATTTCATCCTCTTTCCGCTCTCGCGTTGCGTAGAAATGGGGAGCAATCCCTACTGTCTCAAATGCGCGCACCCAGCGGTCAAAGGAAAAGTATTCACTCCAAGCATCCAGCCGCGCCCCATCTCGCCAAGCGGCTTCAATTGCCTGTCCCACACGACGGTCGCCTCGTGCAAGGACAGCTTCCACAAAGCTCACTTGAGCTTCATGCCAGTTATAGGTCACAGCCTTCGACTTCAGATGTTCTCGCAAGAGTGTCACGCGGCGGTTATATTCCTCGATCGAAACTTGTCCCTCCCACTGGAAAGCCGTATTAGGCTTCGGCACAAAGCAAGAGGTGCTCACTGTAATCCGCAGCGGGCGGTTCTTATTCGCTGAGTGCTGACGCCAAGTCCAGTGGACTTGGTTGACAAGCTCCGCGATTTCCAACACATCCTCGTCTGTCTCCGTTGGGAGACCCAGCATGAAGTAAAGTTTAATCGCGCTATATCCCCCGGCAAAAGCAGCCGCCAGACTGCGGAGCAATGCTTCTTCCGTAACATTCTTATTAATCGCATCCCGCAGACGCTGGCTCCCTGCCTCGGGTGCAAAGGTGAGAGAACTTTTCCGCACCTTTTGGATCCGCCGCACAAGCTCCATAGAAAAATTATCCGCCCGGAGGCTCGGTAGGGATAAACTAATCTTCTTCGGCTCACAAAACTCCAACAAGCCATCACAGAGGGCGGGCAGTTCCGGGTAATCACTGGAACTGAGGCTCAATAATCCAACCTCTTGCTGTCCAGCGTGAGATAGCGCCTCTTTCCCCTGTTCCATCAGTGTCTCCATCCGCCGCTCTCGCACCGGGCGATAGATATATCCCGCCTGACAGAAACGGCAGCCCCGCATACAGCCGCGGAACAGTTCCAGTACCGTCCGGTCATGTACAATCTCCGTGCTCGGCACAATCCCGGTGGTCGGGAAATAGGACTTGTCCAGCTCCCTCACAATCCGCTTGCGCACTTTTGCAGGTGCACCGGCCTCCGGTGTGATAGTTGCAATCCTTCCGTCTCCATGATAAGACACTTCGTAGAGACTCGGCACATATACGCCTTCGATCTCTGAAGCCATCTGCAAAAAAGCAGCCTTCGTCATTCCCTCCGCTTTTGCTCGATCATAGAGGGCAACCAGTTCCGGCCCCGCTTCTTCCCCTTCGCCTAGGACAAAGAGATCAATAAAATCCGCCATGGGCTCCGGGTTATAGCAAGCGCTCCCCCCTGCAAATACGATGGGCGTCAAACTCTCCCGATCCGCAGACCGTACAGGCAGTCCCATGAGATCGAGCATGTTCAATACCGTCGTATAGGCCATCTCATACCCGAGGGAAAAGCCCAGCATGTCAAAGTCTCCGGCGCTCTCCCCGCTCTCTAGACCATACAAGGATATGCCAGATTCACGGAGTTCTGTCTCCATATCGCCCCAAGGTGCGAAGACCCGCTCACACCAGACGCTTTCCATCTTGTTGAACACACCGTATAGGATTTGGAGGCCTAAGTTGCTCATGGCGATCTCGTAGGTGTCCGGGAAGCAGAGGCCCAGACGTACGCGGACGTCTGTCTGGTTTTTTGTGACTTGTCCGAACTCGCCGCCTACGTAGCGGGCGGGTTTTTGGACTTTTGGTAGGATTCGTTCTAGTTTTTCATCCATGGGTTTTCTCGTTTCTTTTGTTTTTGTCTGTTGATGATGCTTTTATAAAGTCGTCTCCGACGGGGAGGTTTCGCCTGCGGGCGAGTCCTTTTGGCCCGTCCAAAAGGAACCAAAAGACGGCTTAAGGGCTGTGCCCTTAAGAATCCCCTCGAATGTAGGGATTGTTTTTGTTGTGGCGGTGCTCACGTGTCATTCATAGGTGTTGCAGTAATTTGCTACCTTTGGCTTGTGCGGTTTGATAGTTGTAGGCTTCTGGGAATCCTTTGCAAGCAGATAGCTGTTGCATTAAATCAGAGGTTTAAGGCCAAGACCTTGGGATGCTTGCAGTGGCAGGTATCCAACAAAAAAGGTCTCGGTGGAACAGGTTGCTTTCGTTCTCGCCCGGTCTCTACATTCGAAAGCGGGATCCTTAAGGGCGGCAACCCTTAAGACAGTTTTTGGTTCCTTTTGGCTGTCACCAAAAGGAACCCGCCCGCAGGCGGAACAAACCCCGTCGGAGGCGACCTAAAAAACAACCATCACACTAAGATGACCCCAATCTCCCAGCCCATTCTACTCCATCCCTCCGATTTTTACAATAGCCAAGCAAAAGCCACAGAGCCACCGCCAGCAAGGTGAAATTCCATCCAGACCAAATCAAAAGCCAAACCCCAAAAACAAGAAGCCCCAAAATCACAGCACAACTCATCACACAAACCAAGCGAAAAGCCCACTCACTATCAAAGACAAGCGCCAAAAGACAATAAACAGCCCGTCCCCCATCGAGCTGATAAACCGGAAGCAGATTAAAAATCCCAGTCCCCATACTCACCCCCGCCAAAAGAAGCAAGCTCTCAGAAGAAACAAGCAAACCCCAAACACTCGCAGCGTAGGCCAAGGCAAAATTAGCAAAGGGCCCGGCAAGGGCGATCCCAATTTCTCCTAGATATCCAATCCGCCTCCCCTCATAGTCAATGGCAAGCCCCACAAGCCCCAAATGAAGCCGCCGTACACCTCCGCCCATGGTATAAATCGCGGCAATATGCCCGATCTCATGGATCAAAACCGCAAGCACCGCAAACGGCAAGAGGCCGCTTCGGTCAAAGAGCAAAACCAAAGCGACCATCCCAACAAATCCAAGGCTGACAGTGACAGACCTTACCCCCACGAAAGAGCCACCTCCTCAGCCTGCAAAATTCAAGTAAAATTTCGGATTCCGAAACTGTCCATCTACCAAAAGCTCAAAGTGCAAATGAGGCCCCGTAGCGCCCCCCGTCATACCCACCCGACCGATCACAGCGCCCCGCTCAACCCGTTGCCCCGGCTCTACATAGAGGACATTCGCATGGGCATAGCGGGTGTAAATACCGTATCCATGATCTAGGAGAATATAGAGCCCAAACCCGGGGCACTCTTCTGCCTCTATCACATATCCATCCGCAAAAGCATAAAACGGCACTCCCGTATACCGGGCAATATCTACCCCAAAATGGAAGAGTACTTCATCTCGAATCGGATGATGCCGAAATCCAAAACCCGAGGACACAGTCCCATAAATCGGTGATGTAAAGGCAATCGGCAAGGGGTAATACGCCAAACTCACACTGACCGGCAGGTCATGTTCCGGAAAGCGTTCTAAGTTAGCAAGAAAGGTCGCCATCGCTGCCGGTGTTTCGATTGGAATCTCCTCTGGCTCTTCTACTACATCCGGCTCATGGAGCCAAGGCAAATCCGGCTCCGGGATGTAAATCACCTGCTCGATCGGCGGATATACAGCTAACTGTGTGCTTTCCGGTATGGGGCGCTCCGTCCCTTTCTCCGGCACAGCCTGCACCTCTACGGGTTCCGGTACCGTTCCGCCAAAGGCTCGGATTGCTACATCGGAAAGCACCTCCAAAAAAGGCGTATCCCCCGCAATCCCCGCCCCGATCGCCAGAATGGCGCCTCGATAATCGATATCTTCCTCCAAACGCGGCAAAACCTGTTCACGCATCACATCCACAGCGGCGGGAAAAAAGGCACGCAAGAACAGCGTCGCCCCCAAAAACATCAGGCAAGCAAGTAAGCGAATCGCCGTAAGATTAGAGCTCCGCTGACCTTTGCGGTCGTATCTCGTGTGCATGATCTCACCTCTTTCCCTACACTGTATGCAGAGATGGGCAAGCATAGACCTGCGCAGTGACCAAATCCTCCTTTCCCAAAGGAGGTGACAGGCGAAGCCTGACGGAGGATTCAATCCCGCACAGGCTTGCAAAGGTCAATCCTCAGTCCGCTTCGCGGACAGCGCCTTTGGAAAAGGAGCCTAAGGGCAGAGACAACCACATCCCCCTCACCTTGCAATCCCCCCCACATCTGTGTTACCATAAACAAATCAAACACCATCGGAGGCCATCACCCATGCCCCTTGTCAAAAACGAACTTCATACCGTACAAATCGAGGGCTACACCTCCGAAGGTGAAGGCGTTGCGCGGATCCTGGGACAGGTGGTCTTCGTCAAAGGCGCCATTGAGGGTGAAACCTGCGAAATCCGCATTCTTCGCACTACAAAAAACGTCGCTTGGGCAAAGATCGAGACACTCCTCGCCAGCTCACCCCATAGACTAGAACCCGCCTGCCCTGCTTTCGGCCCCTGCGGCGGATGTGACTTTCTCCACATGCATTACGAGGAAGAACTCCGCGCCAAACAGAAGCGTATCACAGACGCCCTTACCCGGGTCGGCGGGCTTTCCATCCCCATCGCTCCCATTATAGGCGCCGATGAGCAAAGCCACTACCGTAACAAAGCCATCTTCGCCGTAGGAGATGGCTCTGTCACCGGTTTCTACCGCCGCCGAAGCCATCAGATTATCCCTGTGGCAAATTGCCTCATCCAAGCCAAATCCGCCAACCGCGCTGCCCTTGCCCTCAGAGAGTGGATGACTGCCCACAATATCCCTGCCTATCAGGAAACCACAGGCAAAGGCCTAATCCGTCATCTCTTCGTGAGAGAGGCACAGAGCAGTGGCAAGTCCGCCGTTTGTATCGTGGCAACCTCAGCAAAATTACCCCTTCAAGACATATTGATTGAAACGATCCGCCGCCATTGTCCGGAAGCCTCTAGCATCCTCTTGTGCGTAAACCGGGACCTCGGCAATGTCGTTCTAGAGGGCAAGTTCCGCACACTCTGGGGCGAGGATGCTTTGACTGACACGCTCTGTGGCCTGAAGTTCCGCCTCTCCCCCCGCTCCTTCTTCCAAATCAACCCGCCCCAAGCCGAGCGTCTCTATGAAAAAGCCCGAGAATACGCTGGACTTACAGGTGAAGAAACCCTCCTAGACCTCTATTGCGGCACAGGTACCATCACACTCATCATGGCCAAACACGCAAAGCAGGCCATCGGCGCCGAGATCGTCCCCCCCGCCATCGCAGACGCGGAGGAAAACGCCCGCGCCAACGGCATCAAAAATGCAGAATTCCTCCTTGGTGACGCAGGTGAGGCTGCCAAGCAGTTAGAGGCTTGCGGCCTCAAACCAGATGTCATTATCGTAGACCCCCCGCGCAAAGGCCTAGCTCCGGAAGTCATAGAGCAAATCGTCAAACTCACCCCAAAGCGAGTCGTTTACGTCTCCTGCGACCCCGCAACCTTAGCGCGAGATCTGGGACGTTTTGCGGAGGAAGGTTATCAGACGAGAGAGCTTACTCCTCTTGACATGTTTCCAAGATGCGCACATGTGGAATGTGTTGCTTTGTTGGAACGTCGAGATATATAGAAACCCTTGAGCTTAAGTTCTTTGCAAGGCATTCCATGTTTTACAGCGAGGATAAACTTTCTCGAAAAAAGCAACTAAAAATTATATCAATGTACGAGCTGTCCTCAACATGGGATGTGGAAACACAAGCAAAGAGGTGGAATAATGGAATGTTCGGAATTTGAAAGAGAACTCAAGTCACTAATCTATTATATTCGTGAATATGGAATCCAGCATGCAGATATAAAATTAAACGATATTGAAACAAATAGCGAAATACAACATCAGTTTGTGTCTAGTGTGCATAAGGGATTTTCCCTCGCGCAGCAAAGCGTAATCTCATGCCTCACAAAAATACTATTAGAGCAAAAGCTTGTCAAAGCAAATATAAAAAAATCAAATGTTGAAAAATCTAAAAACGAAAAGGCTATACTGAATGAACGGCTTCAACAATTGAAATATCAAGAGCATGTTTTAAGACGAATAGTCGATTCCATTGCATGGCAAATACTACAATATGATTTAACCTCTATTAGACGCCTATATCATGGTCATGCATTAATAGATATTACAGATTCAAATATAGATTCTTGTATCCGTGCTTCAAAGAATATAGCAAATGAAAACCCTCTTCATTTTGCATTAATCAATGACATATCTTCATTCAAGTAGGTGACTTAACATTATATAAATATGGAGAAGATGTATCTTTTGTTGAACTAAAGGAGGGTAAGGTTAATGAGAAAGTACACAATGTTTTGAATGGTTTTATAGAGAATAAATGCAAAAATTTTCTTTATCATAATTTTCTTAACGAAGGTGATAAGTTTCAAGAACAGTTCATGAGAAATATTCGGCAAATTAAGAGTGATATGGACACGGTGCATTCAATAAACACTGGGAATGGTGTCAGTCAGCATTTAGGAGTAAATGTAACTACATTCCAAGAAGAAGTTGTATTAGATGACTCTGAAATGATTCTGTTGGAATTACTGAAGCAATGCAAGGAAAAAAATTATGCTATATCAATAATTGAAAATTGCCTCTTAATTGGAGTTTACAACACTCAAAAATTTCCAGATCGTGCATTTGATTTTTGGGTTAGCGAGTTGGGAATTGAGACACCAATTTATGACTTGAGACATAGTTTTTCTGATCCGTCTGCACAACCTATTTTTCTACATAGCTTCTCTACTAATGATTTAGTTGCCATCGTGAATGGCAAGATAATAATTAAAATGGCAATTGATATAAATGCATGGCTATCCTCTCTTGAACAAGAGGGTTATACATATAGATGGCTGACCAAAAAAGAAACTGCGCGTTTAAAGTCAAAATATAAAAGTAACTTAACAATATTTGAGGTCAACAAGAAGGCTATTGAAATTAAAAAAGGGGATTTCGAAATGATTTTAGGTGGAGGGTTATTTGTGCGTATGTTTACTATGTTTAATACGCCTTCCTCAATAAAAAAATATATAATTGAAACAGACAAGCATACCGTGGCTAGCCCAAAATAATCATTGGCGTAATTAAATCAAAATATATTTCATCACTGTACATTACAGTAACAAAGTAAAGCCATCGCTAATAAATTGCATTCTACACATGTGGGATGTGTGGCCTTGTTGGAGCGCCTGTAGGGGACGCTGCTCTCGACGTGCCCTCCAAAACACAACCACACAAAAAGCTCCCCATTCCACCCGGAATGGGGAGCTTTCCATCTACAACCTGAGCTCCCGATAAATCAGCGTATGCGTCCGCACCTTCTCCTCTCGCACAACACGAAGCCCAAACTTCTCATAAAGCCCTTGGGCCTCCGCCTCGTTGGGATCATCTGAGGTATACAGACGAAGAAACTGCTTCCCCCGCCCTCTGGCTTCTTCGATGGAGAATGCAAGAAGCTTCCCGCCAATCCCCTGCCCTCTTTGGGCGGGATCTACACAAAACCAAGACAACCAATCCGCCTCATCTTCATCCTGGGGACAGGTATACAGCCCCGTGATACCGCAATATCTCCATCTCCATTCACATAGCCCCAAATGTTTACAAAAGAGGACACGCCATACCGGCGCATGAGAAAACGGACAAGTCGATTATGCCGCCGCTTATACACCCAATGGGTCATCCGCTCCCCGAAATCCCGCCATGGAAATACACGGGCTACCAGTTGTTCCACTTCATCCAATCGGTCATCGCCAATCTCTATGATCATACTCATACACGCTACCATCCTACGATGCAAACTGGCTGTGATAGAGTTCACTGTACATCCCGCCTTGTAGAAGCAACTCCTCATGGTTACCCACTTCCACAATGTCGCCTTTGTTCATAACAAGGATCATATCCGCATTTTTAATTGTAGACAAACGGTGGGCAATGATAAAGCTCGTGCGCCCTTTCATCAGATGATCCATCGCCTTCTGGATCTGCACCTCTGTCCGTGTATCCACGCTGGAGGTTGCCTCATCTAAAAGCAAGAAATACGGCTCCGCCAAAATCGCCCGGGCGATACACAACAGCTGTTTTTCCCCCTGAGAGAGACTGGCGTTCTCATCGTTCATTTTCGTGTCGTACCCATGTGGCAATGTCCGAATAAAGTAGTCCGCACGGGCGGCGCGGGCAGCTTCTATGATCTCTGTCCGATTCGCATCATGTCGTCCATAGGCGATATTCTCCGCAATCGTGCCGTCAAAGATCCAAGAGTCTTGCAGTACCATTCCAAAGAGTGAGCGAAGATATTCTCGTTTGAAGTCCCGCGTATCCACACCATCCACCCGGATCGAGCCGCCCTGCACTTCATAAAAGCGCATGAGCAGGTTAACAAGGGTGGTCTTCCCAGCCCCCGTTGGCCCCACAATGGCAACCTTTTGCCCGGCACGAACAGAAAAGTTCACCCCATCCATGAGAAGTTCTTCTCCATAGCCAAATTGGACATCCTCAAAGGAGATATCCCCCTGTGGACGCTCCAGCTCCCTAGCCGTTTCCAGATCCGCCGCTTCCTCTACCTCATCTAACAGCTCAAACACACGCTCGGCAGAGGCGATGGCGGCTTGCAGAGAATTGAGGATATAGCTCCCCTCTGTCATCGGTTCTGAGGACATTTGCACATATTGGAAGAAAGACAAGACCTGCCCGATGGAAATCCGGCCTGTGATGACAAAAGTCGCACCCACAGCGGCGATCGCCACGTAACCGATCTGATTGAACAAGCGGATAATTGGCATGATGGCAAACATGATAAATTGGGCTTTTTTGTCGTCTTTGTAGAGTTGGTCGATATCCCGCCCTGTCTGCTCTGCCACATCTTGTTCCCGGTTAAAGGTTTTGATCTCCACCTGCCCCGAAAAACTCTCCTCAATCTGGGCGTTAAATTTGCCCATAGACTTCTGGCGATTTGTGAAATACTCGTTACTCTTCACACTCACAATCGCAGTCGTGATCAGCCCCACAAAGATGGCGCCAATCGCAATGAGGGTAAGAATCCAGTTGATGCGGAACATCAGAATCAAGGCTCCTGCAATGAGAATCACCGAGGTAAACAGACGCATGATGCCGTCACTCAAAATCTCATTAAGCCGTTCCAAATCATTGGTCACCCGGCTTAATATCTCACCCTTTTTGTGGGTGTCATAAAACTTCAACGGCACCCGCGCAAGCTTCCTCCCAAGCCGCTCTCGGAGGGATAAGGTCAGCTTTTGAGAAACATCTGCCATCAGGCGCTCCTGGAAATAGGTAAACAAGGAACTAAGCAGATAAATCCCGGTGAGCAGGAGTACAAATTCACCAAGCTGCGGAAAGTCGATCGCACTCTCTCCAAGACCCATCACCGCGGGCAGGATGCCATCAAAAATCACATTGATCGCATCCGCGAAGATCAGCGGTGTGCGAATGTAAAGCACCTGACTCACAATGGCACAGCAGATGGCAACAAACAGTTTCCACTTTTGGGGCATCAAGGCCTTCATCAAACGCCACATTGTCCGGCGGCTATTTTTCGCCTTTTCTGTGGACATACTCATGTCCGCGTCTAGAATATCATATGTTGTATTTTCTCCACTCACGCGCCTAATTCCTCCTCACTGAGCTGTGACTTCGCGATCTCTAAGTAAACCTCACAGCTTTGTAATAGTTCCTCATGGGATCCTTTCCCCACAATCTTGCCTTCGTCGATCACAAGGATCTGGTCTGCATCTTGAATTGTGCTGATCCGCTGGGCGATGGTGATGACGATAGACTCTTTCGTCACCTCTCGGAGCCCACGGCGTAGAGCCGCATCTGTTTTGAAGTCCAAAGCGGAAAAGCTGTCGTCAAAGAGGTAGACGTCCGGCTTTTTCATTAGCATCCTTGCGATGGCAAGGCGTTGTTTCTGTCCGCCAGAGAAGTTCTTACCTCCCTGCACCACCTGTGCTTCAAACTTGTCATCCAGCTCTGAGATAAAGTCCTCCGCTTGGGCAACTTTCACAGCCTGCTCCATATCCGCTAAACTTGCATCCGGATTTCCATGCCGCAAATTATCTCCAATGGTTCCACTAAACAAGAAAGCTTTCTGGGGTACAAAGCCAACCCGCTGCCGAAGTTCCTCTTGTGATACATTTTTGATATTCGTCCCGCTGATCAAAATCTCCCCGCTGGAAGCATCGAGTAAACGCGGAAGGAGGCGCGCAATCGTACTCTTCCCGGAACCTGTGCCTCCAATGATGGCAGTTGTCGTCCCCCGCTTACAGGTAAAATTGAGATCATGTAAAACCGGATTCTCCGCATCTTGATAGCGAAAACCCACGTTCCGAAACTCCAAACTGAGTTCTGTCTCTTGATCAAAGTGAGATGTCCCATCGGGTATCTCCGGCTTATAGTCGAGTACTTCTCGAATCCGCGCGGCACAAACCTTTGCCCGAGGGATATAGATCAGTACAAACACTGCCATCACCAGATAGAACAAGATGTTCATGACGTATTCCAAAATCGCCATAATATCGCCAATCTGCAAATTTCCCGATTCAATCCGAATCGCCCCAAACCAGATGATCGCAACTGTTGCAAGGCTCAAAACCAGATACACAAGGGGCATCATCGCGGCATAGAGCCGGTTAATTTTAATGTTCACCCGAGCAAAATCTTGAAAAGCCGCATCCATCCGCTCCCCCTCAAGCTTCGACCGATTAAAGGCCCGCACCACCCGGATCCCGGAGATATACTGCCCTACAAAAGCGTTCATTTTATCGAGACCCTTCTGGACTTTCGCAAACATCGGAAACACCACGGCAAACAAAATAGTCGCCATGATCCCGAAAAAGACCGCCACGCCGAGGATAATCAGCGCCATCCGCGGGTCTCGCTCAAAGGTCAAAATCGTCCCAATCACCACAATAAAGGGCGCCGGCAACATCATGTCAAAAAACATGCTGAGGGTTGACTGAAGCTGCTCTACGTCATTTGTCGCCCGTGTGATGAGAGACGATGTATTGAAATGCCGAAAATCTTGATAGGACAATGCTTGGGTGTGCCGAAAGAGCTTTTCCCGGGTATTTTTTGCAAACCGGGTCGCAACCTCTGCGGAGAAATAGGTACCGAGAATCGAAAAGATCCCCGTCCCTAGGGCAACCGCAATCATCCGCATCCCTATCTGAAGTACATAGTCCCTGTCCTGCATCACCACGCCATAATTGATAATATCCGCCGTCAGCCGAGGCAAATACATGGTACCGATCACTTGAAACGTAACAAAAATCAATAATGCAATGACTTTCATCCGTCCAAGTTTTGCTTGCCTGAAAAGTTTTAACACGAAAGTTCTCCTTTACTTTTTCCTTCACCTTGGCTATTATAAACTATAACACAATGTCAGAGTCAAGAGGTGTTTCATAAATGAGCAGAAAAAATAAGCTCCTCAGCATCGGGGAAGTCTCCAAAATGACCGGCGCCAGCATTCGATCCCTTCGCTATTATGAGCAGATCAAGATTCTAGAGCCCGCTTTCATCGATCCCGATTCCAGCTATCGGTATTATGCCATGCATCAAATCTACTTCATTGAAATTATCCTATTTTGTATTGAACTGGACATCCCCCTCAAGGAGCTTGCAGGATTTATCAATCAGGGAAACGTTCTAGACTATGAAGCAATTTTGAACCTGGGCAAGGAAATCGCCTTCAAAAAATCCCAAACCATTGCGCGGGGCCTCGAATTCATTCATGAGATCGAACAGCAGATCGCATTATCTGAAACCCATCAGGACGGAGAGCTCTACGAACGAAAGCTAGCGGAAAAATTCTTCTACACCCTCCCCTATGATCGACCCTTTGAAGACTTAGATCAATTTGAGGTCGCCAAGGCATTTTTGGATATGCCCGATTACTATGATGATGGCAGCGGTAAGCTGTTTGAATATGGATTCTTATGCGAATACACACCTGAGGGGCAAAAATGCTATGCCTTCACTGAACTGCCGGAACACACAGGGGACCGCCATGTAAAAACCATCCCCGCCGGCACTTACTTCTGCAAGCAACACAGAGACTGCCCCATCGATGAAGCACATACGCTGTTCGAAGAACAACTCGCGGAAAGCGCATCCTTCCTTGCAATTCAAACGGAACTGCTCACCAGCAAATATAAGATAAACAGCCCACCGACAAACGAACTGCGGGTGATTACGCTGTAACTGGTAATATGCAGAAAACCAAAGCCTCCTTTCCCAAAGGAGGTGGCAGGCAAAGCCTAAGGTCGGATTCAATCTTTCGCAAGGCTAACAAAGGGCAATCCTCAGTCAGCACAGCACGACAGCTCCTTTGGAAAAGGAGCCTAGATAGCTAATGCAAAATCCCAATCCGCCCATCACAGAAACAGCGTTCCAACCATACGCCGGAACGCTGTTTCTACTTCCCTTATACTGACAAATAATACGGATACCGCGCCTCTGTCACAGCAATGAGCGCTACCATCTTCGGATCTAGGTACGTATCCCCGGCACGATAAGCCACAACATCGCCAGCCTCTGTCCGCACCCGATATGTACCGTCACCAAGTGCCACAAAGCCCGCATTCTCACTGTCTGCAAACTCCGCCTCAGACCAGAAGACTGTCACCTTGTCCAAATAAGGCCGTCCCTGATGGGGACAGAAAGTCTCACAATTCCCGCACTCATTGCACATACCGTCCAGATGCAAAATCTGATGACTTTGCCCGAAAATAGAGGTCTCCACCTCCACATGGACATTCGCCCGGTTTGGACAGACATCATTGCAAATCTCACAGAGCTGATCGCAGGCAAGGCAGCGATAGTGATCCTGTGCCACAGGCGGCAAATGCAGATTGAGTGTCCCTTTCACACGATAGAGCAGCTCTTCCGATAGTGGGCGGGATATCCGCACGAAATCATGCGCAATTCCAGCCTTCGCCAAAATGTCCTTCACCGCCGCCTTTGCATCCGCCATTGCCTGCACAATCGTATGCGGCCCTTGGCGGCAGTCTCCAACAACATAGACCTCTGGCACACTCGACTCATTTGATGCAGAGAGCGCTGGATATCCCTTGCCACCAAGGGTAATCCCATTGCGCACCATTGCCTCTGTCTCGACAGTAGCACCGGTGGCAACAATCACCGTATCAAAGGCAAGCTCTGCCGTCTCACCGCTGGGAATCACAGAGCGGCGTCCGGATTCATCGTAGTCTCCAAGAACCATACGCTCACAAGTGAGTACCTTGCCATCGAAAGCAACAGGGTTTACAAGCTCCATGAACTGTACACCGTCTTCGACTGCGCCTAGGATCTCTTCTCTCTGCGCCGGCATGAAGTCCTTCGTCCGGCGATAGACAATCACAGCTTCCTTCGTTCCGGGATTCCGCGCCGCAACACGAGCCGCATCCATCGCAACATCCCCGCCGCCAATGACGGCAACCCGCTCACCAAGGAGTGCGCTCACCCCATCGTTTTCCTTGGCGTCTTCTAAGAGTGTGAGGGCGTCAATCAGTCGGTCTGCTCCCTCCTTCACAGAAGTCCGCCCGCGCCCCCATGCACCAGTTGCGAGGATCACATAATCATACTCCTGTTTGAGTGCTTCTAGGTCATACGCCTCAGACACACCAAACTGAAAACGCACACCAGACCCCCGCGCTAGGCGATAGTCACGCACAATCATCTCCTGCGGGATCCGAAACTCCGGGATCACATATTCCACCAAGCCAAAGGGACGATCTCTCTTCTCTAAGACAGTCACATCCATCCCATTGCGCCGCAGATAAAGCGCCGCCCCGATCCCGCCTGGGCCTGCACCAATGACGACAGCTTTTTTATCCGTCTTGAGTGGTGTCGGTGTCACATCATCCAAAAAGGCATCCATGGCACCTTCGACTGCCGCAGCTTTGATTGATCGAATCCGGATCTGACTCTCATAATCCATCCGCGTACACTTGCTCTGACAAGGGTGCGCACAGATTACACTGGTAATCGCCGGACAGGCGTTGTCGATGGCAATCACTTCCATGGCCTCCTCTAACTGTCCATGCCCGACAAGCCCAATATACTCCGGCACCTGTTGCATAATCGGACACCCGCCGTCTTTGCAGGGGGCTTTAAAACAGTCATAAAGCCCAAGGGCGCTGTCAGTTTTCCGGCTCGGATATTCCCGCGCTGACTTCACATAGGCGGCTTCCGTTACAATCCCCTCTGCCAAAGCGTTCACCTTTGCGGGATCAATAGACTTATTCTCCTCACCCATGAGAGGTGCGAGCAATGTTGCCATCTGGGCAAGCCGCTCATAGCCTCCCGGCTTGAGTAGCGTCGTTGCAACCGTGATGGGATATATCCCCGCCGCAAAAATCCGCCCGATATTCCCCGCGTCAGCGCCGCCTGAGTAGCTGATCGGCAGTTTCCCGTCAAAGGCTTCACTCAGCCGCTCCGCCACTTTCAAAGTCAACGGCAAGAGGCTCCGCCCAGACATGTACATCTCCTCGCCGGGAAGTTCCCCCCGCTTCTGCTTCACCGGGAATGTATTCGTAAGCTTCACCCCAAAACCAAGTTCCAAATCAACGGCAAGCGCCTGCAAACGTCCAAGCATCGGCACCGCATCTGCAAACTGCAAATCCGCCTTGAAGTGATGGTCATCAAATGTGAGGTAGGTGTACCCCATCTCATCCAAAAGCCCCCGCGCCGCCTCATAGCCGAGAAGGGTTGGATTGCACTTGACAAAAGTCGTAAGCCCCTTCTCTTCCAGCAAATACCGGGCAATCCGCTCAATCTCCTCAGGCGGACAGCCATGAAGAGTCGAAAGTGTAATCGAGGTGCAAACATGAGGTGAAATTCGGTCGATATCGGTGCATCTAAAGCGTTCAAAACCGTCCAAATGGGACACAATCCACGCCATACAAGACTTCCAGATTTCCGTCTCAGACGCATCTTTCATCCCCTCAATATAACGGTCAATCTTCGGAGATTTGATCCCCTCCAAATCATAACCCACACTCATATTAAAGGCAAAATCCCGCTCCATTGAAAGCCCAAGCTCCGCCTGTAAAACATGGAGCGCAAACCATGCCTTTAAGTATTCATCGAAGGCCTCTTCCACGGTGAGCTCCGTTGACCACTCCACGTTGTAACACTCATCCTGTGCGTTGATGCAAGGCTTCGGCACACAGGCACGGAGCTCCGCCCCGTCCATCTTTTGGACAGTCTTCGATTCCATAAAGCGACTACCCGCAAGATAGGCCGCCACAATATTCTGCGCAAGCTGAGAATGAGGCCCCGCAGCCGGACCTAAAACCGTCCCCAGCCGTTCTGAAAACCAAGGTTTTGCGCCTTCCGGTTTATGAAACTTCCCTTTCCGAACTCCAAAAATCGCCCCTTGATTCGCATATTCCTGCCTTGCCCATGTAATCAAGCTGCCAAATGGAATCGGATGCATCAAATCGCCCATGTCTAAACCTCCTTATCTACTCTCAAGTCTTCGCCAAAGTCTCTCTGCATGACGTCTGCTCTCGGCATAAATCTTCGCCTCATCCACGTCCACAAACTGCCGATTCCAATACACAGTCCGCCCGGCTATAATCGTACCGGAGACCATAGCGCCGCTAAAACCAAAGGTCATATGTCCCGTGTAATTCACTAAATCCAGAGGCGTGTTCGGGATATAGTCCACCACCACAAGGTCAGCAGCATACCCCGGTACAAGCTTCCCAATCGGCGTCTCAAAATGCCGCCCGGCGATTGCAGGATTATTCCGCAAGAGCATCCCCTGGATCTCTCCACCCGTCGCAGAGGGATCTCCCGCCACGTGTTTGTGGATAATATTCGCCACTTTGAGAGATTCAAACATATCTTGGGTATAGGCATCTGTCCCAAGTCCGACTAAGATGCCCGCTTTCAGTAACTTCGGCACACTGGCACACCCAACTGCGTTCCCCATGTTCGATTCCGGGTTATGTACCACAACTGTGTCCGTCTCTGCCAGACGTGCAATTTCCGCTTCATCCACATGCACACAGTGTACAGCTACACTTTTTTTGCCTAGAATCCCATGTTCATAAAACCGCTCTACGATACGTTTTCCGTGGGTCTCTACACAATGAGCTGCATCCTCCGGCCCCTCTGCCGTGTGGACGTGGAAACCGACACCCAGCTTATGCCCGGCCTCCGCAACCCGCGCCATCGTATCATCTCCGACTGTGAAGGAGGCATGGAGTCCGAACATGGTGCTCTGCAAGGGATCATTCATGGCTTGCACCGCCTCTATGTACCGCACATTCTCTTCCACAGATTCGCGGGAAAGCTCCACTCCATTGCGATCTGACACCTCAAAGCAGAGAGATGTCCGCACTCCAAGCTCCCGCGCAACCTTTGAAATCTCTTCCAGTGACCCAAGTACCGCCCCCTCCCGAAAGCTGGCATGGTGATCGAATACCGTGGTCACACCAAAGCGAATACCCTCCATATAGGTGTGGTAAGCGCTATAACGCACATCGTCTAAAGTAAGCTCCCGATCAACCTGCCACCAGAGGTTTTTCAGCACCTCGTTGAAGGTATGGCTCACCTTAGCGTTAGATAAAAACATCCCCCGCGCCATGGCGCTGTAAATATGCGTATGGGTATTCGTAAGCCCCGGCATAATAATTTTGCCCTCTACGTCTGTAAAGGCCGCGTTCGGATACAAGGCTCTCAGTTTCGCTGTATCCCCAACTGCAACGATCTTGCCGTGCTCATAAGCCACAGCGCCACTTTGAAGTACGCCAGTTGTGTCATCGACTGTGATCACGATTCCATTGCCTAGAATATTCATGGGTTTTCCTCCTATCCCGTAATCGGGAGTCCCCGCCGCACAAACTGACCATCTCCCGCTTTCCCTACAAAGGTTCCATCCTTCGCCACAATCTTCCCGCGGGAAATCGTGAGCACAGGCACACCTTTCACGGCAAGCCCCTCATAAGGTGTATAGTCCACATTCTCATGGAGCTTATCCCAAGTGATCACATCTTGCCGATCCGGATCAAAGATCACCACATCCGCGTCACTGCCGGGGCGGAGCACACCTTTTTTCGGATACATCCCAAAGAGCTTCGCGGGATTCGTCGCCGTCATCTCAGCAAACTGCCTGAGGTCAAACCGCCCGTCGCTCACACCCTCAGAGAAGAGGATCGTCATCCGCGCTTCCACACCGGGCGCGCCGCCGGGTGCCTTGGTAAAGTCATCCTTACCGAGCTGCTTCTCTTTCCCATAGAAAAACGGACAATGATCCGTCCCAACTGTCTGGATCTCACCAGATATGAGTCCCTGCCACAAAACCTCTTGATTCTCCCGCCCCCTGAGCGGCGGACTCATGATATATTTCAGTCCATCAGGCCGCTGATACAAGCTGTCATCCAGTACCAGATACTGGGGACAAGTCTCCGCAAAGAGCCTGCCCTGCCCCCGCTCCCGTCTGCCGCGGATTAGTTCTAAGCCTAGAGCGCATGTGAGATGGACAATATACAAAGGCGCGTCCCCTGCAAGGTGCGCCATTAAGGCAATCCGATGAATCGCATCCGCTTCCGCTTCCGGCGGACGGCTCAATGGATGATACATGGGGGAGAGTTTCCCCTCTCTCACGAACTTCTCACGGAGATAAGTCACAATCCCGTCATTTTCCGGATGTACACAGATCATCACACCCAGTTTGGCAGTCTGTTCCAGAAGCTCAAAAATCTCCCGATCGGGCATCTTCCCGCCATATGTGGTATATACCTTATGACTCGTGACCCCCTCTGCAATCAGGCTCTCCATCTCCACCAGAATGTCCGGATCTACCCGATTGGTCACACCATGGACACTGAAATCAATGACTGCCTTATCCCGCGCCATGTCCTGATAATGCCGCACCTGATGAAGGATTGAGCTTCCGGTCGAACCAAAACCCATGTGATCGACGATCGTGGTCGTCCCGCCACAGGCGGCAGCCACTGTCCCGGTATAAAAATCATCCGTTGCCACGACATGTCCCAGGTCCAGGCTCATGTGTGTATGCACATCCACCCCGCCCGGCAGAACGACTTTCCCGGTAGCGTCTATGACTTCCTCACCGGGAAGTGCTTCAAGCGAGGGGGCAATCTCTCGGATCAGTTCCCCTTCTATCCGCAGATCTGCAATGCCTACAAACCCTTCTGTCACAACGATTCCATGTTTAATCAGCATATGGTTTCCTCCTAAGGCTAGTCATATAAGATGAGCATACAATTCAGTCTAAACAACAAATTAAAAATTTGTTGCCAAAAAGCAACGCGTCATGGTATAATAATGACACAGAGGAAAACCGCGAGACGGTTTACCTAAATGTTTTTAGACATTAGACAACCGCTACTCTTTGCCGGATGAGCGGTTGTCGCTTTTTATGTACTTGTAAATCTGAAAAATCAGACTAAGCACTGCGACTATAGCTTGCACCATATGTCTCACCCCCGTTCCTAGCAGGGCTATTGACAAACCGTCTCCGTCTTTTATCCTCTGTGTCGAAAAAAGTATATCTCATGCGCGACTACTTGTCCATAGTAGCCGCGCATTTTATTCGGTTTTTCTGTTGCTATTTCCCTACAATCGAAGTCCCTGTTTTCCCCTCAATTCCCTCTTTCGCCTTCCCAAGCAAGGTGATGAGAGACCGGCGATTTGGGCCAGATTCCGCAAAGCTCAAGGCCGCCTGCATCTTCGGTAGCATAGATCCCGGCGCAAAATGTCCTTCTGCAATATACTGCGCCGCCATAGCCGGATCCAGTTGATCTAGTCCCTGCTCCTCTGGCGTATTGAAGTTGAGACAGGCTTTCTCAACCGCTGTAAGAATCACCAATGCATCCGCCCCAATGAGCTCTGCAAGCTTGGCTGAGGCAAAATCCTTATCCACAACAGCAGAAACACCCTGCAAGCCATGCTCTCCCACATGTTTCACCGGAACACCGGCGCCGCCGCATGCAATCGGCACCTGTCCCGCTCGAAGCAAAGCCTCTACTGTACTTTTCTCCACAATATCAATCGGTTTGGGAGACGCTACCACACGGCGATAGCCCCGTCCCGCGTCTTCTTTCATCGGATAGCCTTTCGCTTCCATCTCTTGTGCTTCTTCCTTGGAGTAAAATGCGCCAATCGGTTTCGTTGGGTCTTTAAATGCATGGTCACGCTCATCAACCAGCGTATGTGTGACGATGGTCACAACAGGCTTGGCAATCCCACGGCTCAAAAGCTCTTCCCGTAAGGCAGTTTGCAAATCAGAGCCGATATATCCTTGGGTCATCGCAATACAGACTTCCAGCGGGAAATGCTCTGTCTTGGCTTCCGTCTTCCCGGCGGCTTCCAGAGCTAGAGTCAAAGCACCTACTTGAGGGCCGTTTCCATGGGCGATAACCACCTCGTGTCCCTCTTCAATCAAATCCGCAATCGCCTGTACCGCGGCGCGCACCGCGACTTTCTGCTCTGCCAGCGTGTTCCCTAGGGCGTTCCCCCCTAGGGCGATTACATACCGTTCCTGCTTCATATTACTCCATTCTCCTTTTCCCATTCATATTCACCAAGAGCACGGCACATCAAAAGCGCCGTGCTCTATAGTCTGCATTATTTCACATGCCGAGGCTTATTCTCACTCGCAAATTGCTCCAAAGTCTTTTGCGGATCCTTACATTGGGCAAGAAACATCATCGCCGCGATGATATAAGGCTTGTACCCTGCCTCTTTGTAAAGGGGTACACGATAACGGTCAAACACAGAGGCCGCTACCTCGCCCTCTTCGCAGGAGACACCGGTGATATCCGCGGGCAAACAGTGCATGTACAAAGCCTCACCATCCTTGGTGAGAGACATCATCTCTTCTGTACATTCCCAATCTTTATGCTGCGCGTTCTGCTTGAGAAGTTCTTGCTCTAGTGCGGCAATACCGTCCATGTCACCTTTGCCGTATAGATCCGTCCGCTTCTCCATGGCCACAAAGGGCGCCCAACTCTTTGGATAGACAATATCCGCGTCTCTAAATGCTTCCGCCATGTCATTGGTCTTCGTAAACTTTCCGCCAGATGCTGCCGCATTCACCGCTGCAACTTCTTCCACCTCACTCATAACCTCATACCCCTCCGGATGTGCCAAGGTGACTTCCATCCCAAAGCGGGTCATGAGCCCAATCACACCTTGTGGCACAGACAGAGGCTTCCCGTAAGAGGGAGAATAAGCCCAAGTCATAGCAAGCTTTTTGCCTTTCAGATTCTCCACACCACCAAAATGATGAATGATATGCAGCATATCCGCCATACTCTGGGTCGGGTGATCAATGTCACACTGTAGATTGACCAGCGTAGGGCGCTGTTCCAGCACACCTTCATCATACCCTTCCTGCACGCTCTTGGCTACTTCCCGCATGTAGGTGTTGCCTTTGCCGATGTACATGTCGTCTCTAATCCCGATGACATCTGCCATAAAACTAATCATATTCGCTGTCTCGCGGACAGTTTCCCCATGTGCGATCTGACTCTTCCCCTCATCCAAATCCTGCACCGCAAGCCCTAGCATATTCGCCGCAGAGGAGAAGGAAAAGCGTGTCCGGGTGGAGTTATCCCGGAAGTTACTAATCGCAAGCCCGCTGTCAAAAGCCGGCGTCGCCACATTATTTTCCCGCAGATGACGGAGTGCATCAGCCACAGCGAACACCGCTTCAATCTCTTGATCAGACTTCTCCCAAGTGAGCAGAAAATCGTTGGCGTACATATCCGCAAAGTCAAGGTTGTTGAGTTTATCGATGAATGGTTTTATGTTTAACATAATGTCAGCTCTCCTTTTTGTCTATCTTTTCGTAGGGGACGCTGTCCTCAGCGTCCCGCACTGTTTCAGTTTTGCACAGATTTTAAGGATCGAGACGATGTGGGCATCGTCCCCTACAAACTATCTATTGAAACCCTTCCACATACACCGTCGGCAATGCAGCATACACCGCCGCACTCTGCACCAGATCATCTTTCCAAGTAATCTCATTAGGCGCATGTGCCTGCGCCTCCGCCCCGGGGCCAAAACCGATCACCGGGATACCATTGCGCCCCATGATGGATACACCATTCGTCGAAAACGTCCACTTATCCGTTAGCGGCCTTGCCTGACGCATAGCCAAGGTATCGGAATGTCCCACACGCTGGTCGCCGTACATGTCAACAACAACTTTCTCCAAGGCCTTTGTCACCTTGTGCTCCGCCGGAATCACCCAAGTCGGGAAGTAGCAGTCCACTGGATAGACAAGGCCAGTATAAGATGGGGTATCGTATTTGTACATCGACACCGCTACATCATCGCCATATTGCTTCACATGGGGCAGATTACGGATCTCTTCCAAACAACTCTCCCAAGTCTCCCCCGCTGTCATGCGGCGGTCGAGGGATACCGAACACCCGTCCGCAACCGCACAGCGGCTTGGCGAGGTGTAAAAGATCTCGCTTACCGTAATCGTCCCCCGGCCTAAGAAACGAGCTTCTTGCCACTCAGAATTATACCGCTCATCCAGCATTTTTACAAGACCCTTGATCTCTTTATCCTCCGCCGCGTCATTTTCATTGAGGGCGCGAACATCTTGTAAAATGTCCGCCATCTTATAAATCGCGTTATCTCCCCGCTCTGGCGCTGATCCATGGCAGGATACACCCCGCACATCTACGCGAATTTCCATCCGTCCCCGTTGCCCCCGGTAAATACCGCCGTCTGTCGGCTCCGTGGATACAACAAAGGCAGGCTTCACACCACCTTCTTTGATGATGTACTCCCAACAGAGCCCGTCACAATCCTCTTCCTGCACCGTCGCCGTGACGAGGACGGTGTATTGATCGCTGAGTAATCCCAAATCCTGCATGATCTTCGCACCATACACCGCAGACACAATCCCGCCGGATTGGTCTGACACACCCCGCCCGCCGATCACATGCGCATCTTCCATGCCTTCGTACGGGTCAAAGTTCCAGTTCTCACTCTGTCCCACACCGACTGTATCAATATGTCCGTCAAAGGCGATCAAGGTCTTGCCTGACCCCATATATCCAAGCAGATTTCCCATCGGGTCAATTTCTACACGATCAAAACCAAGATTACGCATCTCTTCTGCCGCCCGCTCGATTTTGCCCCGCTCTCCTGCGCTCTCACCGGGGATCCGCACTAAGTCCCGCAGAAATCGGCTCATGTCCCTGCGATAACCTTCAGCCGCCGCTTTGATTTGTTGATAATCCATTCCTCTGACCTCCTCTTCTATTTCCCAACGCTGGGACAGTCTCCATTCCAGACAATATCGACATATTTCCCCGGGTCCGTGTCTCCCTCTGTGCTAAACAGCAGCACCACAGAGTCCGCCTCCAGCCCCAGCTGATCTCGGAGCCCCGCAAGATTCTTATCCGACCCCTGCATAATCGTAGCAAGCAGACCCAGCCCCACAGCACCCGATTCCCCCGACACAATCGGCTCATCTCCCGGAAGGGGCGCCGCTGACATCCGCATGCCCCGTGCCGCAACCCAGTCCGGGCAAGAGATAAAGGCATCCGCCCGATCTTTTAGAATCTCCCAACTAATCGTGTTCGGTTCCCCACAGGCTAGACCTGCCATAATAGTCTGCATCTCACCGGAAACCGTCTCATACCGTCCGGCAAGGGCGCTCTGATAGAGGCAATTCGCCGCATGAGGCTCCATAATCGCCGTTATCGGGCAACATTCCCCATAAGCCTCTGCAAAATATCCCAGTACAGCTCCCGCTAAAGATCCTACCCCCGCTTGGATAAACACATGGGTGGGCTTGTCTCCCGCCGCTTGGATTTGCTCATCCGCTTCCATTGCCATAGTACCATAACCCTGCATGATCCAGCCGGGAATCTCCTCATATCCCTCCCAAGCCGTATCCTGCACCACAACACCATTCGGCACAAGTTTCGCGTTTCTATCCGCAAGCCGTACCGCATCATCATAGTTCATGTTTTCAATAGAGGCCTCCGCCCCCTCGGCACGGATCTTCTCCAAGCGATACGCCGATGACCCAAAGGGCATATACACCACACTCTTCTGCCCCAGCTGATTCGCCGCCCAAGCCACACCGCGTCCGTGGTTGCCGTCAGTAGCGGTAAAAAAAGTTACCTCGCCAATTTTGTCCCGCACCTCTCTGGAAATAAGCCGCTCAAAAGGCAAGTCCGACACAGGCACATCCAAAATGCCCGCAATATATTTTGCCATGGCATAGGATCCGCCCAGCACTTTAAAGGCATTGAGCCCAAAGCGCTTCGATTCGTCTTTGATATAAATCCCCTTCACACCAAGCCGCTTCGCCAGATGGGACAGACTTACCAGAGGCGTCTCTGTATACTGGGGAAAACTCTCATGGAAGGCCCGAACCTGTGCAATATGATCTCCTTGCATGAGCGGACTGCCTCCACGTCTCTCTCCCATGGTATTCTTCGTCCAAAGAATCTGATCGGTCATGATATACACACCCTTTCTTCTTGTTTTCGTGTGTTAATTACTCATATTCATACTGATGACCACATTTGTCCGCATATCCACTCTTAAAAATACACTACCAGTGTCCATGCGATATCTAAGTAATACTGTTTGGTTTCCAGTATCCTCTTCTCTGGTATTTGGCTCTCCATGCATCGCGATTACTTCCTCGTAGGCAGATCCTCTCGCGATATTTCCCGGAAAAATAACCTGTGCTTCACTATCGCGAGGTACAAAGAAACCATGAACATAGGCTTCACTTACAGCAAGTCTATCATCGGTAAAATTGCTGAAGTGTACAACTAGGATTTGACTTCCATTTGTTATTTCAACATTCCCACGCCTAGCATGTGGTCCTACTGTAAAGTCAGGTGCCTCCCATCCCATTTCCTCCAGCTCTGCAAAAGAAACCGGTAGTGTATGCAGGGTACCATTTAAGTAAAAGGTAAGACTATTTAAGTCATTGCTGAACTCTTTCGTTGCAACCTCCCGCGGCAATACCACTTTTGTTTCAATTTCTACATCATCACCAAATGCACGGAATACCATCTCGTAGGACATATCCAAGGTCAGACTTCCACCGCCTACATGAACGATTTGTGCATGTATTTCCTCTACACTAGACACAGGATTGCCAGCTTCGTCTGTAACAACAGTCATCAAAATATCATCCACCTCAGCAGATAGACCTCTGACTATTGTATCTTCCTCAAACATATTGCCTATGTTCTCCAGCACAAAATCTGTGCGCGTTTGCCCATCGAGAACAATATGCATAACTGTGTTACCATCAATTTCTTCGATTTCCACAGATCGAATCGCTTCCATCGTCAGTTCAGGGATGTTGACTGCGTTGTCAATGTCAAAGGCATTCTCCAGCATCTCCGGATCAAGGGATTCGGCAGGAAGCGCCCTACCATCAACGGCCATACGTCTATACGCTTCCTCCTCGTCTATCTCATGCGTCTCGCACGCCGCAAACGCCATAAACACAGCAAAAACAAGCAAAGCAGCAACGGCACAACGCGACGCCTTCAAAAATCCCATCCTGCCTTGTCACACCCTTTCTCTATTCTCCAACCGCCGTATCCAAATAATTATACAGTGTATACTTCGAAATATCATAATACTTCGACACCCGATCCCCCGCTTTCTTGATGAGAAAGGCGCCCTTTTCGTCCAAATAGTGAATCGCCCGCACCTTGTCCTCTTTCGTCATCATCGCAACAGGCTTTCCGATATATTCGCAAGACTTCTCAATCAAACGATCCAGCAGATCATCCACATCAGAGAAGATCATCTCCGTGTCTCCTTCACTTGCCCGCGCTTCCGCATCGGTCTGGGTAAACTGAGCTATCGTCCCGCTTGCATGGACGAGGGCTGTGATGTCATAGTTCATCCCGAGAAGCGCCAAAAGTTCCCCATCCTCACCCCGAATATAGATCGAGGAAGACTTCAAAATCCGCCCATCCGGCGTCCGGGTCTGGTACCCCAACTGATCCCGCACCCCGCTTGGGTCTTTTAAGGCCTCCAACACAATCTTACTCGCCCCGTCACCTATTTTCCGCCCGGTGACATGTCCGTTTTCGATGGCAAGGATCGTGCCCTCTGCCTCCCTAGTTAAATCGTGCACCGCAACCTCACAGGACGGCCCAAACTGTGCCGCAATTCCCCGGGCGAGTTGCGTTAGAAAATCGTTCATGTGTTCCTTCTGCATCGTGATCTCCTTGCTATAGAAAGCTTTTGCTCTCTATTATATATGGTACCATGGTATTTGACTAGATTTCAATTAATTTTTAGTACAACTAAAAAATTTTTTATTATGCAGTTTGCCGAGTTCTGTACACAGGCTCCTTTTCTAAAGGAGCTGTCCGCGACGCGGACTGAGGATTGCTTACAGATCTTCAACTGCCTTTGTAGCACCGCTAGGCTTCGCCTGCCACCTCCTCTGCACCACAGGCACCCCTTCCGCCGAGCCAATCGCTTCTCTCTCTGCAAAAAAGCAGCCCAACCAATAAGGCCAAGCTGCTTCCACATCCTATGTTTTCGTCACATCCCGAATCCACTGACAACACTTGAGACGCCAGGCAATGAGTGACATTTTAAATACATCCTCACTGCGGAAAATGAGAAACACCACAACCACAGGAAGCCCAAGCCAAAGCCCCGCAATCGCCCCAAGAGGTGCCACAATCCAGATCGAGGCCACATCTACAATCGCTGTAAAACGAGTATCTCCGCCGCCGCGCAAGATACCAAGGATGGAGACCAGCACCACAGAGTGTAAAATCGTGCTGACAGAAAGCACATGGGTAATCTGCCGCGCATAGCCCTGTGCTGCCTCGGAAATATCATATACACTAATAAGCGGCAGGCGTACCGCTTGAATCAAGAAAAAGGCAAACACACCCAGCAGGACACTAACTGCAAGAAGCCCACTTGCATACCGCTTCGCCCGAAGCTCGTCCCCCTCACCAATCGTGTTCCCAATGATAGTAGCCGCGGCACTTGCTACACCGATTACAATAACCATCACAAATTGGTTCAGCAGCATCGCAATGCTATTCGCTGCCACAAACTCCCGGCCCATGCGCCCCACAATAACACCCAGCAGAAAATTCCCCGTCGCCCAGCCGATCTCGTTTAAGAGCACAGGAGCAGAATGTTTGAGAAATCGTTCTCCAATGCCACTCGTCTTCCCGAAGAGATCACGCAAACGAAGACCAATCTTCCGATCCATCCGGAGCAGATAGAGCAAAAGTACAATAATCTCAAAAAAGCGGGCAATCGAAGTGGCAATGGCGGCCCCTTGGACACCCAGCGCCGGGAGCCCAAAATTCCCGAAAATGAGACCATAGTTCAACACCACGCTAATCACCAAGGAATTCAGGGAGATAATCACCGCAATCTTCACAACCCCGGTGGAGCGAAGCACCCCGATCGTAGCAGTCGTAAAACCGAAGAAAAGATAGCTGATGCCGATAATCCGCAGATAGCGCACACCCTCTGCGATCACTTCCGCGTCCTCAATAATAATGCCCAGCACATGCTGGGGTACAAAAAAAGCAAGGGAGGCAAACAAGAGCGTAATACCCGCCATAATGCGGTACATAAAGGCAAAAATCTGCCGCACACGCACTTTATCCCCGGCGCCCCAATACTGTGCCGCAAGCACTCCACAGCCGCCAGCAAGGCCGAAGGAGATAATCATATACAAAAAGGAAAACTGGTTCGAGACTGCAACCGCCGAAAGCTGCACCTCTCCAAGCTGCCCTACCATGATGGTATCCGCAGCATTGATGCCAAAGTTGATTAAATTCTGCAACGCAACGGGAATCGCGATCATAAACAGTTTCGATCGAAAACGTGAATCCCGCAGTACCTCTAAAACCTGTCTCACAATGATTTCTGCCTTTTATCTCTAGAATTCTATCTGAATAGTTTCCTTTATGTTGTCAGCACTTTCAAACAGATCGCCTTTCTGAAATCCAAATATTCCTGCAACGATTGAAGAAGGAAACACCTCAACGGCGATATTCATATCATTCACAGCCATGTTATACGCACGTCTCGCCGCCTGTAGCTGATTCTCCATTTTCGCCAAAGCTTGCTGCAAATTTAAGAACTGTTCACCGGCCTTCAATTCAGGGTGCGCCTCCGCAACTGCAAATAAACCGGTCATTCTCGCATCGAGTCGGCTCGCGGCCTTCATGTCCGTCATGGCCTCAGTTCGGAGACTTGCGATCTCTGCCAACACTTCCTGCTCGTGCTTCACGTAACCTTTCACAACCTGCATCAGATTCGGGATCAAATCAAATCGTTGTTGCAGATAAACGCGAATCACACTTTGCGACTTCCGCATCACATTGCGCAAGCGAACTAACCTGTTATAGATTAAAACAACTGCAAGGGCTATTACACCAAGCACAATCCACAAGATGGTCACACTTCTCCCCCCCTCAAATTCAGATTATATGGCTGTGTCTTTGATCGACTTTGTTACCACTTGGTTGAACCGCGTTGCAAAAGCCAAGGATGACAGACAACAAGCCAGAGAGTCTTTACACATCGGATCCCGCATGGTTGGCTTGAACATCTTTTTATTCCCGATCCGCATGAGCACCTCATCCCCCTGCCAAAACAGATCTAAACTAATTCGACTCGGATTCTGCGGCCAGAGATCTCGGTTAAACCGCGTCTGAATATCAATCAGCTCATTCTTAAAGTCCAAGAACAACTCCATAATATCCGCCGTCAAGTATTGCATCGCCGTTATTTGATCGTCACTTCCAACGAAAAAGTCCTTCTCAAACACCCCGTGATCCATCTTTTTCCGTTCCGCCCTCGGGATATAGCGCTGATTAAAACCTGGGAGCCCTACTTTTCTCCCGACTTTAATGAATCCATTCAAACTTTTGCTGACTTTCATACTGACGAAAAGCCCTTTGAACTTTGTCTTGTCATTTCCGCTCCCCTGCAAAGACATACAGCAGAGCCGGAAGGGACGCGCCTCAATTTCCCCTGTGATCAAGTTGCTCAAGCCGGGCGATCCCATCGTAGTGACCTGAACCATCCGCCGCGCATCGCCCAGAATCGTCCTGCCGTCAAACTTTGCGGTATAGTAGTTATCCATAATCCGGATATTCTCAGTACCGGAGGGTTCCGGTGAATAGGATAAGTTTGAATCCATCAGCCTGACAAAACTTTTTGCAACGTTTTCTCTGAAATACAAGACATAGGGGCGCTTCAAAAAATGTCTATAGACACAGAATGCTATGGGCATACACACGATCAGGTAAATCGGAAACTCGGAAGCCGGGAGAAGCACGAGTAGCAAAATCGCAACTCCCACACACAAAATCCCCGCAATCCATAACTTGCGCGCGATGGACCTCTGGATCTTTTCCAGCTGCGGCCTGTGCTTTTCAGATAACTGCTGATACATTTGCTCAAACGATAAATTCACCCTTGGACTCCTCCTTGCTCCTCAATTTCAACTTCTGAAAGATTAAACGCAGCTTCCAGATCAATGACAACATGCAGAACCATCCCCGGGATTAAACTGCCCGTAACCAAAAACAAGCATCCCAACAGCGCACCAAATGCCGCAGATCTGATCATACCTCGCAACCCTTGATAGGCGTGGGCGGCTCCGAACATGACAGAGGCGATCACTAACATAAGCGGCATCAGTATATTGGGAAACGCTGCCTGTAATATAAAAAACAGAAATCCGCGGTGTACAATTTCTTCGCCAATCCCGGCAGTAAGAGATACGAAAAGCCAATATCGTTTCTCTGTTCTGCTTCGAGGCACCAAGAGTTCGAGCGTCTTATTCGGTACAAATGATTCTCTTTGCCCTTCTCTGTATTTCGGGCTTACCAAATAAGCAATCATACAGCCAATATGAGCAATGAAGAAGAATCCGCCCAGAATAAGCGTAACAGCTGTAAACCAGACGGTTTGGTCTAGAATGATTCCTCGTAACCCAATGTCATAAAACCGAATGCCAAGGAGTAGGCACAGAATCAAAACCACCAATGTTGTAAGCAAGCCCCAAGTAATAAACCTAATATAAGTCTTGATTCTTGCTTCTTCCGTGATCGGTGAACTCGGTACACTTCTTTGCCGCACTTCTCCGATTATGGGAAGCGCCACAAAGTACAGTACCATTGAGATGAAAAAAAGTAGATACATTCCAGTCTCCACACCATCCAACATAGATTCTCAACACACAAAAGGAGTATACCATGCCCAAAGCCAAAAGTCTATTTCACCCCGCGAGTGGGAGTAGATAATCGCGTTGGTGTATCACGATGGCGCATGTAGGAGCGATCACCTCGATCACCCGTGTTTCGTGGAATGCTGACAGTAAGAGCGCGGGCGACCGGGGCGGTCGCCCCTACAAAGCAACGCTATTTATCCACGCCTCCTGAGGCTTGCTTTATTCTTTGCCTCAAATGGGGGAAATGGATGCTGTAGAGACCCCTTTTTGTACCTGTTTGCACCTGTTTTGTGTAGTGTTTTCAGATCTATCCCTTTTCGAAAGTTCTGTTTTTTTATTATTTTCTACATTTTCCCATGTGTTTTCCCGGTTTTTATTCCGACTTTGTTTTTGCTTCGGTTTTTTCTTGTGTTTTGTGCGAAAAAGGCGGGATGGGATGGGGGTGTTCTTTGCTTTTATTATACCAAATTGGGATCGAACTAAGCGAATGAGTTAAGGGCGGTGTTCTACAAAACAACGCTGTTTGCCCACGCCCCCGCAAGGCGTCAAAAATCTGCCGATTTCGCGGCGCATCTTTGGTGAAAACGGGAGATCGTCTTTCATTGACGCTTGTCCCGCCCTATGGTATAATATCGAAAATTGAAAACAAGGGAGCGTCATGCCGTGACTGTGAGACATTTAGTCAGCATAGAGGACGTCACACCAGAGTGGTTCTCTGATCTCTACGGAACATGCAAAGATATGATTGAACATCCAGAGCGGTACACCGATGCCTGTCATGGCAAGGTGATGGCCTCTCTTTTTTTTGAGCCAAGTACCCGGACAAGCTTCTCTTTTCAGGCCGCAATGATGCGCCTCGGCGGGAGTGTCTTCGGCTTCTCAGACTCCAGCACCACCTCTGCCGCAAAGGGTGAAAGCCTGGCAGACACGATCCGTACGGTATCGGGCTACGCAGACACCATCGTCATGCGCTCTCCCCAAGAAGGGGCGGCAATGGCCGGGACTTTGTATTCAGACGTCCCCCTTATAAACGCCGGTGACGGCGGACATATGCATCCCACCCAAACCCTGACAGACCTCACCACCATCTGTGAAAGCCGGGGCTACGTGGGCGACCTAAATGTCGGCCTCTGCGGAGACTTGAAAAACGGCAGAACTGTCCACTCCCTCGCCATCGCATTGGCGAACTTCCCGAATATCCAATTCACCTTCATCGCCCCCAGAGAAATGGCAATGCCCGGTTATGTGTTGACAGCTCTCAAAGAAAAAGGCGCCCGCTATTTGGAGGTCACAAACCTAGACTCTTCCCTCCCTCAGCTGGATGTCCTCTACATGACCCGAATCCAAAAAGAGCGTTTCACCGATCCTCTCGAATATGAGCGCAACAAGGGGCTTTATATCCTAACTCGCAGAAAGTTAGATCGGGCAAAAAAAGACCTCTTAATCATGCATCCCCTCCCTCGTGTAGACGAGATCAGCCCCGATGTAGACGCAGATCCAAGAGCTTTCTACTTCGAACAAGCCCGCTACGGCATGTTCATCCGCATGGCACTCCTCCACCGCCTCTGCCACGCACCGCGGATCCTGGCGGAGCCGACTTACGATCCTGTGTCCCGTCTCTGCCAAAATGATCGCTGTGTCGCCAAGACTGAGGGCTGGTATCTCCCAAACAAAACCAGAGAACTCGCAGGTGAGGTCGTCTGTGCCTATTGCGATAAAAAAATTCCGATACCGACACCATAAGAAGCTCCCGCAAAACTCTTGACTGTCTCTTCGGTGTATGGTATCATGAATCTTGCGGCATGGAGAAGTACTCAAGAGGCCGAAGAGGCGCCCCTGCTAAGGGCGTAGGGCGGGAAACCGTCGCGAGGGTTCAAATCCCTCCTTCTCCGCCAGTTCATTATGAGCCACGCCACAACAGGCGTGGCTCGTGGTCTTTTATGGCTCATAGATCGCATCTGTCCATCTCCGCCACTCCACCAAGAGCCACACCGCAAGGTGCGGCTCTTGGTTTTTCATGCGGATTGTGGCGTGATACAACCCACAAAGTTATATTTCACCTGTATGTCATGGGTTCGTATACCGCATTCTTCATGGCGCTCATGCACTGTTACATGGTCGATTAGTTGAAATGCCGTTGCTCTGTCAAGCCGATCAATGGTTGCACACTCTTTCAACAAGTCCAGCCACCTTTGAATATCGGCTTTACTGCTTTGCTTGTCTTGAATATGCCGCCTAAGTTCTATGGTCTTTTCTTTTAGCTCGGTGTTTTCACGCTCATAGTCGGCAAGCATTTTCTTGAACAGGCTATCCGATACATTCCCGCTAACCCGCTCCTCAAACAACTGCTTACTTGCGTTTTCGATAAACAGTATACGGCGCTCTATGTCGCACAAGGTCTTTTCCTTTGCGGCATTTTCATTCTTGGACGCTTCACCAGAAAATGCGAGAAGCCGATCAAGCAAGTGTTTTTCATCTTGTACTGCCGTTTTTGCGTGATGTTGGATGTCATGTAGAATCACACATTCTAGCAATTCCATGTCTATGGTGTGCGTAGAACAGGCTTTTGCGCCATTGTTGGCGTAACGGCTACAGCGGTAGAATAGCTTTTCCTTGCCACTTTTACGCACCTTGCGATTAAACGCCATCGGTGCGCCACAGTTGGCACAACGAATGATACCCGAAAATATACTAATCTCACCTGTGCTGTTTATTGCAATGTCACGGTTTGGCACAATGCTTCTCTTGCTTTCTAACCGCCTTTGCACTTGCTCCCATGTAAACTCGTCTTGGATAATCGGCTCATGTGTGTTTTCAACGATGATCCAGTCCTCGGGGCAAGCAACAAGCCGCTTTTTCGTTTTGAAAGAAGCCACCTTACGCTTGCTCTGTACCATATGGCCTATATAGACTTGGTTTCTCAATAGCTGTAGGATTGTGCCACTACCCCATTGCGGGTAACTGTCAGCTCGTGTGGCACGTTTCCCTGTCTGTTTGAAATAGTAGGTAGCTGGGGTATCAATACCCTCTGCATTGAGTTTGGTGGCGATATTACGTCCGCTTTCGCCCCCTGCAAACTCTCGAAATAATCGTCTGACAATTTCAGCGGCAAGTGGGTCTATGACAAGCTGATGCTTGTCTTCGCTGGACTTGACATAACCGAAAGGTGGCTTGCTCCCCATAAACTTCCCCTGCACCGCACTTGTCTTTCTGGCGGAGCGCACTTTTCTTGAGATGTCTTTTGCATACATTTCATTGAGGATATTCTTAAAGGGGGCTATGTCATTATCATCCTTGTCACTGTCATAGCTATCATTCACCGCTACATATCGGACACCATGTTCCGGGAAGAAAAAGTCTGTATATTGCCCGGTCATAACATAGTTGCGACCCAAGCGTGAGAGGTCTTTTGTCAGCACCACATTGATGTGACCTGATTTAATGTCCTCGATCATCCGCTTAAACGCCGGACGGTCATAGTTCGTGCCTGTGAACCCATCGTCTACATAGATGTCATATATCGTCCACCCTCGTTCTTCGCAGTAATCTATGAGCATATCTCGCTGATTGGAGATACTCATACTTTCTGCACTGCCATTTTGATCGTCCCTGCTAAGTCGTAAATATATTGCTACATAAGTTGTTTTTGTAGTGTTTTGTGCTTTTGTCACTGTGAATCCTCCTATCATTCACAAAAGCACGGCTTATCGGGACGGTCTATCATTTACCTACCTATATTATACCAATTAGACCGCCCCAACCACAAGGATGCCGAGGTTTAAGCCAGTCGTTGGGCAAGCTTGTGGCAAGCCATCTGATATAGCATTTCATCAAGTGCTGTCTGCTTGCAATAGGTGCTGATAAGCCGTACACGCAGTTTTCCTGCTTCCAATTCAACTATGGTTTCTCCGTCAAGGTTTTGTTGTCGATGTAGTTCTTTTACTTGCATATTCAGCCCTCCATCATTGTTGTGGGAACAGCAAGCGGGGCAACGCTCATGCGCCGCCCCGCTTGCCTTACCACCACTTCGAGCCAAGTTGACCCGAAGTAGTGGTGAGAGATCAAACCGTATTCATTCGAGCTGTCATAAGACAATCATTTCTCCGGCTTGTCCATTTCTCATCCCAATATGTTTAAGAAAGGAAACGCTCCTCTCATATATCAGGACAGCTTTAGAGTCAAAAACATACATCTATTCAAAATTTCCTAAATATTTTTTCATGGCTATCAAACCTCTCTTGATAGCCACATTTACAGAGTTTTCAGAAACGTCCTCTGCATCGGCAATTTCTTTCCGGCTTTTACCAAGCAGGAAATGAGCTTCTATCCTCCGACCCTGTATCTCTGGCAAAGAGTTTAGAGCATGACACAGGTGACAATATCGCTCCCGCATCTCCAAAACTTCATCCAGCCTGTCAGCAGAACGGACACTTGCTACCACCATCGTGCCGTCCTCTGCGTCAAGAGAATACACCTTATGCCGCCGCACGGTGCGTTTATGTGTTTTCTGATACCGCCTGTCGGCGAATAGCTCCTCTGCGATAACACTCGGCACTTCTATAAATTCATCGTGTGTGTGCCACGGATAAAAGTCCCGCAGATTGATTATTGTCATTGTAACTTTCCTCCATTCGATTTGTAGTTGGTTCGGTCAAATCGGACGGAGTATGGCGGGGCGCGACACCGAGGGATCACTTCGGGCCAAGTTGTCCCGAAGTGGCAACAATGCTTCCGGGTAGTAGGTTACATCAAGCCGCTACGTCCTAGCGGCCTGATATTTTGAAATAGGTAGAAAAATAAAAACACGGCAGCTTCCTCCTAGATGCCGCCGTGTTCTGAAAAAGGGCGCACCTAACACACCCCCTGTACACTCCATTTTTTCAAAAAGAATACAGCGGCATTATTCAAAACCGCTGCGTGATGAGCCTTTCCGTATTTTCGGCCGCAAAACATCGGGCTCTTGCCGCGGTCTTTTGTCGCCTAGATCAGATTCAGTTTTCAATTGCACAGAAACAAGCCCCCCAGCCCTTGGATATATTCAGTCGGCAACAACAGCCTGACTCCATCGTGGAAAAACGGTGTCAGGCTGCCTTAACTTGTGATATTCGTTTGTTTATGTGTCTACTATTTCTCTATAGTCTCGCTATGCTACTAACCACTGCCCCACCTGTTATGGGCAGGAAGTGTCTTCGGAGTCTCAGCAAGTCTTCATCTGAGGCTTCTCTATATTGCGGGCGCTCATGCTTTACCTTGTCTTCACCTGCGTGAACTAAGTCTGAAACCCTCATTTCTGACATCGGCGCAATAATCAAGTTATCTTGCAAGTGGCTCAGAAAGCTACGGAATTTGCAACGTTCCTCAGACCCACTGGTGCATGGATCATTTGCCCCATTGAGACAAGAGTTAATCTGTAACTTTCCCTCTATAGCCAAAAACACGTCATAGACACTAATCTCATGTGCATACCTGCTCAATCTGTAGCCACCGTTTCTACCTCGCACAGAATGGAGGAAACCTTTTTTCTTTAATGTATTTGCAATCTTAATGAAAAATGGGTAGGTAATCCCTATGTCTTCTGCGATGTACGTTGCGGTATGTAATCCGCCTTTATTCTCATGCAAATATTGTAAAATCCGAATTGCATAGTCTGTTGAAACTTGAATCCGCATAGCGTTTACCCCCTTGATGAAAATACTCCCACATGCCGCAAAACAAGTCTGCGGCATGAAGCAGGACTTTCTCTCTGAGCCACACATACAGGGGGACAACCTCATAGGTTGCCCCCTGCCTTTTTATCTATGGCTTTAGTTAGATTTAGGGGACTATTCTAACTGTTGCTCTAGTTACACCGATGCCTGCGGGCTAGATAGGAAAATGTGCTCTGGTCTGGAATTTGGTCGCTCTAATCTCCACCACTC
>Ga0131853_10001281_pt1 | contig 45109 bp, 48 predicted proteins | sample TergutLab28metaG_FD_92764 | JGI IMG/M metagenome (GOLD analysis project Ga0131853, IMG submission 92764) | Labiotermes labralis P1 segment gut microbial communities from Petit-Saut dam, French Guiana - Lab288 P1 (version 2) (version 2) | ecosystem: Host-associated > Arthropoda: Insects >... | reverse complement strand
TAAATAGATAAATTAACATGTTTTAAAGGTTGTTGGCATGGTTTTGTTGCTTTTTTGGGGTTTTGTGTTTTATTTTGGGGTATGACGAATTTTGATATTTTTCCGCAGATGTGCAATTATGTTTTGGAGAAAAGAGGAGTTTAGGGGTGTTTTGGCTGGGCTTTTGAAGAATGCAAAAGATCTTGGGATTGATAGTTGTAACAGAGCAAGTTTTAAATAAATATCTTCCTGCTTTTAAAAAGTTGGCGGAGGAATGGTCTGATGGTTAAATTTTCAAAAGAGCGAGTTTTATTATTAAGCATTTAAGAGTTCCTTTGCATGTGGCAGGGGGTGAATTTTAGTAGTTTATCGAAGTGTCTTTTTGAGTATTTGTTTGATTTTGGTTTGGTGGTTATATTTGGATTTTTGAGTGCATATGTATAGGGCATATCGAATTAAAAGGAGGTCGTTCATGAGAAAAGGTTTGTTTACCGCCATTGTTGTTCTTTCGGTTGGTATTGCTATGACACTTGTTGGAAGCATACTTCTTGGCTTTGCAGGTTCTGTGAGTGTGACAACATTTGACATGCAACCATTGTCTGTTGCGTTTTTGATGCTTGGGATACTTGCAACAGTTCTTGCGGGAGTTGCATTTGTTGCAATGAGTGTTGCAAAGGCAATCAGGGAAAACAATGACGACAAGAAATGATTCAAATGAAAATTCCTGGAATGGAACAAAAGCATCTTACGGTACATTTAGAAACCCGACCATTGGTCGGGTTTTCTTACAATATAGGAACTATCGCTGAAATTTTTGTACTAGGATCTCGGCTTTAATGCACCGCTTGTGTGCTTTTGTTTTGCTCTAGGAATTATCGCTAAGTTTTTGCGGGCATAATTCCGCTTAGCATAGTTGCCCAGTGGTTGAGTTTTTCAGTGTGGTTCATTTCGTCTGAGATTATTTCGCGGATGTCATCGTAGAGTTTTTGTGGAAGGCCAGGCATTGCAAGGATTTGCATATAGCCTTCGATTGCCTCTTGTTCACCTTTGTTGTTCATTGCAACGATACTTGCAAGTGCGTAGTTGTTCATCATTAATACCTCCTTGTGGTTAAGAAACTTATATGTGTGTTATGGGGATTTTGTGAAATGTTGAGGTTGATAAAATGATTTATATTTAGTATAATTGTTTATTCATATGACCCCTTGCATATGGCGAGGGGTTTTGTTTGTTGACAAGATTTACGATATTAGGTATAATATGTAACATTGGGGGTGTAAGTGGTTTACAAAATAATAGGGATTAGATATACAAATGTGGAAATTGAAACGGTTGATGGCGTTAATTATGAAACAGGTGTTCGTGAGGAGGTTGTTGTTGACCCTGGTGATTTTGCGAACTTTGTTGTGCCGTATAGTGCAGAGAACCTTGAGGTGAAGGTTGACAGTGCAAAGTTTAATGAATGGATGCCGATACATTTGATGAATGGGGCGAGTTTTGAGAGGCTTGAGCGAATTATATCAACACGGGTTTCTGGTATGAGGCAGATGCAACAAAATCCAACGTTATCAAAATATATTGGCAAATTTCTTGGTAGGCTTGGAGATCTTGCGGAAGAGGATCCAGATTATAAGGGTAGTTCTTTGAGTGCGATGGTTGAGGCGACCGGGATTCTTGTTGAGGAAATGCGTGTAATGGTTGAGGGTTATTCACCAGAGCAAATTGGAGAGGTTGTGGCAAGATATGGACGTGTTGTTGCGTCGGCAGAGGCTTTGCATGAGGTGATGTTTGGGAAACTTAATGAAGTAGAGCAAGGTGAGTGAGTTTGGGTGTTAGTGATATATCGTTCTAAGAAACTTGTGTTATGGGTGAATTTTGCTTGAGAATATTTGTGTGCTTGACATATGTGGTATAATGATAGTTGTTTTGAAACAAAGGAGTTTTTATGCTTGAGAATATTGTAATTAGGGGTGCGTCAGAGAATAATTTAAAGAATATTGATGTGACGATTCCGCGTAACAAGTTGGTAGTTTTGACAGGAGTTTCGGGGAGTGGTAAATCAAGTTTAGCGTTTGGTACGATCTTTGCGGAGGGGCAAAGGCGTTTTATGGAGAGTCTTAGCAGTTATGCGAGGCAGTTTCTTGGGCAGACGAGCAAGCCTAGGGTTGACAGTATTGAAGGATTGAGTCCAGCGATTTCGATTGACCAGAAGACGACAAGCCATAACCCACGGAGTACGGTTGGTACGGTTACCGAGATTTATGATTATTTGCGTTTATTGTATGCACGAGTTGGGGAGGCGCATTGTCCGACCTGTGACAAGAAGATTTCTAGGCAAAGTGTTGATCAGATTGCGGAACAGATTTTTAAGAATTACACGGGGAAACTTGTGATGATTGAGGCACCTGTTATACGAGGTCAAAAGGGTAGGTTTGAGAAGGAGTTGGACAGTTACAAGCGTAGTGGTTTTGTGCGTGTGAAGATTAATGGAAGTGTTTATATGCTTGATGAAGAAATAACTCTTGATAAAAATATTCGGCACAATATTTCAATTGTTGTTGACAGGATAACGGTGTCAGAGGATGAGAAGACGCGTATTAACGAGGCGGTTGAGACGGCGTTACGTGTTGCGAATGGGCTTGTAAGTATTGTGAGTGTGAACAATGGAAAGCAGATGGTAAATGAGGGACAGGTTGTTGGTGCCAAGCAGATTGATTCCCCTGTGACGGGAGAAGAGGAAGTTGAAAGAAGTATGCTTTTTTCTAATAAGTATGCTTGTGTTGAGTGTGGGATAAACATTGAGGAGTTAGAGCCGCGAAGTTTTTCTTTTAACAGTCCGTTTGGTGCGTGTTCAAATTGTTCGGGGCTTGGGTTTACTTTGGAGATTGATGAGAGTCGCATTATTCCAAATAAGGATCTTTCGATTGCAGAGGGTGCGATTGTTGCAAGTGGTTGGAATATGGAATCGGGTAAAGTTGCACAGATGTTATTGTCGGCATTTGTAAAGAAGTTTGGGGTGAGTTTGACACAAAGTATAAGTTCGATGAAGCCAGAGATTGTGCAAAAGTTGTTGCATGGATGTGAGGAAAAACTTGATTACAATTATACCGGTGCGATAAGTTGGGATAATCCGTATCAAGGAAATTGGGAAGGGATTATCGGGAATTTGAAGCGTCGTTATCGTGAGACGACAAGTGAGTGGATGAAGCAAGAAATCAGTAAGTTGATGATTAACTCGAAGTGTTCCGTGTGTTCTGGCAGACGTCTTCGAAAAGAAGCCTTGGCGGTTCGGGTTGGCGGAGGCGGACAGGCAGACACTGTGCGAGGGCGAGGATTAAATATAGCCGAGCTTACTTCTTTGTCTGTAAAGGATACGGTGAGTTTTTTTGAGAATTTAAAACTTGAGGGGAATAACGCAGAAATTGCAAAACCAATCATAAAAGAGATTAAAGCACGGTGCCAATTTCTTGTGGATGTTGGGTTACATTATTTGACGCTTGCACGGAATTCGGATAGTCTTAGTGGTGGTGAGAGCCAGCGTATTCGTTTGGCTACGCAAATTGGATCGGGACTTGTTGGAGTGTTATATATTTTGGATGAACCAAGTATTGGATTGCACCAGCGTGATAATCAGAAGTTGTTGAATACGCTTTTCAAGTTGCGGGATTTAGGGAACAGTTTAATTGTTGTTGAGCATGATGAAGAGACAATTATGGCGGCGGACTTTGTTGTTGATATTGGGCCTATGGCGGGCAAACATGGTGGAGAATTAGTGTTTGCTGGTACGCCAGAGGAGCTTGCGGAGTGTGAGCGGAGTTTGACAGGGTTTTATCTCAAGGATGCCTATAACACACAGCACATTCGGGAGAGTCGTGATCCATTGCCGTTTCAAGTTGGTGACCGCGGTTGGTTTGAAGTGAGAGGTGCAGCAGAGAACAATTTAAAGAATGTTGATGCACGGTTTCCAGTTGGCGTTTTGACTTCTGTTACCGGAGTTTCGGGGAGTGGGAAATCGTCTCTTGTTAATAAGATACTTTATCCAGCACTCTATAACATTTTGAACAGGACGGAACAATCAAGCCATAAGGTTACGCGTAGGGTTGGTCGACATGAGGAGTTGATTGGTGCGGAGTATTTTGATAAGATTATTGAAATTAACCAACAGCCTATTGGAAGGACTCCGAGATCAAATGCGGCGACGTATACCGATATGTTTGGGCATATTAGAGATTTGTTTGCGGCAACACGAGACGCAAAAGAGCGAGGTTTTGAAAAGGGGCGATTTAGTTTTAACGTGCGAGGTGGCCGTTGTGATCATTGTGAGGGTGATGGTGTGCGTAAGATTGAGATGCACTTTTTGCCTGATGTGTATGTGCAATGTGAGGTGTGTAAGGGACGTAGGTTTAACAGTGAGACACTTGATGTGCGATTTAAGGGGAAGAATATATTTGACGTGTTAGAGATGACGGTTGATGAGGCAGTGGATTTTTTTCAACATATTCCGCAGATTTATAAGAAGGTTAAAACTTTGCAGGATGTTGGTCTTGGGTATATCAAGTTGGGGCAACCTGCGACAACGCTTTCTGGTGGTGAGGCACAACGAATTAAGCTGGCGACCGAACTTACAAAATCGAGTACTGGTAAGACGATTTATATTTTGGACGAGCCTACGACGGGCTTGCATTCGTATGATGTGCAGAAGTTGATTGCGATTTTGGGGCGTCTTGTTGATAATGGCAATACCGTTGTGGTTATTGAGCATAACCTTGATGTGATTCGTGTGTCGGATTATGTTATTGATCTTGGGCCAGAGGGGGGCGACGAAGGCGGACAGATTGTTGCGGTTGGGAGTCCGGCAGAGGTTGCGAAGAATGAGACGAGTGTGACGGGGCGGTTTTTGTGAGTGATAAATCATTGTGTGTGGTAGGTGGATGAAATTATGAGTGGCAGGAATTATTTAACGGGCGGCAGAGGGAATTCGATGGCAGGAGAAGTTGTGGGTGGAAAGAGAAGTTATGAGTGGCGGCAGAGGGAATTAATAAACGGGCGGCGGAAGAAATTATTAAACGGGCGGCAGGTTGCCGCCCCTACATAAAAGGGTAAAGATATATGAAGATGGGTGTGAAGGATGATATATAGAGAAATGAGAAGGAGGAAGCCAAATCGTATAAAAGGATTTGATTATAAATTTGGATCGTTTTTTATTACAATTTGTGCACAGAAAAAGTTTGAGTTGTTTGGTGAAATTAAATCTGGGAAGATGAAGTTGTCAGAAATTGGTGAGATTGTTGAAAGAAAGATTTCACAAATTGAAATTGTGTATGAGAATGTGTTTGTCGGTTGTTATGTGGTAATGCCGAACCATGTTCATATGATTTTAAGTTTGGTTTATACGGATGCAGAATGTTCGAATCCAAATGTTTCGCAGATTATAAACCAATTCAAGAGGGCAGTTTCAATTGAAGCAACATTTTCTCCGTGGCAAAAATCATTTCATGATACTGTTATTCAAGATGAAAACAAATATAATAACATTATAAAATATATCAGTAAAAATATCGAAACATGGGAACAAGATGAACTTTATATTAGAAATTGTTAAATGGAGGGGATTACGAGTGGTAGTAAAATTAGGGACGGCGGAGGGAATTATTAAACGGGCGGCAGAGGGAATTATTAAACGGACGGCGTAAGAAATTATGGGCGGCGGAAGAAATAATTAAACGGGCGGCAGGTTGCCGCCCCTACATAAAAGGATAAGGATAAAGATTTTAAGGATAAGGATAAAGATTTTTTTGGGGTAATGAATTTGTTATGTGAAAATGATTAATTAAGGTAGAATAGAGTTAATGAAGAAGTACAATGTCGTGCCGATGATATTTGCGGTTGTGATGATGGTTTGCTTTGTAATGGGTGGGGTTTTTCTTGTTGTGGGTGACAGTGTTCGGGCGAGTACGGAAGATGGGAAGGATGAAGAAGTGGCAATGTCTTTGTTTGGTGTGGATGGATTGGTTAATGGTGTTATTGCAGCAACGATTTTGAATAATATTGAAGACGGATATTTTGCAAGGCCTTTTAGAATTTTTCCAACTGTTGGGGAGGGCTTTGCACATGATTTAAGTGAAACATTTTTTCGGGTTGCGTTCGTTGATGATGTGAACAGGCGGATTGTTATGTGGGCATGGGATACTTATAGGGATAGTCTTTATCATAATACAAGTTCTGTGACATATTCAAGTTCGTATGTGCGTAATCGGATTCTTGAAGATTTTGGTGTTATAAGAAGTCAAGTTAATGGTATTGATAATTATATTTTGCAGGCAGGAAAAGTAACGGCGGGGGCTTTGGTAAGTGACAGGATGTGGCTTGCATCTTTTGATGAGGTGAGGTCTGGTGGTTTATGGGGATTGACACCAGAGATGCGTTCAGGAAATCCGAATGGGTTCAGTGCGTTTTCGTGGCTTCGTTCTGGGCCTGGGGCAGAGACCGGAGTTATAACTAATACAGGTGGTACGACAAATATTCCTATTGCAGGTGTTGTTCATTCGGTGAGACCTGCGTTTTATTTGTGTTTTGATGGACTTGGAAGTGCGGCGATTGGGTATGAGTCATTGTCAAGGACACTCTTTGATGAGGATGGTGAAATTGATGAGGGAAAAGCGGCGATTATTTTTTCGCATGTACAGAACGTGGACAGGGGTGTTCCGTTTAGATTGTTTGCGGATGTTGGTGTAGATGAAAATGTGCTTCGGTTGTCTAGGATGTATTTTAGGATTGTAAATGTGTGTGAAGATAGTGATAGATTGACACTTTGGGCGGTGAGTGGTTATCGTAGTGGGCAATTTAATAGTATGGCCGGAAATAATACTTATGATGGTTCGGTTGTGCAGATGAATCTTGTTGAGGATTTTCAAAAGATACTTGATGGATTTGATGTTGAAGATTCGATTATTATGCCAGCCGGATTGGGGCAAGTTGGGGTTGATGCAGATGATTTTATTTGGTTGCCTTCGGTTGGTGAGGTTGGATCGGGTATTGGGTTAGGAGAAGCGGCGGTTGGTAATTGGAATCTTGGTGCGAAGCATAGGTCTTTTGATGTAGCCGGACTTGTTCATTCGTGGGCATGGTTGCGTTCGGCGGCGGGTGGACTTAATGTGAATTCTGTTGATTCTGGGGGTGGGGTTGCAAGTCAGGGTGTTACATCGACATCAATGGTGGTGCGGCCGGCACTTCATTTAAGATTGAGTGCATTTGATGTTGAAGAAGATGATTGTGATGATGAAGATTGTGAGAATGGATACACAAACGGCAATGGCAATGGAAACAACGGGAATAATGGTAATGATGGATATGAAAATGGTGACAAGAATGGAGGGAGGGCGTCGGTTCATCCGCTTGTGATTGTTGGATATGTTTTTTTTGGCGTGGCGGGAGTTTTTGTTATTGTTGCGGTTGCAATTTATGTTGTGAGGAGGAAGGATGTGAGTATGAAACGTACTTGATAAAGTGGATAATAATTGCTTACTTATGTTCATAGTTTTTTAATATCAACTTAATATCAACTTTTCCTTGCAATTTTTTGTAATTTTCTATATACTATTAGATAGTGTCCGTTAAGGGCGGTTTTTAATAAGGAGTTGTCTATTGTCAGTCGAACAGCAAGCAGGAAATCAGCGAGGTAAACTTGAATCTATTAAAGGGATTACCGGGAATTTACCACAGGTAAGCACCTTGTTATCACAATGTCGTGATACACGGAGTCGATTGGATGAGACACTTTCCAAATTACGTTTTGCAACGAGAGAGATTGCCTCTACGAGAGAAGAGGCAATAAGACAAGCCCAAAAACAGGAGCAGTATGCAGATCTTATCAAGCAACGGGAACAAGAGCGTAGGGTTGCAGAGGAGATAATAGATAAGAAAGCAGAAGAACTTCGTGCGAAAAGAAAGGCAGAGCAAGAGAGAAAGGTTGAGCCTGTTTCACCTGTTCCTTTGGTTTCGCCAACTTTGCCACAAGTTGGACAACAGACGGTATCAGAATCAGGTATAATAAAACTTCAGCCAAGTCGTGTTGGAAGTTTACCATCAAGATTTGAAGGGCGAGGGCCACATATTCCAGGGCAACGAAGTCAACAGCAAGGCGAGCGTCCACCATATGGTGCAAGACCAGATGGCAGGCCGAATTTTGGACAAAGGCCAGCAGGTAATCAAGGTACCGGACCAAGAACATGGACGCCATCGCAATCGCATACCGCATATGGGAGAACAGCAAGACCGGAGAGGCCGCAAGGTTCATTTGTACCAAGACCAGGTTTTGTACCAAGACCAGTTGGAAGTGGTGGATTTGGACACAGGCCGCCTGGTGCGGGTGGGTTTTCGCCTAGGCCATCGGGGCCACTTGGTGGGATTAAGCCGACCGAAAAGTTTCCACAAAAAGCCAACACATATGATGCACGTAAAAAGGGCAAGAGTCATGAGGGCGAGCGTTCTGGTGGTGGTTATGACAGACGGCAACTTCTTCGTCGGGGTATTATTGAAGAGCGTGATATTGAAGAGCGAATGCTTACGCGAATGTTTAGGAATAAGAAGTCAAAGGAGAATAGCGAAAAGAGCGGTGTTAAGCCTGTATCAAATATTATCAAGATTACGTCAAATGATATTACAGTTAAAGTGCTTAGTGAAAAAATTGGCAAGACAGGTGCGGAGATTATAAAGCAGCTTATGGTGCTTGGTGAGATGTGTAGTATTAATGATGTTATTGATTTTGCTACGGCGGAACTTGTTGCCGGTGAATTTGGACTTGTCCTTGAGCTTCATGCGGATAAATCGTTTGAAGAGCGTATGACAGATATTCATGCCGATTCGGTTGATGAAAAAGATTTTGTGCAACGTCCTCCGGTTGTTACCGTTATGGGTCACGTTGATCATGGAAAGACAACACTTCTTGATGCACTTCGTAAGACAAAGGTTACCGCAACCGAGAGTGGCGGAATTACACAGCATATTGGTGCATATCAGGTTTCTGTGAAAGGTAAGAAGATTACTTTTATTGATACACCAGGGCATGCGGCGTTTAACAAGATGCGTGCAAGAGGTGCGAAGATTACCGATATTGCAATTTTGCTTGTGGCAGCCGATGATGGTGTTATGCCACAGACGATTGAGGCAATAAAACATATTCAGAAACAAGAAATTCCAATGATTGTTGCGATTAACAAGATGGATAAGAAAGAAGCGAATGTTGACAGGGTGAAACAGCAACTTTCCGAGCAAAATGTTATTCCTGTTGAATGGGGTGGCGATGTTGAAATGGTGCCTGTGAGTGCGGCGAATGGTACGAATCTTGATACGTTACTTGAGACGATTATACTTGTTGCGGAAATTGGTGGTTACAAGGCAAATCTTAATAAAGAGGCGGCGGGTACGATTATTGAGGCAAAGCTTGATAAAGAACGTGGGGCGGTTGTTACTGTTCTTGTACAGAGTGGTACGCTTCGAGTTGGTGATACTTTGCTTGCCGGAACAACATATGGTAAGGTTCGTTTAATGAGTGATGAAAATGGTAAGGCTTTGAGAAAGGCGTTACCGAGTACGCCTGTGCAGGTGCTTGGGTTTTCTGAGGTGCCTAGGGCAGGTGATGCGGCATATGTTGTTGATGAGAAGTTGACAAAGCAAGTTGTTGCAGAACGTAGGGTGAAGGAAAAAGTAAGCAAGACAAAGCAATTGAGTACCTCTTCTGCGGAAAATGCGTTTGATGTTATGACCGATGCAGAGAAGACGCAGCTTCATGTTATTCTTAAGGGTGATGTTGCAGGTTCGGTTGAGGCGATTATTCAGACAATTAATACTATTACAAGTGATGAGGTGCTTGTAAATGTTATAAGCAGTGGTGTTGGTGCGGTGAACGATAATGATGTTTCTTTGGCGGATGTTACCGGGGCGTTACTTGTTGCCTTTCATTCGAAAACAACGCCGACCGCGAAGCAGCTTGCAAAAAAACAAAAGGTTCAAATTCACGAGTTCAAGATTATTTACGAGATTTTCGATTTCATTACAAATGAGATGGTTAAGAGATTCAAGCCGAAGTTTATTGACAAGTATCATGGTAAGGCAGAGGTTCGTGCGATATTTAAATCGAGTCAGTTGGGTCAAATTGCAGGTTGTATGGTTATTGATGGTAAGATTATACGTAATACAAAGATTAAACTTGTGCGTGGTGATACAACAGCGGAGCATCAACTTCACAGCCTTAAGATTGTTAAAGATGATGCCAAGGAGGTTGCAAAGGGGCATGAGTGCGGTATACGACTTGAAGGTAATCCACAGTTGCAGGTTGGGGATATTCTTGAATGTTATGGGGTAGAGCAATTGCCGATTATGTTTAATGGAAGAAAGTATGAGTTTTGAGCATAAAAAACAGCGGTCAGTTTCGACGGCTGCTTTTTCTTTTTTTGTTAATCTTTGAGATTAACATCAACAGTTTTAAGTGAATTAATGAATGAATCCAATCTTCCTGTGACCTTGTTTAGTCTGCGTTCAAGGTGTCGGTGAATTTCAGGCATTGATTCTATGCTGAGCTTGCAAAGTAGGTGTTCCATTTTGGCAGAAGTAATAGCAAATTTTTCTCTTTTTAATTGTGCTATCAGTTTTTGTCTTGCCGTGATGGACATTTCTTTTAAGCCATTCTCCATTCTTCTGTCGTAATGGTAGAAACGTTTGACAGTGTCTTCTAGTTTGGTTAGGCGTTCATTCCATAGCCTCAGCAATTGCTCTTCCTCTGGTAAGTCTACCAAGTCTTCAAATTTTTTGGGTAGGATCATGCTTGACTTTGTCCTTCGCATGCCTATCATCCTCTCTGTTTTTGATTAAGTGCAATTTTAGTATAGTTGATTAATATAGATTTGTCAATATTTGTTTGAATTTTTTGTCGGTGCTTTTTGTTACATTCTTATTATAATGTATGGTATACTTTGTTATTTGGGAGGTAATATGAGTAACATTAAGGTGCAGAGAACAAACAGTGACATTTTGAGAATTTTGTCGGTGACGCTAAGAGATAAGATGGCGACCGATTTTTCGTCGGTTACGATTTTGAATGTGGAGACGAGTGCGGATTATTCGCTTGCCCGTGTTCAAGTTGAGATTAGCGGGGAAGAGACAGAGAAAAATCAAGTGTTTGCGGAGCTTGAGAAAGCGAGTGGTTTTTTGCGGAATGAGGTGGCGAGTAGGGTGAAGTTGAGACAAACCCCGCAGATTCGTTTTGTTCTTGATAGAGGACGTGAGAATGCGACCCGAGTTGAGGAGTTGCTTGCACAGATTAATTCGGGTAAATAAACAATGAATCTTTTGTGTTTAATATTAATACTTGAGTCAAAAATTTGTTTTTGATAAGTGCTGTTTATTATTTGGCAAAGAACTTGGCAATACTTTGATATTGTGATATAATGATGTATTGTAAATGGATGAAATTAAAGATGTTAAGACGAATTTCAAGAATGCTTTTGCGTTGATGAGTGAAGCAAGGGCGATTGCAATTACTATGCACGTTCGTCCAGATGGCGATAGTGTTGGGTCTGCACTTGCAATTCAAGAAATTCTTTTTGGCATGGGTAAGAAACGGGTTGATGTTTTTGTTGATGGTGTTGCCCCACAGAATTTTGATTATCTTAAAGGGTATACTGGTATAATTGACGTTAATACGATTGATTTTGAGGCGTCGCCTGAGAGTCCGAATTCGCTTGGTATTAAAAAATATGATCTTTTCATTATTGTTGATACAGGGGACGAGCCACGGCTTGGGGCATGTTCGCGACTTCGTACCGTTGCGAAGAAGGTTCTTGTTATTGATCATCATCTTAATCCTACGATGGAGGCGACGACACTTGTTTCTAATCCAACGAGGGGCAGTGTTGGTGAGATGGTGTATGAGTTACTTGTTGCCAATAAGATTGAGATAACGCAATCAATTGCGGAGAGTCTTTATACCGCGATAAGTTCGGATACAGGACGGTTTTTGTTTCCAAATACGTCGCCATATACGCATCAGGCGGCGGCAAATTTACTTAAGGTTGGTATTAATAGTGTTGCAATAAACTATAATAATTTTCAGGTTTATGACAGTGATAAGCTTTCGTGTTTTTTAAAGGTGCTTCGACGCATTAAGTTTCATGATGATGGTGTTATTGCAAGTATACATCTTAATTATAGACTTGTTAAGAAATATGGGTTTAGTCAGGACGAGCGTCATAAAATGCAAGGATATGCGACCGATGCGCGAGGTGTTCGTGTGAGCATATTTATGACAGAGAAAGAGCGTAATGTTTTTAATGTGAGTCTTCGAAGTCATGGTGATACCAACGTTGCCGCCATTGCAAAGCATTTTGGAGGTGGTGGGCATAAGAATGCGGCGGGACTTGTTGCTTATGGAAAGTATAAGGTTCTTATTAAGAGGATACTTAGAAAGGTTAGAGAGATGGTGAAAGAACAAAAGCACCTAACGGTGCATTAAAGCCGAGATCCTAGTACAAATGATTGAAGCGATAATTCCTAGACTGGAACAAAGGCACCTTTAGGTGCATTAAAGCCGAGATTCTAGTACAAAAAATTTGACGATAATTTTTACAAATTCAAGTGTAATTGTGATAAATTGGTGTTGATGGATGGGATTTTAAATGTGTGTAAGCCACGGGGTGTGTCTTCGTTTAGGGCGTTGAGTATAGTAAAAAACAAATTGGCGGATGAACTAGGTATCAAGCCAAAGCAATTGAAGGTCGGGCATTTGGGTACGCTTGATCCGCTTGCGATGGGTGTGCTTGTTTTAATGTGTGGGAAGGCGACAAAGCTTGCGGATAAACTTCATTCGCCTTTTAAAACATACCAGACCCTTTTACACTTCTCAAAAGAAACAGATACCCTTGATTCGGAAGGACAAGTCATTGCGACCAGCGATGTCATCCCTACCAGAGAACAAATAGAAAAAATCATACCAGAGATGGTTGGGGATATTGAAATTGAAGTACCGAAGTTTTCGGCTGTGCACATCAATGGCAAGCGCGCCTATGACCTCGCAAGGCAGGGGATAGACTTCACCCCGCCGAAGAAATTTGTCAATATACATAGGTTTGAATTATTGGAGCAACGCAGTGAAAAAGAATTCTTTTTCGAAATCGAATGCCAAACTGGAACATATATTCGGAGTTTAGCAAAGTTGATTGCACAGAAACTTGGCACGGTTGCGTATTGTTTGGAAATTATCAGAACAAGGGTAGGCGATTTCAAAATCGAAGAAGCTAAAAGTTTGGAGGATGTCACAATAAGTGATATGATATAAAATATGAGCACAAATATTTTAAGAGTTTTTGAAAAATTAAAGAAAAACAAGAACATTAGCAACAAAATAACTTTGTCCGAAAACAAACAATCATTGGAGATTAAGTTCCACGGATTTTTACATGTGACTGTGTTCGACGAAGGTCATGAGTACACTGTCAGTACTAAGGAAACACACTGGCATCTTGATACAGATGATGAAGTTATAAGAAATCTGACTGAGATTGCTAACGGTGATATTGTGTTTATTAGGAACACAGGTTTGTTTGCACAAGGTATTAAAATCGTGATGCGAGATGAAATGGAAGCAATGTTTGGAAAACCGTTATTCGGGAGAAAAAACCAACGGATCTATACTGGTAACATGATTTTTAAGAGAGAGAAAGGACAGTGCTTTGAGTGGGAACTTATACCGACAGACCCACCCGAAGAATCAAGCACATATTTAATCCCACGGAATGAGCTAACAAGTACACTCAACTATGAGTTTCAAAAAGGTCAATACAAAATTGCAATTAAGAGCAAACATAGGCTTGCTGATTCATTATTTCTTTACGAAGATGACCTTGAGGGAATGATGCCATTTGCTTATTTTATCGAAGATTTTGACCCATACGGAGTTACATACTTGGACGCACAAAGCGGTGGTCGATTTGTGAAATATTTGCGTGAGTTCGCAGAACTGCTCAAAACTGGGAAAAGTGTCATTCAAATAGTCGAAGGGTTTAACTTTTACGATTCATCAAAAGATTGGCCGATGGACGAGGAAGCAAAACAGAATATGTTAAAAGGCAAGGGCTTTTTCAAGTATGGCAACTGGACAGAAGAAAAGATTTCACAAATGCTAATTGACAGCAAAAGGTATCACGAAGAAGGCCTAAAGTCACTCGACTCAGCTAAACTTCAAAAAACAGCAATCGTGTTATCCGACTGGATAGAAGAACAACTTGAAAACCATGGGAGGGTTTCAATTCTCGGGATTTGAACTTGTAACTTGTAATAGACTTCTTGAACATTTTGCGGCATATTGTTGGCATGAACGAAGAAGATTACATTCTAATTGACGAGAAAATAATTGCAGGAGTGCCAACAAAGATTTGGTTTCCGAAAGCGGAGTTTGAGAAAAGGTTGGTAAAAGGGTCAACGGCGCAAAGGTATACAGGACGCTTGTGCAATGGGGTGTGGAAACATCGACACTTGATAATGAAGGCGAAATAGTTGCGACAAGTGAGGTAGTTCCAACCACAGAGCAAATAGAGGTGATGTTATCACAAATGGTTGGTGAGATTGAAATTGAGGTGCCGAAATTTTCGGCGGTTCATATTAATGGTAAACGTGCGTATGATCTTGCACGAAAGGGGATTGATTTTTTGCCACCAAAAAAAGTGGTAAGGGTGGAGCGTTTTGAGATGTTGACACTTGATAATTGTCGTTTTGATATGGAGGCAATTGGTGAGGAATATGTGCATGTTGCAAATTCGCATTATTTTGAGGTTGAGTGTCAGACGGGGACATATATTCGAAGTCTTGCAAAGTTGCTTGGTGAGAAATTGGGAACGAAGGCGATTGCAAGTGTGATTATAAGAACGAAGGTGGGGGATTTTGATATAAAGGATGCGAATAGATTGGAGGCGGTCAGTTTGAAAGATTTATTGCCAGTTTGAAATTTGGGTATATAATTGAATGTTGTTGAATTAGTAACTTTGTACAACAGTATAGGTAGTGCTTTTGCAGGTGGCAAAGTTAAGGAATGAGTAAAACTTGTCAGCCAGTTCATTTTTGTTGTTGTGTGATGATTCCAAAAAGGCATTGAGATCGGCCATTGTTTCAAATATTACAGAATCTGTCCATATGTCGTCATTTGCAAGTAATTGGAATGAAACGTAGCCATTTTGCTTTGAAACATGTTCTTTGACTAGTTTTTCTATTGCGATTAAAAAGTCTGGAGCAGATGCATTATCTTTCAGTTTGTAGGTGTTTGAAAAGGCGATTTTAGACATAATATTAAATCCTTTTTTTTGAAAATGATTGCAGATTATTTGGTAGCGGGGGCCGGATTTGAACCGACGACCTTTGGGTTATGAGCCCAACGAGCTTCCGAGCTGCTCCACCCCGCGATGGATATATTTTCATACTATAACATTTTGTTTATAATGTCAAGGTTTTTGGTATACAAATTTGATACATAATGTGTCAAATTTTTTATGTGTATCGGACTTGTTAAATCATAACTTTAATGTATACTTGACATATGAAAAAAATCATTGAAATAATAGGCTGTTTACCTGTATACTTTTATAGGTTTTGTGTTCGTCCGTGGTTGCCAAAGAGTTGTGCTTTTACGCCTACGTGTTCCGAATATGCTTTGGTTGCGATTAAAAGACATGGGATAATAGTTGGTTGGTTTTTGGCATCGGGCAGAATACTTCGTTGTAATCCGTTTGCAAGAAACAATAAGGGGTACGAACCTGTGCCTTATAGACTTCGGTCGGGTGCAAAGTGGGTTGTTTAAGAAAATATTGAAATGTAGAGGTGAGGTTTTAGATGATGAGTGGAATGAATTTATCGGTGTATTTTCCAAGTGGGTCGGGTATACCGGGGGTTGTGTTTGATGCGTTGAGTTGGCTTTATTCAGGGGTGGGGAGTTATGCGGTTGCGATTATCTTGTTTGCGGTTATATTGCGTCTTATTTTTTCTCCGCTTGATTTTGGGTCTAAGTATTTTCAGAAGAAGAATTCTATTGCTATGGCAAAGATGAAGCCAGAACTTGCACAAATTGCGGCGACATATGCGGATAATCCACTTGAAATGAATAGGCAGCGAAGTGCACTTATGCGAAAGCATGGTGGTGGCATGGCAGGCTTTTGTTTATTTTCGGTGATTAATATAGTTATGGTGTTTGTTATCTTTATTTCTGTGTTTCAGGCGTTGGGTACAATAAGTAATTATAACGTTCATCGTCAGTTTGTCAATTTGAGAACAGAGTTTCATAATCAGATTGACATTAAGCTTGATTATCTTCGAGATGGTTGGATAAGTGAGGATTATGCATCGGAGTTTCCGTCGGTTGCGTATATCCCAGCGACACTTGGTGCGAATGAAATTTTGCATTATACGTATGATGATGGTGGAGTGTTAGGTGTGCATAATCCATATGAAGAAGTTCTTGAGTGGATTTTAGAAAATCCTTATCTTGTAAGTGCGATGCAGGCAGAGTTTAGACGGACAAGTACCGGCTTTTTATGGGTTGCGAATATTTGGAGGTCGGATACACCGTGGACCAGTCAGGTTATGGGATGGAATGCGTTTAGAGGTGCGGCGGGAAATAATCGTATTCTTTCGGGGGATACTTTGACGGCACCTGGATATGGTGTGGAAGAGAGTGCAGAAGAACGCAGTGATAGATTGGCGATGATACAAACGGAATACAATATGATTTTTGCCAATATTAGTGGCAGGAGTTGGAATGGGTTGTTGTTTCTTATATTGCTTGCAGGGGCTACGAGTTTTTTAAGTATTTGGCTTATGTCTAAGATGACGGCAAAGGTTAAGACGGAGACAAAAAAGGTTGAAGAAGAGGCAGGGTATGGTGTTCGTAGGACAACCACCACAGATGATGGAAAGCAAGTTCCAAGCCTTGATCCGGCGTCGATGAATAAGGTAATGAAGTTTATTTTTCCGGTTATCATGGTTGTGTTTACGATGATGGCAACGGCGGCACTTGCGGTGTATATTATTGCGGGTGCGGTTGTTCAGACGAGTTTAGGGTTTGCATTTAATTTTATAATTGACAAAATCATTAAACGCCAAGAGAAGAAGAAAGCAGAACGGGGTGAAGCAGGGCCAGATAAGGCGGTGATTAACCCTCATGCAAAGTATTTTAAGGGCAAAGGTCGGGTTGTTAATAAGAGTTGAAACTTGGATAAAAGAGTGATATAATTGTGGGAATCAAAAGAAGGAGAAGTATGTATGAAATCTGTTATAATTTCGGCAAAGTCGTTTGATATTGCACTTGAAGAAGCGATGGAGAAGCTTGGTTGTTCATATGGGGAGTTTGATCATGAAATAATTGAGAATGGTGGATTGTTTAAAAAGGGTAAATTCAAATTTACACTTAAAGAAGAGTTTGTTAAAGAAAAAGTTGGAGCAAAGTCGGATGTAGAAAAAAATGAGATGGCAGCAGTTGAGGAAAAAAAAGTTGTTTTGGATTCAAAGAAAAGTTTGAAGGAAGACCATTCAAAGGGTGTTGAGGAAGTAAACTTGTCAAGTGAGAAGAGTGCTTTGATTGAGAAGAAAAAAGATGTGGGTTTTGGAAAAGAAGTTGTTGTTAATGTTGGTGAACTTTCACCGAAACTTGAGGCGTGTTTAAGGTTTGTAGAGGGACTTGTAAGTGGGCTTGGCAATGATTTGAGGGTTACGACTACGGCAACGGACAGGGCGTACACAATTAACATCAATGGAGAGGATGTTGGCAGGCTTATTGGTAAGGGTGGTGAGGCACTTGACGCTTTGCAGGTTCTTGTTAGTTCTGTTGCGATAAGCAATGCGAATGGTGAGAGTAAGCGTGTTTATGTCAATATTGAGAATTATAAAGAGAGGCGGGAAGAGACACTTAAGAGCATTGCAAGTAAGAAAGCAGAGTACGTGCGAAGTTCGGGGAAGTCGGCAAGGCTTGAATCCATGTCACCACGTGATCGGGCAATCATACATAATGAGATTTCAAAGATGGAAGGCGTGAGGAGTTACAGTATTGGTGAGGGGAATGCAAGGCGACTTGTAATTGCACCAGCACGTAATGGTGAGGTTAAGCAAGAAGCAGAGTGATAGTGTTGTGTTGTCAACAAAAGTTGATGCCAGAAATAAAATTTTACAATTTAGGAGAAAAAAATGAAAACAACAAAAATCGTATGTTCAATTGGGCCAGTGTCGCAAAGTGCGGAAATGATTGAAAAGTTAGTAGGTGTAGGGATGTCAATTGCACGTGTTAATTGCAGTCATGGTGGTGACCAAAACCGTATTAATATTGAAACGGTGAAGGCGGTTCGAAAGGAAAAGAAACTTGATATTGAAATTATGCTTGATACAAATGGGCCAGATGTTCGTATTGGTACGTTTGAGAATGTGTCGGTTACCCTTGTTAAGGGTAATAAATTTACACTTTTGGCAAAGGAGTGTGTTGGTAATGAAAAACAGGTTTTTTGTGGATATGAAAAATTGCCTATGCGTGTTAAAAAGGGTGAATATATTCTTTTGGGTGATGGTGGAATTAAACTTGTAATCGAGGAAATTAAGGGTGATGATATAGTTTGTGCAATTGAAGAGGGGGGTGTACTTTCGGATCGTAAGAGTCTTTATGTACCTAATGTTGATCTTGGGATGCCATTTATGTCAGATCGGGATAAGCAGGATGTTAAAATGGGGCTTGACACTGGTTGTGACAGTATTGCCGCAAGTTTTGTTGGAAGTGTTAAAGATGTGAAGGAACTTCGAGATTTTATGAAGGAATGTGGGCGTGTTGTGCCGATTTATGCAAAGATTGAGAGTTCAGAGGGTATTGCGAATCTTGATGAGATTATGCAGAATGTTGAAGGGGTGATGGTTGCACGTGGTGATTTGGGTGTTGAATATCCACTTGAGAAGATACCTGCGTTACAGAAACTTATTATCGATGTTGCGAGAAAATACAACAAGTTTTGTATTGTTGCGACCGAGATGATGGAAACAATGAAAGATAATCCACGTCCGACACGTGCAGAGGTTACAGACGTTGCCAATGCGGTGTGGCAGGGGGCGGATGCGGTTATGCTTTCTGCGGAATCTGCGGTTGGCAAGCATCCAATTTTGGCAGTTGATTTTATGCGTCGTATTACAGATGAAGCAAGGCGTGGATTGTAATTGATATTTTGGTTCTTTGTATTAAATTGTTTGCAAAATTGATACAAGTGGCAATATAATATAGAAGTGATGAAGAGAATTTTTATCAAGTTCGGATTTATAGTTGTGTTTGCGATAATTTTAGGTGCAGTTTTTGCATTGCCAATGTCATTGAACGATGGTAATAATTTTCAGGTGGTTAGTGCATCACCAGAGGAAGGGTTGAAAGCAATTACGATGTCAACACAAATTAGATCAAATAGGCAGGTTGTTGTAACGGTTACAACGAGTGCAGCTGTGGATGTAAATTTATTTTATTTGACAGGTATTTTGACGAGTATACATGGTGCAAGTTATACGACAACAAATGGTGTTATATATGTTACGGCAGGTGAGAAGAGGATTGAAAACCCTAATGACATTGAAGAGTATACATTGTTTAGTTATGGCAAACGCTTTGTTTTTTCGGAAACCGGAAATAATCAGTTTAGGCTTGAGATTATATTTGATAATCTTCAAACGTATGCCTATTTTAATGAAATAGATCTTTTTTTAAAGAGGCTTGTTCGTCTTGATGGGGTTACATATTTGCTTGTGGATGATAATGATGGTGTTTATATAACGTCTGGGTTATTTACCAGGCGACGATATGTTATGTTAGAAAATCCTTTTAGTAGAATGTTTTATGGTACCCAGACGAGGATGGGTAATATTTTTACGCACTTGCAGGTTCAAATGAATGTGCCTGATGGTGAACTTGTGCTTGTATATCGTCAAGATTTTACCGCACGGCGTTCAAGTACAAATGCGTATTATTCCCAGAGGTTTATTGACGGGTGGCGTCATAATTTTGTTTTTGCAATGGATGAAATTGATATATGGACAGATTTAATATTGATGGATAGGATTCCAAATACACCGATTTGGTATGGTATTGGGATAGGTGCAACGATAATTTTTATGTTTGGTGTTTGGATAGTTTTTAGACCAAGGAAAAAGGTTTTTGATATTAATCAACCAAACTTATATTCGCCCCCAGTGCAGACAGATCTTTGACAATGTCTTCGTGTCCGCGATATACAAGTTCTGCGTTTTCTATGATGGTTGTACCTTTTGCAACCAGTGCGGCGATGACAAGTGCGACGCCACCGCGAAGGTCAGATGATTTTACCTTTAATGGGTTTTCTTGTGTGCCACCACCAAGTGAGGTTGTTCCATTGATTGTTGCGGTGCGTCCTTTTATACAAATTCTGGCACCGAATTTTCTGAGTTCGTCTAGGCAGGTGAATCTGTTTTCAAAGAGGTTTTCGGTTATTGTTATATCACCTTTGCTTATTGTGCTTAGCACCGCGAACTGGCTTTGCAGGTCGGTTGAGAAACCTGGCCAGGGGCTTGTTTGAAGGGTTTGCAGATTTTTATAACGTTTGTCCGCCCTTATATGTACTTTGTTGTTTTGGATACTTACATCGATTCCTTTTTTTTCAAGTTTTTTGATAAGTGAAAAATTGTGTTCAGGGCGGACATTTTCGAGTGTGACATTGCCACCAGTAACCGCGGTTGCTATCATGTAACTTGCGGTATTTACTCTGTCGGGGATTGGGGTATATTCACAACCATTGAGCCGTTTTACGCCGTGGATTGTGATTGTGTCTGTTCCTTCGCCGACGATACAGGCACCGCAGCGTTTTAAAAAGTTTACAAGATCGATAACTTCGGGTTCTTTGGCAGCGTTTGAGATTTGGATTTTAGCGTTTCCAAGCACAGAGGCGAGAATGATGTTTTGTGTAGCACCTACGGATGGAAAGTCTAGATAGATTGAGGCATTTTTTATTTTTTTTGTATTGCATTGAATGAATCCTGCGCCGGTTTTTGTTGCTATGCCCATATCTTTGAGGGCAGAAATATGTAGGTCTATTGGGCGTGTTCCTATTTTACAGCCACCTGGGAATGGCAAACGTGCGGTTTTAAAGCGTCCTATAAGACTTCCTAGTAATAAAAGACTTCCTCTGATTTTTTTTGCTTCTTCGTTTTTGACTTCGCTTAGTACTATACTTGAAGTGTCAAGATGGACTTTGTTGCCTTCCCACCAAATTTTTGCACCAAGTCCAGACATTACCATGAGGAGTTCTTCGATATCAGAGATTTTTGGCACATCGTTTATCACGGTTTTGCCATTTATAAGGGCACAAGCGGCCAGTATTGGCAGGCAAGCGTTCTTTGCCCCACCGATTCGCAAATTTCCAACGAGTGGATTTCCACCCTCTACTCTGATTTTCTTTGACATATGTAAAACTCCCTTAAAATTATGTACTTATATTAGTGTATGGTGAGTGGGGTAGAGTTGTTAGTGTGGATATATTACGGTTTGGTGGTGTGTTATAAATGACAAAATAAATTAAGTTATATTGGATAAGTCTTTGACATTATCTTTACAAGTTGCTACTATTAAATATAGATGACACACAAAAGATTGCTTGTTTTATTAATTGTGTTTATTTTTGTGGCTGCGATAGGTATTTCCGCAGGTACAATTTTTGTGGTTCGTAATGTTGAAGTTGATTTTAGAGGAGATCTTGATTATCTTTATGCATATAGAGAGCAAATACAAACGGATCTTGATCAAAGGGCAAGAAGTATTAGAGGTCGTAATATTTTGTTTGGCGTTAATAGGCGTGCACTTCGGGAAAATATTGAGGGGGTTGATAATCGTATACGTGTAACAAATATTGAGATGCATTTTCCAAATCGGGTTGTTATACGGGTGCGAGAGCGTTTTGCGGTGTATGGGATACAAACGCAGAGTGGTTCGACCTTTATTTTTGACATGCACATGCGATTTGTTTCGCAGAATACAGATCATAACGTGATTGATATAGGCGAGCAATTTATATCTGATAGTGGGGGAAATTCAATTAGGCCACTTGATATTTCTAGGCTTGACGAAAAATTTAATGCAGGTGATTTTGCGGTGGGCAGTTATTTAGATAATCTTTTTATCCCAGAGCCTGATGAGCCAGATACCGCACACTTTGTTGATCAGAGAGCAAAAGTGAGTGCACTTCGAAATCTTGCGAGTCTTTATTGGGGGGCGGACATTTTCGAGGATTCTGTTCGACATATGTTTTATTCGGTGCTGTTTTCCGTTTCGCCTCATGATGAGTTTGTGATGCGAATAACTCTTCGTCATCAAGAGCATTCGACCGCGTCTGGTTCAATTATTGAGATAAATGGTGTTGATGATATTACAGAGTTTGGGCTTATGCTTGCGAATATTGATCCGTTTTTGTTTGAGATACGTGTGGCAGCAGGTGTTACAACGGTTCGCATTGACATGCTTGGGTGTGGTCTTGGGCGACGTGGCGTGAGGATTGACATACCTGGGCGAGTGAACCATATTTTGGCGTGTTAGAAGGTATAAGGAGATTTGAGGAATAGCAATGAAATCATATTATGGGATTTTGATAAATGATAGATGTAGCGATCACACGATGATGCGTCTTTATATACTTTGCAAGCGTACAAATAAGATTTTTTCAATGGCGGTTGTTTCGCATGAAGGTATTATTGGGGGAGAGATTGTTGATAGGAAGAAACTTGTAAAAGCAATTGAGAAGGTAATGATAAAGTCTAGTGCCAGGAACTTGGGTGTGAGAGAGATTTATATAGTTGTGCCTCATACCTTTTGTACATGTAAGACGAAAGAGATAGTGACAGAGTTTGCAAGTAAGACCAGGCTTCGACCAGAAATTTTGAAAAAAGCAGATGATTTTCATGAAGGGCTTGAGGGATATATTGTGCAAAGTTCTGATCTTTATCATCTTTTAGATGGCGAACGTGCGGTGACAGATGTAAGGTCGTATATGGCATCACAGGTTGTTACGATGCATAGTGTGTTGCTTTGTGATATTGATTTTGTTGAAATTATGCAAGAAGGTTTGGCGGGTCAGTTTAGTTTTGTTAAATATATTCCACAATCTCTTGCAGAGTCTTTGTATATTTTGAGTGATGAAGTTCGTGATAAAACATCGACATTGATAGATATTTCTGGTTTTGAGACAACAATTATTGTTGTTTGCGGAGATGGGATTTTGCATAAGGCAAGTATTCCTATTGGTACGAGTAATATACTTGACGATTTGTGTATTGTTAAGAAACTTGATTATGATTCGGGACTTGCAGTTATACTTTGCGATAAGGCATGTTTGAGTGTGGAATGTGATTGCGACGAGGTATATGAAATTGAATTGATCGTTGGATGGGACAAGAATACAGAGAAAAAAGAAGTGAGAGCGTTTAACAAGCAGGAGATTAATGCGATTATAAGTGCACGATTAGAAGAGATAGCAATAGAAGTTTTGCGTGAGATTAAACTCTTTGATGAAAAATTGCTTTGTGATAATCATCCTATGTTTTTGAACAGAGGTTTTATCAGAGTGATTAAGGGTGCGAAATCGTTGATTGAACGTATTATTGGCAGAGAATTGGAAGATGCAATTGATCCGCTTAAGGCGGTTCCTGTTTCAGATGAGACAATATTGTCTGGGGTGAAGAAGTTTATTAAAACAATGTAGTTATTATTTTTATAGAGAGAATTTTCTTAGGTATATGAGAAGGACGGAAATGTCGGCGGGTGAGACGCCACTTATCCTTGAGGCCTGGCCAATTGACATTGGGCGAATTTGTTCAAGTTTTGTGCGTGCCTCGTTGCTTAGTTGGCGAATTTGTGTATAGTTTATGTTGGGTGGCAATTTTGTGTTTTCCTTTGCAATGGTGTTTGCGATTCGAGATTGTTCTTTGATAAGATAGCCGTGATATTTTGTTTCGGTTGTTATATGGTCAAGCACCGTAGGTGGAAATTTGGATAGTATTGAAATTGCGGGGTTATTTTTTATTTCGGTTACCATTATTTTGAGTGATAGGTTGGTTCGTTTTATGCATTGGGATAATGTTTGAGCCTCTTTGGGTAATGGTTCGTTATATTTTTCAAATATTGGGATAAGAACAGATATTGGGATAGTCGTTGATAATAGCTGGTTAGTTTGTTCGATTTGTTTACATCTTTTGGTGAAATGTTTCCAACGTTTGTTGCATATGAGTCCTAGGTCTTTACCTATGGTTGTGAGACGAAGATCTGCGTTATCTTGGCGAAGGTGGAGTCTGTGCTCGGCACGGCTTGTCATCATGCGATATGGTTCATTTGTGCCTTTTGTGACAAGGTCGTCGATAAGTACGCCTATGTAAGAGTTGGATCTTGAGAGTGTGAAATTTGAGTTAAGGGCGGCATTGATACCGGCGACGAGACCTTGTGCTGCAGCCTCTTCATAGCCACTTGTGCCGTTGATTTGGCCTGCAAAAAATAATCTGGGGATTTGTTTTGTTTCAAGTGTGGGTAACAGTTGTGTTGGATCAATGCAATCATATTCGATCGCATAGGCATCACGCATGATTTGGACATTTTCAAGCCCGGGGATAGTTTTGAGAAATTGTTGTTGTATGTCGGTGGGCAGTGAGGTTGACATGCCTTGGACATAGACTTCGTTTGTGTTGAGGCCTTCGGGTTCGAGAAAGAGTTGGTGACGAAGTTTATCTGGGAATCGAACCACTTTGTCTTCTATGCTTGGACAGTATCTTGGGCCTATTCCTCGGACGTGGTCTTGGTACATGGGGCTCTTGCTTAGATTTTGGCGAATAACGTTATGTGTATTTTCGTTGGTGTATGTCAGGTGACAGTCGATAACATTTTTGATTGGATTTGTTGTTAGAAACGAAAAAGTCTGTATATTGTCGTCGCCTGGTTGAGGTATTGTTTTTGCAAAATCAATTGTGCGAGAATTGATTCGGGCGGGTGTTCCTGTTTTAAAGCGTCGGAAATTTATGCCTAGGCTTTGAAGATTAGTACTTAGGTGTGCGGAATGAGAAAAGCCACAGGGACCTTGGTTAAAGACATTTTGTCCTATTAGAATTTGGCTGTTTAAGTATGTGCCGGTTGCAATTATGACAGAGTTCGAGGTGATTTGTTTGCCAGTTGCAAGGGTTATGATAAAGTGAGATGTGGTGGGATTTATATTGATGACTTCGCCTTGTTTAAGTGTTACATTTTCAAGATTTTCAAGGATTTGTTTTGCGGTGGCGTGGTATTTGTGTTTGTCGACCTGGGCACGTAGACTTTGTACCGCCGCACCTTTTCCAGAGTTAAGCATTCGCATTTGAATTGCCGACTTGTCAGCAATTTGACCCATTAACCCACCTAGTGCATCGATTTCACAGACTATGTGTGATTTTGCTGTGCCTCCGATTGATGGGTTGCATGCGAGAAAGGCGAGGCTTTGAAGGTTTATCGCCAAGGTGAGAACACGGCACCCAAGTTTTGCAGCGGCGTGTGTTGCCTCGACCCCTGCGTGGCCTGCACCTATGACGATGACCTCATAATTCATGCGATTATTATAGCATAAAAGTTAATGGTTGGGAAGATTGGTATATGAAAGTTTGTTCTAATATTTTGGCAGAGTTTTTTGGATGTAGTGCAGATTATTTGTTGGGGCTTGGGGATGAATAGTGTGTTATAGTGAGATGATGGAAAAAGTTCATGTAGCTATTGATGGACCGGTTGCGAGTGGTAAAGGTGTTGTTTCAAGAGAGATTGCAAGGCGTATGGGCATGCCTTTTTTTGATACAGGTGTGATGTATCGGGCGGTTGGCGTTTTTGTGCGGATGCGGGGAATTGATTATATGAATGAGGATGCGGTTGTCGGGTCTTTGGGTGATATGATGATGGAAGTTTTTGTTAAGGAAGATAAGACGCATATTTTTGTGAATGGTGTTGATTATACCGAAATGATTCGTGAGAATGAAGCGAGTATAATAGCGGGAAAAGTTGCGAGTTATAAAGATGTGCGTAAATTTTTGGTGGCAAAGATGCAAGAGATTGCAAAAGGGCAAAGTTTTGTTGTTGAAGGGCGAGACATTGCAAGTGTGGTGTTGCCTAATGCGAGATATAAATTCTTTTTGACGGCAAGTGTTGATGAGAGAGTTAGAAGGCGAATGCGTGATTTGCAGGCGAGAGGTGAGAATGTAGATGCCAATGAATTGAGACGACAAATTGAAGAGCGGGACAGGAGAGATTATACAGAGGGTGGATTAAAACAAGTTGAAGATGCGATTTTAATTGATGGAGATGGTTTGTCAATTGAGGAGACGGTTGATAGAATGCTTTGTCATATGGAAAAATAATCTGGGTTGTAAAAAACTGTTTTTGTTATAGAAATTTACTTTTCGCAAATTGGTTAAAGTTGTGATATATTAACACTGGGATGAAAGTGGATAAAGAGATTTTTCAGATTGCGATTGATGGTACGGCATCGAGTGGGAAGAATACGGCGGCGAAGCGACTTGCCCGAAAGTTTGGATTTTTGTTTCTTGATACTGGGTCGTTATATCGAGGGATTACAGTTTGGTTTATGAGAGAGAATGTTGATTTGGGTTCGGGTGATGCGGTTGCGGATGCACTTTGCAAAATGGATTTAAGGGTTAGGTGCCAAACAGGTGCCACCCTTATTTTTTTAGGTGAGGAAGATATTACCGATAGTTTGCATGATTTAGACGTGTGTGAGTATGTGTTTAAAGTGGCTAGTGTGCCTGAGGTGCGTGTGAAGGTTAGAGAGATACAACATAAAACCGCAGAGGCGGAGACGCTTATATGTATTGGGCGTGATATTACTCATGTTGTGTTTCCGGGTGCAAAGTTTAAATTTTATCTTACCGCGAGTGCAAAGGTTAGGGCAAAATGGCGATTGGGGATGGTTAGGGAGAATAATTCAGAGGCGACACTTGAACAGGTGCGTACGATGATTGAGAAGCGAGATTATGCGGATAAGACGCGTGAGATAAGTCCACTTCGGATTGTTAAGGGTGCGGTGGTTGTTGATGCGACGAGATTAAGTCCTTATCAAGTTGTTAAGAAAATGGAAGCAATTATTGTAAAAAAGTTGTGTAGGGAAGGTTAGGTAATTTTATTGAAAATGTGCATGCAAATCGTTGTATAATAGGGATATGTTAAGATTTCTTTTTAAGATTATTGGGTTTGTACCATTTACGCTTTTATTTTGGACAAGTGTGAGTGGGCGAAAATATTTGAGACAGTTTAAGGGCAAGCCAGTTGTTATTGTAAGTAATCATAAAAGCATGAAAGATCCAGCGGCAATGTTTTTTCGTGTACATAGGTCTTTTGGGGCGATTGGGAAAGATTACTTGTTCAAGATTCCTTTGGTAGGATGGATATTACGACGTGCAGGTGTTTTTCCGGTTGGTGTTGGGTTGTCTGCGGTGAAGACATCGTTAAGGGTTTTGAAAAAGCGGCGGGCCTTGCTTGTGTATCCGGAGGGGACACGGGTTTCTGATCCTGGGGATGCGTTGGCACTTCGGAATGGGGCGAGTATGATTGCAATTAAGGCAGGTGTTCCGGTTTTACCGTGTGTTATAAATCGTGCACCGAGGATATTTAGACTTTCACGAATTAAGTTTGGCGAGCCAATTTCGGTAGAAGAATATCAGGACAGGAAGATTGGCAAAGATGAGTTGACCGAGTTTTCAAATAAGGTGTCGGATGTTATGACACAAATGCTTGAGGGTTTTGAAGTTAAGGAAAAGAGGAAGAGGTGGGAGCAACGTAAGGTTGATACAGCACGGGCGATAATGTTTCGTGAGATTAGGATTCCAGATGTTGAAGGGGGTGGGGCAAAGCAGCAGATTTTGCTTATGAGACGAACGAAGCCTCATATAAATAAAGGGCGAGAGTATTTTGTGACAGCAGGTGGGCATTTAGATGAGGGGGAATCGGTGAAACAGGCGGTTGTGCGTGAGGTGCGTGAAGAGTCTGGGCTTGAGGCGAGGGCGATTAGAACTTTGTACAAGCAGGTGTTTAATAAGAAAATGCATGCTTTTGTTTTGTGTGAATATGTAAGTGGTGAAGTTTTTAAAGATGAAACGAGTGAGGAGTATCAACCAGGAATACCACAAAGTATTGGAAGAGATGGAAAGCCACGGGGTACATATGATCCGATGTGGGTTGATTTGGGGAGATTGAGTGAAAAGGACTTTGTATTAAAGCCAAAGGCACTTTTGAAACAGTTACTTGGAGATATTAAGAAGCGTGGTACAAAATTGGTGCGAAATGTTAAGTTGTTGAAGTGATGGTTGTATTTCCAACTTGTTGATCATGTTTTGGTTTATATTTAAGTTTCCATTCATAGAACCACATTGCCTGGAATGCAAATGCGAAGAGCATAAGATTAATTAATATGATAAGCCAATATTCTGGATTTGAAAAAGTGCCAACAAGTATAAGTAATCCGAATGTGATTGCCCGTCCCACATAAATTGCGAATTTGATCAGCAGGTTACTTTCAAGTATGAATTCCTGGTCGCCCCAATATTTGGGCAAGTTATGTGTTTCTGTGTTTTTTTCGAGAAACATAATTCGTTTAAATGCACTTGCGAAATTAAAAATGATAATTGAGATTGCACCGAACGATATCATAAGTGAGAGTGATCCAAGGAAAGGAATAATTGCAGCAACCATGAATATTGCAATACGCAGACGTTTTTCTTTGATTAGTTTATATGAAGCAACAATGATCATTCCGACGACACTTATTATTGAGGTTATTGCACCGAGGCTGAAATGCGTGCCCATTGACAATATTATTACCATGACGATTGCGAGGGCAATGGTGCTGTTGATACCGCTTAGAACGGTGAGTCCGTTGTAAGAGATAATTGGTTTGAGGAACTTTTTCTTTTTTGCGGCACGAAAAAATCCCAGCATTTGCAGTTTGCGTTTGTCGCCTTGGTCTATTTTTATCATGAAACTTGTTAAAAGTTGCAGGGCGACGATGATTCCTACGAGAATACTTGTTATGACCATACTTCCAAAATCGATAAGTGCACCGAATGTGAATGGAAAGATTACTTGGATGCCGAGTATTGTCAGTTGTTTAATTGTGAAAAAAGTTTTGGTGTGTTCACGTTTATAGATTTTGACGACCAGATAAGTTGATGGACCCCAGTATAATCCAGATATAATGCCCCAAGCCGCACCCAGTAGGATTGTGTGTGTTATTAATATATCGGGCATGGCAGATATTACGATAATGAAAACAAATGCACCGATTGCAGATACACGAGAAATCCATATTGCGGATACACCTTTTGCCATTAAAATGGATGTAATTACGTTAAATGCAAAGAGCAGGGTGTATTTTACAAGCATAAATCCTGCGGTTAATGTGATGTTTTGGTTGGACAGTATAAAAATTTGGGCGACCAAAAATGTATTTACAAACAATGTTGAGATAGCCCAGAAAGAACTCATTGCAAAGTTTCCTATTGCATTCTTTCGTTCTTGCTTTTGTACAACATTCATAAGTACAGTATATGAGACAAATTGATAATTTCAAACCTAAAAACAACCTTCAAGGTGATCGATTGTATAATCATTTGTTTGTCCCATGATTGCGATGACGTCGAAACTTGTATTAACTTTGTTGTAGAGATTTTTATTTAAGAGATATGCGGTTGCGACACGATGTATTGTTCGTTGTTTTGTGGATGTGACGGCATCGAGACCTGTTCCGAATTTGTCGGATTTTCTGTATTTTACCTCGACAAAGTGATAGACCGTTTCATTTTGCTTGTTAGGTTTTATTGCGATTATATCAATTTCTCCGAACTTTAATTTGAAATTTGTTTCAATGATTTGAAAGCGGTTTTTTTCAAGATAAGAAATTGCGATTGCTTCGCCTTGGTTTCCAGTTATTTTGTTAAAGGTTTTAATCACTTGGAGCGGATGATGAGGTTCGAACTCACGACCTTCTCCTTGGCAAGGAGACGCACTACCACTGTGCTACATCCGCATAACAAAATGTTGATACATTATATATTGTTGCTTTTGTGTTGTCAAGCATAAATCGCTGTTTTTTTGTGAAATTGGGTGTTGACAAGTGGGAAGAAATTTGCTATAATAAAAATGTTCAAAACCTGAGTAATATAAGGAATTAAACAATTAAAAAGTCCTGTCATTGATACAGGCACAGAAAGGTGGATGCAAGATGTTGGAGAAAAAGAGAGCCCTTGTCCCTGAAATTGTTGAGGCAATGTGTGGTCCAGAAAAAGTGCGTGGAGATAGACTTGGAGTTATCTATGAAGCGGCTTCGATGGAGAGTAGTTATTATGTTTGCCAATGTGCAATTAGCATAATAATCGCAATTGAGCAACAAAATCTTCGAGGTGAGAATCAACTTTTGCCAAAACTGTTCAAAGCGGTCAACAAGTACTATAAAGATGGTCCGTTTAAAAACCCATCTTTAAATTGGTCAAAGGTTGTTGACATTTACCAAGAAGCATTGAATAACAGAGTTGTTAATGCATCTGTAATAATAATTTTTATTACAATTAGCCTTTGCAATGATCTTGAATTCATGTATTCTAAGTAAGTATACTAAGTTCATTAAAAAACCAAGTTCTTGATGGACTTGGTTTTTGTTTCGTGCTCTAGGAATTATAGGGAGCTTTTTATAGTAGGGTGTGTTTTTTGATGAGGGTTTCGAGTAATTGGTTGACGCCGTCGAAGTTCATTGCATTTGAAAAGATGTTTTCAACATCAAGATGAAGAGTGCGTGCGGCATTTAGTTCGGCGAATGCACGATCAAAGTGTTCGCGACGTTTTTGCATTTTTGTTGCAAGTTCTTGTTTAGTGATGTTAATTTTTTTAGTGTCGAGAAATTTTGCAAGGTCTATGATTTCTTCGACGAGACCTGGGAATTTTGGGTCAACGATGTGGGGTGACGTTCCGTCAATTATTGCAAGTCCAAGTTCATGGATTATTACACCGTCGTAGGAATCTGGGTCGGCGGAACACATGAAGTAGTCAATTGTAAATGATGTTTTTGGATGATTTTCTATGATAGATTTTGTGAATTTTTTTATGAATGTTGATTTGCCGACGCCACTTCCGCCTTTGAGTATATAAACTTTTTCAAGTGGATAATTATCAACAAGTTTGTCGAAAAAACCAACAAAACCGTTTGGGGTATTTGAACCCAAGAAGCTTTTGCGTATGATTGTGTTGTGCATTGTATTTTCCCTCTCTTGTCAGTGTATGAGAGAGTGTAAAAAAAATTGCAGAATGGTGAAGGGGTTTTCGACAAAATTTGTAAGAATACAGTTGACAGGTTGGTATTGTATGTGTAGAATTGTTTATGGTAGACAAAGATAGATTTTACGAAGTTATAAGAAAGATACCTAAGGCGGAGATACATATACATTTGGAGGATTTTTTTGCAGCACCTGGGTTGCCTGCGAAGAGTCTTACCGAAATGCTTGAGGCCTTTAGGGCGGGTTGTGCGAGTCTTGTTAAAGTTGAGGATTGGAATATTGCGGTTGATAAATTACTTGGATACTTGAAAAAGAATGGGATTGTATATGCGGAGGTGTTTTTTTCAATTCGGATTGCACTTGAACGTGGGATGACTTATAAAAGTATTGTGTCACTTCTTAAAAGAAGAGTTCGAGATATCAGAGCAAATGAAGGCATAGATATTAAATTGATCGTAGACATTTCTAGGACAAATGGAGTTGAACATGCCGAGATGATTTTAGATCATGTACTTGAACATCGAAGTAAAGAGATTATTGGAATTGGACTTGGTGGGGATGAGAAGTTGCATGAGACAAGACTTTTTGTCAATATGTTTGAAAGGGCAAGAAAGGCGGGTTTGCGGACGGTTGCACATGCGGGTGAGGATGATACGCATCAATCGGTTTGGGATGCGGTGGAATTACTTGGAGCCGAGCGTGTAGGACATGGAACAAGTGGGGCGTATGATCAAAGGACACTTGAATTATTGGTTAGAAAGAGGATTCCACTTGAGATTGCACCGACGAGTAATTTGGTTACCGGGCGATATGTTAAGAATCTTGCCCAGCATCCGATTATCAAGTATTGGAATTCTGGTGCGTTGATTACGCTTAATACAGATGATCCGACGATATTTAATACTTCTTTGTTAAAGGAATATTGGAAACTCTATAGTGTTATGGGGTATGAGTTTAATCATCTTTATACAATTGTTACTAATGCTTTTAAGGCAAGTTTTCTTGACGAAATTAAAAAGCGAGAGTATATTAAAACAATCAATTCAATGTGGAGGGAGGTAGTATCAATGAAAACAGACATTAGAGCGTTCATCGAAGAAAAGGTGGCAGGTTTGCGAGAACAGCTTAGGGGAAAACGGGTGGTGTGTGCATTGTCCGGAGGAGTGGACAGTGCGGTTACCGCGGCACTCTTGCATAAGGCGGCGCCAGAGAGTTTGCATTGTGTTTTTGTTAACAATGGCATTTTGCGAAAAGGGGAGCCAGAGGATGTTATGCGTGTGTTTAAGAGCGAGCTTGGTATGAATTTAACGATGATAAATGCACAAGATCGATTTTTTAACAGATTAAAGGGTATAACAGATCCGGAACAAAAGAGGAAAGCGATTGGAGATGAGTTTATTCGTGTGTTTGAGGATTATGCAAAGGCGGTTGGTGCGGTTGATTTCTTGGCTCAGGGTACGATACAATCAGATGTTGTTGAGAGTGGTATTGGGGCGAAACTTATCAAAAGTCATCATAATGTAGGTGGATTGCCTGATGTTATGGAGTTTAAAGAGATTATAGAGCCACTTAGAAGTCTTTATAAGGATGAGGTGCGAAAGGTTGGAATGGAACTTGGGTTGCCAAGAGAGATTGTTGTTAAACAACCGTTTCCAGGTCCGGCACTCTCGATACGTGTTATTGGTGAGGTTACAAGGGATAAGATTGAAATTGTGCGTGAGGCGGATTATATTTTCCGTGAGGAGATTGCAAAGGCGGGGCTTGGGGAAAAAATTTGGCAATATTTTGCAATTTTGACCGACAATAAGAGTACAGGTAAGGATAAAGAAGGTGCAAGAACATATGAATGGACGGTTGCGTTGCGTGCGGTGAACAGTGTTGAAGGGATAAGTGCGGATTGGGCAAGGATACCTTTTGAGGTTTTGGAAAAGGCGAGTGCAAGGATTACCGCCGAAGTTGCCCATGTTAATCGTGTTGTATATGATATTACCACAAAGCCACCGGCGACGATTGAGTGGGAGTGATGTGATGTGGTAATTTGAGAAAATGAAAGCAAGGATAATACAAAAACACTTGAACCGTTGCTTGGTACTTATGCATATTGTTCACCTGTTTTTGCGTAAATAAAGTGAGGTATTATGGCGAAATATAATTTTGAACCGTCTAGGACATTGGGGGAGTTTTTGTTAATGCCTAATTTAACAAGGCGTGATTGTATGCCACAGAATGTGAGTTTGAGCACACCTCTTGTAAAATTTAGGCGTGGTGAGAAAGCGGCGATTGAGATTGGTTTGCCTTTTGTGTCGGCAATGATGCAAAGTGTGTCGGGTGAGAAAATGGCGGTTGCTTTATCAGATCTTGGCGGTGTTTCGTTTATATATTGTTCACAGACAATTGAAGACCAGGCGAAGATGGTGGCAAGCATTAAAAAGCAAGGGGCGATTGTAGGTGCCGGTGTAAATACGCGAGATTATGAGCAAAGAATTTGGGCACTTGTTAATGCCGGTGTTGATGTATTGTGCATAGACAGTTCGGATGGTTTTTCCGAATGGCAGAGCGATGTGATTGCGTTTGTTAGAAAGAATTTTGGCGACAAAGTAAAGATTGGTGCGGGTAATGTTGTCGAAGCGGAAGGGTTTAGATATCTTGCCGATGCGGGTGCGGATTTTGTGAAAGTTGGTATCGGTGGAGGTTCGATTTGCATAACACGCGAACAAAAGGGAATAGGCAGAGGTCAGGCGAGTGCATTAATCGAAGTTGTTGCGGCAAGGGATGAGTATTTTGCAAAAACAGGTGTTTATATTCCACTTTGTTCGGATGGCGGGATTGTTACCGCGAAGGATATTATTATTGCACTTGCGATGGGTGCGGATTTTGTGATGCTTGGCAGATATTTGGCAAGATATGAAGAGAGTGCATCAGAAAAGGTTGTTGTTGATGGAAAAGAGTTTAAAGAATATTGGGGTGAGGGAAGTGCACGGGCACAGAATTGGCAACGTTATGATTCAGGCGGAACAAGTGGGATGAAGTTTGTGGAGGGTGTTGATTCGTATATTCCTTATGGTGGAAAGATTGCGGATGGGCTTGGTGTGACGGTTGCGAAGATAAAGTCTACTATGTGTAATTGTGGCAGTCTTGATTTGCCTTCGTTTACAAGGGATGCGAGGCTTGTGGTTGTGTCTGATGCATCTTTAAAAGAAGGTGGGGCACATAACTTGATTGAGAGAGCGAGGTAAAAAACACTTGCCAACCGCATTTAAAAATTATAGAATTGAATAAAAGAGTGCTTTGGGGGGCATATGAAAATTTCGTTGGTGATTCCTGTGTATAACGAGCAAGAAATTCTTGCCGAAGTTTTGGAAAAATATAAGGCAGATCTTAGGCATATTTGTAAAGAGACAGAATCTAGTTATGAAATAATTGCGGTTAACGATGGTTGTACGGATGAGAGTCTTGATATTCTTAGGAAAGAAGGAAAGTTAAATAGGAGTCTTCGGATTATTAATCTTGATACGCGATATGGGAAAGAGTCTGCGGTTACAGCGGGTATGGAAGCGGCGAGTGGTGATGTTATTATTCTTGCTGATGTTGATTTACTTAATCCTGTTGGTGTTTTTGAACGTGTTATGGTTGAATATTTTGAGGGAAGCAACATTGTCTATGCATACCGAGAGGGGATAGGGTTTGAGAATACAAAACGCAAGGTGAGTGATGGAATTGTTAGGATTGCAACACGCTTTTTTGGTGTGGAGGGCAAATATACAGGTAAGGCGAATGTGATGCTTTATTCAAGGGCGGCGGCGGATGTACTTGTATCTTTGCCTAATAAAAACAAGTTTCTTCGAACCATGGATAATTGGGTGGGTTTTGAGATAAAGAAAATTTCTTATGCGACAAGTTATACTAGGACAGAAATTAGGGAAAAAGTGCGTGATGCGAAGAAACTTGATCGTGAACAAGGACATGCAAAGTGTCCAAGGTCAAAAGCACGGGAGCATACCCCGTCAAAAATTTACAGTATTTGTGCATTGACACTTGGGTTGTTGCTTGTTGCCGGGTATATTGCATTATCCCAATTTGTGTCTGTGCCATGGATGTGGATTCTTGTTATTTTTATTGCGTTTGCGGTTTTGCTTTTTGCATCGTTTCTTTTTTATGCGCGTTCTGTGATGATAAAGCGTATAGGTACGGTTCATACCGATGAAGAGACGCTTTATATAATAGAAAGTGTAATAAATTGAGTTAAATCGTTTGACAGTTATTGTGTTAGGGGATATAATCTTGTTAGGAGTAGCAACCAGGTTATTCTTGACATAGTTAATATTTAAAAAATTTGGGTATTGACTGTGTGTGTGTTTCTGTGATATTCTTGTTGCAGAAAAAGAAGAAAGATCCTTTCTCACCTTCGTCACTTATGACAAAAGGTTTCACCAAAATATTCCCCCAAGTATTTTTGTGATTTGAGGAAGTGCATCGCACTTCTTTTTTCTTAGACAAGGAATTATCACTTTAAGGAGGTTTATGTTCAAAGAACATTTGATCAATACTCAGATCAAGGCACAAGAACTTCGAGTTATTGCGGAGAGTGGCGAGCAGCTTGGGGTTATGAGTTTGTCGCAAGCATTGCGTATGAGTGATGAAGCGGAGCTTGATCTTGTACTTATAAGTCCGAATGCGAGTCCGCCTGTTGCACGGATTATAGATTATGGAAAGTATAAGTTTGATTCTCTTCGGAAGGAGAAAGAACAAAAGAAGGCAAGCAAGCAAAATAAAATTAAGGAAGTTCAACTTAGTCTTAATATCCAAGAAAATGAAGTTGCATTTAAAATGGCGGCAGCAAAACGATTTGTTGAGCAAGGATTCAAAGTCAAGATTGCGATAAACAAAATTCGAGGGCGTGCGACAATGAATGCGGATAAAGGGGTTGCGTTGCTTGTGAAATTTGCAGAAGGCATATCAGATGTTGCAGATATTGAGCAGCCACCAACAAAAGGTGGAGTGCCGGGTAGGAATATGTCGATTGTTATGGTAGTTGCACCGAAAAAAGTGGGGAAAAAATAAATAAACATTAAAGGAGAAACAGAAAATGCCGAAAATGAAATCACACTCTGGAGCGAAAAAACGATTTAAAGCGACAAGTGGTGGCACAAAAATAAAGCGTGCGAGCCAGAATAAAAATCACATTCTTAACAAGAAGAGCCGTGAGCGTAAGCGTAAACTTCGTCAAGGGGATTATGTTGCAAGTGGTCAAGACAGAATGATTCGTGCGTTGATTGGTAAGGGTGGGAAAAGTAATTAAATACTTTGACAACCAAATCTGGATTACTTGAATAGTTGTGCAAATTGAAATTTAAAACTTTAAATTACTGGAGGATAAAATGAGGATTACAACAAGTGTAATTAAGAAAAGAAAACGCATTTTACGTCGTGCGAAAGGTTACCGTGGTGCGAAAGGAACGCTTTATCGTGTGGCACGCGAAGCGGTTATGAAGAGTGGGCAATATGCGTATATTGGTCGTCGTTTGCGTAAGCGTGATTTTAGGAAACTTTGGATTGCTCGTATTAATGCGGGTGCGAGAGCAAATGGACTTTCATACAGTCGCATGATGGATGGTCTTAAAAAGGCGAATATTGATATTAACAGGAAGATGCTTTCTGAGATTGCGATTACCGATCCTAAGGCTTTTGCGGATCTTGCGACAAAGGCAAAAGGTGCACTTTTTATTTGATGAGGATGATTAATTTTTAATGTAAGAGCATTGAGAGACCTGTTATAGAGTAACGGGTTTTTCTTTTTCTGGTGCAGTTGGTATAATTGTGTTACAATTGGGTATGGAGAAATTTATAAGTTCAAGTGCGAATGAGATTTACAAAGCATTGAAAAAATTGACGACGAAGAAAGGGCGGCGTGAACAAGGTCTTTGTATTATTGAGGGTGAAAAAATTATATTTGAAAATTTAGAAGTTGTAGAAGATGTTTTTGTTGTTGAAGGCAAGGAGATTACACCGAATATTAGAGATTTAGAGCCTATTGTTCTTTGTAGGAAATTATTTGAGGAAATTACAGAATTAGAAAATGGACCAGGGATTTTAGCGAGTTGTGGTTTTAATCCACCAAGGCCTTTTGATAAGGGTTCGAGATTTTTGGTTCTTGATAGGATTCAGGATAGTGGGAATATGGGTACAGTTTTAAGATCTGCCTGTGCATTTGGGTTTGATACGGTTTTTACAATTGATTGTGCGGATCCATATTCACAAAAGTGCTTGCGTGCGGGGATGGGTAATCAATTAAAGATTAACGTTTTTAGTGTTACTTTTGATGAATTCAAGGAATTTTTTGAAGGACTTGATGGAGAAACAAGTTTGTATATTGCAGATATGGGTGGTGTTGATATTTTTGGAATATCAAAAGATGTAGGGGAAATTGTAAAGAGTTCTTTTGCTGGGCTTGTCCTTGGTAATGAGGGGCAAGGTGTTGCAAAAGATTTTTTTGATTTGCCACATGTTGTTGTTTCTGTGCCTATGCAAAGCAACGTTGAGAGTTTAAATGTTGCGGTTGCGGGTGGGATACTTATGCATTGGATTTGGCAGGAATGTTTGAGAGGGGGGTATTAATGGCGGGGCATTCGAAATGGGCACAAATCAAGCGAGCAAAAGGTGCGAATGATGTGGCACGAGGACGATTGTTCACGCGTCTTGGCAAAGAAATTTATATTGCGGTGAAATTGGGTGGGCCCGATGTGAATGGTAATCCGCGGTTGGCGGCCGCGGTTAAGAAAGCGAAAGAAGCAAATATGCCGAATGATAATATTCAAAGGTCTGTTAAAAATGCAAGTGGTGTTGGTTCAAAAACACATTATGATGGAATAATTTACGAAGGTTATGCACCGGGAGGTGTTGCGGTTATGGTTGAGTGTTTAACGGATAATAAGAACAGAACCGCATCAGAGGTTAGGCATGCTTTTGAAAAATTTGGTGGAAGTTTGGGTGTGAGTGGTGCGGTTGCATATATGTTTGCCCGTAATAACGAAGGTGAATTTATGCCGAGTTATTTTGTGCCACTTGATGAAGAAAAGAGTAAGATTTTTGAGAAGTTTCTTGATTTGCTTGATGAATGTTCTGATGTGCAAGAAGTTTATCATAATGCGGAATGAGTTTTGCTGTTGTTCTGGTATACTTGGGATATGAGAAAGGATAAGATTGTACTTGGGATTGATCCGGGTTATGCACGTCTTGGTTGGGGTGTTATACAAAGGCGTGGCAGTCAGTGTTTTATGCTTGATTTTGGTTGTATTGAGACGCCTAAGGATGAAGAGTTGGCGACAAGGCTTGCGATAATTGATAGGGAACTTGAGAAGATTATATCTAGATATTTGCCTGATGATGTTGCAATTGAGGAGTTGTTTTTTGCAAAGAATGTTACAACCGCGTTGCAGGTTGCACATGCACGTGGCATAATAATGTTACGGGCGGTTCATCACAGTGGGCGGATTTTTCAATACAAGCCAGCACAAATAAAGCAGGCGGTTACCGGAGTTGGAAATGCAGACAAGAGACAGGTGCAAGAAATGGTTAAGCGAATTTTGGGACTTCGTGAGATTGTTAAGCCTGATGATGCGGCGGATGCGTTGGCAATTGCTATAACACATGTTGCGTTCACATTCTAGTAATTATTGCTCAGGATCTCGGCTGAAACGCACCGAAAGGTGCTTTTGTTCGGGACAAGCTTAGCCTTTATTTTGCAAGGTCTATTATTGCGAGGATATCATTTAAGGTGAGTTGACCGTATGCACCTAGGGTTATGGAATCTTTGAAGACTTTGCGGGCATCGTTTTTAACGGTTTCGGCATTAATGTCAAGTTCAGAAAGTGTGGTTGCAAGACCAAGGGAGCGAAACCAATTTTCAAGTTCGTTTATGCCTTGGTCAATGATTTTTTGTTGACAACATGTTGCGTGGCAGGATTTGTCGGTTGGGCATGGACCGCGTTTATCGCCAATTTGCAAGACATCGCGTACAAATTGGAGGATTCGTTTAGGTTTGCTTTTTGATACGTGTTTAAGCCATGCAGGGAATAAAATTGCAAGACCTTGTCCATGTGCGATGTTGTGAATGCCACTTAGAAGTTTATTTTCGATGTGGTGTGTTCCCCAGTCTTGGAATTCTCGCCCGCCCATTGCAAGCATATCATTGTGGGCAAGTGTTCCTGTTAAGCAAAATTCTGCCCAGAGTTCCATATTCTTTTTTTCCGCAACCGAGTTGCTTGTATTATTTGTGATTTCTTTTTGGGAATTATAGGTTAGAGGGGCGATTTGGATAATAGTTTGCATGGCGGCGGTGAGTAGATTTGTGGATAGGATGTCGGGTGCTGGTGACATATATCGTTCAAAGAGGTGTCCAAAGATATCTGCCGCACCGTAGCCAATTTGAGATTTTGGAAGAGTCATGCAGTATGATGGGTTGATGTATGCGAATGTTGGTCTTATAAGTTCAGTTCCTATGCTGTACTTGATTCCCGTTTCGTCTTCGCGTATGACACTTGCGTTGCTTGATTCGCTTCCTGCGGCGGGGATTGTTAAAACCGCACCGATTGGCAATGCCGAGTTGGGCTTTTTTTGATCTTTGAATATTTCAAGTGCGTCTTGGCTTTTGATTGCACCTATTGCGATGAATTTTGCTTCGTCTATGACACTTCCGCCACCTATTGCGAGTATAAAGTCGACATTTTCTTGTCTTGCAAGTTCAATGCCTGATAGGCCGTGGCTTGTAAGTGGGTTTGCAACCACACCGCCATGAAGAACAAAAGGAATTGACCTTGTATTGAGGGCGATTTCGAATTTACTTAGAATTCCACTTTTTACAACAGAACCAGAGCCATATACGATTAAAACTTTTTTGGGGTTATAGTTTTCTTTCATGTGTTTTATGATATCGGATTCTTGCCAATTTCCGAAGATTAATTCGGTTTTTGCACTGTAGATAAAATTTTGCATTTAATTTCTCCTTGTTAAAAGTATAACATAGGTTTTGTTATATTGTTCTTGTTATAACAAGGCCTGTGACGCGTACTATACGCGGTGTGATTCTTTGGCAGGCAAGTGTTACACCGCGTCCGTCTTGGGATAACATTATTGCACCGGTGGATTCAAAAAAATTTTCAGAGGAGGAGAAGATTGAGTATGTGATTATAACATTTTCGAATTGATCGTGGTGGTTTTCTGGGAAGAAGTGGAGGCGGGTTCCTAGGTCTTGGCTTGTAATTTTTGTTATGTATATATAGCGATAGAAATTATTGTTGTCTAGTGATATACGTGTGCTTTGGTTGCGATGAGCATTTGCCCCGGTTGTGTTAAATGATAGTACTGTGAAAACACATATGCCTATGACGGCAAAGATAATTGGAGCAAGGGTTAAAAAAACTTTGGAGCGAACCATTAAAAGGAGTGTGGCATATTGTCGAAATGGAATTGTGAGTATTTTTGTTGAATAAGTATGGTTTATGAAGAAAAAATTAATTGCGGCACTTTGCATTGGTTCTATGGCGATGGTCTTGAGTCTTTCGGTTTTCTTTTTGATGCGAGGTGAAGATTTACTTGTTCGTGCAAGTAGGAATGTTGATACGATTACAATGGATATTGTATATTGTGCAGATGCCAGAACAATTAGTGTTATGCAACAAATTAATTATCGAAACAGGTCAAGTGTTTCAAAAGATGAAGTTAAATTTCATTTGTATGCGAATGCCTTTCGCGAAGGGGCAAAATTTGGTGTTGCAAACGAGTCAGATTTTGCAAGGGCGTTTCCAAATGGGCAGAGTTTTGGGCATATGGAAATAGAGTCGGTACGAGTTGAGAATAATTTGATAGAACACGAGGTGATTGGTGAGGATGAAAATGTTTTGCGTGTTCCGGTAGAAGGCCTTGGTTCTGGGCATAGAGTGAATATTGAGATTATATATACGGTTTATCTTGCTAATGTTGCACATAGATTGGGATGGACAGACAGTGTTGTGAATTTAGGTAACTTTTATCCTGTTCCGGTGATTTTTAGTAATGGCGAATGGATGACGAATGTTTTTACGTACAAAGGTGATCCATTCTTTAATGAGGTTCACAATTTTAATGTTACACTTACACGACCAAAGAGTTATGTAATGGCATCAAGTGGAAGGATTACAAGTGAAAAAATCAAGGATGATTTGAAGACGACAACCGTTCAAAGTCTTGCAATTAGGGATTGGGCGGCGGTTCTTTCACAGGAGTTTCAAAGCATTTCAAGAAATGTAGATGGAGTTAGGGTATGTTATTACTTTTTGAATGACAGCGAACCACAGTTAAGTCTTGAAACAGGTGTGAAGGCATTGCGGACATTTTCGCGTTTGTTTGTAGATTTTCCGTATAGACAACTTGTGATTGTTCAGACGGATTTTGTGCATGGAGGGATGGAGTATGGCGAGATTGTTTTTATAAGTTCGAGTATAACCGAGAGGGCAATAAAAGACAGGATAATAGTTCATGAGATTGCACATCAATGGTGGTATGGGATAATTGGCAATGATCAAGTGCGTACATCATGGATTGATGAAGGGTTGGCGGAATATAGTACTTTGTTATTTTTTGAAGAGAATCCAGAATTTGGTGTGGCAAGTCAAGATTATATAAATATGTATCGGAATAATCTTATAACTTTTGCAAATTGGATACAAGAAGTGGGTGGACAAGTTAATTTTGATATGAACAGACATCTTTATGAATTTGACAGTCAGTATGAATATGCGTACATGGCGTATATGCGTGGAAAATTATTGTTTGTCGATCTGGAGGCAATGTTAGGACGAAGTATTATGATTGATGCACTTTCGCATCTTGCGCGTACAAATATGTTTGGCATAATTGATAGAGAGGATATTTTACAAAGTTTAAAATACGCAAGTGGCCAGGACTTTGCATTATTTTTTGAAAACTATTTGGCAGGTGAAGGTTTTAGTGTTTTACCAAGTAGGCCACAACAATCTGGAAATGCTTTTTTAATCCTTGATCTTAAGATATTGGATAAGTTGAATTATGTTAACTATACCAAGAGATAGCCACATTATAACAAAAAAGTTTCCACCCATTGCAAGTATTGCGATTCGTTCGGCAACGTAGAGTATGAAGAATACGAGTAATATTATGGCGAGAATGCGACTGTCTTTACGGAAAAAGAGGATGCCTACGATTAAGAATGCGGTTCCAAGTACAAATGCGATTACAATACCAACAATTGTTACAGTGTCAGAGAAAGAGAGTCCATCACCAAGGAGTGGTATTACAAAGGCACCTATGAGTGTGAGTATTGCAACAACAATTGCAAAACTTGATGCACCTTTTCGTAATCTTTGTTTACGAAACAAGGATTCAAAAGATGTATTTGGTTGTTGAATTATTACCGTGTTTGTATTTGCATGCGAGTTATTATTTGGCATATGTATAATAGTTGCAGGTGCGTTTGGTTGTTGTAATGTATCGCAGGCTTTGCAAACAGAACTTGTTTCGTCTAGTTTTATACCGCATTTTGAACAAAACATAAATCACTTCCTTTATATTTAATTATGGGCAACATATTATGAAAAGTCAATTACTTTCTTGTTCTGTAAATTTTTGGCTTTTATGCTTATAGTGATGGCAAATTTACGCATACTATAGTTTAAGTATGTGGAAGATTTTTGTAGTTATTTTAATTTTAGTAATTGCATTAACTGGTGCAACGGTTGGGATTTTTTTTGCCGCATATCCATTAAGATTTCGAGATGAGATTAGAGAGGCGAGTATTAGGTTTGATGTTGAGCCTGGGCTTGTTGCCTCGGTTATTCGTGCAGAAAGTGGGTTTAGACCGAATAGTGTTTCGCCAAAGGGCGCGGTTGGACTTATGCAAGTTATGCCGGCAACGGCACGATATGTTGTGGATATGATTAAAGCTATGCCTGGTTTGGATTTATCTGAGGATGAAAAGATTGCACTTGGAAACCTGGATAATTTGCATGACCCACGAGTGAATATTACAATTGGTGTTGCCTATATTTCGTACTTGATTGGAAAATTTGGGGACGTGCGAACGGCGGTGATTGCATATAATGCGGGCGAGGGGAATGTTAGGCGGTGGCTTGGTCGTGAAGATTTGACAAAGACAATTACCAAGGTGGCTGATGGCGAGGTAAGGCAGATTAAGGTGTTGCATACATCACCATTTCCAGAAACCAATGCATATGTTGCGAGGGTGATGAATGCGATAAGGGTTTATAGAAGTAGAGTTTAGAGAATTGGTTTTTTGTAGAATAAATTTGTTTGACTTAGAATGTACAAAATGTTATATACTGTATAGATATGTATAGCATAAAAGATAAAATCGATAATAAATATCGGGGGGGGGCAACTTTTCAATAGAAAATGTTGCGTCAATTAAACAACGTTGGTTGCGGATTTATTTAATACTTTGTTTGATGTTTTTTGTGACATGTATTTTGATTGCGGCGGTTTTGCTGGTTACTAGTAATAATTCGGATGCGGTGGATGCGAATATAGGAAATGCACCGCCATGGCAGTTGGAAGCAAGGCAGGTTTCTGGAACGAGGATGATAACAACGAATGGACAACTTTGGAGTTGGGGTCTGCACAATGGTATGTTACAAGTCGGTGATGGTGCAGGAGTTTCAAGATCTTCACCTGTTCGTATTGGAGTCGCTTCGAATTGGGTTAGTGTATGTGGCAATGGAATGATGACACATGCAATTAATTCTGATGGGCAATTATGGAGGTTTGGGTACGCCGCGGATGCAAATATATTAACACCGCAGCGATTTGGAACGGCAAGTAATTGGGCATCGGTAAGTTGTGAGGATGTATTTTGTGCGGGAATTACTACTAATCACCAATTATGGGTTTGGGGGGGGCCCATTCCTCACATATCTGCTATAGGAAATGGAACAACTTCTTTAACCATCCTACAACCGATTCAAATTGGACATGGGCAAAGTTGGGCAAGTGTGTCTGTTGGTCTGTGGACTCGTGTGGCCGTTACAACAAATGGCCAGTTGTTTGTGTGGGGTGTTAATTGGGATGGTATATCAGATAATTTTAGTGGTCATTGGCAGAGGCATCTTGTTCCAACTCGTATAGGTACCGCATCAAATTGGGCAAGTGCGGTGGTTGCCAGGGTAACTTCTACAAGCCAGAATCATATACTTGCTTTAACAACAGATGGACAATTATTTAGTTGGGGTTTTGAGGCCGTTGGAGCCCTTGGTCATGGTGTTTTTGGACAAGTTATTCGCATTCCGAGAAGAATAGGAACGGCAAGCAATTGGGTGTCTGTAAATATTGGACATGGAGCAAGTTTTGCAGTAAATTCATTGGGTCAGTTGTTTGCGTGGGGTAATAATGTTCATGGACAATTGGGCTTGGGTGATACAAGTAGTCGGAATGTTCCAACACGGGTTGGTACGGCGAGTAATTGGGTAGAGGTTTCTAGTGAAGCAAGCTCGCAGGTTAATTTTGTACGTAACAGTCTTAACCAAGTATTTGTGATGGGTCAAGGTGGTGTTAGTCAAGGTATGAGCGATAATGTTACTAGGAATGTTCCAACGATGATGACGGCGATGACTATGCCGGTCAGTATCAGCGCCCTACCTGGGGGGAGAGTGAATCAGAGTAGTATAGTTGGGTCGCCATGGAGTGTGGGGCATGAGATAAGTGCGGTTGCGGAAGAGGGGTTTCATTTTGTTAGATGGGAGAGTTATGGGAG